>Ga0208081_1000019_pt1 | contig 37526 bp, 33 predicted proteins | sample NGESurshal092012_6_FD_184479 | JGI IMG/M metagenome (GOLD analysis project Ga0208081, IMG submission 184479) | Arctic peat soil microbial communities from Barrow, Alaska - NGEE Surface sample 415-1 shallow-092012 (SPAdes) | ecosystem: Environmental > Terrestrial > Soil > Wetlands > Peat ...
ACACTTTCAGCACGATCCGCCTCCCTGCGCCGCAGACCCGATCGGTCCGCCGGACATTCCGGTCAGGCTACGACGAAGATCGGCAGGGAGCCACGCAGACCGTCCCCGACACGGCGGCGACCCTCTGCGACACACGCCGACGCGACCCGACACGGCGGCGACACCCCTGCGACACACGCCGACGCGACCCGACACGGCTCGCCTCACTGCGAGCGGCGGGCGGCGGGCGGCGGGCGGCGGGGGACTTTCCGCGCCGCTGCCCGGACTTTCGGCCGCCGATTGCGGTCACTCGTTCCCGATGCGGCGGGAGTTTCGCGCCTGGATCGGGGACGCCGTGCCCTGCCGTCCATTCGCATGCCCGGCGATCCTTCAGTCAAGCGGGCCGGGGCGCAGGGGAAGGGCGAGCCGGGAAGGGGTGGGGGAGATGTTCATTGTGATGAGGGACGGAGCCAGCGCGGAGTACGACGATCTCAACGAGGTACTGTGCCTGGCGCAGTCCGACGATCCCGTCTACGTCGACGCCAGGGGCTGGATGCTGGTCGGCGATTTGCGCTGGAACATGATGACCGGCGGGGGGGACCGCCGCCCGCCGCACATGACGACGGCCTGACGCCCCGTTCATTTCCGCTCCGGGGTGTCTGATGCGCCACTTTCGCGCCTGACGTGGCCTTTTCGTCACGACATCGGCCGCCATTGATGCGCGCCCAGCGGTAGCGTCGAACCAGGTCGATATTCGCCACTCATTGGGGGCAGAAAATGACCACCGCGCCGAGCGACCCCAAAGACCTGAATTCCCCGACTGACCTGGACGACCGTGCGTCCGACGAATCCACCGCAAACGCAGTGGCGCCGGGCTGGTACGCCGATCCGAGCGGATCCGGAGTGCCGCGGTGGTGGGACGGTACGGCCTGGACCGCCCACGTCGCGCCGGGTCACGAGGTGCCGGTGTCCCCGGGAACGGCGCCCCCGGCTGCGGACAGCCATTACACGGTGCACGGGTACTCCCAGGTGCAAGCCCACCCTGACGCCGCCGCTGTGGTGCCGTCGGAAGACCCGAAATCGGTCTGGGTCGCATTCCTGCTGACGTTGTTCTTCGGTCCGCTGGGAATGTTCTATTCGACGGTCAACGGCGCTTTGATCATGACGGGGGCGCTGTTCGTGGGTGCTGCTGTCGTTTTCCTGGTCACCCTGGGTATCGGGGTGCTGGTGTGGGTTCCGGCGGTCTGGATCGTCTCCATCATCTGGGGTTGCACGGCCGCCCACGAACAGAGCCGGCCGCAGGTGCGCGGAGGTCAGGCCGGCTGATCTGACGGCTCACCGCGCCGTACCCACCCCGCGGAGGACCACGGCCGGGCAACGGTTGCGCCACGCCCGATCGGCGGTAGTAGAGTTCCAGCCGTGGTGCGCACCGCAGCGCCCGGCGTCTTCGTGACGACCGGCCTGCTCCTTCGCCGCCGCGACGGAGCCTGATCCCCGAGACTGGCTCCTCCGTCGCGGGTTGTCGTGCTGCCGGTCATCCCCTCGCCCAGCTGCGTGCGAGCGTGCCGGCTGGGCACCACCCCACAAGGACACCAAACCCATGGGCAACCCCACCCCCTCCCGAGTGCGCACCCCGACCGGCGACATCCCGCCGGGCCAGGCCGTCTACAACCGGCAGCGCGGCAGCTCCATGCCGACCGGCCGCTACGCGCCGTTCACCCCGATCGAGCTGCCCGACCGGCGCTGGCCGTCCACCGTCATCACCAAGGCACCGCAGTGGTGCGCGGTGGACCTGCGCGACGGCAACCAGGCGCTGATCGACCCGATGACCCCCGCCCGCAAACGGCGGATGTTCGACCTGCTGGTCGCCATGGGCTACAAGGAGATCGAGGTCGGGTTCCCGGCCGCCAGCCAGACCGACTTCGACTTCGTCCGCGAGATCATCGAGCAGGACCTGATCCCCTCCGACGTCCGCATCCAGGTACTCACCCAGGCCCGACCCGAGCTGATCGCCCGCACCTTCGAGGCCGTGGAGGGCGCGCCGTCCGCGCTGGTCCACCTATACAACTCCACATCGGCCCTGCAACGCCGGGTGGTGTTCGGGCTGGACCGCAAGGGCATCACCCGGATCGCCACGGACGGCGCCGAGGAAGTGTCCCGGTGGGCCGAGAAGTACCCGGACACCGACTGGCGATTCGAGTACTCGCCCGAGTCCTACACCGCCACCGAACTCGAGTTCGCGGTCGAGGTCTGCAATTCTGTCTCCGCGGTGTGGCAGCCGACGGTGGAGAACCCGATGGTGGTCAACCTGCCGGCAACGGTGGAGATGGCCACGCCCAACGTCTACGCCGATTCCATCGAGTGGATGCACCGGAACCTGGAACGCCGCAACGCGATCGTGCTGTCGCTGCATCCGCACAACGACCGCGGTACCGCCGTCGCCGCGGCCGAGCTGGGCTACCTGGCCGGCGCCGACCGCATCGAGGGCTGCCTGTTCGGCAACGGCGAGCGAACCGGCAACGTCTGCCTGGTCACGCTGGGCCTGAACCTGTTCAGCCAGGGCATCGACCCGCAGATCGACTTCTCCGACATCGACGAGATCCGCCGGGCGGTGGAGTACTGCAACGAGCTGCCGGTTCCGGAACGGCATCCCTACGGTGGCGATCTGGTCTACACGGCCTTCTCCGGTTCGCACCAGGACGCGATCAAGAAGGGCTTCGACCACCTGAACCGGGGCGCCACCGTGGCGGGCGTCCCGGTCGACGAGTTCACCTGGCAGGTGCCGTACCTGCCGATCGACCCCAAGGACGTCGGCCGCTCCTACGAGGCCGTCATCCGGGTCAACTCGCAGTCCGGCAAGGGCGGCGTTGCCTACATCATGAAGACCGAGCACGGCCTCGACCTGCCCCGCCGGCTGCAGATCGAGTACTCCCGGGTGGTGCAGGACCACACCGACACCGCGGGCGGCGAGGTCGACGCGAAGACCATGTGGTCGATCTTCTCCGAGGAGTACCTGGACCGGTCGAGCCCGCTGCACCTGATTCGCACCAGGATCGAGAATCCCGAGGACGCCGAGAACATCGACATCTTCGACCGGATCAGCGCGCGGATCGTCAGCCGCGGCGAGGAGCAGGTCGTGCAGGGCGGCGGCAACGGCCCGGTGGCCGCCTTCTGCGCGGCCCTCGGCGAGGCCGAGTACGACGTCAGGGTGCTGGACTACGTCGAGCACGCGCTCTCGGCCGGCGGCGACGCGCGGGCCGCCGCGTACCTGGAATGCGCGATCGACGGTCAGGTGGTGTGGGGTGTCGGGATCGACTCGTCCATCACCACCGCCTCCCTCAAGGCGGTGGTCTCCGCGGTCAACCGTGCGGTCGAACATCCGGCCGACGACTGACCTGCCGTCAGAAGTGCCCGATGGTGACGCCGACCGTGGTGGTCTTCACCCCGAGTTGCTCGGCCTGCCGGTTGAACTGCTCGACGGCGTTCGGCTGATCGCCGGCCAGCGACGAGTCGATCATCTTGGCGCTCATCGTGTTCATGATGGCGGCCGGCGAAGCGAACAACGAGCGCGCCAGCGGCAACCCGTACAGGGCCTGGGCGACCGGGTACCACCGCTGCCAATGACCGATGACCAGCGAGCGGTCACGGTCCTCGAGGGTCAGCTTCCGGTCACGGTAGGCCGCGCCCACCGTGCCCCAGTCGATCAGGCCCTCCACACCGGCGGGCGGGAGCAGCCGGAGACCACCCTGGGGGGCCAGGCTGGGACGGTCCCGGAGGAACGGCGTCGGATCGGACAGCCACAGCGGAGCCGGCAACAGCTTGACGGTGCTCCGCAGCGGGCTCGCGACGGTCGGTGGATCGTCGTCGTCGCGCTGAACTGAGGATGTCACTGTCATCTCAGACATCTCGGACATCTCAGACATCACCGCCGCCGGGCTGCGCGCGGCGGACAGCAGCCGCCCGGTCGCGCGATTCCCGGCGGTCCGCTGCAGCGCGAGCGCTGCCTGCGGGCTGACCGCCCGGATGCCCGTGCCCGTCCGCGCCGAGACGCGCGGCAACGCGGGGGCGCCGGCCCAATCTGGGCCGACGGCGGCGGCAGGGTGCCGCCGCGGGAGATCCGCGTCGTGCTCGGGCACGTCCGCTCGCGCGTGCATCCGTTCATCGTCAGCCGGCGTGCTCGATCGACCAATCGCCTTGGCCCGGCGTTCCGGGCACCGAAGCCTGCCCCTTCGGGCACACCCCGCGAGCCGTCAGAAGATCTTGCCCGGATTGAACAGGTTGTCGGGGTCGAGGGCACTCTTGATCGCCCGCTGCATGAGGAGCGAGCCCGGGTCGAGTTCGCGGAGCAACCCGCCCTTCTTCAGCAGCCCGACGCCGTGCTCGGCGGTGACGGTGCCGCCGAAGCCGATCGCGGCGTCCAGCAGTTCCTCGAACGCGAGTTGCGCCCGCCGCCTCGCGACGTCGTCGCCGGGCGGCACCAGCAACAGCGGGTGCAGGTTTCCGTCGCCGGCGTGGGCGATCGTGGCCAGCGTGACGTCGTGGCGGGCGGCGATCGTCTCGATGACGGCGAGCATCTCGGGCACCTTCGACCGCGGCACGCAGACGTCCTCGGTGAGCACCGGCCCGAGCCGTTCCAGGGCGGGATAGGCCAGCCGGCGCGCCTCGAACAGCGCCTCGGCCTCGATGGCGTCGGTGGACTGCGCGGCCCACAGCGCACCTGCTGCCTCGAACGATTCCGCGAGTGCTCGCGCCTCGGCGACGCCCGCGTCACCGGGGGTGTCGACCCTGGCGAGCAGCAGTGCAGTGGCGTCGGCCTCGATGCCCAGGTGCTTCCACTCCTGGACCGCCCGCAGGCACGTCCTGTCCAGCAGTTCCAGCGCCGACGGGGTCAGCCCGCGGCGGGTCACTTTCGCGACCGCGTGGCCGGCCGCCACGAGGGTGCCGAACGCGCCCACCACGGTGTGCGGCGTGCCGACCAGCGCAGGCCGCAGCCGCAAGGTCACCTCGGTGATCACCCCGAGGGTGCCCTCGGAGCCCACCATCAACCCCGCAAGGTCATACCCCGCAACGCCTTTCGTGGTCCTGCGACCGATGCCGACCACCGTGCCGTACCCGGCAGGGCCGCCCATCACGGCCCGCAGACCCAGCACGTAGTCGCGGGTGACGCCGTACTTCAGGCAGCACAGACCGCCGGCGTTGGTGGCGACGTTGCCGCCGATCGTCGACCATGGGGCACTCGCCGGGTCCGGCGGATACCACAGGCCCTGCTCGGCCAGCACCGCCTTCAGGTCGTTGTTGACGATCCCCGGCTGCACCACGCAGACCAGGTTCTCGGCGTCGATGTCGAGAACCGCGGTCATCCGGGACAGGTCGAGCACGATGCACCCGTCAACCGCGTTGGCGCCACCCGACAACCCGGTCCCGGCGCCACGCGGAACCACCGGCGCGCCGAGTTCGGCGGCGACCCGGACGACCGCCTGCACCTCCGTCTCGCTGCGCGCCCGGACGGCGACCGCGGCCATGCCCACCGGTGCCCACTCCGCCTCGTCGTGAGCGAGGCCGGCAAGCACCGCCGGGTCGGCGACGATCCGGTCGGCGGGAAGGTGCCCGGCGAGCGCCTCCAGCAGCTCCCGTCCGCTGGTCCGCACCACGGGCGACGGCGACGTCATGGGGCCGAGCGTACGGCCGGGTCGCGAGCCGCCGACGGGCCGGAGCAAGCTGGTCGGATCATTCGCAGGACGAAAGGTGCGACGGACGTGGCAGAGCAGCGCACGGGCTCGGTCCCGGAACTGACGCTCCGCGAGATCGCGCCCGCCGCGTTCCTGCCGCCCGCACTGTTCGCCGTCGGTCAGGGGGCGATCGCGCCGGTGGTGGTGATCACCGCCACCGACCTGGGCGCGTCACCGGCGATCGCCGCGCTGGTGGTGGCCGCCGCCGGAGTGGGCCAGATCATCGCCGACATCCCCGCCGGGGCGCTGGTGCAACGGTTCGGGGAACGGACGACGATGCTGGGCGCCGCGGCGCTGACCGTGCTGGCCCTGCTGGGGTGCCTGCTGGCGCCGACGCTCGCCGTGTTCGTGGCGGCCATTTTCCTGACCGGTGCCGGGACGGCCGTGTGGCTGCTCGCGCGGCAGGCCTACGTCACCGAGTTCGTGCCGTTCCGGCTGCGGGCCACGGCTATGTCCACCCTCGGCGGCGTCTACCGGATCGGCTTGTTCGTCGGCGCGTTCGCCGGCGGTGCGGTGATGCTGATGACCGGACCCTGGGGCGCCTACGCGGTGCACATCGTGGCGATCATCGCCGCTGCGACCGTGCTGATCGGGGTCAAGGACCTCGCTGGGGACTCCCCGACCCGGCGGGATCCCGAACGGGCACGCGCCCGCGTCGGCACGGTGCTCCGCGGCCAGCGGTCGCTGTTCGCCACCCTCGGCGTCGGGGTGCTGGTGATCAGCGCGACGCGGGCGGCCCGGCAGGTGGTGCTGCCGCTGTGGGGGCAGCACCTCGGGCTCTCGCCCGCCGCCATCTCGGTGATCTTCGGGTTGTCCGGCGCGGTGGACATGCTGCTGTTCTATCCGGCCGGGCGGGTGATGGACCGGTTCGGCAGGGTGTGGGTGGCCGTGCCGTCGATGGTGGTGCTGGGTGGGTCACTGGCGATGGTGCCGTTGACGCAGTCGGCGCTGACGCTGACTGTCGTCGGCCTGCTGATGGGCATCGGCAACGGGATGGGTTCGGGGCTGGTGATGACCCTGGGCGCCGACCTCGCGCCACCCGATCAGCGTCCGGTGTTCCTCGGGATCTGGCGGGTGTTCGCCGACGTCGGCAGCGGCCTCGGGCCGTTCGTCATCGCCGGCATCACCGCGGTCGCGACGCTCGGCGTCGGCATCGCCGCGATGGGCGCGGTGGGGCTGGTCGGCGCCGGCCTGCTCGGTGTCTGGGTGCCGCGGAACACGCCGGATCAGTCGAATTCGGTGGGCAGGGTGGGGTCGCGGTGATGGGCGATCATCCGCTCCAGTTGCCGTGCGGTGATCCGACCCGGGGAGAGTTCCGGCAGGTTGTCCAGAGCGAACCAGCCGACTCCAGAGTCTCGAGGTCGTCGGGCGGCCCGACCGGTCCCTCCTGTTCGCACAGGAAGAACAGCTTGTAGGCGTGCACCGGCAGCGGCGGGGTGTGGCCCTGCAGGTCGCGATCCCAGCAACCGACCAGCTTCACCGCCCGTGCGACGTACCCGGTCTCCTCGCGGATCTCCCGCTCCGCCGCCAGCGACGGCGGATCCAGCGGATCCGCCCATCCGCCCGGCAGGGACCACCGCCCGTCCGAACGCTCGCGCATCAGCAGGATTCGCTCGTCACCGTCCACAAGAGCCGCGCGGACTGTATTGATCAGGGGCGACCTTGGGGGTGGCGTAGCCGCTGTCCCGACCCAGCTCGACGCGCCAATCCTCGGCCGAGCGCTCCGTCACGGCCGCCAGCAGGTCGGCGCCCACCGTCGCCGACCTTGCGAACCGATCCCGGTCGTACTCACCGACGCCGTACTCGAGCCCACCCTGCCCACCCTGCGATAACGCAGCCAGGGTCACCGCGGCGCGGCGAACCCGCTCGGCGGGCGACACACCGCGGTCCGGCCCCTCGGTCATCCGACCCGGCCGTCCAACTGCGCCAACCGTCCCATTTCGGACCGTGCGGCGAGCACCTCGGGCGGGCCGGTCCACCGATCGGGCAGGGCCAGCAGCGCGGCCCGTAGCGCCCGGATCGCTCCGGTGGCGGCCAGATCAGTGGTCGGCAACCCGGGCAGCCGGTAATGTCGCCGCGCCCAGCTCGGCAGCAACCCGAAGGCCATGCCGGCCAGCCCCGCCCACGCCGGCCGGGCCGGGGTGAGGAACCGGACCTTGCCGGCCATCGGCGGGATCACCAGCACCCGAAGTCCGCGGCGCGCGTCTTCGGACAGTCGCAGGTCGGGCTGCACGTCAGCGAAATAGCGGTCCATCTGCTCGACCGAGGCCGGCACCATCCGCGCAGGGATCCCGACCATTTCCGCGACCTGCACCTGTTCGTTCAGGTAGCGATCGGCGTCCTCGGCCGTGATCGGGGCTCCTGCCCGGCGGGCGGTGCTCAGGAAGGACTCGACCTCACAGCAGTGCACCCAGAGCAAGAGGTCCGGCCGGTCGAGCCGGAACGTCTCGCCGGTGTCCGGGTCGGTGCCCCGGAGCTTGCGATGGATGCCGCGCACCTGTGCTGCCGCACGCCGCGCATGGGCTGCGGGCCCGTACGTCAATGTCGAGACGTAACGCCCGGTGCGGTCCAGCCTGCCCCAGAAGTCCTCGTCGAAACCCCGGTGCTGGGCCACGGCCGCGATCGTCAATGGATGCAGCGCCTGCAGGATCAGCGCCCGAACGCCGGCGATCGGGAAGACCGGGTCGGCATGCACCCGCCAGGTGAGGCTCCTTGGCCCGAAGAGCGGATCGTCTGAATCGTCCGAAAGGTCCGAGACCGCCTGCGGCCGTTGAACACTCGCAGTCTCGACCCGCTGTCGGTTGCGCACCCCGTCGACGGTACCTGCGGGATGATCCCGAACGTCGCCGTCGCTGTCGCTGTCGCTGTCGCCGTCGCTGTCGCCGTCGCCGTCGCCGTCGCTGTCACTGTCCGGCCCATGAGATCCGCCTCGAGCGCAGCGCGATCAGTTGCTCGAGCGTCTCGTCGGCGGTGGGCATCATTCGCCGCACTGTTGCCGGCAGCACCGAATCGCTGACGAGCGGTCACCGGGCGGCGGAGCCGGTCTCGTCCGGTACCGCCGCGGCCAGCACGCGCTCGGGCTCGGCGCCTGCCTGTGCGCGGCGCAGCGAGCCAAGGAAGAGCACGGCGATCAGCAACGCGCCGACCGCGCACCCCGAGGTGACCCAGTACGCCGGCCCTGCCCCCCTGCTGTCGATGATCACCCCGGCCAGCGGAGTGGCCACGGCGATGCCGACGGCCAGCCCGGACGTGGCCCACGCCATGGACTCGGTCATCCGGTGGGGCGGCACGATCCGCTCGATCAGCGCCATGCCCGAGATCAGTACGGGCGAGCAGGCGATGCCGGCGACGAACAGCCCGATCGCCACCAGCCACACGGTGTCAAGGAACGGCAGCGGCGCGGTGACCACGGCGAGCGCCGTCACCATCGTCATGAACTGCCTCAGCAGCGACGCCCGCAACGCCAGGGCACCGAAGATCAGGCCCGCCAGCAGCGAGCCGACGGCGTAGAGGGCCAGCAGGATCCCGGCGGCCGCCGGGACACCGGCCTGTTGGGTGAAGGCCACCGTGGTCACCTCGAACGAGCCGAAAATACCGCCGAGCAGCACGAAGATCGCCGAGATCCCGCCGACCCCGGGCAGCAGGATCGCCGGTCGGCCCGAGGTGGCGTTGCGCCGGCCGGCCGGAACGGGTTCCGTCGACCGCTGGGTGAGCAACAGCAACGTTCCGACCAACAGCAGAACGGTGGCCAGGATCAACGCGGCACTGGACGCGACCTGCAGCGCGACGACGGTCGCCAGCGGCGGCCCGAGGATGAACACCGCTTCGTCGACCAGGGATTCCCAGGCAAAGGCTGTGCGCAGCAAGGGTGTTCCGTGCAGCATCGCGGACCACCTGGCCCGGACCAGCGGTCCCATGATCGGTTGCGACGCGCCGGCCACGAACGCCAGCAGATAGATCGGCCAGTCGATCGTGGTGCCGAGCGCGACGAGCACGATCCCGGCGATGGCCGGCACGAATACCGCCAGCTGAGTCGGCACCACCCGGCTCTGTCCGAACGAGTCGATCAACCGCGAGATCTGCGGGCCGATGACGGCCGCCGACAGCGCATAGATGGCGGCCACCGTTCCGGCCACCGCGAAGGAATCGCGCTCGACGGACAGCAGCAGCACCATGCCGAGCCCGGCCATCGACATCTGCATCCTGGCCAGCATCCCGGCGGCGGAGAACCGGAAGGCGCCTGGGCGGCGCAGGACCTGGGCATAGTTGCCGAACACGACAGCATCTCCATACGGATAGCGCTGGCGGCCGGCAACCAGTCTCCGAGCCTCACCGTCCGGCTTGCTCACCCTAAGCGGTGGGTCCGACCGCGGCGACGAGTTTGTTCGCTGCCGTGGTTTCCGCGAGTTGTGTGAGACGAAACACAGCAGCCGCCTCGAAGACTCCCGTTCGTCACACAGAACCGAGAGGCTGGCGCTTCCATCAGTCCGGCGCGGGGGCCGGAGAGCGCACCGGTGACACTTTTCCGCATTCACCCTCTCGACTCTCAAATGACTTGCCGGGGTCCGGACCACGACCTTCGGTTCCGCGGAAGGACCCTTGAGCGATGGATTCCACCACCTTCACCTGCCAGTTCTGCGCCGAGCATCAGGAGTGGAATAGCGCGCGAGCAGCCGATTCCGCCGCTGTATGGCATTTGTTCGAGGCCCACCCGCTGCACTGGCTGGCCATCGCCGGTGGCAACTACCCGGTCGACCCGCCGCCGCAGAAGCTCGGGCAGCAGCTGCTCGCTTCCTGACCGCATCCCGGTCGGCTCAGTCGGCTCAGTCGGCTCAGTCGGCTCAGTCGGCACTGTCGGCACTGTCGGCACTCCTGTCGGCGGGTACCTCCGGTGCCTCGCGACGGTCGACTCAGCATCATTGCCGGTATGACGATCGCGCCGGCGCGTCCGGCCACCGGGTTGCCGCCGGTGGCATGGCGGCCGCTGCTGGCGGCCGGGGGCGCGCTGGCCGTGCTGCTGATCGCGGTGAGCGCTCGATACGGCTACCACCGGGACGAGCTCTACTTCCTGCAGGCCGGGCAACACCTGGCCTGGGGCTATCCCGATCAACCGCCGCTCACCCCGGCGCTGGCCCGGCTGGTCAGCACGGTCGCACCGGATTCGCTGATCGCGCTGCGCGTGCCGTCCACACTGCTGGCGGCCGGCGTGGTGATCTTCACCGGGCTCATCGCGCGGGAGTTCGGTGGTGGCCGAGCCGAACAGCTTCTCGCCGCCTGTTGTATGTCGGTCTCGGCGGCGCTACTGCTGATCGGCCATCTCTTCGGCATACGATGATCGACCTGTTCTGCTGGGTAGCGGTGTGCTGGATCGCCGCCCGCCTGCTGCGGGGCGGCGATCCGCGGTGGTGGTTGGCCCTCGGCGCGGTCCTCGGCCTCGGAATGCTGAACAAGAGCCTGCTGGCCGTCCTGCCGATCGCACTGCTGGTCGGCGTCGGAATCGCCGGACCCCGCTCGGTGCTGAAGAACCGCTGGTTCGTCATCGCGGTGGTCCTGGCGGTCCTGATGGTCACCCCGAACCTGTTGTGGCAGAACGCGAACGGCTGGCCGCAGTTGACCCTGTCAAGGGCGATCGCGGCCGGCGAATCCGGATCTTCGCAACCCCGCTGGCTCTTTCTGCCCTACCAACTCGTGCTGATCTCGCCGATCCTGGTGCCGGTCTGGGTCATCGGGCTCGGCCAATTATCGAGCTCCACTGCACTGGTTCGGTTCCGCTGTTTCGGCTGGGCGTACGCCCTGCTGTTCCTGGCTTTTCTGGCCGCGGCCGGGAAACCCTACTACCTGGTTGGGCTCTACCCCGTCCTGCTGGCCGCCGGCGCCCCCGCCGTGGTGGCGTGGCTGCGCCGACGCGCACCGGCAACACGCCGGATCACCGTGATCACGGCCCTGGGACTGAGCCTGATCATCAACGCGACGTTGATGCTCCCCGTGCTTCCCGTGCAGGTGATGGCCCGATCACTGATCGCCGAGGTCAACTACGACGGGGGCGAAACGGCCGGCTGGCCGGAGTTCGTCGGGACCGTCGCAGGTGTGGTGAGCAACCTGCCCGCAGACGAGCGCGACTCCGTCGTTCTGTTGACCGGCAACTACGGGGAAGCCGGTGCCATCGACCATTTCGGGCCGGCAGCGGGACTGACACCTGCCTACAGCGGGCACAACGCCTTTTGCGCTGTGGGGGCCACCGCCGGACGTGCCGGGGGCCGGCGTGGTGGTCGCGGTGGGCCTGACCCGGCAGATCCTGACGCAGTTCTTCGACTCCGTGACCGAAGCCACGCGCATCGACAACACCGGGACCTCGATGACGACGAGCAGGGCCGATCGGTGTGGGTGTGCCGCGGGCAGCGGACACCCTGGTCACAGTTGTGGCCACTGATTGCCCGCTTCGGGTGACGAACGGTTGACACCGGGAGGCCGCCTGGCAAAACGGTCACGGACCGTTCTATTCTGGCTCAGAACGCGTGACTAGTGGCTTTCGGGGGATTGCAGCCAGATCGACATGGCCTGACGGCGAGGGGGTCATCCGTGATCAGTCTTGGTCTTCTTCCTTGACTCCTGTCGACGATCGTCGCGGTGTGAGGTGTCGGGCGCGCGGCCGCCTGGCAGACACGTCGACCGAGGCAGTGCCAGCGGCCGAATCCACTGGTGGTCGGCTCGGAGATCCCTTCCACCTGTAGTGACCAGGAGCCATCTTCCCCGGCCAATCGGGTCCGCCGAGAGAGGCGTCATGATTCTTCCTTCTGCACTGTCCCGCCCGCTGGCGCTGTCGGCCATCGTCACCATGGTGTTGTCGGGACTCGTCACCGGTGCCCTCCTGGCGCCGGCGGCATCCGCTGCGCCCGGCCCCATCACCGCCCGCCCGACAACCGCGGTCACCGCCGACGCTCTGCCCACCGTGCAGGTCAACGGCGTGGTCTGGTCGCAGGCCGTGGTGGGCAACAGGGTGTACGCCGGCGGCAATTTCACGAGCGCACGGCCGGCCGGGGCCGCGCCGGGAGTGAACAACACTGCCCGCAGCAATTTGCTCGCATACACACTGGACAGCGGCGTGCTGGTCTCCGCGTTCGCGCCGACCTTCGATGCGCAGGTGCTGGCCGTGACCGCATCCCCCGACGGATCCCGGGTGTACGTCGGCGGGCAGTTCACCCATGCCAACGGGGGAACGCGGAACCGGCTGGTGGCGTTGGACCCCACCACCGGCGCGGTGATCTCCTCGTTCGCTGTCAACGTCGGCGGCAGCGTGAAAGCGATCGTCGCCACCAGCAGCACGGTGTACGTGGGCGGACAGTTCACCGTGGCCAATGGCGAGCCGCGCAGCAGGTTGGCGGCGTTCAACGCCTCCGACGGCAAGCTGACGTCGTGGAATCCCGGGGCGGACTACACCGTGAACGCGATGGTGATGGCGCCCGGTTCATCGAAGTTGATCATCGGTGGGGCGTTCCAGAACATGGGCGGCGGGGCCGCGTACGGGCTCGGCGCGGTCCACCCCACCACCGGCGCGCTCCAGCCGTGGGCGGCCAATCAGAAGGTCCGCAACGCCGGGGTCAACTCCGCGATCACCAGCTTGAGCACGAACGGTACCGCCGTCTACGGAACCGGCTATGTGTTCGGTGTGGGCGGCAATTTCGAGGGCACGTTCTCGGCAAGTCCGGACTCTGGGGCGATCAACTGGCTCGAGGATTGTCACGGCGACACCTACGGTGCCTTCGCCAGCGGGACCACGGTGTACACGGTCAGCCACGCGCACTACTGCGGCAACGTCGGCGGCTTCTACCAATCCGATCCGTGGTCGACGAACCAGAAACATGCCTTGGCCTTCACCACCAACGCGGCCGGAACGTTGAACGCCGACCCGCTGGGTTACCCGAACTGGGCCGGCAACCAGAGCCCGTCGATGGTCAGCTGGTTCCCGGACATGACCAACGGCACCTTCACCGGACAGAACCAGGCCGCCTGGACGGTCACCGGGAACAGCCAGTACGTCGTCATGGGTGGCGAATTCCTCACCGTCAACGGGGTCGGCCAGCAGGGGCTGGTCCGGTTCGCCGTCACGCCCCCCGCTGCCAAGCAGGGTCCGATGATCACCGGCAGCAAGTTCATGCCGAACCTCGTGCAGACCGGGGCGAACAGCGTCAAGGTCTCGTTCGGTGCCAACTGGGATCGCGACGACAAGACCCTGACCTACCGGGTCGTCCGGAACAGCAACAAGACCGCACCGGTGAAGACGATCATCGCCGATTCGACATTCTGGAACAGGCCACGTCTGGGTTTCCCCGACGTCGTCCCAGCCGCCGGGACCTATGCGTACCGGCTGTGGGTCACCGACTCATCCGGCCATGAGGTCGCCGGTGACACGGCCACCATCACCGTGGGCTCCGCGCCCGTGCTGAGCAGTTACGCCTCGACGGTCATCTCCCAGGGAGCCTCGACCTACTTGCGGTTGGGCGAGTCCGCGGGCGCCACCGCCGTCGACTCCGTCGGCTTCGACGATGGCGCGGTGTCCACCGGGGTGACCCGTGGTGCAACCGGCGCGATCAGCGGCGATGCCAACAAGGCGTCGACGTTCAACGGCAGCAGCGGACTGGTTGCGACGCAGACACCGGTTGCCGCTCCCGGCACGTTCACGATCGAGGCCTGGTTCAAGACCACGACCACGAGCGGCGGCAAGATCATCGGGTTCGGCAATCTGCCGGTGGGTAACTCGCCCTTCTTCGACCGGCACATCTACATGGACAACTCCGGGAAGATCTTGTTCGGCGTGTACGTGGGTGGCGTCAAGACCGTGACTAGCCCGACGACCTACAACAACGGGGCGTGGCACCAAGCCGTCGCCACCCTCGGATCGAGCGGCATGAACCTGTACATCGACGGTGCGAGCGTGGCCAGCCGCACCGACGTCAAGAGCGCCCAAGTGGCCAAGGGCTTCTGGCGAGTCGGCGGCGACAACCTCAATGGTTGGACGTCCGCGCCCGCCAGCAAGTACTTCAACGGCGCAATCGACGAGGTGTCGATCTACCCGGCCGTGCTGACGTCCAGTCAGGTCAACGCGCAGTTCCTGTTTGGCACCACCGGCGCCGCGGCCGCGGCACCGGCCGAGCAGGGGCCCGCGGCACCGGCCGAGCAGGGGCCCCGCGGCACCGGCCGAGCAGGCGCCCGCGGCACCGGCCGAGCAGGCGCCCGCGGCACCGGCCGAGCAGGCGCCCGCGGCACCGGGCGCCTGACGACACCGGCGATCCGTTGACCGGCCCCCTACCGGGTCGGTCAGCGGCGCAGGCCGAGCCGCCAGGTCCGTCCCACGGCCTGCACATCCCGCGTCAGCGATGTCCCGACCAGCACGCCCAGCGCGACCGCGAACAACGAGATCGCCGTCGCGACCACGTCGGTCGCGCCCAACCCGACCGCCAGTTGGGAGATCCCGCGCAGGCCGAGGGCGCCAGGGACGAGCAGCCAGAACGCCGGCAACAACATCACGGCCGCCGGCGGGCTCTTGCGGAACCGGGCCAACAGCTGCGTGAGCGGGACGATGACCAGTCCGCCGACGAACCCGGACAGGGAGGCTCCGATCAGCAGCGCGCCCGCCGTCTGAGCGGCGTACGAGCCGCCCAGCGCGATCCAGAGGAAGACCAGGGCACCCGGCGGCGCGCTGGAGAAGAACATGTAGCCGATCCCGACCAGCACCACCCCGAGCCAGGGCGCCCAGCCGCCGAGTTGCTGGACCTCCCCGTCCTGGCTGATGCCGACAACGCTCAAGCCGGCGAACACCCCGAAGGCCAGCAACAGCAACTGCGAAACACCCCAGACCAGCCGGCTCGCGCCGGAGACGATCTGGTCGCTGGCCAGTTCGATGGTCGCGATGGTCAGCGTCGCGCCGGGCAGGAACACCACCAGCGGCGGGGCCAGCAGCCGCAGCGCGTTCTCGTGGGTGACCGGCCCGACCAGCACCACCGACAGCACGGTCACCAGGAATGCGGCCAGCACGGGAAGGGCGACGGAGAGCGTGGCCCAGCGGTCGGCCAGCAGCCTGAGCAGCCCGACGAACGCACCCAACGCAACGTACGCAGGTAGCGCCAGCGCATCCGGGTTCAGCAGCAGGCCGAACCCGAGGCTGAGGATCGTCAGCCCCACCAGTGACAGCAACGGCCCGAATCGAGGTGGCGAGATGAGGATCGATTCCAGCCGCCGAAGGCCGACGCCCGGCGGGACAGCGGCCAGGCGCAGCACTGCGACGAGATCGTTGACCTTGGCGATCTGGTCCAGCCGAAGATTGCGCGTCGGAACCGTCACCAGGTCGACCTCGTCGGAACCGATCCGGAACAGGATGCCGGTCGGCATCACCATGGCCAGCACGTCCGCGTCGTAGGCGGCGGCGACGTCCTGCAGGATTTCGGTGGTGGTCGCCGCCGAGTCCGCGCTGTTCAGCAGGGCCACCCCGAGCGCCCGGAGCAGTTCGACGAGATCGGGCGGAACTGGCGGCGGTTCATGGTCCAGCCGCGGCAGCGGCTGGGTGTCCTCCGGGCCGAGCGCACGCACGCTGTCCCGAATCTGATCGCGCCACCGAGACGCCCAGCCGTCTGCCACGGGTGCAAGCATGCCTTGCTGGCCAGCGGGTTTCGTGGAGGACTGCACTACCGAGCGACTACCGAGCGACTACCGAGCGACTACCGAGCGACTACCGAGCGACTACGGATCGGGTTCGGCCAGCACGTCTGCCCGCTGCCGGGTCCGATCCGCGGCGAAGAAGGAGTCCTCGTCGACCTGCCAGGCTCTCAGCTGCCTCCGCGACTGCGGACCGTCACGTGCCACCGCGCGTTCCAGCCGGGTCCGTCGGTCGGGCAGTTCCACCCACACCAGCACGCTTGCCCGATCAGTGATCTCCTCGCGGCCGCAGGACACCCCCTCCACGATCAGCACCGACGTCGGCTGCATGTCCAGCCAGGCCCCGGGCCGGGGTGTCCCGGACGACCAGTCGGTCGCCTGCACGCTTCCGGAGAACCCACGCGCCAGCGGACCGAGCACACCCGTGTCGAATCTGGGCCACCATCCGAACGGTTCCTGCCAGGTCGCCAGCACGTCCGCGGAGAAGATCGAGACTGAGGGCACTCCCGCCAGCAACACCTCGTGCGCCCACAGATGCGCGAACGTGCTCTTGCCGGAGCCGGAAGGACCGTCGATCACGCCCAGCCGGATGGTGCCCAGCCCGGGTGGTCGGTCCAGCAGAAGCCGGGTGGCCGTCACCGCCGCCTCGGCCGGTCCCAGCGCGCGCGCTGGGTCAGGCATCCACCGAGCGCCGTCCGGAGAACGCACGGCCCAGTGTCACCTCGTCGGCGTACTCGAGATCCCCGCCCACCGGCAGGCCGCTGGCCAGTCGGGTGACGGACAGCCCGGGAAACGTACGCAACAGCCGGGTCAGGTAGGTCGCGGTCGCTTCGCCTTCCAGATTCGGGTCGGTGGCCAGGATCACCTCACGCACCCCCGGCTCGGCGATCCGGGTGAGCAGCGGCGCGATACGCAGCTGGTCAGGGCCGATGCCGTCGATCGGCGAGATCGCGCCACCCAGCACGTGGTATTTGCCCTTGAATTCCCTGGTGCGTTCGACGGCCGCGACGTCCTTGGGCTCCTCGACCACGCAGATCACCGCGTCATCGCGGCGCGGATCCGTGCAGTACCGGCAACGGGCCTCCGCGGCGACGTTCCCGCACACCTCGCAGAACCGCACCTCCTCCTTCACCCGCTGCAACGCGCCCTGCAGCCGGGTGAGATCGACCGGATCGGCGGTCAGCAGGTGAAAGGCGATGCGCTGCGCGGACTTCGGCCCGATACCCGGCAGCCGTCCGAGCTCGTCGATGAGGTCCTGAACCGGGCCTTCGTACACGGGGGATCAGGCCTCGCCGCGACCGGAGGGCGAATGACCGGCGCCGGCGGGTGGTAGCTGCCCCTGGCCGCGAAGCGGGTCAGGGGCGTCGATCTGCACGATCTCGTCCGCGTCCTCTTCTTCTTCTTCGTCGTCTTCTTCGTCGTCGCTGTCGTAGTCGCTGTCATAGTCGCTGTCGTCGTCCTCGTCCTCGTCGTTCAACTCGCCCGGTGGCCCGCCGAACCCGGGAAAACTCATCCCCGGCAGGCCGAGCGAGGACAGGTCGAGCGACTCGGCCAGTCCGCCGGCAACAGTGCCCATGGTGGAGGTAGCCAGTTGCTCCGCGGCCCTGCGGGCGTCGTGCACCGCGGCGACCACCAGGTCCTCGAGCGTTTCGACGTCGGCGGGATCGACCACCGACGGGTCGATGCGGATGCTGCGGAGCTCTCCGCCGCCTGCGACGACGGCGGTCACCAGGCCTCCACCGGCCGAACCGGTGACCTCGGTCTGCGCCAGCGACGCCTGGGCGCGTTCCATTTCCGCCTGCATCTGCTGGGCCTTCAGCACGATCTGGGTCAGGTCGGGCATGCCGGGCATCATCAGCAGGATTCCCCTCTTCGGGCTCGATCGGCGCTGGCGGCCTGCAAGCACTCACGGCATCCGGCGCTCGGGCGGCCGCCGTCAGAATCTGGAACGCGGGCCAGAACGGCACCCACGAGGTAAACGCCAGCGTAGTGCGCGACCCCGTCAGACCGGTCCACACGGGCGGACCTCCCTCGATCGCGGCCTTCGCAATGGCACAGTGAGGGAATGCCTGCCCGTTCGCCGCTCGTCGCCGCCATCGTCATGGTCGCCCTGGCCTGCGTCGTGACGTCGTGCGCGGCAGCAACTGGGCAGGCCGACCCCAGCAGCGCGCCACTCAGCGCGCCGACCTCGAGCAGCGCACCCTCCCCGGGTCCAATCATCACCGTGCCCGGCCTGACCAGCCCGGAGTCGAGTACCGCGCCGGCGCCGTCCTCGGCGGAACCGCCGTCCAGCTCAGCGCAACCTGCCGAACCCACGCCTGAACCAACGCCTGAACCCGCACCGGACACGTCGCCGGCGGACGAGCCGCCACCAGCGAGCGAGCCCGAACCCGAGCCGGCACCCGCCCCGGAACCCCAGCCGAACCCGGCGCCGGCGCAAGGCCCGGTGCGCGGCGGCACCGTTGTCGTCATCGACCCTGGTCACAACGGCGCGAACGGGGCGAACCCGGGCATCATCAACGCGCTGGTCCCCGCGGGCTTCGGGCAGACCAAACCGTGCAACACGACCGGGACCTCGACCAACGACGGCTACCCCGAGCACCAGTTCACCTGGAACGTGGCCAACGACCTGCGGCCGATCCTGCAGGCCAGGGGCATCACCGTCGTGATGACCCGGGGGAGCGACGACGGTGTCGGCCCATGCGTCGACCAGCGCGCGGCGATCGGCAACGACAACAATGCCGACGTCGTGGTGTCCATCCACGGCGACGGCGATGAAGGGTCCGCGCACGGGTATTACGTGATGACCGCCGAGCAGGATCCGGCCGGCGCCGCGATGGCCGCCGAGTCGCACGGCCTTGCCGTGAACATCCGGGACGGGTTGACCGCGGCCGGCCTGTCCCCGTCCAACCATCTCGGTTCGGGCGGTCTGTGGCCGCGGGGCGACCTGGCCGGTCTCAATCTGTCGCTGCGGCCCACCGTGATGATCGAGACCGGGAACATGCGCAACTCGGGCGACGCGGACCTGATGAGCTCCGCGGCCGGCCAGCAGCAGATCGCCCAGGGGCTGGCGAACGGCGTGCTGGCCTACCTCGGCGCCGGCTGACGCACCCCCTGACAGCGCGGATCAACTTCGCCGGCGCGGCTCAACTCGTTGACTCGCGCACCACCAGTCCCACAACCGCGACGTTCATGCGCGCCGACGGAGATGATCCGCGCCGTCAGGGGGGCACGCCGCTGCGGGCAAGCGGTGATCTGGCGGACGGGTTCACACGACGTCGGCCGTCACCTCACGGGGCTGCAGCTGCCCGGATGCGATCTCGGCGGCGTAGTGGCAGGCAACCCGATGGCCGGGCCGCATCTCCAGCATTTGCGGGCGATCCGTGTCGCACAGGGTGGGTTGGCGCCATGGGCAGCGGGTGTGGAACCTGCAGCCGGTCGGCGGATTCGCCGGTGACGGCAGGTCGCCGGTGAGCAGGATGCGTTCGCGGCTGTCCTCCACCACCGGATCGGGCACCGGCACCGCGGACAGCAGCGCTCGGCTGTACGGGTGCAGCGGTTCGGCGTACAACGCCTGGGACGAGGCTTCCTCGACCAGCGCGCCGAGGTACATCACCCCTACCCGGTCCGAGATGTGCCGGACCACGGCCAGATCGTGCGCGATGATGATGTAGGTCAGGTTCAGGTCGGCCTGCAGATCCTCCAGCAGGTTGATCACCTGCGCCTGCACGGAGACGTCGAGCGCCGACACCGGCTCGTCGGCGACGATCAATTCGGGGTTGACCGTCAACGCCCGGGCGATGCCGATCCGTTGACGCTGCCCGCCGGAGAACTCGTGCGGGTACTTGCGCAACGCGGTGTTCGGCAGCCCCACCGCGGACAGCAACTCGCGCAGCCGCGCGTTCGTCTGCGCGTCCGAAATATCCAACCCGTGCGCCTTCATCCCCTCGACCAGGATCGACTGCACCGACTGCCGCGGGTCCAGCGAGCCCAGCGGGTCCTGGAACACCATCTGCATCCGCCGCCGTGCCACCCGCAGCGGTTCGGGCTTCAGTGCGGCGATGTTCTCCCCGTCGAAGATCACCGAGCCGTCGGTGGGTTCGATCAGCCGCAGGATGCCGCGGCCGAGAGTGGTTTTGCCGCACCCCGATTCACCCACCAGCCCGTACGTCTCGCCCCGGCGCACGGCCAGGCTGACCCCGTCGACCGCGTACACGTAGCCGATCGTCTTGTCGATCAACACCCCACGCTTGATCGGGAAGTGCACCTTGAGGTCGTTGACCTCCAGCAGCACGTCGGCACCGGCGGTCGCTGCGGACAATTCGGCAGCCGGAACGTCGGGGAGCGGTTCGGACTGGTGACCGGAGGCACCTGCCCGCGCTTCGCCTTCCACCTCCGCCGCGGCCGCCTCGGCGGTGAGCAGGTCGGGGTCCTGCCGGATCGGGTCGGCCTCCCACGCTGCGGGCCCCGTCACGACGGCTCCTCCTCGAGAGTCGCCGCGACGGTTGCCGCACCCGCGCCGACCGGCACCACCGGGTTGTGGCAGCGCAGCAGGTGATCCGTCCGCGACGACAACGGCTCCAGGACCGGACTGACCTGACGGCAGGTGTCGATCTCGCGGGAACACCGGGGGGCGAAGGCACATCCACCGGTCCACGGGATGTTGTCCGACACCGAGCCGAGAATCGGCGTCAACCGCTCCCCCGGCCCGGCGTCCAGCCGCGGGATCGACGCCAGCAGCCCGTGGGTGTACGGGTGCCGGGGCGAGGCGAACAGCACATGCCGGTCCGCCCGCTCGACCACCCGACCGCCGTAGAGCACGTTGACCTGGTCGACCAGACCGGCCACCACCCCGAGATCATGGGTGATCATGATCAACGCGGTGCCGTGCTCGACGACCAGCGTCTTCAGCAGCGCCAGGATCTGCGCCTGGATGGTGACGTCAAGAGCAGTAGTCGGCTCGTCCGCGATCATCAGCCGGGGCCGGCAGGCCAAGGCCATGGCGATCAGCGCCCGCTGCCGCATACCGCCGGAGAGCTGGTGTGGGTATTCCTTGAGCCGACGCGACGGATCTGGGATGCCGACCGACTCGAGCAACTCGCGAGCCTCCACCATCGCGGCGGAGCGCTTCATCCCACGGTGGCGTTCCAGCACCTCGGTGACCTGAATACCGATGGGCACCACCGGGTTCAACGAGGACAGCGGGTCCTGGAAGATCATCGCCAGGTCCCGGCCGCGGCGGTCCCTCATGCCCTCCAGCGGCAACGACAGCAGGTCGGTGCCCTCGAAGTCCACCCGGCCGGTGATCGTGGTACCGCGTTTGGGCAGCAGCCGCATGATCGCCAGTGACGTCACCGATTTGCCGCAGCCGGACTCCCCGACCAGCCCGACGGTCTGCCCGGGGGCGACCTCGAAGCTGACCTTGTCCACCGCGGTGAACGGTGCGACACCCTTCCGGTTGAACTGCACGGTCAGGTCCTCGACCTGGAGCAAGGCTGTCATCGGGTCACCGCCGGTTCTTCGGGTCGATGGCCTCGCGCAGGGCCTCACCGAGCAGGGTGAAACCCAGCACCACGACGATGATCGCGCCGGCCGGCCAGAACGCCAACTGCGGGTGGGAGTCGATGCTGCCCTGGGCCTCGCCGAGCATCTGGCCCCATTCCGGTTGGGAAACGTCCTGCGACCCCAGGCCGAGGAACGACAGCGCGGCCGCGTCCAGGATCGACGTCGCCACCACCAGGGTGGCCTGCACGATCACCGGAGAAATCGAGTTCGGCACCATGTGCCGGAAGACGATCGGACCGCGTTTGACGCCGAGGGCGCGTGCGGCCAGCACGTGATCGGACTCGCGTTGCGCCAGCATCTGCCCGCGCAGCAGCCGCGCGAAGACGGGTATCTGCGGAATCGACACGGCGATGATCACACTGGTCAGGTTCGGGTTGGTAAACAGCACACCGATCGAGATCGCCAGCAACAAGCTCGGGATCGACAGCATCACGTCGACGATGCGCATGACGAGGGTGTCGATCCAGCCGCCGAACGCGCCCGCCAAGATGCCCAAAATCAGGCCGCCGACCAGCCCGATCAGCGTCGCGAAGATGCCGACCAGCAGCGTCTGCCGGGCGCCGACGATCATCCTGGACAGCAGGTCGCGGCCCTGGGTGTCGCCGCCGAGCGGGAAGCCGTCCTGCGCTGGGGCGATCGAGTTACGGGCCCGGGAGGTCTGATCGATCAGCAACTGAGCACCTGGGTCGTGCGGGGCGATCCAGGGACCGATGATCGCCAGTACCACGAACAGGCCGACGATCACCGCTCCGAACCAGAACAGCGGCGAACCCTTCAACCTGGCCCAGGCGTCCTGCAGGAGCGAAGATCCTTCGTCGCCCGAGTTGACCAGGGCATCGATGCGTTGCTTGCGCGCACGCGAGAAGGTTGTGACCATCAGCGCGCCCTGATCCGCGGATCGACCAGCGCGTACGTCAAGTCGACCAACGTGTTGATGATGACGAACGCTGCGGCCGCTGCCAGGATGATGACCTGGATCACCGGGTAGTCCTTCTTGGTGAACCCGAGGTACAGCGCCTCACCGATGCCGGGGTAACCGAAGACCTTCTCGGTGAGCACGGCGCCGGTCAGCAGCAGCCCGGTCAGCAGCCCGGTCACCGTGATCACCGGCAACATCGCGTTGCGCAGCACGTGCCGATTGCGGATCGTCCTGCTGGTCAGGCCCTTTGCCTCGGCCGTGCGCACGAAGTCCTCCCCCTGCACCTCCAGCACGGAGGCCCGGGTGATCCGGAAGATCACCGCGAATGGGATGGTCCCCAGGGCTATCCACGGCAGGATGAGGTGCCGGACGGAGTCCCAGGAGGCGTCCCATTCCCGGGTGATCAGTCCGTCGACGATGAAGAGCCCGGTCACCCGCGTCGCTTCGATGCCGGGCGTCTGCCGGCCCGAAGGCGGGAGCAGGCCCCACTTGACGGCAAAGACGTATTTGAGCAGGAAGGCCAGGAAGAACACCGGCACCGCGATACCAATGAGCGAGAGGACGATGTAGCCGTTGTCCAGGACGCCACCGCGCCGTTTGGCCGCCATGTAGCCGAGCGGAACACCCAGCGCGAGACCGAAGATCATCGCACCGACCGTCAGTTCGACCGTGGCGCCGAACCTGGTGATGAACACATCCACCGCCGAGGTCCCCGGCGAGACACCGGTGGATTGGCCGAAGTTCCCCTGCACGACCCGGCCCAAGAACTTGAAGTACTGCACGATGATCGGCTGGTCGAGGCCGAGGACAGCATTGAGTTCCTCGCGCTTCTCCGGCGTTGCTCGCTCCCCGAGCAGCGCGGTGACGGGTCCCCCTGGCAGGCTTCGCAGCCAAATGAACAGCAGCAGGGACAGCACGAACAGCACCAGCACCAGCTGCAGCAGCCGGCGGACCGTGTACCTCAGCACTGAGCCGGCCTCCTCACCCTTTGCTGTCCGCGCGCGGATCAATCACCCGAGCCCTGACAGGTCGGGCGGTGCCCCCGTTGCCCGCGCGGATCAACGTCCCCGTTGTGGGACGGCTGAGGCGGTAGTCAACCACTTCAGCCGCGACGGCGACGTTGATCCGCGCGGTACAGCAGGTGCGGCTAGCTCTTGTAGGCGTCGACGAACTTCTCGTCGGTGAGCGGACTCGGCGTGATGCCCTGCAGGTCCGCTGCCAACACCAGCGCCGGCGGCGACGAGGAGATCGGGACGGCCGGTAGGTACTCGCTCATCAACTTCTTGTTGATGTCGTCGTAGGCGGCACTTCGCTGAGTTTCGTCCGGGATCGCATCCGCGGCCTTCAACGAATCTGACAGCGTGGCGCCCCAGCTGGCGGCGGTCGTGTTGAACCGGTTGCCGGTACGGGTGAAGAAGGTGCCGATGAAGTTGTCCGGCGTGTTGTAGTCACCGGTCCAGCCGAGCAGGAACAGGTCCGCCCCGTGCGCCTCGACACCGTCCAGGTAGCCACCGTTCCAGGGCTTGGACGTCTCCTTGACAGTGATGCCCGCAGCCTCGAGGTCGGCCTTCATCGCGGTGAAGACACTCTTGGGGTCTGGCATATAGGGCCGGGATACCTCCGTGGGCCACCAGAAGTTGACCGTCAGGTTGCTCTGCCCGGCCTGCGCCAGCAGGTCCTTGGCCTTCTGCACGTCGTAGTCGTAGGTCTGGACGTCCTTGGTGAACGGGCTGACGGTCTCCGGGTAGAAGATCGGCGCGACGTTGGCGCCATCCGGCAGCTGAGAATCGACGAACTGCTTGCGATTCAGCGCGTAGGCGATGGCCTGCCGCACCCTGACGTCGGACAGCGCCGGGTTGGTGCCCTGGGTGATTCCCAGGTACAGGATGTTGAACGCGGGCCTTATCGCGACGTTGAAGCCGGCCGACTTCAGCGCGTCCCAGTCGGCCGGGTTCGGCAGGTCGTAGCCGTCGATGGTGCCGGCCTGCAGTTCCTGCTTGCGCGCCGTCTCGTCGGGAATGATCTTGAAGATCAGCGTCTTCGACTTGGCCTTCTCGCCCCAGTAGTCGTCGTTCCGGACCAGGGTGACGGTGTTGTTCGCCTTGTCGTAGGCCTGGAACTTGAACGGCCCGGTGCCGGTCGGGTGATCCGTGGCGTAGGCCGGGTAGACGAAGGAGTCGCCTTCGGCGGTGACGTTGTTCGCGTCGTACTGCTTCAACGCGGTCGGTGACTGGATGGAGAAGGACGGCAGACCCAGGATCGCCGGGAACTTCGAGGTGTATCGGGTGAGCTTGACGACGGCGTCCCCGGCATCGGACGCGGTGCAGGATTCGTACACGCTGGGCACGGCAGCGCCCGCTGCGTCCGCCTGGCCCTTGAAGCCACCCATGGTGTCCGACCAGTACTGGGCCTGGGTGGCGCCGGCACCGGTCTGGTTGTACATCCGGTCCAGGTTGTAACACACAGCGGCGGCGTCCAGCGGGGTCCCGTCGTGGAACTTGACGCCCTCCTGCAGCTTGAACGTCCAGGTCAGGCCGTCGCTGGACTGATCCCAGGACTGGGCGAGGGCCGGTTCGACGTCGGCCGTCCCGGGCTTGAACGCGACCAGGCCCTCGGTCATCTGCCGGACCACCCGGAAGGTCTCGCCGTCCGTGGCGTACAGCGGGTCGAACATGCTCGGTGCGCCGGCGGCGCCGAAGATGATCTGGCCGTTGGGGTCCGAAGGGCCGCCCGCGGCGCTGCCGGCCGAATTCGTCTCGGAGCCGGCTGCGGCCGTGCTGCTGCCGCTGGACTCACTACCTCGGTCTGAACTGGCGCAAGCGGCCATGGACACCGCAAGGGTGGCGGCCAAGCCCGCCCCCAACCATCGATGAAGCCTCACTCGGTGCTACCTCCAGGTGGGTTACTCGGTGTGGGCCGACGCTTCCGCCGGCTCGTGCCCTGCCGGAAACCGTCCGGACCAGGGAAACACTTCGCTGGGACGAGCTCGTGACGCCGGCACCGTTGTCCTGGGCGCGGTCCGTTGGCAGACCTCGAGCCACTCGTCAAGGCACCGGCGGCGTTGCCGTCCCCAGGGAACCGTAAACGGAGGTTCACCCGTCAACGACCTCCGTCACCGCATCGTTACCTCCCCGACCCACGGCCAGCGGCAAGACTTTCCGGCATTTCTCGCTTCCAGTGCGAAAACCTCGCGAGCCACCATGGCCCACGCAGCGCGGATCATCTTGCTCAGCGCGCATAAACCTCGTGGTTATGGGACGGGTGTGACTGGAGTCGACCATTTCCCGCGCGCTCACGATGATGATCCGCGCACCAAGGGGCGCGGCGACACAGGGGCGGCCGGAGCGAGCGGCCGGCGACGAGCGGCACCGAGGGGATTCGGGCCCTGGCGGGCTGGCCGACTACGGTGGAGGCTCGGGCAATGCGGGTGACGACCCGCGGGACGGGCGCCCACCGGGCGCTGATCGAGGGAGACAACCCGTCATGACCACTGACGTGGCAGCAGCGAATCCGCCGGCGAGCACCGACGCGACGCCATGGCCCGGTCTGGACGCACCGCTGGAGGTCGCCGACCCGGAGGTGGCCGAGTACATCGCCAAGGAAGTGAGCCGCCAGCAGGACACCCTGGAGATGATCGCCTCGGAAAACTTCGCCTCCGTCGCCGCCATGCAGGCGCAGGGCAGCGTGCTGACGAACAAGTACGCGGAGGGCTACCCCGGCCGCCGCTACTACGGCGGCTGCGAGAACGTCGACGTCATCGAGACTTTGGCCATCGAGCGACTCAAGGCGCTGTTCGGTGCCGGCTACGCGAACGTTCAGCCGCATTCCGGTGCGCAGGCCAACGCCGCCGCCATGCAGGCGCTGATCAAGCCCGGCGACACCATCCTCGGACTGTCGCTGGCGCACGGCGGCCACCTCACGCACGGCATGCGGATCAACTTCTCGGGCCTGCTGTACAACGTCGCCGCCTACGAGGTCTCCAAGGAGGACTACCGCATCGACATGGACGAGGTCGGTCGCCTCGCCCGGCAGTACTCCCCGAAACTGATCATCGCCGGCTGGTCGGCCTACCCACGGCAGCTGGACTTCGAGCGGTTCCGGGAAATCGCGGACGAGGTCGACGCCTACCTGATGGTGGACATGGCGCATTTTGCCGGCCTGGTGGCCACCGGGCTGCATCCCTCCCCCCTGCCGCACGCGCACGTCACCACCACCACCACGCACAAGACCCTGGGCGGGCCGCGCGGCGGGGCCATCCTGTCCAACGACCCGGCAATCGCCAAGAAGATCAACTCCGCGGTGTTCCCCGGCCAGCAGGGCGGCCCGCTGCAACACGTCATCGCCGCAAAGGCGGTGGCGTTCAAGATGGCGTCCGATCCCTCGTTCATCGAACGCAACGAGCGCACTCTGCGTGGCGCCCGGCTGCTCGCCGAACGGTGGATCCAGTCCGACGTCGCGGACGCCGGGGTGAAGGTGCTGACCGGCGGGACCGACGTGCACCTGGTGCTGGTCGACCTGCGCGATTCCGACCTGGACGGCAAGGCCGCCGAGGACCGGCTGCACCAGATCGGCATCACCGTCAACCGCAACGCGGTGCCGTTCGACCCGCGGCCGCCGATGGTGACCTCCGGGCTGCGGATCGGCACCCCCGCCCTGGCGACGCGCGGTTTCACCGACCGCGACTTCGTCGAGGTGGCCGACATCATCGCGGAGGCGCTGATCGCGCCGGTCGGCCTGCTGACACCCGAACTGGAGGAATCGCTGCGATCCAGGGTCACCGCGCTGGCCAGACGCCACCCGCTGTACACCGGGCTGGGCGGCGCCGGGTGACGGTACGCGTCGACAAGCTGGTCACGTCAGGCACTTTCAACCTCGACGGCGGGACCTGGGAGGTCGACAACAACGTCTGGCTCCTCGGTGACGACCGCGAGGTGCTGATCATCGACGCCGCCCACGACGCGGACGCGATCCTGGCAGCCGTGGGCGATCGCCACGTCGTCGGCATCCTGTGCACGCACGGCCACAACGACCACATCGACGCCGCACCCGCGGTGGCCGAACGCACCCGCGCGCCGATCCTGCTGCACCCCGCGGACGCGCCGCTGTGGGGCATGACCCACCGCGACAGGCAGCCGGATTCCGACCTCACCGACGGGGACACGATCACCCTGGACAGAGTGGTCGGCACGGTGCTGCACACGCCGGGCCACTCCCCCGGTGCGGTGTGCCTGTCCGTCCCCGCGCTGGGCGTCGTGTTCACCGGCGACACCCTGTTCGCCGGCGGCCCCGGCGCGACCGGACGGTCGTTCTCGGACTTCCCCACGATCATCGATTCGATTTCCCACCGGCTGCTGACCCTGCCGTCCGCGACGGTGGTGCGCGCCGGCCACGGCGACGACACCACCATCGGCGCCGAGGCCCCGCAGCTGGACGACTGGGTCGTCAGGGGTCACTGAGGTGCGGCGCGTGCCCTTCACCGGGGAAGAGAAAGAAAGCCTGCGGGCAAGCCTCGACCGGCATCGCGACGTGGTGCGGTGGAAGCTCTACGGCCTGGACGACGGCGAGCTCCGCCGCCCGATGACGCCGTCCGGCACCAACCTGCTGGGACTGGTCAAGCATCCGGCCGGCGTCGAGTACGGCTGGTTCTGCGAGACGTTCGGTCGCGGCACCGAACCGCTGCCGTTCGTGCAGGACGACCCGGACGCGGACCTGCGGGTGACACCGCACGAGAGCACCGCAGACATCCTCGCCTTCTACGACCGCGCCAACGCCGCGGCCAACCAGGTCATCGACGAGCTCGACGTCGAGCACACCGGGACCGCCTGGTACGGCGAAACCGTCACGCTGCGCTGGGTTCTCATCCACATGATCGAGGAAACCGCGCGGCACGCAGGCACATGGACATCGTCCGGGAGCTGATCGACGGCGCCACCGGCGATCACCCGGAGTCCTGACGTGCCGTCATTCGCACGCACGGCGATGATGACGGCGGATCCCGCCGGTCGTCATGGAAGGGTAACTCCCGACGATCAGCTCCCCGTCTGAATCCCGCGTTCCTCTCAAATGGAGGCGACAATGCCCGCCACCCTGCCCCTGGCGGCCAGGACGTCGGCGATAGCCGGTGCCCTGGCCGGTGTGCTCGGCATGCTGGATTGGCGGGACCACCTGCGGTACGAGCCGGGAATCTGCGACCTGGTGCTCGGCGACCCGCAGGAGATGCCGCTTCCTGGTTTCGTCAGCTCCCTCACGCGCCATACGCAGCCGCTGAACAAGGACTGGTTCGCCTACAAGCGATCCGAGTCGGAGGCCCGCGAAACCGTGGCGACGTCGCTCCGGGAGTGGCGGGGTCTGCCGTTCGAGCCGACCGACATCGCGCTGACGCCAGGTGCGTTCGGGGCGCTCGCGGTTGCCTTCCGCGCCCTGCTCGACCCGGGTGACGAGGTCGTCTACTCGCTGCCGCCGTGGTTCCTCTACGAGCCGATGTTGCTCTCCGCCGACGCCGTGCCCGTCAAGGTTCGGGTCCGGCCGGAGGACAACGATCTCGACCTCGACGCCATCCGGTCCGCGATCGGGCCGCGCACCCGCGCGGTGATCGTCAATACCCCCAACAACCCGACCGGTCGCATCTACCCGCCGGCCACGCTGAGGGCCTTGGCCGCCCTGCTCACCGATGCGTCAGCACGATGGGGCAGGCCGATCTGGCTGATCTCCGACGAGCCCTACTCCCGGCTGGTGTTCAGCGACGCCGAGTTCCACAGCCCCAGTGAGTTCTACCCGTACACGGTGATCTCCTACAGCTACGGCAAGGTCCTGCTCACCCCGGGCGAGCGAGTCGGCTGGCTGGCCATCTCGCCGGCCATTCCCGGACGGGAGCAGTTGCGGCAGGCGATCGAGGTCTGCCAGATCGCGGCGGGTTGGCTGTTTCCCAGTGCCGTTCTGCAATACGCCATCGGTGACCTGGAGCGGCTGTCCATCGACATGGCCGACCTCGAGCGCAAACGCGACTGGGTCGTCGCCGAACTCACCGCCGCCGGCTACCAGCTGCGTTCACCGGAAGGCACGTTCTACCTGTGGGTGCGCTCGCCGGAGTCCGACGACACGGCGTTCTCCCGTCGGCTGGCGGAAAGGCAGGTGCTGGTCCTGCCGGGCACGATCTGCCAGGCTCCCGGCTACTTCCGGGTCTCACTCACCGCCGACAACGAGATGATCGATCGGGCGTTGCCCGTCTTCCGGGCCGCGGTTGCGGAGGTGACGGGAACGGTCGGTTGAGCGGGTCGGGGTTCAATCGCTCCCCGGAGCGCCGGTAAAATCGCCCGGCACCCATCGGTGCTCTCGGGCCGACACGAAGTCGACCGCTCGCGAAGGGGCCACCACCATGGACGCAGCCCCTCTCCGGTCGACCGGGACGAATCTCCCGGCAACGAGATTCCGGCGGATGGACTTCGGCCCCGTCCCCGAGCGACCCCTTCCGGTCGCCAGCCGTGCGGCAGTCCTCTTCGTCAGCGTCGGAGCGTTCGTCTTCTACACCATCGAATCGGCGCTGCGCCAGCAACAATTCAAGACGTCCCTGGATATCACGATCTTCCAGCAGGCCATCGCCAATTACGCCCATGGCCGGGCTCCCGAGGTGCTCATCAAGTCTCAGGCACCGTTCAACATTCTCGGCGATCACTTCAGTCCGATCATTGCCGTGATCGCGCCGCTCTACCGGGTGTGGCCCAGTGTGATGACCCTGCTCGTCACGCAGGCGGCGTTCCTCGCGGTCGGCGTGCATGTCGTCACCCGGGTGGCGGTGCGGCGGTTGGGTGGCCTCGGCTACTACCTCGGCATCGCATTCGCCCTGTCCTGGGGCGTGCTGAAGGTGATCGACTTCGATTTCCACGAGGCCTGTTTCGCCGTGGCCTTCCTGGCCCTTGCCCTGGAAGCGCTGATCGATGACCGGCCGGGCCGGATGCTGGCCTGGTGCGCGGCCCTGCTGCTGGTCAAGGAGGACACCCCGCTGTTCATCGCGGGAATCGCGCTGGTCTTCGCGGCCAACCGGCAGTGGCGCTGGGCCGGCGGTCTGCTGGCTGCGGCCGTCGCCGCGTTCGCCCTGCTCACCGCGGTCATCATCCCGTTCTTCAGCTCGTCCGGCACATACACCTACCTGAACACCGGCCACGACGGCACGGCCGGTGGATCGCTGACGTCAGCGCTTTTCAATGCCGCGGTCGCCAACCTGCACAGCGCCAGCGGCCTTGCCCTGCTGGGTGCCCTCGCGGTGACGGCGGCGTTCGGGCTGCGGTCGCCGCTGATCCTGGTGATGGTGCCCACCCTGCTCGCCCGGTTCAGCTCCGAACGGGCGGTGTACCTCGAGATGAAGTACTACTACGACGCCCCGCTGATGGTGATCTGTTTCCTGGCACTGATCGTCGCGGTCCAGCAGCGGCGACTGCGATCGGGTATGACGGCCGAGCGCATCCGCATCTGGTGGTCAGGTGCCACCGGGCTGGCCGCCGTGGTCGGGCTGGCCCTGCTGGTGGACACCAACGTGCAGAGCACCGAGATCCCGGAGGTGTTCGCCGCGGCGGGCCTGCCCTGCCAGTGGTGTTCGGACGCCGACCAGGTGATCGACCGGCTTCCAGCCGGGGTCACGGTGATCTCCGACGTCAGCCTCCTGGGGCATCTGGCTGACCGTAATCCGGTGATGCTGGCGACGCCGCGATGGGAGGACCCCAGCCACGTCCCGCTCAACGCGGATTGGGTGATCCTCTACCTGGACTCGGACAGCTATGGAGCCGACACCGGCTGGATCGAGCAGCGCAGGCAGACCCTGCTGGCGGAGGGCTTCCGGCAGACCGACCAGGAAGGCAGTCTGGTCCTACTCCACCGCGAACGCTGAGCTCCGGGTTTGCCTCCCGCAGCAGTCGGGTATTCACCGACATAGGCGTTTGTCACCCGGAGTCTCGACGAGGAGGCACCATGAGGGCTGTCCTGGCACGACCACTGGCCATCGCGACGGTTGGCATGGCGCTCCTCGCCATCCCGATCGCACCCTCGCTCGCCGGCACAGGACACGCCCCGCCGCCGGTCGTCGGTGCCGCGCCGGGAGCGCCGGGAACGACCGTCGGCTTCCTGCCGGCCACCAAATCCGGAATCGGCACCGCGCAGAGCCTGGACAGCAAGGTCTGGTTCACCGTGCAGGCCGACGGCGGGCTCGGCGAGGTGTTCTACCCCGACATCAGTTCACCCGCTGCGCGAGCCCTGCAGTTCGTGGTCGCCGACTCCAATGGCCACGCGGTCCGGGTCAACGAGGCGGCCGACGTACGAACCGACTACACCGACCAGCGGAGCCTGGCGTATCGGCAGACGTTCACCGAGAAGTCCGGCCGCTGGCGGCTGCAGGCCGAGTACGTCACCGATCCCGCCCGCGCGAGCGTGCTGATCGACCTTCAGTTCTCCGCCAGCGGCGACGGTGGCTACCGAGGCTACCGAGGCTACCGCCTCTTCGCGGTGCACGAGACCGCCTTGTCGAATACCCGCACCGACGATGCGGGCTTCAGCAAGCACGACGCGTTGGTCGCCACGGACCCGACACAGGCGAGCGCGCTGATCGGTTCGCCCGCCTTCGCGGCCACGTCCAGCGGCTTCCGCGGGATCAGCGACGGGTACACCGATCTGCTCGGCGACGGTCGGATGGACTGGCACTACACATCGGCCGAGCCGGGCAACCTGATCCAGACGGCTGACACCGGGCTCACCGGAGCAGCCCGGCACCGGCACAGCACGCTGGCGCTCGCCTTCGGCGCTGACGATGCAGCGGCAGTGAACACCGCGCGGGCATCGCTGGACCGCGGCTATCCCGACGCCTCCCGGGAGTACGTCCGCGGCTGGCACGGTTACCTCGTAGGACTCTCGGGCCTGCCCCGGTCACTGCGCACCTCGCAGGAGCGCCGCCTCTACCAGGTGTCGGCGATGGTACTGGCCGCGAGCGAGGACAAGACGCACCGTGGCGCGTACGTGGCTTCCCCGTCGGCACCGTGGGCGTTCGGCCGTGACGACCCCTCGGGGCCGTATCACCTGGTCTGGTCGCGCGACCTCTACCAGATCGGCACCGGGCTGATCGCCGCAGGGGACACCGCCGGCGCGAACCGGGCCGTCGACTACCTGTTCGCCGTCCAGCAGAAGCCCGACGGCTCGTTCCCGCAGAATTCCCGGGTCGACGGCACCCCGGTCTGGGGCGGTCTGCAGCTCGACGAGGTGGCCTTCCCGATAGTCCTCGCGTATCAACTCGGTCGTTTCGACGCGGGAACGTGGGCGGGGGTGAAGAAGGCCGCCGACTTCGTGATCGGCTTCCAGCAGGACGGCAACAACGCGCCGTGGACCCCCGCGGAACGGTGGGAGAACCAATCCGGGTACTCCCCGGCCACCATCGCCAGCGAGATCGCCGGTCTGGTCTGCGCGGCCACCTTCGCGCGGCACAACGGTGACGAGGCCGCCGCGCTGCGCTACCTGGCCACCGCGGACGACTGGCAGTCGAAGGTGAAGGGGTGGACGGTCACCGCCACCGGCCCGTACTCGTCGCAGCCGTATTTCCTGCGGCTGACCAAGGACGGCAATCCCGACGCCGGCACGACGTACACCATCGGCGACAGCGGACCCAGCAAGGTCGATCAACGCGCCGTCGTCGACGGCGGCTATCTCGACCTGGTCCGGCTCGGCGTGCTGCCGGCCGACGACCCCGCCGTGGTGAACTCGCTCGGCGTGCTCGACCAGCAACTCGGCGTGCCGACCTCGCGCGGCCTGTTCTGGCATCGCGCGTCTTTCGACGGGTACGGCGAGAAGACCAACGGTGATCCCTGGGACTTCGGTCTCCCTGACGACTCGCTGATCACCCGGGGAAGGGCCTGGCCGCTGCTCAACGGGGAACGCGGTGAATATCAGCTGGCCGCGGGGGATCGCAGCGCGGCCCGCGACCAGATCCGCACGATGGCGGGTACCGCGGGCCCGGGCCTGATGCTGCCGGAACAGGTCTGGGACCTCCAGTCGCCGGCCGGTCAGCCGGGGTTCACTCCCGGCCGTCCGACCGCGTCCGCGACGCCGCTCGCCTGGACCCATGCGCAGTTCCTGCGGCTCGCCCGGGACGTCGACGCCGGCTACGTCGTCGAGCAGCCGAATGCGGTCAGCCAGCGGTACCTGTCTACGGTCGACACCAGGGGATCGGCCGTCAGTGGATTCGGCGGGGACGGAGCGCTTGATGAACCAGTGGGTGCGGGCCCGAACGGATGAAGTGACCCGGTGGCTTTTCGCTGTCAAGCGGTGGATGTATCGCGGCGGCCGACCCGCGCTGCTGGCACGGATCATGAATCGGTTCTCCGAGATCCAGTTCTCCGCCGGCCTGCTGGCCCCGAAGCGTGCTGTGACGCTGGAGGTTCACGGCCGCGCCTCGGGTCGGGTGATCTCCTTTCCGGTCGTGCTGGCTGACTACCAGGGCGAGCGCTACCTGGTCTCGATGCTCGGCAACGACGCGAACTGGGTGCGCAACGTGCGCGCCGCCGGCGGGCGTGCGGTGATCCGCAGGCGCGGCCGGACGAAGGTGCAGCTCGACGAGGTCGACCCGGCCGCCAGGGCGCCGATCCTGCGCCGCTACCTGGCTGTGGCGCCCGGCGCACGGCCGCACATCCCGGTGGATCGGCACGCCCCGCTGGCCGACTTCGAGCTGGTGGCCGCGCAATTCCCGGTCTTCCGGGTGACGACAGCCGCCTGATTGCCCGGACGCGGCGATATACAGTCCTAGCGGACGGACTGATCAGACGCCCAGGCGCCTGGACATGGAGGCTGCCGTGGTTGGGGTCGAAGGGCATTCCGGTGCCGGGGAGTCCACGGACAAACGGTCCGCACCGCCCTCCGCTGCGGTCGCCACCGCGGAGGCGAAAGCCGCGCCGAAGGAACTACCGGCGATCCTGCGCCTGGTCAAGCGGCTGCCGTTCACCACCTTCTACGTGGTCGTCACGCTGGTGCTGGCCGTCGTCCTCGGCACCCTGTGGGAAGGCATCGAGGACAAGTCCTGGTACGCCGACGTGGCCTACGGGTTGCCGGCGTTCGAGGACGGCCGGTGGCTCACGCTGATCTGGGGCTGCTTCTTCGCCCTCACCCCTTTCTATTACGTCTATGTCGCGGGCGCCTTCGCATTCCTGACCGGCTTCTCCGAGTGGGTACTCGGCACCAAGCGCACGGTGATCATCTGCGTGGCCTACCAGTTCGTGGCGGTGCTGATCACCGCCCTGGTGTTCTGGATCTTCCGGAATTCCGGTTGGGATTGGGCTGTCCAGCGGGCCACCGAGACCGACGTGGGCTTCTCCGCCGGCATGCTCGCGGTGCTGAGCGTGGCGACGGCCACCGTGCGGCCACCGTGGCGCCTTCGGATTCGGCTGGCGATCTGGGCGTACGTGCTGTTCTCGATAGTTTTCGTCGGACAGATGGCGGACGCCGAACACCTGATCGCGGTGACGCTCAGCCTGCCGTTCTCCTCCAGGCTGGCCGGTCCGCATGCTCGGAAGGCCCGAGCGCTGCCGACCAGGCACGAACTGCGGCTGCTGGCCATGGTCGGCGTGCTGCTGATCGCCGCCGTGCAACTGCTGGCGAATTTCGTGCCCGGACGCCTCACGCCCTTCGGTCCCCCCGACGACGACGTCGAGGCCTGGTACTTCCTGATCATCGACATGGCGATCTCGCTGTTCATCGCCAACGGGCTGCGCAAGGGCTACCGGTGGGCCTGGTGGATCGCCGTGGTGCTGTCCGGTTTCCAGGTCTTCTTCGCCGCCCTGATCTCCGTCCTGGTGATCGTCGTGCTCATCGTCTCCCAGGTCGACGCCGACGCCGACACCGACCTGAACGGCGTCCCGCAGTTGCTGGCCGGCTCGACCCTCTATCTGGCATTCCTGATCGTGCTGATCCTTGGCCGGAGCGCCTTCCGGGTGCCGCGCCGTGGGAAACGGCGGCTGGCGACCAGCACGTCCAACCCCGACACCGCCAAGGAACTGCTCCGGAAATGGGGCGGCAGCACGATCTCCTGGATGACCACCTGGCCGGAGAACCGGCACATGATCACCGCCGACGGGCAGAGCTACCTGGCTTTCCGCAAACACGCGGGCGTCGCCGTGGCCCTCGGCGATCCCATCGGTCCGCCAGGGTCTGCCACCTCCACCATCAACGACTTCATTCAGCTCTGCGACAAGGCCGCCCTGGTGCCGTACATCTTCTCCTGCACCAGGGAGACCGCCACCGTCACCGATGCGCTCGGCTGGCAGAGCGTGCAGGTCGCCGAGGACAACCTGATCGACCTGCCGACCCTGGAGTTCAAGGGCAAGAAGTGGCAGGACATCCGGACGGCGCTGAACAAGGCGCCCAAGGAGGGTGTGAGCTTCCGGATGGTGACGCTGGCCGACGAGTCATGGGCGCTGGTCCGGCAGGTCGAGCACCTGTCCCAGGAATGGCTGGGCGACAAGGAATTGCCCGAGATGGGTTTCACCCTCGGCGGGGTCACCGAGGCACTGGATCCGGAGGTCAAGGTCGGCCTTGCCATCGGCGCCGACGGCGTGGTGCACGGCGTCACCTCCTGGATGCCGGTGTACGGCGGTGACGGGAAGGTCGTCGGCTGGACGCTGGACCTGATGCGCCGGGCGGACGGCGGATTCCGGGCGACCATGGAGTTCCTGATCGCCTCGTCCTGCCTGTACTTCAAGGAGCAGGGAGCGGCGTACATCTCGCTCTCGGGTGCGCCGCTGGCCAAGTCCGACGCGGATCCCGAGGGTGAGACCGTGGTGGAGAAGTTCCTGGACACCCTCGGCGCCAGCCTGGAGCCGGTCTACGGGTTCCGCTCGCTGCACGCCTTCAAGAGCAAGTTCCAGCCGCGGTTGTCGCCGATGTACATGGTCTTCCGTGACGAGGCCGACCTACCGCGGATCGGCATCGCGATCACCCGCGCGTACCTGCCAACCGCCGGCGTCCGGGACATGATCGCCGTCGTCAAGCACTGACTCCGCGGTAACGGAGAATCCTCGGGCTTGACCCGATCTTGACCAGGCCGAGAACCGGCCTTGGTGACGGGCGCCGAAAGTAATCCTCAAGAGAAGACAGCCCGCTGCATTTATCGGACGAACGTCACCCTCTGACCTGTAGCGAGCATTTCGCGACAGTTCAGCAGGCCCGCCGACCCCTACCCAGTGACGCCGGGCCGATCACCCACAAGGAGCCGGACATGACCACTCTCGTGTCGATTCGCACCATCCAGGCCGACCGCGCACCGACCGACGACGAGCGTCGGACGCAGTGGCGCAAGCGGGCGGGCACGCTGCCACCGGATGGCTCCCGAGATGTGGTGCTGCAGGCCGTCGACTCCCCCATCGAGTCCGACGACGACGCCTGGAGCGGATTGTTCCTCGGATCGCTCTGGACAACCCCGGCCCCCTCGCCAGTCAGGCCCGCTCGTTCGCATCGCCGGATATCCGCCTTTCAGGAGCTGCGCGCCACCGCGTAACCCACTGTTTGATCAGAGCCTCGATCGGAGTTGATCAGCGCAGTGATCACCCAGCTGATCAGACAGCTGATCACTCAGCTGATCACTCAGCTGATCAGACAGCGGCCGGCGCACCGTGGCGCACCGCCACGATGGGCAGCCGCAGCGCCCCGGGGGCGGTCGCCGG
>Ga0208081_1000025_pt1 | contig 31906 bp, 24 predicted proteins | sample NGESurshal092012_6_FD_184479 | JGI IMG/M metagenome (GOLD analysis project Ga0208081, IMG submission 184479) | Arctic peat soil microbial communities from Barrow, Alaska - NGEE Surface sample 415-1 shallow-092012 (SPAdes) | ecosystem: Environmental > Terrestrial > Soil > Wetlands > Peat ...
GTGCCCCGCACCGCGTCCAACCCGGCGCACACCGACCCGGCCACCGCGGTGGCGTGCTCGATGTCGCTGATCGGCTCCATGAATAGAACGCTAGACCACAGCACCGACAGTCCCCGAAACCAGACAAATCGGGCCCCTCCGTTCGGGCCTACCAACCCCCGACCGTCGTTGGGCAACCAGTGGCGAGCTGGTCAAGTCAGGCACGATCGTCGGGTGCGGAATCCGCCCGCACACCAGTCGCTACTGACCTGGTTCCACCGGATGTGCTGGCCAGCACGTCAGTTGCAGCGATGAAACACAGAAGTGCCGACGCCAGGTGGTGATGGCCGGGCCGTTCAGCATCGACGCCACATCGATGGAAGCGCCGGCGACGGCGTTCGCCGCTACGTTCGGGCCAGTCCCACAGGGACCGGCACAGCGACAACGTGCACGGGCCATCAAGTGCCCATCGAAAACCGGCTGGCGGAGAGCGATCGTGACCGCCAACTGACGGCAATCTCAGACACGGCGCACGGCCGTTCCGGCTACCGCACCGCCGTTCCGGCTACCGCACCGCCGTTCCGGCTACCGCACCGCCGTTCCGGCTACCGCACCGCCGCTCCGGCTACCGCGCGACCCCCGCGACGGCGTCCGCGATGGGTGTGTCGCCACTCACCAGGTCGAGCGACAAACCCGCCGTCCCAGGCGCATCCAGGAGTGCCAGCAACACAGACGCGACGTCCTCACGGGGAACGGACCCGCGCTCGGTGTGCTCGGCAAGCCGGACCTCGCCGGTCCCGGAGTGGTCCGTCAAGGCACCGGGTCGCAGCACCGTCCAGTCCAGGTCTCTGGCGCGGAGATCATCGTCCGCCGCCTTCTTGGCGGTGAGGTACGCGGCGAAGACCTCGTCGTGGTCCGGGGTGGGTCCGTCGTCGGCGCCCATCGCGGAGACCATCAGATAGCGGCGCACTCCGGCGAGCTCCGCCGCGTCGGCCAACAGCACCGCGCCACCGCGATCAACCGTGTCCTTCCGTGCTGCCCCGCTGCCCGGTCCCGCGCCGGCCGCGAAGACGACCGCGTCGGCGCCCTTCAGGTGGGTGGCCAGCTCAGCGGCCGTCCCCGATTCCAGGTCGAAGAGCACCGGATGAGCCCCGACAGCGATCAGGTCCGCCTCGTACTCCGGCTTGCGGATGAGGCCGGTCGGCCGCTCGTGTCTTTCGGCGATCAGCCGAGACAGCCGCAGCGCGATCTTTCCGTGTCCTCCGGCGATGGCAACCCTCATGGCGACCACCGTACGCAACCCGCACTCATGACGACGGGCGGCGGACGCCGAACCACTGCCGCCCCGGCGGGAGCGCCGCCCACCACAGGAACCACGCCCGCCGGCCCGGCTCCTGGCTATCCTGACCCGATGGATAGTCCCGTGTTCGGTGAACCGACGCCCGACGTCCTTGGCACCGGATACCAGGCGATGACGCTTGACCTGGCGGACGACGACGAGGGAGCGGTCCAGTCGACCCTGGTGAGATTCCGCACGAACGCAGCCACCCCCCGCGCGGTGCTGTACGTCCACGGATTCGCCGACTATTTCTTCCAGACCGAGCTCGCGGAATTCCATGCCGCGCGAGGCGAAGACTTCTACGCCATCGATCTGCACAAGTACGGTAGGTCGTTGCGGCCCCATCAGACGCCGTATCTGATGGCCGATGTCGCCGACTATTACACCGAGCTGGACGCCGCGCTCCGGTTCATCGTGGAGGACGGCCACGACCACCTGGTGATCAACGCGCACTCCACCGGCGGATTGATCGTCCCACTCTGGCTGCACGACAGGCGTTTGCAGGGAGACGATCTCGACGCCGTGCACGGTATCGTGCTGAACAGCCCGTTCCTGGAGATCCCGGCCAGCCGGGCCGTCAGGACGATCGCCACCCGACCGATCAGCGCAGTGGCAAGAAGCCGGCCGCTCGCGGTGCTCCCGTCGCTCGGGCCGAGCTTCTACAACCAGAGCATTCACCGCAGCGCACGCGGTGAATGGGAGTTCATCGAGGAATGGAAGCCGGTCAACGGCGGCGTGGTCAGGGCCGGCTGGCTCGCCGCCGCCCAACGAGCAATCGGCAGAGTGCAAGCGGGACTGGGATTGCCCTATCCGATCCTCGTGCTGTGCTCACGCAGGACGATCCGTGCCAGAAAATGGACCGACGATTTCTACGCGGGCGATTCCGTGCTGCACACCGACGCGATCGCCAGGTCGTCCGTCCGGCTGGGCACCCATGTCACCTGTATTCGTATCGATCGCGGCATGCACGACCTGCTGCTGTCCGCTCCCGACGTGCGAGAACGGGTCTACGCCGAGATCGACCGCTGGATGAACGCCTATTGCGTGAGCGATGACGTCGCCGAGCAGGAACGCGCCACCGCCCGGGACTGATCGCCGGCCGGTCTCAACTCAGCAGCGCGGCAATCACCACCAGGGCTGGGATACAGGCAACAGTGGTCGTCGAGACGACGTCCCGGGCCAGCGGAACGGCGGTGCGGTAGCGCATCGCGTAGACGAACAGGTTCTGCGCGGTGGGCAGCGCCGCTGTCATCGTCGCGGCCAGCAACGGCACCCCGTCGAGCCCGAACACCCACCGTGCCAGGGTGAAGGCGGCCAACGGCATCAGCACGATCTTGATCCCCACCGCCAGGGCAAGGTCCGCTGCCCTTCCACCGCGGCCGGGCAGCGGGGCGCCGCGCAGCGACATCCCGAACGCAATGAGAGCGCCGGGCACCGCCATCCCGGCGATCAGCCCGAGCGGTCCGGCGATCACATCAGGAATCCTGGTGCCGGTCGTCGCCAGCGCGATGCCCAGCACGGAACCGAGGATCACCGGGTTGCGCACCGGTTGGCTCAGCACCCGCCGCCAGGACGGGCTGCGGCCGGACTCGACGATGTCCAGCACCACGAACGCGATCGGGGCCAACACCGTGAGCTGGTAGAGCATCACCGGAATCACGTACGACGCATCACCGAAAACATAGACGGCCAAGGGGATACCGAGATTCCCCGCGTTGACATAGCAGGACGACAGGCCACCGATCACCACGGAACCGGCGTCCCGATGCCACCACCACCGGGAGATCGCGATGAACGCCACCGCCGCGACGGTGGTCGCCAGGGCGGTCACCGCGAGCCCACTGGACAGCACCGCGGCAAGGGGCGCGTCCGCCAGCGTCTGCAGCAGCAGCGCCGGCGTCGCCACGAAGAACACCAAGCGGGACAGGACCTCGGGCGTCGCGTCGGGCAACAGCCGGATGCGCGCCAGCAGGTACCCGACGCCGATCACCACGCCGATGGTGAACAGACCTTCGAGAACCGGCAGCATCCGCCTCCGCCGCCGTCAGCTGATCAGCGCGATGGTGGCCCGCGCGATCGCCAATTCCTCGTTGGTCGGCACCACCATCACGGTGACCGGGGATCCGTCCGGCGAGATCACCCGCGGTTCGACGGATCTCACTGCGTTGCGCTCGGTATCGACCGCGATGCCCAGTGGTTCGAGATCCTGCAGGATCCGGGCGCGGACGACGTCGTCGTTCTCCCCCACCCCGGCGGTGAACGCGATGACGTCGGTGCCGCCCAACACGGCCAGGTACGCGCCGACGTACTTGCGGACCCGGTGACAGTAAACGTCGAGCGCGATGGCCGCATCGGGATCGCCGGAGGCGATCAACTGGTGCAGATCACGGAAGTCGGCGACACCCGCGAGCCCGAGAATGCCCGAGCGCCGGTTGAGCAGGTCGTCGATCTGGTCGGCGTCCATACCGCCGTTCCGCAGCAGGTGGAACACCATACCCGGGTCAACGTCGCCGCTGCGGGTGCCCATCACCAGCCCCTCGAGCGGAGTCAGCCCCATCGACGTCTCCACCGCGACCCCGCCGCGGACCGCCGATGCCGACGCACCGTTGCCCAGGTGCAGCACGATCTGCTTGATATCGGCCGGGTCGCGGTCGAGAACCGTTGCGACCAACTGGGACACGTACTGATGTGAGGTGCCGTGGAAGCCGTAGCGGCGGATCTGGTTCTCGGCAGCAACCCTGCGGTCGATCGCGTAGGTAGCCGCCGCGGCGGGCAGGTCACGGAAGAAGGCGGTGTCGAAGACCGCCACCTGCGGGATACCCGGGAAGGCCACCCGCGCCTGTTCGATGCCCCGCACGTTGGCCGGATTGTGCAAGGGTGCCAGCCGCGCAAAGGTCCGGATCTGTTGCAGCACAGCATCATCGACGATCACGGGGTCACCGAAGACGAGACCGCCGTGCACCACCCGATGGCCGACCGCGGCCAGCGCGTCACCGGCCAACGGGCTGCCGGCGTCGTCGAACAACTGCTGCATGATGCGTAGGGCGCTGCCGTGATCGGGAATCGGCCCGAGGTAACTCTGCACCCGGCCGTCGAACTTGTGCGTCGCCGATCCTTCGGTCTCGCCGATGCGCTCGATCAACCCGGTGGCAAGGGCCGTGCCCGCGATCGCCGCGATGAGCTGGTACTTCATCGAGGAAGACCCGGAGTTGATCACCAGCACGTTGTCGGTCACGACCGTGCTCCCACGGCCGCAGCCGACGCCTGCGCCTGCGCCGACGCCGACGCCTGCGCCTGCGCCGCCACCTGAACCGCCACCTGAGCTGCGGGGGAGGCCTGCGCCTGGATGGCGGTGATCGCGACGGTGTTGACGATGTCGGCCACCAGCGCGCCCCGCGAGAGGTCGTTGACCGGCTTGTTCAGACCCTGCAGCACCGGCCCGATGGCCACCGCGTTCGCGCTGCGCTGCACCGCCTTGTAGGTGTTGTTCCCGGTGTTCAGGTCGGGGAAGACCAGCACGGTGGCCCGGCCGGCCACGTTGGAATTGGGCAGCTTGGTGGCCGCGACCTTGGGATCCACCGCGGCGTCGTACTGGATCGGCCCTTCCGCCAGCAGGTCCGGCCGCTTGGCGTGCACGATATCGGTTGCCACCCTGACCTTCTCGACGTCCGCGCCGGCACCTGAGCTGCCGGTCGCGTACGACAGCAGGGCCACCCTCGGCTCGATTCCGAACTGCGCCGCGGTGCCAGCGGAGGAGATCGCGATATCGGCCAACTGCTCGGCGGTCGGGTCCGGATTGACCGCGCAGTCGCCGTAGACGAGCACCCGATCCGACAGGCACATCAGGAAGACACTGGACACGATGGCCGTGTCGGGCGCCGTCTTGATGATCTCGAAGGACGGCCGGATGGTGTGCGCGGTGGTGTGCACCGCGCCACTGACCATCCCGTCGGCCATCCCCAGATGCACCATCATCGTGCCGAAATAGGAGACGTCGCTGACGATCTCGGCGGCGCGTTCCTCCGTCATCCCCTTGTGCCCGCGCAGCTTGGTGTATTCCTTGGCGAACCGGTCGACCAGTTCGGGGTCCTTCGGGGACAGGATGGTGGCCCCGGCGATGTCCACACCGACCGCGGATGCCTTGGCGCGCACCACCGATTCCTCGCCGAGCAGGGTGAGATCGGCGACACCCAGCCTCAGCAGGCTGTCGGCCGCCCGCAGGATCCGCTCGTCGTCGCCCTCGGGTAGCACCACGTGTCGGCGGTCGGCCCTGGCCCTGGCGATCAGCCGGTACTGGAACATCAGCGGGGTGATCACCTCGGACACGGCGACGTCGATCGCGTCCAGAATGGCCTCGCCGTCCACCGAGTCGGCGAACACCCGTAGCGCCGTCTCCAGTTTGACCCTGGACGCGGCGGTCAACGTGCCGTGCACCCGGGACAGCGCCGATGCCGTCTCGAACGTTCCGATCGGCGTGATCAGGATCGGCAGGTCCTGCTGCACCCCGTCGATGAGGTCGGCGACCGGCTCCGGTGGCAGGTAGCCGCCGGTCAGCAAAATGGCGGACAGGTGGGGGAATGTTCCTGATTGGTGTGCCAGAATCAGCGCCGGCAGCAGATCGGATCGATCGCCAGGGGCGATCACCGTGTAGTCCTCCTCCAATCGGGTCAGCACGTTGGGCAGTGACATCGCGGCGACCAACAGCCCCATCGATTCGCGCTGCAGCCATTCCGGGTTCCCGCGGACCAGCTGGGCGCCGCACGCCCGCTGCAGGTCGGCGACGGTCGGCGCGATCAGCAGGGGAATCTCCGGGATCACCCCGACGGGCAGGCCGGTCTTGGTCAGCAGATCCCGGACAGTCTCGACGTCGTCCGGGTTCACCCGGTTGGCGACCACGGCGACCGGTTGGGCGTGTTCGGAGACCAGCTCGCTGCACGCCAACTCGACCGTCGACGCGATCAGCTCCGGCGTCCTGCCGTGACCGCGCACCACCAGCACCACCGGTGAGCCCAGGTTGGCCGCGATGGTCGCATTGGAGAACCACTCGTTGCCGGTCATCACGTCCGTGAAGTCGCTGCCGACAACCACGAGGGCGTCGTAGCGCGCGGTCAGCCCGCCGAACCGGTCGACGATTTTGGACAACGCGGCGTCGAAATCGGCGTGCAGGGCGTGGTAGCTGACGCCGATGGTGCTGTTGTAGGGCTGCTCCACGGCCGGATGGGACAGCAGCAGGTGCACGACCGGATCGACCGTTTCCAGCGATTCGGTGACCGGGCGGAAAACGCCGACCCGCCCCACCCGATGGCTCAGCAGATCCAGCAGGCCGTAGGCGACCGAGGACTTGCCCGACAGCCCCTCCGGCGAGGCGATGTAGACACTCCGAGACATGGGTGAAGGCTAACCCGGGCGGTTGCCCGCTCACCGGGTGAGGGGGCGGCGCCAGCAACGTCGAACGCCGACGGGACGGTTCAGCTCAGGGCAGGTTCGCAGAGCCGGACCGCCTGGGTGCGGCTGTGCACACCCGACCTCAGGTAGATGTGTTCGAGGTGCTTGATCACGGTCGATTCGGCGACGCCGAGCCTGCGGGCGATCGCCGCGTTGCTGCAGCCGTCGCGCACGTGGCGCAGCACTTCGATCTCCCGCGCCGTCAGCCGAGGCCCGGGATCGACGATCCGGCGGATGCCGGCGGCGAGATGGGGCCGCAACAGCCGGAGGAACAACCGATCAGCGTCGTCGAAATCGTGCCCCTGCGCCCGGGCGACCACGAGGAAATGCGGCTCGGTCACCGGGGTCAGGTGCAGCAGTAGGGCATACCGGCACGACGAATAGGCCTGACACTCCCGCAGGAGCCAACTCGGATGAGCCGCCGGGCGGCCGGTGACATCGTGAACAGCCAGGATCGGCATCGATTCGTCACCCACGGATTCCCACCCTCCAACGGGGGGCGTGAATGACCGGCATGGACAGGCACGGTGAGGTGCACGGACCATGGCCGCTTGCGCCGCAGCCCCGCCCAGCACATCGCATCCGCCCACACCACGGACGACAGGGCCAGCAGGATGGTCCGGATGGCCATCTCGGCCGTCAGGGTCGGATGTCTGCTCTCGGTCGTGAGCAGCACCGACTCCAGGTCCTGCAAGACCTGCGCCTGTGACGTCACGGGACCCTCTTCCGACGTGGGCTTCGACGCTATCCCTTCGTTGCCTCGTCGGAATAGTCAGGAATGCCGGAATTAGCCCGATTGGCGGCGTTTGGCGCCCGTTCGGCGGTCCCGGTAGCTCCGGTCAACACACCGCCGCACCGGGCGCCTTGCCGGTCACCAGCTCGAAGATGTAGCTGGCGTACGCGTCCGGTTCGGCGACCAGGTCATCGGCCGACAGGCCGCTGAACTCCTTCGCGTCGCAATACGTCTCGAGGATCTGATTGACCGACGGTCCGTAACGGTGAGCCCACTCGTGCAACAGCACGAAGGCGCGATCGTCGACAGCATTCAGCGTCCACCAGTTCGGGCACAGATGAATGTTGAGGATGGTCACAGCGAATGTCCCCGTGGAACACAGTCCGTTCCGCCACGACTGCGAGGGCTCGCATTCGTAGGTCGTCTTCGAATTCTCCGAGTTCATCGCGGAGAGCACCCGCCGAACCCGGCCGAACCACAGCTTCTTGTCGGCGGCGCGCACGGGCGGAACCGTGATCTTGAAATACTTCCTGGCCAGTGTCTGCACGGTCGGATCGGTTGATGTCGCGCTCTCCATCTCGGCGATGGACAGCATCGTCCTCGCCCGCCCATGCGCCGCGTGCACCTCCGCGGCCGGATGCCGCGCCTGCGCCGTGCCTCCGCAGTCCTGCACCTCGTATCGCTGAACGGTCGACTGATTCCGCGCAGACGGTCCGACGGGAACCTCACTCGACCAGGTGGTCCCACTGTATTGCGGGCCCTCGGCCACGCGCTGGACGCCGGTCGTTTCCTCGCTCGCACTGTCGACTCGATCCGGTTCCGAGGGGTCGTGCTCCGACTCGTACTCCGCGCGCTCCTCGGCGGAGCAGTCACAGGGCACCGGCCCGCACCGTTGGACGGCCGTCTGCGCTACCGGGCGGACCGCCACTTCGGGTTCGTGTCCGAACCTGCTTCGTACCGCTGCATTACCCGCCGTTCTTTGCAGGGACAGCAGGAGCTCCGGAGACAGGCACGAGCCGAGGTGGTCCGCGGGCCGTCGTCTGACCGCCGCAGCGGAAGCCGGTCGATCGGCAGCGAGCAGAGCATGCGCCGGCATCGGACCTCCTCCCAGGGTTTCCATCATCGCAGCGTCCATCATCGCGGCGTCAATCATTGCGGCGTCCATCATGACGGCCCTGCTGCCGGACCGACAGGGAAGGTGGCGGTCTGTGCACTTTCGGGCAACCAGGCAGCCGGGTGGTCCGTACAGTCCACCGGGTGAGCGACGACTGGCCACCGGGCGTGCCGCACGTGGTCCGCACCTCGCCGGTCGAGGGCGGGTACATCTGCAGCACGCAGCGTGCCGCCCTTGCCGACGGCCGCGACGTGATCATCAAGCGCTGCCCGTATCCCGCGAGCCAAGAGGCGGAGGGGCTCGAATCGCTCAGCGCTGCAGGCGTTCCCACGCCGCAGGTCATCGGAGTGGGCGCGCGGGTGCTCGTGCTCGAGTTCGTGGGCAATTCCGGTGGAACCCACCCCGGGCGCCCGGACTGGGCCGCGTTGGGCCGGGCGATCGCTCGCCTGCACCGGCACAGCAACGACCGGTTCGGCTGGCACCAGGACAACTACGCGGGCCGGTTCACCCAGGACAATCGGTGGTGCACCGATTGGCCGACGTTCTACGCGCAGCGCCGCGTGCTCGGTCATCTGGCCCACGCCGACGTCCCGGCTGCACTGCGCCGTCGGGTGCAGGAAGCCTGCGCGGGTCCGCTGCCGGCGCTGCTGCGGCAGCACCCGGAGGTGTCACTGACCCACGGTGACCTGTGGGCCGGCAACGTGATCGCCGGTCACTGGCTGGTCGACCCTGCCGTCAGCTACGCCGATCGGGAACTCGACCTGGCCTACCTGCGGCTGTCGCCGGACCTGCCCGCAGCATTGTTCGAAGCCTACGAGGCGGAATGGCCGGTCGATCCGGGATTCGACGAACGGAGGCCGGCGCTCCAGTTGCACAAACTCCTGGTCAATGTGCGGCATTTCGGCCCACGTTTCCTGCCGCGGATCGAGGCCACGCTCGACGGATACGGGTGGTAATTCAGCGCATCCGTGCCAAATCACTCTTGCCAAATCACCGAGCGGACCACCCGCCGGTACACCCTGGCCTCCCAGGGCAAGAGCGACAGCCGCGGCTGCGACGGTTCCGGGGCGGGGGCGTTGGTGAGCAACAGTTCGCTGTTCTCCCATTGCGCTGCGTGGGGAATCTGGTCGGCGATCGCGGTCCGGCCCGAGACATTAGCCAGGACAAGAAGTTCCGCGTCATCCAGCCTGCGGGTGAATGCGTAGATCTGTTCGTGTTCGGGCAGCAGCATGGTGAAATCGCCATGGGCCACGGCCGGTTCGCGGTGCCGCAGGTCGATCAGCGCGCGGTAGTGGTGCCAGACGGAATCGGGATCGGCCAGCGCCGCAGCGGCGTTGATCTGCCGGTGATTCGGGTTGGCGGGAATCCACGGCTCCCCGGTGGTGAAGCCGGCGTTGGCCGAATCGTCCCACTGAACAGGGGTTCTGGCGTTGTCCCGGCCCATGGTGCGCAGACCGATCAGCACGGAATCCGGCGATTGACCGGCCGCAACAGCCTCGGCGAAATGGTTGATCGATTCGATGTCGCGGAAATCGCTGATCTGCTGGAACGGGGCGTTCGTCATCCCCAGTTCCTCGCCCTGGTAGACGTAGGGGGTCCCGCGGTGCAGGTGCAGCAGGGTGCCCAGCAGCTTCGCCGACCGCACCCGGTACTCGCCGTCGTCGCCGAACCGGGACACCGCACGCGGCTGGTCGTGGTTGTTCCAGTACAGGCTGTTCCAGCCGACCTCGGCCAGGCCCGCCTGCCACCGGCCCAGCGACGCCTTCAGATCGACGAGCCGCAGCGGGTGGACGTCCCATTTGGATGCGCCCTGATCCAGCGACACGTGCTCGAACTGGAACACCATGTCCACCTCGGCCCTGGCCGGGTCGGTGAACAGCCGGGCCTCTTCGACGGTGCAGCCTGGCATCTCGCCGACCGTGAGCAACTGGCCCTGCCGTCCGGCGAACACCTCGCGGTGCATTTCCTGCAGGTACTCGTGCAACCGCGGACCGTTGATGTAGTAGGGCGATCCGTCGCCCCACTGGCCGATGTGCGGGTGCCCGTCCGGCAGGGAGGTGTCCTTGGAGATCATGTTGATGACGTCCATCCGGAAGCCGTCCACGCCGCGGTCCAGCCACCAGCGCATCATCTCGTAGACCGCCCGCCGGACGTCGGTGTTCTCCCAGTTGAGGTCGGGTTGCTTGCGGGAGAACAGGTGCAGGTAGTACTCGCCGGTGTCGGGGTCGTACTGCCAGGTCGAGCCGGAGAAGAACGAACCCCAGTTGGTGGGTTCGCCGCCGGGATCGCCGCCGTGCATGCCCTCGCGGGCCGGTCGCCACCAGTACCAATCGCGCTTGGGGTTGTCAGCCGACGACTTCGACTCGACGAACCACGGGTGCTCGTCGGAGGTGTGGTTGACCACGAGGTCCATCACCAGCTTCATGCCGCGGCCGTGCACGGCCGCCAGCAAGGCATCGAAATCGGCGAGGGTGCCGAAGACGGGCTCGATGTCCCGGTAGTTGCTGATGTCGTAGCCCGCGTCGTCCTGGGGAGACGGGTACACCGGAGACAACCAGATGACGTCAACGCCCAACTCGGCCAGGTAGTCGACCTTGGCGGCGATCCCGCCCAGATCACCGACACCGTCGCCGTCGGAGTCGGCGAAACTGCGCGGGTAGATCTGGTAGACAACGGCGGACTTCCACCACTGCCGATCCTCCGCCGGCACCTCCGAGGACTCGGTGGCGGGCGCCAGGACCTGGTCGCTACTCATCGTGATTCCCTTCTGGCAGGGTCGCGCTGCGGGATGAACTGCTGCGGGATGAACTGGTGAGCGAACTACCTCGCTGGGAGGCTTCCACATGTCCGCGGTTCATGCATCGGTGGCGCGGGGTCGGCATGAACCGCCCCTGAACGGCATCGCCCGATCCCGGCTGTCGGTGCCGGTCGAGGCTGCCCGGATTGAGCCTTTGCGCGCCGGATTCTGGACCGAAAGACTTTCCCCAGAGAGACTTTCGACATTCGACCGTGTCCAGCTGAACACCTAGAGTGACCGTGACGGCAATGCACCGGTGCCCGACCCGGGGCCGCCTGGGGACCAAGAGGCGGTGCCGAAGGCCAGACCGGCCGACGCCGTCGGGGGGCCATGATGCGAGATCGACTGCGCAGCTTCGGGGTGCTGCTGACCTGCGCCGCCGCGGCGGTCCTGATGGTGACCTTCGGCGCCGGACCGGCGGCGGCCGGGCCGGCACCCGCGTCCGTTCAGCTGTCCGGCACCTACCAGTTGATCGTCGCCGATCCCGCGCCAGTGCTCGGGTCTCCCCTGGCGCCCGCCGAGCAGAGTTATCTGATCGTGGGGGAACGGGCCTACCACCTGCGCCTGCCGCCCACCGCCCGGCCGCGCCCGGGGGCGCACGTCACGGTCAGTGGAACCCTCTCCGGAGCGGACATCACCGCGTCCACGGTCAGCGCGGGCGTCACCGCCCTCGCGACCCCGGCGGTCACCGGAGCGACCAGGGTGCTGGTGATACTGGCCTCGTGGACGGCGCCGGACTCGGTCACCCAGGAGTCAGCGGGACGGCAGATGTTCACCGACTCCAGTGGCTGGTACTCCCAGGCGTCCTACGGCGCGCTGACCCAAACCGGCGCCGTGACACCATGGCTGCGCATCGCGGGCCCGGCCGGAAACAAATGCTTCGGCGACATGCACAACGAGATGACCAACGCGAAATCCGCCGCGCTCGCGGCGGGTTACAACTCGGCGAACTATGACCGGATCGTGCTGTATTTTCCGCACGACGGCGCCGCCTATTCCGACTGCTCCGGATATGCCGGGTGGGCCTCGGTATCCGGTACCGAGATCTGGCTGAACGGGTATATGGACCGGCGGGTGACCGTCCACGAGCAGGGCCACAACTACGGCCTTTTGCATGCCAACTCGCTGGCGTGCAAGGACTCCAGCTCGGGCAACGGAATCGCGCTGGCGGGCGCGGCCAATTGCGTCAGCACCGAATATGGCGACGATTACGATGCCATGGGGGGATCGGGCTACGTCGGCTCGTTCAGCGCCGGTGAAAAGAATCGAATGTCCTGGCTCGTCGGTCACAAGGCGGCGCTCACGCCGGGGGGCACCGTGACGATCGCGCCGCTGGAAACGGCGGCCGCGGTCAACGCCGCCTATTTCACCGCATCGGCGACCCGCACCTACTGGCTGGAATACCGGCAGCGCACCGGGATCGATGCCGGCATACCGGCGGGAGTCACCGACGGCGTGCTGATCCATCTCGACGATGCCGCCTACACGTCGAAGTTCGAACTCCTTGACCAGAAGCCGGCCAGCTACAACAACTTCACCGACGCCACCCTCGGCGCCGGATCGAGCTGGCGCACACCCGACGGATACACCTTCGCGGTGACCGCGGTGTCCCCGGCCGGGGCGACGGTGCGGCTGATCAGCGGCTCGCCCACCACGCCCGGTGTCCCCACGGCGGTCGCGGCGACCGGGAACGGCACCGCGGCGACGATCAGCTGGAGCGCCCCTGTGTCCGACGGCGGGTCGGCGATCACCGGTTACCGGGTGGCGCGCAACGGCGTCGACGCCGGCGGGACCGGGCCGACGTCGACGGTCGTCTCCGCGTCCACGGGTTCGTACGGCTTCACCGGGCTGCGGCCGGGATCGACGTACGCCTTGTCCGTGCGGGCGATCAATACCTTGGGTGACGGTCCGGCGGCATCCGGCAGCGTCACGACGCCGGCGACCGTGCCGGGCGTCCCGACCGGCGTCGCGACCAGCACCATCACTCCGTCCGGCAGCGGAACCGTGACCTGGGCGCCGCCCGCGTCCGACGGCGGGTCGGCCGTCACCGGCTACCGCATCTCCCGCAACGGCACGGATTCCACCGGAGCGGGGCCGTCGTCGACCCTGGTGTCCGCCGCCACCCGGTCGAACACGTTCGTCAACCTGCGCCCCGGCGTGAGTTACTCGGTGTCGGTACAGGCCGTCACCGCCGTCGGAACCGGGCTGTCCGCCTGCGCCACACTCACCGTGCAAGTGGCCGGCGCCATCGTGCCGGTGACCCCGATGCGGATCGCCGACTCCCGTACGGCGCTGCAGATCCCCGGCACCGTGCCGGCATTCAGCAGCGTCGAGGTGCAGGTCACCGGGAAGGGCGGCATCCCGGTCAGCGATGTCGCGGCGGCCGTGCTCACCGTCACCGCGGTGACGCCGGCCGCGGACGGCTACCTCACGGTGTGGCCGGCGCGAACTCCCCAGACCTTTACGTCGAACCTGAATTTCGTTGCGGCACAGAACATCCCGAACACGGTGATCGTGCCCGTCGGCGGTATTGGGGCGGTCGGTGTGTACAACGGATCCGCCGGGGGTGTCCACGTGCTGGTGGACGTGACGGGCTACATCATGGGCGGGACCTCGACGGCGGACGGGATGTTCGAACCCGTCACGCCCTCGCGCGTCGCCGACTCCCGCGTCGGTCAGCAGATTCCGGGCGCGGTCCCGGCCTCCGGCACGGCCGAGGTTCAGCTCACCAACCGTGGAGGAATCCCGGGTGATGCGGCCGCGGTCGTCCTCAATGTCACCGCGGTCTGCCCGACCGGGTCCGGGTTCGTCACCGTGTGGCCAACCGGGATCAGTATGACGACCACCTCGAGCCTGAACTTCGTTGCAGGACAGACCATCCCGAATGCGGTCATCGTCCGGGTCGGCACCGGCGGGAAGATCTCGCTCTACAACGGCTCCGGCGGCGCGGTCCATCTGCTGGTGGATGTGTCCGGCTACCTGCGTGGCGGAAACCCGTCGAAGGCGGGCGCGTTCGGCGCGGTCACCCCGACCCGGATCGCGGATTCCCGCGCCCCATTGCAGCTGGTCGGGGCGCTGGGCGGGTCGGGCATCGCCGAGCTGCAGATCAGCGGACAGGGTCCGCTGCCGGCGACCGGGGTTGCCGCGGTCGTGCTGAACGTCACGGCCGTCACCCCGACCGGGGGCGGGTACCTGACGGTCTGGCCATCCGGCATCCCCAGAACCGCTACCTCGAGCCTGAACTTCCAAGCAGGTCAGACGATCGCGAGCACGGTCGTCGTCCCGGTCGGCTCGATCAACACTGTCGGTACCGCCGGGAAGATCAGCATCTTCAACGGGTCCACCGGCGCGGTGCACGTCGTGGTGGATGTCGCCGGTTACATCCTGTTCGGAGGCGCCGAGCCCGCGTGACCGGGCGAACGACGGCGCATCCGAGTGGCTCGCCGGCCGGCCTGGAAGCGTCACAGACGAACTACTGAGGAGGATTCGATGACGCGACCGGGACGCAGTTTCGGTGGCCGGGCAGTTGCCATCCTTGCTGCGGTGATGGCCACGATGGCCGCCGCGGCCGGAACTGTGGGCATGGTCGGCATGGTCGGCATGGTCGGCACTGTCAGCGCTGCCGGTGTCACCGGCCGCAGCCCGGCCACGTCGTCGACCGAATTCGTTGCGGCCCGGCAACCCTCCACCGTCGCCGGAGCGCTCCTGTCCCTCACCCCCGCGCGGATCGCCGATTCCCGCACCGGCCTGCAGATCGCAGGCCCCGTCGCGCCGGGGGGCACGGTGACGGCGACGGTCACCGGAAAGGGCGGCGTTCCCGAATCCGCGGTCGCCGCAGTGGTGTTGACCGTGACCGCGGCGGAACCGAGCGCCAGCGGATTCCTCACGGTCTGGCCGGCCGGGGTCGGCCGGACAAATACCTCCACCGTGAATTTCCAGGCAGGGCAGAACATCGCCGGCACCGTTGTCACTTCCCTCGGCGAGGGTGGTGCCGTCCAGGTGTTCAACGGATCCCCGGGCGCGGTGCAGCTGGTCGTCGATGTCGCGGGCTACACACCGGCTGGCACACCCACCGCCCGTGGGACATTGATGCCGCTGACCCCGGCGCGGATCGCCGATTCGCGGCCCGGTGTGCAGATCAGCGGCGCGATCCAAGGCCTGTCCAAGGTGGACGTCCAGGTCGCCGGATCGGCCGGGGTCCCCATTGCGGGGCCGCCGCCGCGGTGCTGACGGTGACCGCGATCGCGCCGCAGGCGGCCGGATTCCTCACCGTGTGGCCCGCCGCCGTCGGCCGGCCCGACACGTCCAGTCTCAATTTCCAGCCCGGCCAGAACATCGCTGATTCGGTCCTCGTGCCGATCGACTCGCTGGTCGGCTCCGGAAGGATCAGCATCTTCAACGGCTCACCGGGTGCGGTGCACGTGGCGGTGGACGTCACCGGCTACATCCTGGCCGGGCCACCGACGGCGACCGCTGCATTCGCCTCAGTCACACCAGCGCGGATCGCAGATTCCCGTGTTGGTCAACAGATCTCGGGTGCGATACCACCCTCGGGCGCGGCCCAGGTCCAGGTCGCCGGACGGTACGGGGTGCCTGCGGCCGGAGCGTCGGCCGTGGTCCTCACGGTGACTGCGGTGGACCCGGTCGCGGCCGGATACCTCACGGTTTGGCCGACCGGCCTCCCCCGCACCGCCACCTCCAACGTGAACTTCCGGGCCGGGCAGAACATCCCGAACCTGGTCGTCATACCGCTCGGCTCCAGCGATGCCGTCGGTGCAATCGCATCGGTCGGAACGATCACGATCTTCAACGGCTCGTCCGGTGCCACCCAGGTTCTCGTCGACGTCAGCGGCTACATGCTGTCCGGCGTCGACCCGGACAGCATTGCACCTGCCGCTGTGACCTCGCCGACCATTTCCGGTACCACCTCGACCCTGACCCTCTCCTGGGTGGCGTCGACCGCCGCCGACACCAGCGGGGTGGTGATCCGCCGGGCGTTGGGCCGCACCGCGCCCCGGTCGATCACTGACGGAGCCTTCGTTGCGGACGTACTCGTCCCGGGATCTGGACTCATCGACGCCGGCCTGGCCCCGGCGACGACCTACTCGTACGCCTTGTTCGCCCACGACGGTTCCGGCAACACCGCGACCGGCGCCAGCGTCAGCGGCACCACCACCTCGCCACCCGTCTGGGCCTGGGGCAACGGGACCAGCGGCGAGCGCGGCAACGGCACTGCCGGCAGCAGCCCGATCCCGGCCCCGGTGTCCGGCCTGTCGACCATCACGGCCATCGCGGGCGGCGCTTCCAACGGATTCGCGCTCGGCGAGGACGGGACCGTCTGGTCCTGGGGCGACGGATCGGACGGCCGACTGGGCAACGGCAGCCTGGCCAGCAGCCCGGTACCCGTCCGGGTGTCCGGCTTGACCGCGACTGCCATCGCCGGAGCAAGCGACGGCTACGCTCTGCGCGGCGACGGCACCGTCTGGGCGTGGGGCGACGGATCTTTGGGCGCCCTGGGCAACGGCGCGACGGCCAGCAGCGCGGTTCCCGTGCGGTCTCTGGTCTGACCAACATCACCCGCATCGCTGCCGCGGGGTACACGGGCTACGCCGTGGGGAGCGACGGCACGGCGTGGGCGTGGGGCGCCGGCGGCGGAGGGCGGCTCGGGAACGGCAACCAGGCGAGTTCGACGGTTCCGGTCCGGGTTTCGGGGCTGACCGACATCACTGCAGTGGCAGGCGGTTTCGGTGGCGGTTACGCCCTGCGGAGGGACGGCACAGTGTGGGCGTGGGGTGACGGCTCGCTCGGCGCACTCGGCAACGGGAGCACGGCCGGCAGTGCGGTCCCGGTGCGGGTGGTGGGCCTGACGAACGTGACGGCCATCGCCGCCGGGCTGTCCACCGCGTTGGCATTGCGCACCGACGGCACTGTGTGGGCGTGGGGCGACGGCTCGCTCGGCGCGCTGGGCAACGGCGGCACCCAGAGCAGTGCCGTGCCGGTGCAGGTTTCGGGACTGACCGCCGTACGGTCGATCGCCGCCGGGTTCGGCACCGGCTACGCGGTGCGCAGCGACGGCACGGGCTGGGCCTGGGGTGACGGATCAGCGGGGCAGTTGGCGGCTGGCGACACCGTGTGCAGCGCTGTCCCGGTGCGGATCTCAGGATTACGCACCATCACCGCGATCGCCGCCGGGAGCGCCACCGCGTACGCGTTAGGCAGTGACTGACCGGGGGCGAGGACTGACGGGGGGCGAGGACTGACCGGTGGCGAGCGGCAGCAGGTCATGGTTGGCGGCCTTCTTTCATCCGAGCCGGGTGAGGGCCGGCCGCGCGGGTGGCAGATACGGTGAGCGCGCAGCGTGCACAACCCCAGCAGGAGAGGAACTCCCATGCCCAAGGTCGAGATCAAGAGGAAGTTGCGGCTGACCCGTCAGGAGGTGTCCGAGCGGCTGATCGCCCTGGGTAACGCCTTGGCAGACGGCTCGGAGATCGAGCTGAGCTCGGGCGGCGATTCGATCGAACTGGCGGTCGGCGATTCGATCGAGTGGGAGCTGGAAATCGAAATCGACGGTGACGAAACCGAACTCGAGATCGAATTGAAATGGAAGGACACCCAGGAGAGCGAAGCGGCGGCCGGAGCCGTGGTGGCGGATTCGGACGCTCAATCGGACAGTGGCTCCGATGACGACGACGAAGAGACCGCGCTCGAGGTGACCGCCATCGAAGAATTGGAAGTCGCGGCCGAACTCGAGGAGGACGCGGAGTACAAGCTCGAGGTCGCCGCCGAACTGGAGCAAGAGGCCGCCGCCGAACTGATCGTGGCTGCCGCGCTGGAGGACGACGCCGAAGTGGAGCTGGAAACCGCCGAGCTCCTGGAGGTCGACACGTCCGCGGCAGACGACAGCCCTGAGGCGGAGGGTGAGGCCGCAGCGGGCACCGGACAAGCCCGATAGGTCGCCTGGGCAGCACACTGGCCCGACGCCGACACCCTCGTCGGTGCCGTGCCAGTGCCGTGTCAGTGCTGTGTGCGGGATATCTCAGGCTGCGATCGCACGATGTCCTCGAGAACCACCACTCGAGGAGATCATTCATGACACACACGATCGAAGCCGAAGGGCTCACGAAGCGCTTCGGTGCCACCCAGGCCCTGGACGGGGTCGACCTGGCCGCCGCCGAGGGCACGGTGCTGGGTGTCCTCGGCCCGAACGGCGCCGGCAAGACCACCGCCGTTCGGATCCTGGCCACCCTGCTGCGACCTGATTCCGGCCGCGCCACCGTCGCCGGGTACGACGTCGTCCGGGACGCATCGAAGGTACGTCGCATCGTCGGGCTCACCGGGCAGTACGCCTCTGTTGACGAGGACCTGACCGGAACCCAGAACCTGGTGATGATCGGCCAACTACTGAACCTGAACACCAGGGACGCCCGTGCGCGGTCCGCCGAACTGCTGGAATGGTTCGACCTGTCCGAGGCGGCCGGCCGGGTGGCCAAGACCTATTCGGGCGGGATGCGGCGCCGCCTCGACCTCGCGGCCAGCCTCGTCGGCCGCCCGCGGGTCATCTTCCTTGACGAGCCCACCACCGGCCTCGACCCGGCCAAACGCGAGGACATGTGGGACGTGGTGCGCCGGCTGGTCACCGATGGATCAACCGTCCTGCTGACCACCCAGTACCTGGATGAGGCGGACGCCCTCGCCGACCAGATCACCGTCATCGACCGCGGCAGGGTCATCGCGAACAACACCCCCGAGGGTCTCAAGCGCACGATCGGCGGCCAGCGGATCAGGGTGAAGCCGGCCGACCGATACCGGCTGGATGACGTGCGCCGCATCCTCGCCGCGATCTCCCCGCAGGCGGACCAGGTGACCGGCCGGGACGAAATCACCGTGCCGGTCGACGGCGAGCAGGCACTGGCCGCCACCGTGGCCGCGCTGACGGCGGAAGGCATTGCGGTCACGGAGCTTTCACTGCACCTGCCGAGCCTGGACGAGGTCTTCCTGACCCTGACCGGCCAGCACATCGACGAAAGTCCTTCCCCGGACGGCAGTACTGACGCCGGCACAGACACCGACACCCACCCCGAGAGCGAGAAGGCCGAGGCAGCAGCATGAGTCAGGCACCTACCGCAACGGTCGCCGCACCGGCCCCGCCGGCCCGGCACCGCAAGCCGGCCCCCGCCGCGGCGGCGAGCACGTCCTCACAGGGCGGCTACCACCGGCACGTCCTCGCGCTGGCCAAGCGGAGTCTGATCAAGACCTGGCGCACCCCCGAGGCGCTGATCGACGTCACCGTGCAACCGATCATCTTCCTGGTGATGTTCACCTATATCTTCGGCGGCGCGATCGGCGGGACCTCCCAGGACTACCTGCAGTTCCTGCTGCCCGGCCTGCTCGGCCAGTCGATCGCGATGGCCGGCGTGGCCCTGGGCCAGAACCTCAACTCCGACATCGAAAAGGGCGTCTTCGACAGGTTCCGATCGCTGCCGATCGGCCGATCGGTGCCGTTGGTCGGCGCGGTGATCGCGGACATCGGCCGGTACCTGGTCCTGTGTGTCGTCACCCTCGGGTTCGGCATGCTGATGGGCTTCCGGATCGAGACCAACCCGATGGCGGCCACCGCCGGGATCGGGATCTCCCTGGCCTTCGCGCTGTGCTTCTGCTGGATCTCGGTGTTCGTCGGAATGACGGTGCGGACGTCAGGAGCGGTGCAGGGCGTGATGTTCCTGATCGTGTTGCCGTTGTCCTTCGCCAGCAACACCTTCGTCAACCCGGACACCATGCCAAGCTGGTTGCAGACCTTCGTCAAGGTCAATCCCATCTCCCAGCTGGTCACCACGGTGCGGGGGCTGATGATCGGCGGGCCGGTCGCGGAAAGCTTGATGTGGACGCTGGTCTGGATGGCGATCCTGTTGATCGTCTTCGTGCCGCTGGCGCTTCGTGGCTACCGGCGCCGCGCCTGACGGCTCCACCACCCCGACGAACGAGGAGGGCCCATCCCTGTCGGGGGATGGGCCCTCCTTCGTGTTTGCTCCTCGCCGTTGGGGCGGGCCCTGCCAGACCATGTCAGGTCGTGACGACCTCGTGCCGCCCCGCGTTGATCGCCGGCGTCCCCTGCTGGCTCCTGCCGCGGTGCTGACCGATCAGTACGGCCCCCGCGCCCAGCACCGCCCAGCCGAGCAGCACCCACACCGGGAAGGCCACCGATGCCTCCGGGAAGTACGCGGCGGTCCGGACCAGGGCCCCGCCCGCACCGGTGGGCAGCCACTGGCCGAACTCGCCCCACGGACCCGGCAGCAGTCGCGGCGAGGTGGCGATACCGGACAGCGGGTTCCCGACGATCACCAGCAGCAGGGCACCGACTCCCACGCCCGCGACACCCATCAGCCGGGCGAGTCCGGCCACCACCAGTCCCGACGTTGCCACGGCGAGGGTGATAGCAGACGCCTCCGCCAGGTAGTTGCCGCCCGAGACTCCCAGCCAGGCCAGCACTCCGGCGAAGCTGAGCCCGATCGCCGCCGCGCCGCCGAGCACGGTGAGAAGCACCGTCCACCGGCCACGCAGGGAGAGCGCAGCGGCGGCGCCGAGGACAAGTCCGGCGATGATCATCGGGAGGGAACCGGCGGCCAGGCCCACTCCGTGGGCGTCACCTTCCGGCACCGGGACGACGTCGACGACCGCCGGACCCGCTGTCTGTGCACCCGACAACTCCCCCGCGGCGGCGTTCAGCGCCTGTGCGATGGCCGGTGAGCCGGCGCTGGCCGTGAAGACCGTCGGGCCGTTCGGGCCGACGACGATCGCGCCGTCCGCCGTGCGTTCCTCCAGCGCCGCGCGGGCCGCGGCCTCGTCGCCGACCACGGTGACCTCGAACGCGTCCGGGCCACCTGCCCGGGTCACCGCGGCCGTGATCTGCTGGACCGCGGGTGCCGGACCGGCCACGGCCAACCGCACGCCGTTCGGACCCGAGTTGACCGCGATGCTGACGAACAGCGCCAGGATCAGCGACAGGCCCGCGGTCAGCCCCAGCACCATGGCCACGGCGCGCGCCGGCTCGCCCGGGCGCGGGTGACTGCGGCGCAGTACTGCCGTCTCGGAGGCGGATGCCGGTATCGCGTGAGGCGCATCTGACACGGTCATGACTGTTCCCTTCCTTCCAAGAAGGATCGTTCGTTTTCCTGAAAAGAGGATGCACCCAGCGGGCCGCGATCGTCAAGAACGAATATTCGGTTTACTATTGCGGAGTGCCCAAGGTCTCCGATGCCCACCGCGAGCAACGTCGCGAGCAGATCCTCATCGCCGCATGGAAGTGCTTCGCGCGCAACGGCTTTCACAGCACATCGATGGCCGACGTGATCGCCGAGGCCGGGCTCTCGGCAGGGGCCGTCTACCTGTACTTCAAGTCCAAGGAGGAGATCATCCTGGCCGTGGCGAGTCAGGTGTTCGGCGGCATCTCCGGACGGCTGGCCGAGTGGTCCCGGCAGGAACCGCCCCCCAGTCCCGCCGAAGTGGTCGGTTTTCTCATCCAGCAACCCGTGCTGGCCCGCGCCCAGGCACCGGGCGATCTCTTCCCGCTATTGCTGGCGGTCTGGGGCGAGGCCACCCGGAACCCGGTGCTGGCCGACCTGGCCGACGAGATCATGGCGGTGCTGCGTCAGCAGATCATCAGACTCTTCGAACAATGGGAAGGGACCGGTCGGGAGCTGCGGATCCCGGCGCGCGATCTCGCCCCGGTGGTCGTGTCGCTCGTGCAGGGTTTCGTCACGCAGCAGGCGCTGGTGGGCACGCCGTCACCCGAGACCTACGGCCAGGCCGTCGTCGACCTCTTCGACGCTGCCGGTCTCGGCCCCGTGCCGGCGGATCGCTGATCGCAGGCGCTGGGGGGCGAGCGCGGCGACCGCTCTTGGCGTCGCGAGACCTTTTCCCTCGTCATATTTCTCGGTGAACCTCTCACCCAGCGCTCGCCGCAGGTCGGCGGTCACCAGCACGATCGCCGGGTCGGTCATGTCGTCGGAGCCGCGCACCCGCGCCGCAGCGCCCAGCATGATCGCCCCGGTCTCGGCCTCACCCAGCGCCTGCGCGAGGGCCGCCATGCCCACCCCCGCGACCGCGGCGATGGGCATGTCCTTGGTGGCCACAGCAGCCGGGTAGGACATGCGCAGATCGGTTGCGGCCGCGACGATGTCGCCCGAGCGTGCGGCGATGTACCCGGTCGCCGAACGGACAAGCGCCACGACGTGCTCCCGCATGGGGTCGTCGCCCGTCGGCCCGGCGATCCTGGAGCGCAAATCGGCGCACAGCACAAGGGCTTCGTCCCGGTCGCCGGAAAACCACATCGTCATCACCAGCACGCCGTCGGCGATCAGTGCCCGGTCGGTGAATTGCGGTTGGCCCGCCATCTGGTCCTTGCCGATCTGCACGTATGCCCTGGCGCTGTCGAAGTCGCCTCTTCTCGACGACACCGAGGCCATTCGGATGTGGATCAGCAGGGTGTCCTCCCGCGATCCCAGCTCACGCGAGTGCGCCAACGCCCGCTCGTAGTCCGCCATCGCGCCGGCCAGATCGCCGTCCATTGTCCGGACCAGCCCGCGACTGGCCAGGATCGAGGACAAGCCCCAGCGGTCGCCGATCCGTTCGAAGTCCAGGTACGCCGCCTCCACGTCGGCGCGGAGGAGGTCGGTGTCCCCGGCGTTCTCGGCGAAGGCCGCGCGGCCGGTCCTGGCCGTAGCCCGGACCCACGGGTCCGGGGAGTGCAGGATCGGGTCCATCAGGGACTCGGCCAAGGCGTTGTCGCCACCGAAGTAGCCGAGCATCGGCGCCAGCACGGCCAGCGCGGCCACCCGGGGTGGCGGCGAAGCGGACAACCGGGCAGCGATGTGCCGCAGCTCGTCGCGAGCTTCGTCCCAGCCACCCGGGCCGGGCATCTCGCCGGAGGCGATCCGGGAAATCGCCCTGGCACCCTCGGCATACGCACGATCAGGGTGGCGGTCAGCGCCGTCGGCCGAGAGCGCGAATTCCAGCCAGATCCGGGACTCGCCGTCCGCACCGATCATCGACCAGTACCAGGTGAGCGACAAACACAGATCCACCGCCGCGATCCCGTCGCCGCAGTCCCCCAGATACCGCAAGGCGCCAAGGATGTTGTCCCGCTCCACGCGGATCACTTCCAGAGCGGCCAACTGATCCCTGGTCCGTAGCACCGGGTCGAGATCGGCAGTCAGCGCCGCAAAATATCGGGCGTACCGCAGTCGCGCGTCGTCCAGCTCGGCCCGCTCCGCCAGCCGCTCGACACCGTATTCCCTGATCGTCTCCAGCATCCGGTAGCGCAGCCCGTCGCCGACCGGCTGCAACAGGGACTTGTCGACCAGCGCCAGCAACAGGTCACCGACATCGTCTGCCGCGACCGGGTCGTCACCCTGAATCCCACTGCACACCGCGACCGCGGCCGGCAGGTCAGTGCCGGCCGGGACGACCGCCAGCCGTTCCGCGACCAGTCGTTCCTGCTCGGTCAGCAGATCCCAACTCCACTCGACCACCGCGCGCAGGGTCCGGTGCCTGGGTACCGCAGTGCGGTTGCCGCCGGCGAGCAGCCGGAACCGGTCGGACAGCCGGGCGGCGATCTCCCCGATCGGCAGCACCCGCAGCCGCGCCGTGGCCAGCTCGATGGCGAGCGGCAGCCCGTCGAGCCGGCGGACGATCTCGATGACCTGCGCGACGTTGTCGTCGTCGACCTCGAAGCCGGCGCTGACCGCCTGCGCCCGTTCGGCGAGAAGTTGCACCGCCGGGTAGCGCAGGGCTTCTGCGGCGGTGGAGTTGTCCGGTGGCAGGCCCAGCGGCGGCAGCACGCACAGCGATTCCCCGACGATGCCAAGGGGCTCCCGGCTGGTGGTCAACACCCGGACACCCGGACAGTCCGCGAGGATCTGGTCCACCAGGCTCGCGACGCCCCCGACTAGGTGCTCGCAGTTGTCCATGATCAGCAGGCAGTGCGCGGCCTGCAGGCTGTCCAGCAGTTGCTCGGTGGTGTCCCGTGGGTGCCGGTCCACCCGACGGTCCACCGATCGGGTGTCCAGCAGGCCGAGAGCGCCGAGCGTCGCTTGGCTGATCGTGGCCGCGTCGCTGACCGGGGCGAGTTCCACCAGCCAGACGCCGTCGGGGAAGTGCGACTCGCAGCGCCGCGCCGACTCTGTCGCCAGTCGGGTCTTCCCGGCGCCGCCGGGCCCGACGATCGTGGCCAGCCGGCCGCGTTCGAGCATGTCCGACACCCGCCGCACCTCGTCACCGCGTCCGATGAAGCTGGTCAGGAAGGACCGCAAGTTGCTGTGCCGCAGCCGTTCTGCCGGTGGGTCGTCCGGCATCGGCTGCGCGCTCGGTGTTTCCGCGTCGCTGTGCGTCGGCAGCGCGGGAACCTCTGGGGTGCCAACTATTTCACCCCGGAGCAGCGCGAGATGGACCGCCCTGAGGTCGCCGCCAGGGTCGACACCGAGTTCGTCGGCGAGATTCACCCGCAGCCGGTCGTAGGCGGCGAGCGCGTCGGCGGTGCGGCCGTCGGCGGCCAGCGCGCGCATCAGCTGACCGGTCAACCGCTCGCGTAACGGATGAGCGGCAACCAGTTCGGTGAGCTCGGCAATCACATCAACGCTCTGGCCCAGCCGGAGATCGGCCTCGATCCGGTCCGCCCGCGCTTCCAGGCGTTGCTCCTGCAGGCGCGCTGCTCTGGCGACCGCGTACGGCGCATCCCCCGCGTCGGCCAGCGGTTCGCCCCGCCAAAGCGCCAGCGCCTTGACCAGAGTGTCGCGAGCACCCTGAGCGGCCCCGTCGGTCAACTGCCGATGACCGGTGGTGACCAGATCGGAGAAGGCGACCGCGTCGACGTTTCCGCGGTCGACCGCAAGCCGGTAGCCGCCCGCGACCTGAGCGATGACGGTGGGCTCGAGCAGCGTGCGGCGCAGCCGCGAGACCAGCGACTGCAAGCCATTGACCGGGTCGCCCGGGGGGCCCTCCGGCCACACCGCCTCGATCAGCTCCGTGGCCGAGACCACGCCGGGAGCGTCAGCTGCCAGCCGGGTCAGCAGGCTCCGCAGCCGCGACCCGGTGACGGCGAGGATCCGCCCGGCAGCGCGCACCTCGAGCGGACCGAGGATCCCGATCTCCACGGCTCCACTGTCCCAGACGTCACCGGCGGAATCGGCCCGGTCTCAGCATTTCCACAGGACAGGGGTCGCCGAACATTTCCACAGGACAGGGGTCGCCGAAGCTTCGTCGCGGGGTCGCGGCCGCGAACCGAACCCTCAGCCGCGTCCGTTGCCGGCGCTCTCGGCCGGCGCGAGGGTGGCCGCCGCCGGCGCGGGAACAGTCGGGACGGATACCGGTGCCGGTGCCGATACCGGTGCCGATACCGGTGCCGGTGCCGATACCGGTGCCGATTGACTGGGCAGGGTGGGTGGCAGGGTGGATGGCACGGTGGGTGAGGCCGGCTGGGGCGGCGGCCCGGCTTGTCCGGGAGTGACGGCTTGCGCCGCGGCGGCAGGCGCGGCCGTATTGTGTTCCAGGAAGCGCAGTAGCTCGACCGGGAAGGGCAGCACCAGCGTCGAGTTCTTCTCCGACGCCACCTGGACGATGGTCTCCAGCAGCCGAAGTTGCAGGGCGCCCGGCGTATCGGCCATCACCGCGGCGGCCTGGGACAACTTCTCCGACGCCTGATACTCGCCCTCCGCGGAGATCACCCTGGCGCGGCGCTCGCGTTCGGCCTCCGCCTGCCGCGACATCGACCGCTTCATCGACTCCGGCAGCGCGACGTCCTTGATCTCCACCCGGTCGATGTGGATTCCCCAGCCCAATGCCGGGCTGTCGATCATCACCTCGAGGCCCTGGTTCAGCCGCTCCCTGTTCGACAGCAGGTCATCCAGATCGCTCTTGCCGATCACCGACCGGAGCGAGGTCTGCGCCACCTGCAGCACCGCAAACGGATAGTCCTGAACATTGATCATGGCCGCGACCGGATCGATCACTCGGTAATACACGACGGCGTCGACGTTGACCGTCACGTTGTCCCTGGTGATCCCGTCCTGTGCGGGTACCGGCAGCGTCACGATCTGCATGTTGATCTTCCGCAGCCGGTCGATGGCCGGAACCATCACGGCCAACCCGGGCCCGCGCACCTCGCCGACGATGCGCCCGAACCGGAAGACCAGGGCGCGCTCGTATTGCTTGACCACGCGGGCGCTGGTGCCGAACAGCACCGCGAAAAGGATCAGGACAATCGCCGCAATCTCAAGACCCAGCATGGCCGATCGACCTCCGCCCGGTATACGTCACTTCCGACGGTAGACCGGTGTGCTGGGATTCGGGGCCTCGCCGGAGCGCAGCCTGGACCCGGCGGTCGCGCGGTGCCATCGAGTGGCCAGTTTCGGTCCCTTCCCGCCGGGGATAAGGACCGAAAGTGGCGACTGGATGTGGGTATCGGCCGCTAAACCCGGCGGGTCGGCAGCGCTACCCCCGCACGCAGCACCACGGACGCCCAGCCGTCGTCCCAGCGCCCGAAATGGGGGTAGTCGGGCGGGTCCTCGTCGCCGGTCGGCCGCTGGGCACCCATGTCGGTGCGCGTCGACTCACCCAGTAGCGCGGAGTGCCGGTTCGCTGGGTGCTCGTGCAGCATCCGCTTGATCCGCTCCCAGGCGTCATCGAGTTCCGGCGCGCGCACCGTCCATCCCCCGGCGGTCAGTTCGGCGGTCCCTGCCCCGTCCGGCCCAGGCTGGGCGGTCAGGCAATATTCCGGCGCACCCCGCTCGCAATTGGCGCACCGGCCACACGCCACGTTGAGCCGCAGGTACAGGACGTCGCCGACCTTCGCCGCAGAGCCGTCGCCGACCTCGAGCACGTCGGCCAGGCTCTCGTGGCGCACCAGGGCGCCCTCTGCGTAGTCCATCCGGCCCTCGTGCAGCGGATGGTCCGCCGCCCAGATCCTGGTCGCGGTGATCTGCACGATGGCGTCGATGTGGTCCGTACCGGTGGCGTCCGGTGCGCTGTGCACGTGGATCAACCTGGGCCCGTCGTAGGAAAGGGTTCTCATGATTCGTCGTCCCTTCTCGGCTGAGGTGGACGTGAGTGACCTGCTGCCCCCAGCCTGGCACGCCGCGGCTCCGTCGTCACCCCGAAGCAGGGTTCGGCCACCGGACGCTGCGAAGCTGTGGGCAGGCCCGAACTCGGCAGCCGGCGGGCACGGGCCCAGCGGATCGCCGGAATCAGCTGCCTCCGCACCACCCACCTTGCGCCACTGGTGCGGCGATCAGCTGGTCTTCTGTTCCGGCCGGCGATCCGGGACGAGTTGCTCGGCCGCCTGCTCCGCTGACCGGCCGATGCCGTCGCCCGCGGACACCACCCGTCTGTTACGGGATCATCCCGCGTGCGAACTATTGTGCCTAGAATGGTCCGATGCCTGCCTCATCACCCGGATCTGCCCGCCCAGCTTCGACCGGTGCGGCGTCGACCGGTGCGGCGTCGACCCGACGGGTCGGCGCGGCGACCGTCGCTGTCGGAACCGACGTGCAGCCCATCGACGTGGATCTGATGTTCCTGGTCAATCAGGCCGGATATGCCTTGACCGCGGAAATGGCAACGGCTCTCGCCGAGATCAAGATCAATCCACGGGAGTTCTGTGTGCTCTCCCACGCGCTCAAGGGCGACCTCACGCAGATTGCCCTGGCCGAACTTTCCGCGCTGGACAAGACGACCATGGTGGTCACCCTGGACCGGCTGGAGCAGGCGGGGCTGGCCGAGCGTCGGTTGTCCGAGACCGACCGCCGGGCACGCATCGTGGCGGTGACCCCGGCGGGCCGCACCGCGGTCCGCAAGGCCCAGGCGATTGTCACCGGGATGTACAGCAGGATCCTGGCGCCACTGCCGGTCAGGGATCGAGAGGTGTTCCTGCGCAGCCTGATCGCCCTCGTCGATGGCCCGCTCGCGCAGCCCTCGCACATCGAGCGACCGGCCAGGCGGCCGCGCGTGCGCGCCTCCTGACCGGGCGCCGCAGGTGGCCGCAGTTCCGCACCCGATGGTCCTCCGCGGTCCACGGGTTCGTCGGCTTCCCGTCAGCGAAGCCCGGCGAAGAACGCCCTGATGTCACCGATGAGGAGAGTCGGGGTTTCCATCGCCGGAGAATGCCCGCCGCTGTCGTATTCCGACCAATGGCCGATCTGGCCGGTCGGATCCGCGAGCGCCCGGATGGTGGCGTCCGCGGCGAACACCGCGTACCCCACCGGTGGTCCGGCCGGCGCGCTGTGCACGTCGTCGGCATCGGCGAACCGGGCTGCCATCGCCCGCCACGCCTGCATGCCTTCATAGGTCGCATGTGCCGAGGACGCACCGGCTCCGGTGAACCAGAAGACACTCACGGTGGTGAGAAGTTGGTCGCGGTCAACGGCGTCGTCGGGCAACGCGGCAGCAGGATCGGTCCATTCCTTGAACTTCTCGACGATCCAGGCGAGCTGTGCGACCGGTGAGTCGGTCAGCGCGTAGGCGAGGGTCTGCGGGCGGCTTGCCTGCAGGTGGAGGTAGCCGATGCCGTCGGCCTGGAACTCGTTGAATAGTTCGGCACGTGCGCGGTCCGCCTGCGGGACGGCAGCGACGTCCAGGGCCGGACCGAAGGGCATGCCCGCCGTGGTGCCGGTGAGATGGATGCCGACGACCCGGTCGGATGCGACCATCGCCAGCATGCCGGCCACTCCGGTGCCGACGTCGGTGCCCTGGACTGCGAAGCGGTCGTACCCGAGCCGGTTCATCAGCTCCACCCATTGCTGCGCCACTTGGAACAGGTTGCCCGCACCTGGTCCGGTGACTGGCGTGAAGAACCCGTACCCGGGCAGTGAAGGGATCACCAGGTGGAAGGCGTCCGCGGGATCCCCGCCGTGTGCCCGCGGATCGGTCAGCGGACCCACCACCTTCTGGTACTCGAACGGGGAGCTGGGCCAGCCGTGAGTGAGGATCAGCGGGAGCGCATCAGTTTCGGGGGACCGGACGTGCAGAAAATGAATGCTCTGACCCCCGATCGTCGTGATGAACTGGGGTAATTCGTTCAGTTCCGCTTCCTGGCTGCGCCAGTCGAAACCCGTTGCCCAGTAATGGGCGAGGTCCTGGAGGTAATCCAGCGGAACCCCATGGGACCACCCCGGTTCGGGGGATTGCCGGGGCCAGCGCGTTCTGCTGAGCCGGTCCTCGAGGTCCTCGAGATCGGCTGCGGGGATGTTGATCCGGAACGGGCGGATCGCCGTGTCGTCGGTCATGACCACAGGTTAGGAACCATTGCGGAAAGCTTGCTTCCGCAATGTGGCCGAGAATGAACGAATGCTGGAAACGTCGGCTCGACTGCTGCGTGTGCTGTCCTTGCTGCAATCACCGCGCGAGTGGACCGGTGCGCAACTCGCGGAACGCCTGGGTGTGACGACCCGAACCGTTCGCAACGACATCGAACGATTGCGGGCCCTTGGTTACCCGGTGACCGCTTCCTCTGGCCCCCGCGGTGGCTACCGGCTCGGGTCCGGGTCGTCGCTGCCGCCGCTCCTGCTCGACGACGAGGAGGCGATCGCGGTGGTGGTCGGGCTCCGAACAGCCGCCGGTGGTGGCGTGGCGGGTATAGAAGAATCGTCCCAGCGCGCGCTGACCAAGCTCGAGCAGGTGCTGCCGTCCCGGCTCCGTCACCGCGTCAACATCCTGCAGGAAGCGACGGCCACCCTTCACACACCTGGTCCAGCCGTGGCGCCCGACGTGCTCACCGCGATTGCCGGCGCCATCCGCGACCGCGAGCGTCTGCGGTTCGACTACGAATCCTCCGACGGCACCCACAGCCTCCGTTTGGCCCAGCCTCGCCTGCTGGTGCACACTCGCGGCAGGTGGTATCTGGCGGCGTGGGACGACGACCAGCAGGACTGGCGAACGTTCCGGGCGGATCGCATTTCTCCGCGCATTCCCAACGGCGCTCGGTTCACTCCACGCGAGCTTCCCGCGGGCGGAATCCTCGCCCACGTCGAGCGCAGCGTCGGATCGGCGGTGTGGCGATACCGGGCAACGGCGACGGTCTACGCGCCGGCGGCGGAAGTGGCAGCGAAACTGCCGCGCTGGGTCGTCGTCGAGCCGATTGACGACCACAGCTGCCTGACCCACGTCGGATCGGACAATCCACAGATGTTGGCGTTCTGGCTGGGCGCGCTCGGGGTGGACTTCGAGATCAACGACGCTCCCGAACTGGTCGAGAGTCTGCAAACGCTGGCTCACCGGTACCTCAGAGCCGTCTCCGCCGACCGCGGCTCCGGGTGACTGCTTCGTCACCTGACACGACGATGGCTTGCGTGAAGCGGGCGCCGACTGTAGGCCGCGAGAGCGGGTAGGTTCCGACGATGGTTGCAGGCGACCGCCCGGCGGGCGATGACCGAAAAGGATCTGTCGGTTTTGCCGCCGCTGTCGGCGGTGTAGCGGGCGCAGCGCTGGCCGGTCACCGCGGTCCGCGGGGCATCGCCGTCGGTGCGCTGGCCGGCGCAGCCGGGTTGGCGACGTCGGAGTGGATCGCCAGGGCACGGCAGCGGCCAGGCGAGATCCCCGCTCTCTGGCAACGCATTGCCTTCAGCGCGGCGCTGGTGGCACCGCTGGGCTGGGCGGCGGGGCGGGTGACCCACGCCGGGTCGATCGCTGTCGGCACGGGCACGGGTGCGATCGGCGGCTTGCTGGGCGTTCGCCCGCAGAAGGTGGTGCTCGGGCCGCTGCTGGGTGCCGCGATCGGCGGCGCTTTCAGGGCCCGCCGTCGCCCGGTGCCGGCGGCGATCGTCGCTGCCAGCACGATGCTGGCCTACCGCACCGTGTCCGCGCTGGTGTTCCGGGACGCCCAGGTCAGCCTGCTCGCCGAGCGGGTGCCCGCCGAGGATCTGCCGTTCGTGGTGCCGCGCGAGGCCCGTTCCCGTTACGTCGGAACAGGTTACGTCCGCGCGCTGGCCGACGAACTCGGCGGCAGCTACGTCGAGGACGCGCCGGACGCGGGCATCGTCGCGTCCCTCGACGAATTGGCCGGCCCCGACTTCGACCCCGCGGCCGTGGACCCCAGAGTCCGCGAATTCTATGAGCACACCACCCGGTTCCGGCTCGACATCGTGCCGGAGTGGCGGGTGTGGGTGCGGCCGGGATATTTGCTGTACCGGACGCTGGTGGCCCGCCCACTAGGGCAGGCCAACGTCCCGATGAACCAGCGCGAGACCCAGCGGGGCATCCGCAGCCGCATCGACACCATCACGCTTCCCGACACACCCACCGAGGGAACCGACAGCGCCCACGGTGCCGACAGCGCCCACGGTGCCGACAGCGCCCACGGTGCCGACAGCGCCCACGGTGCCGACAGCGCCCACGGTGCCGACAGCGCCCACGGTGCCGACAATGCCCACAGTGCCGACAGCGCCGACAGCGCCGACAGCGCCGACAGCGCCGACAGTGCCGACAGTGCCGACAGTGCCGACAGTGCCGACAGTG
>Ga0208081_1000026_pt1 | contig 31312 bp, 23 predicted proteins | sample NGESurshal092012_6_FD_184479 | JGI IMG/M metagenome (GOLD analysis project Ga0208081, IMG submission 184479) | Arctic peat soil microbial communities from Barrow, Alaska - NGEE Surface sample 415-1 shallow-092012 (SPAdes) | ecosystem: Environmental > Terrestrial > Soil > Wetlands > Peat ...
CACGATCACCAGCTCGTAGGCGAACTCGTCGTCGGGGCGGCGCCACTTGCGCAGCTCTTCGCGCAGGGCTCGCTCCTGGGCGTCGGGCATGTCCTCAACTAGCAGGACCTCGAAATAGGGCCGGGTGCCTTGGGTTTCGATCGGGAGTCCGATGTCCCGTTCGAAGGGTTCCTGGATCGCGGTGGCCACAGACCAGGCGGCGCCGCTGCGATAGGAGCCCGTCACCAGGCCACGGTTCAGGCTGGCCACCGCCCTGGCGAACCGGGTGTACTTGCCGGCCGCGAACAGTCGGCGGCCCTGTTGGTAGGCGTGTGCGCCGGGGTAGGCCCAGTAGCGTTCGATGGGGTCGAGTGCGTCCAGCAGGGTGGTGACTCTCTCGGCGAGTTTGTCGAGCGGACGGCCGGAGCCGGCGGCGGCGCCGAGCCGGTCGCTGGCCTCTTCCAGGCTGGACCAGGCATCCATCCGGAATTGCCACAGGCTGTTGTAGGCCCGTGCGTTGACTGTCTCGGTCATGGCCACCGCCCCTTTGCGGTCCGATCGGTTGCTGTCGGTTACTGTCGGTTGCTGGCAGTACCGCCAGTGCTGGCACCCGAGCCAGACCATCATGCTCGCGTGAGCTGTGTGCAGCGACATATGGACCTGATCCGACGTTTCGCCGTCGACGGCGGACGGGCCGAACCCGATCCGGCCAGGCGATGCGCTACGGCCGATGGCCGGGATATGCGCCGACGCCCGCCGACGGCGCCCTGGTCAGGCTGATGGTCGATCACGCGGTCGCGCTGATCCAGCGTGAACGGTTGACCAACCGGGTTCCCGACCTGAGCGACCACGGGGATCTCCGGGCCGGGGAGCCCGCGGCCGGGCACCTCGCGCCAAACGGTGCGACCCGGGTCGATGCCGCTGTGGGAATCGTCATGTCGCTGCACCACCTGGACCAAGCACAGGCGATCGACATGCTGCTCCGGCAAGCAGGCCTCAGAACGCCAGGGCGAGCCCCGGATCGGCCAGCAACGCACCGACGTCGGACAGGAATTGCGATCCCTGCTGGCCGTCCACCACGCGATGGTCGAAGGACAGCGCCAGCTGGCAGACCTTGCGCACCGCGAGCTCGCCGTCAACCACCCACGGCGCGTCCTTGATCGAGCCGAGGGCGAGGATCGCCGATTCGCCGGGATTGATGATCGGCGTCCCGGTGTCCACACCGAACACCCCGATATTGGTGATGCTGAAGGTGCCTCCGGTCATCTCGGCCAGTGAGGTCTTACCGGCCCGCGCGGTCGCCGCCAACTCGGTCAGCGCGTGTGCGACGCCCGCCAGATCGAGCCCGTCGGCGTCCCGGATGACCGGCACGACCAACCCCCGCGGGGTGGCCGCCGCGATGCCGAGGTGCACGTACTGCTTGATCACAATCTCGCCGGCTGCCTCGTCGAGGACCGCGTTCAGCTCCGGGGTCCGCCGCACCGCAAGGCAGACCGCCCGCGCCGCGAACGCCAATGGAGTGAGCTTGATGTCGGCGAACTGGGGCCGACGGCGCAGCCTGTCCCGCAATTCCATCATGGGGGTGAGGTCGACCGTCAGGAACTCGGTGACGTGCGGCGCGGTGAAGGCGCTGGCCACCATGGCGGCCGCGGTCGCCTTTCGGACGCCCTTGACCGCGACCCGCAATTCCCTGGTGGCAGGGTCGTACCCCGCCGGAGGCGCTCCAGATGTGGCCACGTGCTCGGCCGGATGCCCTGCAGCGGAGGCATTCTCGACATCCGACCGGCTGATCACACCGTCCGGCCGGGTGGCGGTGACGGCGGTCAGGTCGATACCCAACTCCTTGGCCAGCTTGCGCACCGGCGGGGTGGCCAGCGGAGCAGCGGCCGTCCGCGCACCCACCTCCCCGGTGGCAGTGCCTGTCGCCGAGGCCGGTCCCGACGCGGCGACAGGCACGGCTACCGACGGCGACGGAGTCGCCACCGCGGGGCTCGCCGCACCCCGGCGCGGGCGGCGAGCACTGCTGGCACCCGCCGAGACGTAGCCGACCAGAGTGGCGATCCGGCCGTCGGAGGTCACCTCGCCGATCTTCGCGCCGGCGCCGTGGTCAGCCGCCGTCGTACCACTCGGGCCCGACGCACCATTCGATGGCCCGGTCTGCGCAGCGGCAGGCAGCTCACCGCCCCCTGGCTGGGTGTCCACCGTGATGATCGGAGTGCCCACCCGCACCGTCACCCCGACGTCGACCAGCAGCGCCTCGACCCGCCCGGCGAACGGGGACGGCAGCTCGACGGCCGCCTTCGCCGTCTCGATCTCGACGATCACCTGGTTCATCGTCAGCGTGTCGCCGACTGCGACCCGCCACTGGAGCACCTCTGCCTCGGTCAGCCCCTCACCCACGTCGGGCATGGAGAAGGTCTGCAGCCGCTGGGTTGTCGTCATCGACACAATCCTTCCGGTGTCCGGGCTGAGCGCGTTTCCACCCGAATCCCGGCGAGTATCTCCCGCAGACCCATCTCAGAACGCCAGCGCGCGGTCGACGGCGTCCAGTAACTTGTCCAGGTCAGGGAGATAGTCCTCTTCCAGCCGGCTCGGCGGGTATGGGGTGTCGAACCCGGCCACCCGCAACACAGGCGCGGCCAGCGAGTAGAAGGCCTCCTCGGTGACCCTGGCGGCGATGTCCGCGGTGATCGACGACTCGCGGGGTGCCTCCGACACCACCACCAACCGGCCGGTCTTGCGGACAGAGTCCAGTACCGGCCCCAGGTCGAGCGGGGACAGGCTGCGCAGGTCGATCACCTCCAGCGAGCGGCCCTCGGCCGCCGCGGCGTCCGCGGCTGCGTGCAGGATCGGCATGCTCGAGCCGTAGGAGACCACGGTGACGTCGGTGCCGGGGCGGCGGACCACGCTGCTGAAGCAGCCGGGCGGACGCTCGCGTTCGGCCCCGGTGTCCGTGAGAGCAGTGTCGGTGAGAGCAGTGGCCCCGAGATCGAGAGCACCCTTCTCCCAGTACCGACGCTTCGGTTCGAAGAAGACCACCGGGTCGTCGCAGGAGATCGCCGCACGCAACATGTCGTACGCGTCCTGCGCCGTGGAGCAGGCGACCACCCGAAGGCCGCCGATGTGGCAGAAGAACGACTCCGGGGCCTCGGCGTGGTGCTCGACCGCGCCGATGCCGCCGCCGAACGGGATGCGGATCACCAAGGGCATCGACCAGGCGCCCTGCGACCGGTAGGTCACCTTGGCGACCTGCGAGATGATCTGGTCGAAGCCGGGAAAGACGAATCCGTCGAACTGGATCTCGGCGACCGGCCGGTAGCCGCGCATGGCCAGGCCGACGGCGGTGCCGATGATGCCGGATTCGGCGAGCGGCGTGTCCAGCACCCGGTGGTCCCCGAAGTCCTTCTGCAGCCCGTCGGTGACCCGGAAGACGCCGCCGAGTTTCCCGACGTCCTCGCCCATCACGATGACCTTCGGGTCCTCGTCCATGGCGGCCCGCAGGCTCATGTTCAACGCCTTCGCCAGCGTCACCGGCTTGCTGTCCGCACCGGAACGGGGACTGGATACCGCACCGTCGTTCACCGGGTCACCTGCCCGGGCGTCGCGGAGCCCTGGTCCTCGAACGAGGCCAGGTACACCAGGTACTGGGCCTGCTGCTGCTCGAGTTGGTGGTGCGGCTCGGAGTAGACGTTGGCGAAGATCCGTTCCGGCGGTGGTTTGGGCATCGCGATGCAGTGCGCCCGGAACCGGGCGGCCAGTTCGTCGGCCTCGGCCCCGACCGAGTCGAAGAACTCCTGGTCGGCCATGCCCTGCCGGGACAGGTGCACCTTGACCCGCTCGATCGGGTCCAGCAGTTTCCAGTGCTGTTCCTCGTCGGCCAGCCGGTACCTGGTCGGATCGTCGGACGTGGTGTGCGCGTCCATCCGGTAGGTGAAGGCCTCGATCATCACCGGCCCGTTGCCGGACCGGCATTCCTCCAGGGCCCAGCGGGTGACGGCCAGGCAGGCCACCACGTCGTTGCCGTCGACCCTGACTCCGGGGAATCCGTAACCGGTCGAGCGTTGCCAGAGCGGAACCCTTGACTGCTTCCCCACCGGTTCGGAGATGGCCCACTGGTTGTTCTGGCAGTAGAAGACCACCGGCGCGTCGAAGGCCGCGGCGAACACCATGCCCTCGTGCACGTCACCCTGGCTGGTGGCGCCGTCACCGAAGAAGGCGATGGTGGCCTCGTTGCGGCTCTCCCCGTCGGCCTCCGGCGAACCGATCGCGCCGTCGAATCGCTGGCCCATCGCGTACCCGGTGGCGTTGAGCACCTGGTTCCCGATGACGATCGTGTAGCAGTTGAACCGGGTCGCCTTCGGGTCCCACCCGCAGTGGTCGGTGCCCCGGAAGATGCCCAGCAACTGGGTCGGGTCGACGCCACGACACCAGGCCACGCCGTGCTCGCGGTACGAAGGAAAGGCCATGTCACCGGGACGCAACGCGCGCCCGGCCCCGATCTGAGCGGCTTCCTGGCCCAAGAGCGGCACCCAGATGCTCAGCTGACCCTGCCGCTGCAGCGCGTTGCCCTCCCGATCGAAACGGCGGACCAGCACCATGTCGCGGTACAGCCCGCGCAGCAGATCGGCGTCGACCTCGAACGGGAAGTCCTCGTGGGCGGTGAGCGTGCCCTCCGGGGAGAGCAACTGGACCAGGTCGTCGCCGTGGCTGGTCGCTCGCAGGCCGGCGATCACCTCGGACGGCGTCGGCTGGCCGCGCAGGCCCGCAGCTCCGCGGGCGGCGGCGTCACGGGCTGTCGTCGGATGGTACGGCGAACCGGGGCTCTCGGGTGATCCGGGAACCGCTGCCATGCGCATCTCCTCACTCGAACGCACCCGACTCCCGGGATCTCCGGGCTGACCGGGTGTCGGCACCGGCAGGGCCCGCGGCACGCGGGTGCGACCGGTCGGGCCGGTCGGCGATGACGGTGTGACTGCTCACCGGACCAGACGATGGATCGCATCGAGGAGATACGGGCGGGTACTCCGATATTGACACGGATACCGACGCGGTGTGTCGTGGGCCACGTCCGACCGTCGGACACCCCATCATCGGGACCTGCGGGGATCGACCTGTTGATCACCAAAGGCGACCGTCGGGCAGGCGATGTGGCGGCGGCGCGCTCGGCCGGAGCGCGGCATACGATCGTCACGCTGCCGGGCGGATCGACGCGCCGGCCGGACATTCCGGAGGTCTGTTGTGGAGCTGGAGCACCGGTTCGAGGTCCCGGTCGGCGTGGAAAAGGCCTGGACCACCCTGCTGGACATGGAGCAGGTCGGCCCATGCTTCCCGGGAGCGATCCTGGAACACGTCGACGGCGACGAGTTCAGCGGCTCGGTGAAGCTCAAGCTGGGCCCGATCCGGATGGTCTACAAGGGCACCGCGAAGATCGTCGAGAAGGACGAGGTGCTGCATCGGGCCAGGATCGAGGCGACCGGCAACGCGGGTGGCTCCACCTCCACCGCGGCCATGCTGGTCACCGCCACCGCGACCCCGCTCGCACCGAACCGGACGGCCGTCGATCTGGTCACCACCCTCTCGCTCACCGGACGTCCGGCGCAGTTCGGTCGCGGCGTGATGGTCGATGTCGGCAACAAGCTGATCGGACAATTCGCCGACTGCGTGTCCACCAAGCTGTCCGGGCGCACCTCGGGTGGCGCTGAGCTGATCGACGTGACGAATCCGGACGAGGTGGCCGCGGACGTGGCCGCCGGCGAGCAGGCGACGGCCGCATCGTTGGTGGGTACGCCCTACGCGTCGTCCCCTCCCGGTCGGCAACACCAGCCGGCCGCCTCGAATGAGCCGCTGAACGTGCTGCAGACGGCCGGTGCGCCGGTGCTGAAGCGAGTGCTGCCGATCATCCTCGGGGTGATCGCGCTGGTGCTGCTGCGAAAGTTGCTGCGCCGATCGGCCGATTCCGATGACGAGAGCTGACCGAACCCGTGCCGGCGTGAGGGCAGTTGCGGGATCGGTCCGGGGATCATCCGGGGATCAACTGCCGCCGTTCTTGCGCGCGGACTTGGCGGTATACATTGCCGCGTCGGCCCGCCCGAGTAGCTCCCCAAGATCGACCCGGACCCCCGCCTGGCTGCTGGCGATACCGATGCTGGCCGAGATGCCCGCCTCACGGAGCCGCTCGTTGACCCGGGAAGTCAGGTCGTGCGCCAGCTCGGGGGTGCCGCCGACGAGGAGCACCGCGAACTCGTCTCCGCCGACCCGGGCGACGGTGTCCTCCGGTCGGAAGGTGCGGCGCAGCACCTCGGCCACCGAATGGATCAACGCATCACCGGCGGAGTGCCCGTGCAGGTCGTTGACGAGCTTCAGGCCGTCCACGTCCACGTAGACGACGGTCAGGTCCGGATCCTCATCCGCTGCCTCGGTGAGCGAGCGGCCGACCTCCAGGAACCCGCGCTGATTGGCCACCCCGGTGAGTTCGTCGGTGGTGGCCAACCGGTGCACCTCCTCACGGGCCTGTTCCATCCGCTGCATCGTGCGGTGTCTGGCCACGTTGAGAACGATGGCAAGCGCGTCGGCCTTGACCAGCTGAGAGGCGAAGATCGCGGGCGACACCGGGATGCCGAAGGCGAACGCGCAGGCGATCCACGCCACATTGATCGCGATGATGACGGCGGTCGCCCAGAACCGGTCGTGCAGCAACGCCCCCACCCCGACGATCACCAGCAGCATGCCGATGGCCGGGTAGGTGATCTTCGTGCCGATGACGTACACCAGCGGGTTCAGGCCGACCATCACCGCGACCCCGACCCCTACGCCGAGTGAATGCTGTCGCAGCATCGGGCCGACCGGGCCGCGCAGCAGCACCCAGCCGATCGCGAGGACCAGCGAGGACAGCGCCGCAGCCGTCGAGGACGCCCACGAGCCTGGTGTCTGATCGAAGCTGAACTGGGCTATCGCGACCAGCGCGAACATGATGCTGCCGACACCGCAGAACGGGCTCATGGTGTCGGAGATGACCAACGTGCGGTCCGCACGCAGTCTGGACCGGCGCTCGCGCTCGGCGCGCCGGCCTCCGTCATCACCTCGACCCGACGCCTTGGTGCTGATCGCCACCGCGCTGACCCCCGTACCGCCGTGACCGCCGCCCCCGGCGCGGTCCCGGCAGAGCATCCGTCCGTCCGAGGCTCCCGGGACTGTGGAAGCGTTCCTATCCGCTCTAGGAAACCACGAAGGCGGGTGTCGTGGACACCCGCCTTCCGGTCACAGCCGTGAAGCGTTCAGCTCTCGTCGATCCGGTGTTTCAGCGCGGCGAGCTCGTCACGCAGTGGGGTGGGCACCGTGTCGCCGAGCGAGGCGAACCACTCCTCGATGAGCGGTAGTTCCTTCTTCCACTCCTCGGGGTGCACGGCCAGGGCCGCCGACACCTGGTCCTGCGTCAGGTCAAGGCCCTCGATGTCCAGCCCACCCGGAGCGGGCACGTAGCCGATCGGCGTCTCGACAGCGTCAGCCTTGCCGTCCATTCGCTCGATGACCCACTTGAGCACGCGCGAGTTCTCGCCGAACCCGGGCCACAGGAACCCGCCGTCCGAGTCCCGGCGGAACCAGTTGACGTAGAAGATCTTCGGCAGCTTGCTCGCGTCGGCTTCCTTGCCGACATCGATCCAGTGCTGGAAGTAGTGGCCCGCGTCGTAGCCGAGGAACGGCAGCATGGCCATCGGGTCGCGGCGGACGACGCCCACCGCACCGGTAGCTGCCGCGGTGGTCTCCGACGACAGGGTGGCGCCCATGAAGACGCCGTTCTGCCAGTCCCGGGACTGGGAGACCAGCGGCACGGTGGTCTTGCGCCGGCCGCCGAAGATGATCGCCGAGATCGGCACGCCGACCGGGTGGAAGTACTCGTCGGCGATGATCGGCACCTGGGTGATCGGGGTGCAGAAGCGGGAGTTGGCGTGCGCGGCGAGCTCGCCCGCCGATTCCAGCTTGTTGCCCTCGGCGTCCAGCCCGCTAGGCGTCCAGTCGCGACCCTTCCAGTCTGTCAGGTGAGCCGGCGGCCCGTCCGTCATGCCCTCCCACCAGATGTCCCCGTCGTCGGTGAGCGCGACGTTGGTGAACAACGAGTTGCCCTGCGCGACCGCCCGCATGGCATTGGGATTGGTATGCCATCCGGTGCCGGGCGCGACGCCGAACAGGCCGTACTCGGGGTTGACGGCGTACAGCCGGCCGTCCTCGCCGAAGGTCATCCAGGCGATGTCGTCGCCCAGCATCTCGACCTTCCAGCCGGGAATCGTCGGCTCCAGCATGGCCAGGTTGGTCTTGCCGCACGCGCTCGGGAAGGCCGCGGCGATGTAGTGGACCGACTGCTCCGGGGAGGTCAGCTTGAGAATCAGCATGTGCTCGGCCAGCCAGCCCTCGTCACGGGCCATCACCGAGGCGATCCGCAGCGAGTAGCACTTCTTGCCCAGCAGCGCGTTCCCGCCGTAGCCGGAACCGTAGGACCAGATGCTCCGTTCCTCGGGGAACTGAACGATGTACTTGGTCCGGTTGCAGGGCCAGGCGACGTCCTGCTCGCCGGGTGCCAGCGGCGCGCCGACCGAGTGCAGCGCCTTGACCCAGGGGGCGCCCTTGTTGATCAGCTCCAGCGCGCGGCCGCCCATCCGGGTCATGATCCGCATCGAGGCGACCACATACTCCGAATCGGTGATCTCCACACCGAGCTTCGGGTCGGGCGCGTCATAGGGGCCCATGCAGAACGGCACCACGTACATGGTGCGGCCGACCATCGCCCCGGCATACAGGCCGCTGAGGATGGCCTTCATGGATGCGGGATCCATCCAGTTGTTGGTCGGGCCGGCGTCGGCCTTGTCGACCGAACAGATGTAGGTACGGTCCTCGACCCTGGCGACGTCGGTCGGATCAGAGGCTGCGTAGAAAGAGTTGGGCTTGCCCGCCAGCCGGGTGAAGGTGCCCGCCTCGACGAGCTTGTCGGTCATCGAGGTCCACTCCTCGTCCGACCCGTCGACGAATACCACCTTGTCGGGTCGGGCGAGCTCGGCTACCTCCAGTACCCAGGACAGCAGCGCGGGCGAGGTACCCGAGGGGGCGCCGATGATTTGGATTCCTGCCGGGACCTCCCCGGAGGACGAGGACGCCTTCTTCATCGGGTCGATGACCGCGGTCACATGCACCATCTCCTGGAGAGTCTCGGGCCGGTCGGGCGGGTGGGGTGTTCACCGCCGTCGGGAACAACGGCCCACACCGCGCTGTGTCGGCCGATTAACCGACACTAACCAATGAATGTCCGTTGTTACCGGGGACGGGTTGTATTCCAGGCCACAGAATCGTGAAAGGGATCGATTCAGAACCTGTGGCCTACGCCACCACGTGTTCGTTGTTGTTCGACGATGGTCCGTCGTGCGCGCAACCGCGACGGTCTGCGGAAACATCCCGATGCGGTGATCTTGAGCCGCCGGCGCGGTGATCGTGTTCTGCAGATCACCCGGTCGTGTCGGTTCACTACCCCGTGTCGATGATCCGTCGATCATCGGTCGATCATCGGTCGCCGTTTCCGCCCGCAAGATTTCCGGCCATCAGGTGGGTGCCGCCGAGCATAAACCAGTGCTAATTCGCGCTGATACCGTCGAAGTCGATCGCGCGCCGGCCCGCGCCCGTTCGATTCGTTGATCCACCCGTTCGTGAAACGGCTCGGCCGCCCGGGGGCGGCGTGCGACAATTCCCGGGGGCGCCGGGCGGCACGGACGACGAAGTCCACCGATGGTGCCCGACGAGACGAGGGCAGCAAGCATGTGCCGATTGTTCGGGCTGCACACCGGGTCCAATCCGGTCAGAGCCACCTTCTGGTTGCTGGACGCTCCCGACAGCCTGCGCGAGCAGAGCCACCGCGAGCCGGACGGCGCCGGCATCGGCATCTTCGACGCCGACCGCCTGCCCGTCATCGACAAGCAGCCGATCGCCGCCTGGCAGGACTCCGAGTTCGCCCACGAGGCCAGGGTGGCGCTCAGCCGGACGTTCGTGGCTCACGTCCGCTACGCCAGCACCGGGGCACACACCACGGAAAACACCCACCCTTTCGCCCAGGACGCCCGGCTGTTCGCCCACAACGGTGCTTTCGGCGAGCTGGGCGTGCTCGACGACCGGTTGGCCGAACTGGGGGTCAGCGACCTGGTCGGTGGCCAGACCGACAGCGAGCGGATGTTCGCGCTGATCACCGCGGAGGCGCGGCTGCGGGGCGGCGAGGTGGGCGCGGCCATCATCGCGGCGGTGGGTTGGATCGCCGAGCGCCTACCGGTTTTCGCCCTGAACCTGATCGTCGCCACCCCGGATGACCTGTGGGCCTTGCGATTCCCGGCCACTCATCGACTGTACGTGCTGGAAAGGCCCGCCTCCGAGGAGCATCTCGAGGTCCGAAGCCCGCGGATCCACACCAAGTCCGAAGAACTGGCCGGGTCCGCATCGGTCGTGCTGGCCAGCGAGCCCATGGACGGCGAGAGTGGTTGGCGGCTCTTGGATCCGGGCGAGTTGATCCACGTCGGGGTCGACCTGGCGGTGACCAGCAGCCATCAGCTTCCGGACGTTCCGCGCCACCCGCTGACGCTGGCTGACCTGTCGCCCGCCGCGGCGGCGTCCCAAGGTGCGGCCGCCCAGCAGACCTGACCTGGCTCACGCGACGGGGCGCGCGCGCCCCGGACCAAGGCGCGGGTCTACTGCGCCGGCGAGACCGACGACATATTGAATCCCTCCACCACCATCGGCGGCATCGCGGACCTGGTGAACCAGTCGCTCCACTCCCGGGACAGGGCGGGCACCGTGGCACCGACGGTGACGGCGTGCCGCAGCACGTCCAGCGGAGACATGTTGAAGCGGAAGTTGTTCACCGCCGCGGTGATCTCCCCGTTCTCGATCAGGAAGACCCCGTCCCGGGTCAGGCCGGTGAGCAACATCGTCATCGGATCGACCTCGCGCAGGTACCACTGGGAGGTCAGCAGCAGGCCGCGGCGAACGCCGGTCACCAGATCCTCGGTTGACAGGGCCGGATCGCCGCCGGTCAGCAGCAGGTTGTCGGCGGCCGGCGTGAACGGCTCGCCGTATTCCGCCGCGGACCCGCGGCTGTGCAGCAGCGAGTTGATCACCCCGTCGGCGACGATCTCGACCCGCGGAATCGGCGCGCCGTTGTCGAAGACCGAGACCTCGTCCGAGGAATGGCCGGCGGCCACGAAGGGCGCACATTGCAGGCCCGCCGACGACGGATCGCCGGCCAGCGTGAGCGCCTGCCCGGTGAGCCGTTCACCGACCCTGGTCCCGCCGCCGGGCGCGGAAAAGGCGGAGCGCCCCTCGTGCGCGGGCCTGGCCGCCGCGCTCCAGGCCAGGTTGATCATGAAATCGGCCACCGCGGTCGGCGGCAGCACCGTGTCGTACCGGCCGGCCGGCAGCTCCGCCGTCCGTCGCGCCCACTCCAGCCTGCGGGTCAAGGAGGCGACCAGGTCGTCGACGGTCACCCCGCGGAAGTCGGGGGTGGACAGCCCGCCCCAGGATGAACGGCGCAAATCAGCGGATTTCGCGTTCAGCTCGAGCGTCCCGGTTGGCTGCACCCACCGCAGGCGCACCCCGGTGGACGACCCGAGGTGGATGGTCGTCGTCTCGTGCCGGGCAAATCCGTAGAGCACTCGACCGCCGGCCCTGGCCTCCTCGAAGGCAGCGCCCAGCGACGGGAGCAGATCGGCGTAGACCTCGAAGGACGTGCTGACCGGGGCAGCTTCGAATCCACCCCCAGGGAATCCACCACCGTCGAATCCACCGCCAAGGAATCCACCACCGTCGAACCCACCACCGTCGAATCCACCGCCGGGGGATGCAGCGCCGACTGTTCCGACATTCTCGGGACCGACCAACGGCTGGGCGTCCCGAGCGCGCCCCGACCGCGCCGCCGCGCGCGCCACCTGATGCGCGGCCTGCACCACCTCGGCCACTGCTGACGCGGAATCGGCGGCCGCGGCGGACGCACTGACGGTGCCCGCGGCACCGTCGACGATGCAGACGACATACCAGGACAGCGTCCGCGACACCCCGTTGGTGGTCACCGTGTTGTTCGCCCACCGGACGTTGGCTTCCGAGGTTGATTCGACCACCACGACGCAGTCGTCGGCGCCGGACGCGGCCAGCGCGACGTCGATGATCTCCTGCGGGGCCAGGATTCCCGCCGGGGGGCGAACGACTGCCGGACTAGTCATGACAGGTCACGAGCCCTCCTGGACCGTGTTCAGAATCGTGATGCCGCGGAAGCGAGCCGCCGGGCACCCGTGCGACACGGCCGCGACCTGGCCCGGTTGTCCCTTTCCACAATTGAAAGCGCCGCCAAGCAGGTAGGTCTGTGGACCGCCCACCGCGTCCATCGCTCCCCAGAAATCGGTGGTGGTCGCCTGGTAGGCGACATCCCGCACCTGCCCGGCCAGCTCACCGCCCCGGATCCGGTAGAACCGCTGACCGGTGAACTGGAAGTTGTACCGCTGCATGTCGATCGACCACGACTTGTCGCCGACCACATAGATGCCGTCGTCGATGCCGGCGATCAGGTCCGCGGTCGAGGCGCCGTCCGGCGCAGGCTGCAGGCTCACGTTGGCCATCCGCTGGATCGGCACGTGCGCCGGCGAATCGGCATGCGCGCAGCCGTTCGAGCGGTCGAGGCCGAGCCGGCGGGCGAACACCCGGTCGAGCTGATAGCCGGTGAGAATGCCGCCGGTCACCAGGTTCCAGGACTGGCCGGCCACCCCGTCGTCGTCGAAGCCGATGGTGGCCAGCCCGTGCTCGGCCGTGCGATCGCCGACGACGTTCATCACCTCAGAGCCGTAGAGAAGGCTCCCGAGCTTGTCCGGTGTCGCGAAAGATGTTCCGGCGTAGGCGGCTTCGTACCCGATGGCGCGGTCGTACTCCGTGGCATGACCGATCGACTCATGGATCGTCAACCACAGGTTGGTCGGATCGACGACCAGGTCGTAGCGGCCGCCTTCGATCGACGGTGCCTTGACCTTCTCGGCAAGAGTGCTTGCGATGACACCGACCTCGGCATCGAAGTCCCAGGTTCCGTCGGTCAGGTACTCGTATCCCCGGCCCACCGGAGGGCTCAACGTCGACATCGTCTCGAACGCGCCCGACGCCGCGTCGACCGCGGTCGCGGTCAGCGACGGTTCCAGCCGGACCCGCTGCTGCGTGCTGGTCGTGCCGGCGGTGTCGGCATAGAACTTGTTCTCCTTCACCTGGAACAGTCCCGCCGACGTGTGCGCGACCCCATCGCTGGCCAGCAGTCGTTCGGACCGATCCAGCAGCAGTCCGATCTTGTCCTGCACGTCGACGGTGAACGGGTCGATGACGTAGCTGCTGACCCAGTGCGCATCGGCGTACACGGGCTCGTCCGCACGCTCGACCCGTTCGGCCACCACCCCGGCCAGCGCCCTGGCCACCGCGACCGCCTGCCGGGCGGTGGCCGCCGCCTCGTCGGTGGTCGGGATGATCGACGCGGCGAAACCCCAGGTCCCGTCCACGATCACCCTGACCGCGTAGCCGGTCGTCACGGCATCGTTGGTGGATTGCACGGCGGTGTCCCGGATGCCGATCGACTGCGTCTGCAGCCGTTCGAACCGGAAATCGGCGAACGAAGCGCCGGCACCGGTCGCGGCGGCCAGCGCCGCCTCGGCCAGCTTTCGCAACGGCAGGTCGACGAAGGTCCGGTCGACGAGATGAATCGCGGGATCGGCGGCAATCGGCACCGGGCCAGCGTACGGCCAACCGTGCTGGCACTCACCCGGTGTGCCCGGCGGACTACCGTTGGTTCGAGAACAGTGTCACAACGAGTGAAACAACCGCCGAATGGTGGTCATTTTCGTCCTGCTCTTCCCCCGCGCTTGTCACTGTCTGTACATTTCGCCGCATCAGCGGGCACGTCCCGCGTCACCCCTGGGGGATTGATGAACATCGATCGTCGCCGACATCGCCGTGGCCGGATTCCGGCGGTGATCACCTCGGTGGTCAGTTCCGCGGTGCTGGCGATAGCGCTGGCGCTGGCGTTCTCGCCCCAGGCGGCGGCCGACACGTCGCCACCGTCCGGTCTTCCGGCCACGGTGAGCGCCGACCCGTTGCCGACGGTGCAGATCGACGGCGTCGCCTGGGGCGAAGTGGTCGTCGGCAACACGGTGTACGTCACCGGGAGTTTCGCCAATGCGCGGCCCGCCGGCACCCCGGCCAGTAGCCCCAGCCGGGTGGCGAGGGCGAACCTGCTGGCCTACGACATCACCACCGGCAACCTGATCACCGCCTTCAACCACCGGTTGAACGGCCAGGGCCGAGCGATCACCGCCTCCCCCGACGGCAGCACGCTGTATGTCGCCGGCGACTTCACCACGGTGGACGGCGTCACGCACAACCGCATCGCGTCCTTCTCCATCACGACCGCCGCCGGAGTGCTGAACACCGGCTTCACCGCGTCATTGAACGGGTCGGCCCGGACGGTCACCGCCAGTAACACCGCGGTCTACGTCGGCGGCTCGTTCACCTCCGCCAACGGCAACGGGCGCAACCGGCTGGCCGCCTACTCCTCCGCCAGCGCGCTGCTCGGCTGGAACCCCGGAGCCAACGCGCTGGTCAGCGCCATGACGCTGGCGCCGGACGGAACCCGAGTGGTGGTCGGCGGCGGTTTCACCACGCTGGCCGGAGTGACCCGGCTGGGCATCGGCGCGGTCCTGACCACCGGTGCCGGTGCGCCGTGGTCGGACTCCTTTCCGATCCAGGATTACGGCTCGAGCTCGAACATCACCAGCCTGAGTGCGGACGGCACCAACGTCTACGGCACCGGCTACTACTTCACCTCGGGCGGCAACTTCGAGGGGCGGTTCGCCGCGAACCCCACCACCGGCACGATCGTCTGGATGAACAGCTGCCACGGCGACAGCTACGACGCCGTGCCGATCGGGAACGTGCTGTACAGCGCCGGCCACCAGCATGACTGCTCCGACATGGGATCGTTCTCCCAGGACGATCCAGGCGTGTTCGATTCCACCCATCACTTCCTGGCAGCCGAGACCACCTTCGCCACCGGGACGTTGCGGGCGCCGATCTTCACCGGCGGCAACGGACAGCCCGGACCCCGCTACTTCGACTTCTCCGGCCAGCCCAGCGGTACCCAACTCCAGTGGGACCCGGGGCTGACCGCCGGCACGTACACCGGGCAGAGCCAGGCGGCGTGGACGGTGGCCGGCAACGCCGGCTACCTCGCCGTCGGCGGCGAATTCCCGACCGCGAACGGCACGGCCCAGCAGGGCCTGGTGCGGTACGCGATCCGCTCTGCCGCGCCCAACAGGATCGGCCCGACCGCCGTGACCGCACCGACGGCGGTCTCGCAGCGCGCGGACACGCTGCGGGTCAGCTGGCGAGCCGCTGCGGACCAGGACAACTCGGACCTGACCTATGAGCTGCTGCGGGACGGCGGGACCACCCCGATCACCACCGTGACCTACTCCGGGTCGTTCTGGCAGCGGCCGATGCTCGGCTTCACCGACACGTCGGTGGCGGCCGGCTCCACGCACACCTACCGCATCCGGGTGTCAGACCTGCTCGGCAACTCGGTGACCAGTGCCGCGTCGGCCGCGGCGACCGTCGGATCGGCCGCCGTGCCCAGCTACACCGAGATGGTTCGAGCCGACGGGGCCACCGATCTCTGGCGGTTGTCGGAGACGGGTGGCAGCACCGCCGTCGACAGCGCGGGCTTCGCCGACATGACCACCCGGGCGGCTGTCACCTTCGGTGCTCCCGGGCCGATCCCCGGCCAGGGAACAGCGGCCAGCTTCACCGGTGCGGTGATCTCGACGCCGGGACCGACGCCGCCGCCGGGATTCCCGCCGTTCCCGCCGACCATCACCTCCGACAGTGTCGCGGCCACCGCCGGCGATGCCATTCCGCTGTCCAGCTACACACTGGAGGCGTGGGTGCGTACCACCTCAACCTCCGGGGGAGCAGTGCTCTCCGACAGCCTGTACACCCCCCAACCGGACGGCCGGCAGAGCCCGACCATGGACCGGCTGTTGTACTTCGCGAACGACGGCACCGTGCACTTCGGCATGTTCAGCAACAACGGCAACCAGTCGATCGGCAGCACCACGCCGTACAACGACGGCACCTGGCATCTGCTCACCGCGACGGCCGGACCCGCAGGAGCGGTGCTGTATGTCGACGGCGCGCAGGTCGCAGCCAACGCCGCGCTGCGGGACGGGGCGGTGTTCTTCGGCCACTGGCGGCTCGGCGGGGACAGCTTCCTCGGCTGGCCCAACCCGCCGACCAGCGGCTACCTGGCCGGCTCGATCGCGAACGTTGCGGTCTACCCGTCGGTGCTCAGCACCCCGAAGATCCAGGCGCACTTCCAGGCGGCCGGCGGAACGGTCAACGTGCCGCCGACGGCGACCTTCACGTCCAACTGCGCGACATCGGGCTGCACGTTCAACGCCGCCGGTTCGCAGGACAGCGACGGAACCATTGCCGGATACGCCTGGGACTTCGGCGACGGGGCCACCGGTAGCGGCCAGACCCCGGCACACACCTACGCGGCCGGCACCTACCGGGTGACGCTCACGGTGACCGACAACGGCGGGGCCAGCGGCACCTTCTCGGCGAGCGTCACGGTGCCGACGTCACCGACCAATACCCCGCCGACAGCGGCGTTCACGTCCAATTGCACAGACCTGGCGTGCACGTTCACCGGCACCGGCTCCAGCGATCCGGATGGGACCATCGCCGGGTACACCTGGGACTTCGGTGACGGCGGCACCGCCACGGCGGCATCGCCCGCGCACAGCTACTCGACGGCCGGCACCTACACGGTCACCCTCACGGTGACGGACAACGGCGGCGCGACCGGCACCGACACGCACACCGTGTCGCCGACCAGCCCGGTCGGTGGGCTCTTTGCGAACGACACCTTCAACCGCACGGTGACAGCCGGTCTCGGCACCGCCGACACCGGCGGCCCCTGGACGGTCAGCTCCGCGTCCCGGTTCTCGACCAGCGGCGGGGTTGGGTCGATCTCGCTGGCCACACCAGGTTCCGGCACCAACGCCTACCTGGGTGGCACGTCGGTCACCTCGGCTGATGTCGCTGTCACGCTGGCGTTGGACAAGCGGCCGACCGCCAGCGCCTACCTGGACGTCGTCGGCCGGCGCGTCGGCACCAACCAGGAGTACGCCGGCCTGGTCACGCTGACCTCCACCGGCGGCGTTCTGGCCACCCTGCGCAAGCTCGACGGGTCGGCGACGGCGGTCAACCTGACCACCCCGGCCACGGTGTCCGGCCTGAGCTACACGGCCGGCACTCAGCTCAACGCCCGACTCCAGGTCCAGGGCACCAGCCCGACCACCCTGCGGCTCAAGGTATGGGCGAACGGCTCCGCGGAGCCGACCGCCTGGGCGGCCACCATGACCGATTCGTCGGCAGGGCTGCAGTTCGCGGGATCCGTCGGTCTTCGCTCCTACCTGAGCGGCAGCGCGACAAACCCGCCAGTGGTGCAGACGGTCCGGGCGTTCTCCGCGAAGCCGGTCGGCTGACCGCCGGGCAACCTGCGTGACCTCGCCGACCGGGCGGCCTTCGGGCCGCCTGGTCGGCTGTCCGACCCTGCGTGTTGAATCGGGGAACGCCGACGGGGAGGAACCGGGTCGACAACATGATCGAAGTTATCGGACTGACCAAGCACTACGGAAAGACCGTTGCCGTGGACGACCTGTCGTTCACCGTTCGACCGGGCGCTGTCACCGGCTTCCTCGGGCCGAACGGCTCCGGCAAGTCGACCACCATGCGGTTGATCCTCGGGCTGGACAACCCCACCAAGGGCAGCACCACGGTCGCGGGCCAGCAGTACGCGCACCTGACCAAGCCGCTGACGCAGGTCGGCGCGCTGCTGGACGCCAACTGGATCCACCCGAACCGCTCGGCACGCTCCCATCTGAGGTTCATGGCTGCGTCCAACAAGATCCCCGTGTCACGGGTGGACGAGGTCCTGGAGATCGTCGGGCTGAGCAGCGTGGCCAAGCGGGCCGCCGGAAAGTTCTCGCTCGGCATGAAGCAGCGGCTCGGGCTGGCCGGCGCTCTCCTGGGTGACCCGAAGGTGCTGCTGTTCGACGAACCGGTGAACGGGCTGGACCCGGAGGGCATCTTCTGGGTCAGGACTTTCATGAAAAACCTGGCAGCACAAGGCAAGACGGTCTTCGTCTCCTCCCATCTGCTCTCCGAGATGGCGCTGACCGCAGACCATCTCATCGTGATCGGGCGGGGGAGGTTGATCGCCGACTCGTCCACCGAGGAGTTCATCGCACGGTCCACCCAGACCTCGGTGCGGGTCCGCTCGCCGCGCCTGCCCGAACTCCGGTCGGTACTCGGCCAGGCCGGGCTGGCCTTCACGGACGCGGACAACGCGGTGATCGTCACGGGTGCGCCGACGGAGCAGATCGGCGACCTGGCGGGCGCCGCCGGCATCACCCTGCACGAGCTGTCGCCGCAGGCCGGATCGCTGGAGGAGGCGTTCATCCAGCTCACCGGGGATTCGGTCGAGTACGGCACCTCCCGCGCGGTGTCCGGGCAGGGCGGGTTCGCCGTGCAGCCGGCGGTGCAGGCGGCAGGTTTCCCGCCGCCAGCGCAGATTCCGCCAGGTGCGTACCCGCCACCACCGTACGGGCCGCCACCGCAAGGTCCGCCACCCCAAGGGCAGGCACTGCAGGGATTGCCACCGCAAGGACCGCCCGGCGCTGACCCGCCACCGCAGGGGCCACCGGCCCCCCGGCCACCCGCACCGGAAGGGCGGTGATCACGATGACCCTGCTCAACGTGGAACGCATCAAGCTGTTCTCGACCCGCTCGCCGTACTGGTGCCTGGCGGCGATCGTGATCGCCGGCTTCGGCTTCGCGACGCTCTTCGGCCTGGTGGAACAGGGCGACGCGGCGATCCCCTACCTGATCCTGCGCGGCGTCAACCTCGGGATGAGCATTTTCATGGTGATGGCCGCACTGGCCATCACCACCGAGTACCGATTCGGCACCATCCGCAACACCTTCCTGGCCACCCCGCGGCGTCCGGCCGTGCTGGCCGCCAAGACCCTGCTGCTGGCGTTGATCGGCGGCGTCGTCGGCTTTGTCGTCTCGGTGGGCTGCTTCTATCTGGCCAAGGCGCTGGCCCAGGATCCGCCGGTCCCGTTGGAACTGAGCAGCGGTGACGACTGGCGACAGGTCGCCGGTTACGGCGCGCTGTTCGCCATCGCCGGGGTGATCGCGGTGTCGGTGGGGACCATCGTCCGGCAGTCGGCCGGCGCGATCGCGATCGTGCTGCTCTGGCCGCTGCTCTTCGAGAGCCTGTTCACCCTCATCCCGACGGTGGGGCCGAAGGTCGGCCCATGGCTACCGTTCACCGCCGCCGACAAATGGGTGTCGCCCACCAACAGCATCACCGACCTCTTCCAGTCCAGTACGACCGGTCCGACGCCGGTCCAGGGACTGCTGGTCTTCGCCGGCGCCGCGGCCGTGCTCTGGGTCGTCGCGGTGCTGGTGCTGCAGCGACGCGACGCGTGAGCGGCCCGGCGCCGACGACGCCACCGTCGAGGCGGTGGGCAAGGTCTCCGCCGCGTTCGAGGTGGTGGAGAACGCCAGGGGCATGTTGTACGCCTTCCACCGGATGTCCGGGGAAGCCGATCTTGCTCTGCAGGACGCCCTGGAGTCTCTGCGGGCCGCGGGGCACCCGGGGCTGGCCGACGAGATCGACGACGTGCTCGTCGGGCGTGACGTGGTCCGTGACATGTGGACGTTCGAACTCGTCGAGGCCTACGACGAGCAGTACTGGCAGGTCTTCCGGGAGGCCTCGGCACTGGTCCGGGAGAGACTGTCGGCAGGGCTACCACACGTGTTCGAGGCCGAGATGAAGCACCGGGAGCAGACGGAGGGTGCGGGCGCCTGACGAACGCCAGGTGAACACCCAGGAGACACTCCGCCAACAACCGCTCTCGATTCGGAAACCGGGGACACCCGCCCGTACCCTGCCCGCATGCAGGACTCGCGGATCCGCACCGATACCACCGTTGACGGGGCGCCCGCACACTTTCGCCGGGTGGTCAGCTTCCACCCTCGCGGCGGCCGGCTGAACGCCGTCCAGCGCCGGGCGTTCGAGGCGCATGCTGACCGCTGGTACCTGGAGGCCGGCGATCTCGCCGGTCCATTGGACGGTCCTGCGCTTTTCGGCCGGGACGCGCCACTGATCGTGGAGATCGGCTCAGGGATGGGCGAGTCGACGGCGGCGATGGCCGCCGCGCGGCCAGAGGTGAACCTGCTGGCCATCGAGGTCTACAAGCCCGGGGTGGCCCAGACCCTGCACCACCTCAACCGCAACGACGTGCACCACGTCCGGGTCGTCCGTGGCGACGGCGTGCAGGTCTTGACCGAGCTGATCGCGCCGGGATCGCTGGCCGAACTGTGGCTGTTCTTCCCCGATCCATGGCCGAAGACCCGGCACTTCAAACGACGGTTGGTGACGCCGGAGTTCACCGCACTGGTGGCGTCCAGGCTCCGCCGCGGCGGGGTCATCCGGCTGGCCACCGACTGGGCGCCGTACGCCGAACGGATGCTGGCGGTGTGCACTGAGACCAAGGGCCTGCGCAACGCGCATCCCGGTTGGGCGCCGCGCCCGGCCTTCCGGACGCGAACCAGGTTCGAGCGGCGCGGCCTGGCCGAGGGCCACGAGATCTTCGACTTGGAGTTCACCCGGCGCTGATCAGGGCCGCGCGGCCGGGCGGTCGCTACCGCTGGCGATAGCACGGAACCCTGCGCTGATCTCGTCGACGAACACCTCGGGCTGTTCCCAGCCGCCGAAGTGACCGGCGCGCGCCGGTTCGCCCCAGTACCGGATATCGACGAATCGCCGAGCCGCCCAGGAGAATCGTCGCCCAGGAGAATCGTTGGGTGCGAACCCGATGGTTTGCGGCCTGGTCGCCTGCACCACGGAGTAGCCTGATCCGTCCATGGTGCGCTCGTCCAGCTCGGCCAGCGCTGCCCGCTCGGCGTCGGTCAGCTCCTCCGACGACTCCGGGTTGACGGGCGCCAGCGGCGGCACCAGATGGATTCCGATCAGCCGCCGCGGATACTGCAGCGCGAGGCTGGTGGAAATGCTGGTCCCCCAGTCACTGCCGGCCGCGGCCAACGGTCGTACCCCAGCCTGCTCATCAGGACGGCCCACGCCCGGGCGATGCGATGGATGTCCCAACCAGGCTCCGTCGGCTTCCCGCTGAAGCCGTATCCCGGCAGCGACGGACAGACCAGGTGAAATGACTCGGCTCGGTCGCCGCGGGCGAGCGGTGCCAGCACCTGCTCGAACTCCAGGAGCGATCCCGGCCACCCGTGGGTCAGCACCAACGGGATCGCGTCCGGATGCGCCGAGCGCAGGTGCACGAAGTGGATGTCAACGTCGTCGATACAGGTCGTGAAGTGGGGTAGCAGGTTGAGCCACTGCTCGGTCGCGCGCCAGTCGTAGCCGTCGGCCCAGCACCGACAGAGGATCCCGCAGGTCATCGAGCGGCACCCCCCGGCTCCGGTCGGCGACGGTCTCCGATCCGGCCATCGGGTGCGGCGCAACCGATCGGTCAGATCGTCCAGGTCACGTTGCGGAACTGCGATCGAGAACGGGCGGACCGCTGTCATCGGCTCACCCGGCTAGCCCAGGTCGACGATCGCCGCCACCGGTCCCCCGCCGTCCGGGCCCTGATGGGCCGCCGACACGGACACGAACACCGCCGGATCGCCCGTCACCGCCGCTGTCACCCCACCCACGCAGGCCTTGATCTGCCGGTGCCAGTGCACGTCGGAATCGTCCAGCATCGCGTTCCGCCGGCCGCGGACCTGGCCGTCCTGGGACGCCTCGCACTTGAGGAACACGTTCACCAGCCGGCCGTCGAGGTCCGAGGTGCGGGCACGCTCGGGCAGGTCAAGGCCGGCGCTCCGGATGGCGGCCCAGATCCCGTCGGCGTCCAGCGCGTCCTTCATCACCGAATGGCCGATCCGGTACCGGCCACCGATACCCCTGGCGTTCCCGACCACCACCACCTGCGCCTGGTCCAGCTCCACGCCGGAGGAGCAGGACGCGACCGAGGAGAAGATCGAGCGGTCGTGCATGACGTCGGCGTCGGTCGGCATGGCGATCTCGTCCAGCGCCACCGCGACCCCGAGCGCCGTGCAGCCGTTGGACAGGTCCATCGACTCGTGGGTGTGCTCGGTCCACACGGTCTTGCCGCGAGCCTTGGCGTCCTGGATGGTGTGGATGGTCAGCAACGGGGTCTTGGTCTGTACGTAATGGACGTCGGCCGGATCGGTGATGCCGGCCCGCTGCATCGCGTCCCGCACCGCGGCGGCCACCTTGTCGATCATCGGGACGCGGCCGATCTCCTCCGGCAGCAGCGGCTCGCTCATCGCGAAGCCGACCGTCAGCCGGGGCTCGTCGGTCACTTCCGCCCGCTCGGGCGGAATGGTGGCGAACACCGTCGCGTGGGGGGACAGCACCCCGTCCGTCCCGCCGGACCACACGATCGGGATCTGCCGGACCTGCTCGGCGGTGCGTGTCCCCTTGGCTCCGATCACCTCGCGGAAGGCGCGGTCCGCGATGATCCGGGTGTAGTCGTTCACTCCGCCGTTGCCCTCGGTCTTGCCGATGACGGCCACGATCCGGTCGGCGTCGAGCACCCCGTCGTCGATCAGCTTGGTCAGTTCGCTGGCGTCGGACACGCTGTGCAGGGGAATCTTGCGGACCTCGATCGGCTCTGGCATGGCACGACGGTACCCACCGCGTCGGCGGTCCGGTGCTCAGGCCGGCGGCGCAGGGCTGATCCGCCCGCCGCCAGCGTTCGCGACATCTCATGAAGCATGAGTTCGCTCACTCCGGCGGCCCATTTGTCACGAACGGCTCATTCCCACGCCATTTCTTGACTATTTCTTTACTCAGTTCTCCGGCAATCCCCCGCGACTCGCCCGAGAGTGATCGGAACGGAACGCGTGACGCTGCAACAGCGTCCGCCACATTCAACCGGCGGGCGCTTGCCGCAGGTGGGGGGGCTATGCGGCAGATCGAGTCCGGCCCGGCGCGACGATGTGAGCCGGGCGTCAAGAAGTTGCCGGTGTGATGTACCAGAATGGTCAAGTCCGTTCCGGATGAATTGTTGCCCTGCCATAATTATCGACGTGACGAGAGCCGATCAACCGACTGTTGCCACCATCAGGGTCGTTCGCTGGTGGGATTCCCTGCCCCGGGCTACCCGCATCGTGGTCGTCGGCCTGCCGGTGGCTCTCGCCGCGTTCGTTGCCACGGTCCTGTACTGGGGCATCGGTCAGCACCACGGCCAGTTCGACCTGCGCCTGTACTACGACGCGGTGAACTGGTGGCAGTCCGGGCACGATCTGTTCTCCTACTCCCAACCGGACCGGGTCAACATCCGGCTCGGTTTCACCTACCCGCCCTTGGCCGCGATCCTGATGTCGCCGATGGGGCTGCTGTCCTACCCGGTGGTGTTGGTGACCTCGCTCGTCGCGATCGTCGCGGCCGGCGCTGTGTTCGTCTACCTGGTGCTGCGGGAGCGGATCCGGCTGCCCAAGCCGCTGATGTTCGGGTTGGCCGGCGTGTGCACCGCGGCGGCATTCACCCTTGAGCCGTTCCGGCAGACCTTCTCCTTCGGTCAGATCAACATCTACCTCGGCCTGCTGGTGGCCCTGGACCTGCTGGTGCTGGGACGGCGCGGCAGCAAGTGGACCGGTGTCGGCATCGGGCTGGCCGCGGCGATCAAGCTCACCCCGGGCATCTTCATCGTCTACCTGCTGGTGGTCGGCCGGTGGCGCGCCGCGATCACCGCGATGAGCGCGGCGGTCGGCTTCACCCTGGCCAGCGCGCTGATCGCGCCATCCGAGACCTGGCGGTACTTCACGTCCCTGATGTGGGAAACGTCCAGGGTGGGTTTCCTGGACACCACCATGAACCAGTCGGTCAACGGACTGCTCGCGCGACTGGCCTCCCCGCTGCCCCCCGGACACAAGGAATGGCTGCTGCTCGCGGGTGTTCTCGCCGTCGTCGGTTTGTGGCGGGCCCGCCGCGCGGCGCTGGCGGGGGACGAACTCGCCGGAATGACCCTTGCCGGGCTGGTCGGGGTACTGGTCAGCCCGGTCAGCTGGGTGCACCACATCGTCTGGGTGTTCCCGGCCATGGTGATCCTGACTCAACGGCTGGTCGGCGCCATCTCAGCGTTGATGCGTGACGACGGGGGCTCGGAGCGCAGGCTGGCGACTCGGATCGTCCAGGTGGTGTCGTACTCGGTGCTGATGACCACCGGTCTGGCGATCTGGTGCACGCCGACCGCGACCTTGATGAACGTGCGGGACAGCGACTACGTCGACGGTGGCTCCGTGCTGGCCTTCGCGGGGAGCGTGCAGCTGCTCTGGACGGTCGTCGTGCTGTGCATGCTGCCGCTGGAGCGGGCGCTGGGTACCGGCCGGTCCCGCGGCCCGGCGGACGGCGGTGGCCTTCCCGCGGCGGTCTCGCGGAACGGTTCGGCCCGCGGCCGTGACGGCTCTGTACCGGCCGCGGCGCGGCGGAATCGGATTGTCATGAGCCCATCGGCGGTGCCGACGGCGCTGGGCGAGCAACGGTCGATCGCCGGGGACCCACCCGCCGGCCACTGAGGTCCGGCAGGCAGTCGCCTGTGGTTAGGCCTAGGCCCTGTGGTTCGGCCCTGTGCTTAGCCCTCGTGGAAGCGGGTACTGAAGGTGCGTCCCACCCAACCCGTGGGATAACCGCTCAGCACCACAGGAGGCAACCGTGGCCACTTCGCGACCGAGTCCGGTCGGGTAGCCCAGGCGCATTGCTGCGCCTGGGCCCCCTGAGAACCGTGCGAGCGACGTCAATCGCACACGGCTCAGGCAAACCCTGAAGGCTCGCGGGCGGTGAGAAGTGCTGTGCCCGTGCCGGTGGCGAGTTTCCGCCGAAGGCAGTGGGCGTGTATTAGGCGGAGCGCGACGGGTTCGTCCGACAAGGCGGGCCGGGTATCGGTGGCGATCGCTTGTCGGCGGATGGCCTGACCGATGACCTTGAACCACTTTTCCCATTCCTGTGGGTCTTGTGGTTCGCGGTCGGCGTGCAGGAGTAGCTCCCGGCAGAGCGGACAGCGGCCCTGCTGCATCTGAAGAAGGCGCAGCCCGGTGCGGTCCAGTGGGGGCGTATTCGTGCGACGCCGCGAGGCCCAGTAGTCGGTCAGGGTCGGATCATCCGGGGATGCTCCACCCTTGACCTGGACGTGTCGGACGATTTTCGTCCAGGCGAACCGGGTCAGGTAGGCGCCGCTGTCGCGGTCACCGAACACCCAATGGTCCTGCCTGGACGGGTTGAACTGGCCGAAGTACCGTTTCACGATCCAGTTCCTCGGTTTGTTCGAATGGCTGTGCTTGGCCCATTTGTAGGTCAGCCGCCACATGTGGTTGTCCAGCCTGGCGAATGCCTTGCTGGAGACCACCCCCCGGTAGTAGGCCGCCCAACCCTTGATGATCGGGTTGAGCTTGGCGATCACCGCGGCGGCGTTGGCCCCTCGCAGGGCCTTGACCTCGGCGGTGAGCCGTTCCCGGATCCGTCGCATCGCCGCTTTGCTCGGCTTGATCAGCAGCTTGCCGTTGAAGCGGCGGATGGTGAAACCCAGAAAGTCACAGCCTTCGACGTCGAGGTGACGAATGCTCGTCTTGTCGTCGTTGAAGGTCAGACCCCTGGGCACCAGCCACCCGGCTAGCTTCGCCTGAACCTGTTCGGCCTGTTCACGGGAGTGACACAGAGCCAGGAGGTCATCGGCGTACCTGATCAGCGTTGGGTAGCCCGGTATCGTCGCGCCGGCGTTGAGGCCGGTCGTGCGGTATCGGACTCCGGCGGCGGTTTCCATGCCGTGCAAGGCCACGTTCATCATGAGGGGACTGATCACCCCTCCCTGAGGAGATCCCTCTCCGGTTGGGGTGAGCCGACCCTTCTCGACCACGCCCGCCTTCAGCCACTGCGCGATCAATCCCCTTCCGGGGAATGTGCCCAGCGAGGTCAGCAGGTGATCGTGATCAAGATGATCGAATGCCCCGGCCAGATCCGCGTCCAAGACCCATAGCCGTTTCGCGTTCTTGCCGCTCACGGAGTTGAAGATGGCTTGGATCGCGTCCTGGCAGTCGCGTCCCGACCGAAACCCATACGATCGCGGCTCGAAACGGGCCTCCCACTCGGGCTCGAGCGCATTGAGCGTCAGAGCTTGCAAACCTCTGTCGGCAATGACGGGAATCCCGAGTGGTCTCCGACGTCCGTTGGCCTTGCTGATGTATACCCGTTTGACGGGTTTGGGTGTCCACGGTTCGGCTCGATTCTGCATCCAGTCGGCCAACTCGGCCTGTTCCTCGGGCAGCACTACGACCTCACCATCGATGCCCGCCGTCTTGCGGCCAGCATTGATCTGCGTCACCCGACGGACACTCAGCAGAGCATTCGCGTGGGAACGCAGCATCAACTTCTGAAGATTCCTGACCTTCGCCAGGTCTCCTGCCTTACTTGCCGTGAAGATCCGCTGCCGTAACCGCCGTACATCATCGCCAACGTGCCGCCAGTTGATAGACGGCCAGTCCACGAGCATGTCGCGAGGTCCGTTCACCACGGCGACCCTGGCGTCGGCGGTTTGCACCGCTGCAGTCATGCGGATCGTCATGGTGTCTAACTTGCCCTTCGCGTTCGAGTGGTTCGATCATCGTTTTCTGCACAGGTTCACCCGGTTCCCGTCAGCGCCCTTTCAGGTCAGGCATACGCCCTATCCGGCCAGTTATCCGAAGGCCATCGGCGGAGGAGCCGATCGATGACTGCCCCGGTTTCCTGCTGCCTTTCGGCCACCGGCATTCGCTTCTGGAACCGTCCTGCGCCCGCTGGGGAATGGGGCCGTCCTCGCGGAAGGCTTGCCACGGACCAACTTCGGTCTGCGGACCCCATCGGGGTTGTCACGTTGCGCATGAGTGAGATGCGACCGGGTCGGACGCCCTCTCGACCCCGGGACGGCGGTGTTCACCCGACCGATGGGAACTCTCCGGTCGGCGCCTGCCGCTTCTCAGCGGCCAGTCCTTGACCCCGCTACTACCTTCCACCTGCCGGGCTTGAACTGACGGGGCATCATCGAGGGTTCACGCAATTCGTCCTTTCGGTCTTCCCCTTCACCCGTGGTTCCCGGATGGAACGGGAACCCTCCGGCTTAACCACCTGAGCTCCGCACCCGGCGATTACTCGCCACGCACGTCAGGCTGGGGACAGGCCATCGAACACGGACCTGGAGTTACACCTCCGGCATCAACCGAACCTCCTCAATGCACTCGCTCATCTCATGCACCCTCGTGTCGCACACTCCCAAGTTCACCGTCCCGTCCATGACGATCGAGCAGGGTGCGGAGGTCGCCGGCATCCTGCAGGACCGGTTGAACGCGCTCAACGACCTGGCCCTCACCCTCAAGCACATCCATTGGAACGTTGTCGGTCCGCATTTCATCGCCGTGCACACCATGCTCGACCCGCAGGTGGAGGCCGTCCGCGAGATGGTTGACGAGACCGCGGAGCGGATCGCCACGCTCGGCGTCGCTCCGCTGGGCACCCCGGGAGCCCTGGCCAAGGACCGGTCCTGGGACGACTACGCGGTGCTCCGGGCAGACGCGATCGCCCACCTGGGCGCGCTCGACCTGGTGTACCAGGGCGTCATCGCCGACCATCGCGAGGCCGCGGACGCCACGGCGGAACCGGACCCCTCAGCAACGACATGCTGATCGGCCACCTGCACCAGCTCGAGCTGTTCCATTGGTTCGTGCGGGCGCACCTGGAATCCTCGTCCGGGTCGCTGTCGACCAATGGCGCGCCCACCAAGTCGTCTGCCGTCGGCCGGGCCGAGTCCGCATCGAACTGACGGGCAGCCCTGGCTGTTTCAGCGGGCGGCGGGTGAATGCTGTGCGGGTGAGTTCGCCGCCGGTGAGTTCGCCGCCGGTGAGTGCGCGGCCGGTGAGTGCGCGGCCGGTGAGTGCGCGGCCGGTGAGTGCGCGGCCGGTGAGTGCGCGGCCGCCCGGCCGAGCGGACGGGGCCGCCCACCCGCGCGGTACAGCGAACTCGGCAGCGCGTGCCCGACCGCTGCCTCCGTCGCCCTGGCCGCGGTCAGCACCGCGTCGAGGTCGGCGCCGGTGTCCACCCCCGACTCGCTGAGCATGTAGACCAGCTCCTCGGTGGCGATGTTCCCGCTGGCGCCGGGCGCGAACGGGCAACCACCAAGGCCGCCCACCGACGCGTCGATCTGGGTGACGCCGACCTGCAGCGCGGCCAGCACATTGGCCTGCCCGGTGCCGCGGGTGTCGTGGAAATGCACGCCGACATCGAGGGTGGGGGCCACCGAGCGGACCGCGGCGATCAGCTCGACCACCCGACGCGGCGCCGTGGTTCCGATGGTGTCGCCCAGACACAGCTGGTCGGCTCCCAGTTCGACGGCGCGCCGGGCCACTGCGACCGCGCGCTCCACGGGCGTCCGGCCGTCGAACGGGCAGTCCCAGGCGGTCGCGATGATCACTTCGCAGCGTCCGCCCGCTCCGTGCACGAGACCGGCGACCTCCTCCACCAGGGCGAGCGCTTCGTCGGTGGTGCGGCCGGTGTTGGCCAGGCTGTGCCCGTCTGCCGCCGAGACCACATACTCGATTTCGGTGAACCCGGCAGTCATCGCCCGGCGCCCGCCGTTGGGGCTTGCCACCAGCGCGGACCAACGGATGCCGGGCCAGCGATGCAGTTGTTCGGCGACCTTTTCGGCGTCGGCCATCGCAGGGACGGCGCGCGGCGACACAAACGCGGTGGCCTCGACGCGCCGGATGCCGGTGGCGGCGATGGCGGCGATCATTGCGAGCTTCGCGTCCAGCGGGACCGGGTTCTCCAGTTGGAGCCCGTCCCGCAGCCCCACCTCGCGGATATCGACCGAGACGGGGAGTGCGAGGCGGGAGTAGGGCGCCGGGCCGGACGCGGCCAATGGGCTAGGAACTGACACAGCCGACATGACCGCATTCTGCACCCAGGTCTGACGGTCGCTCTCGGCTCTGCCGCTGTGCACCCGGCCTGGTCTCCGTTTGGGGACCGACACGGTGGTGATCACCATTTGGGGACCGACACGGTGGTGATCACCATTTGGGGACCACGACAGGTGTTGGGCGCCATTGCCGGTCCCAGGACGGTGATCATGAGCCGCCTTGCCGCACGCGAGGGGCCTGAGCGCACCCGAGCACCTGCTATTCCGCGCCGGAACCCCGTACCGCCGCCCGCAGCTGCGCGGACACCGTCCGCCCGATCCCCAACGGCCAGCGGTGCATCACGTAGTCGACGGCCTCGTCGACCTTCAGCTGTCGTGTCGAATTGCCGGTCCGCACCCAGAGTTCCGGGCTCGTACTGCCCTTCGGCGGACGGACGAACACCGGACGCGGTGATGCCGGGCAGGTGACCCGGCAGATGAACGTCCCCGCGCCGTCGACCGTCACCGGGGTGAAGTCAATGACCGGTGTCGCCGCGGCATTCTGGCCGAGGGTGGTGGCGAGGAAATCGCGCAGCCACAGCTCGAACCGGTCGGCGTCGCTACCACGCACCGTCGAGAAGTCATTGACCAGGCCCAGCACGGTGCCGCTGTCGTCAACCCCGATCAGCAGCGCGCCGCCTTCGGTGTTCAGGAACCCGGCGACAGCCTTCGCGATCACCATCTCCATCCGCTCGTCGCGGGCCGCAGTATGCAGGTTCCATCGAGCGGTCGACTTGAACTCCAGCCGGTCCGATTCGCCGCGCCGGATCAGTTCACGCACGGGTTCGCGCGGTTCCGGTCGTTGCATCCGGCTGGCCACCGCGGCGAAAACGGCCAGGATCGCGGTCGTCATGCCGACCGCAAGCACGATGACGAGCGGATTCCACACTCGGATGTCGCTGCGGGTCAGCCCGGCGATCAGCATGCCCAGAGAGATTCCGATCACCGACAGCACGATGGTGGTCGCGGTGGACAGCCGAACCCGCCCGCCCAGCAACAACCGGGCCCACTGTCCGACGATGTACGCCGCCAGGAGGGCGATCGGCAGGGTGATGGCGATCGTCACCACTGACTCGTGTCCGGCGTCCACGAGGCGGAGCCTAATCGGCGGGCGTCGGGTACTTGCGCCGATCGGTCATGCCTCGCCGTACTCGCTCGGGTGATCACCCAGACCGGACGAAGCCGCGCGCTCCGCACTGCGTGATACTCAGCCACATGGCCTTGCACAACGGTTCCTCCGAGCCAACTCGCGCCCCTCATTCGAACCCGCTGGTCGCCCTGGCCAATCCGGCCGTCGGCGACAACGTGTACCTGCCGGAGATCGCCCTCGCCGACGAGCCGGTGCCGCCGGAAGTCGCGTACCAGCTCATCAAGGACGAGTTGTTGCTGGACGGCAGCGCCCGGCTCAACCTGGCTACCTTCGTCACCACCTGGATGGAACCGCAGGCGCTGACCCTGATGTCCGACTGCGCGGACAAGAATATGATCGACAAGGACGAGTACCCGCAGACCGCCGAAATCGAGCGGCGTTGCGTGGCCATCCTTGCCGACCTGTGGCACGCCAGCGATCCCAACGACGCCACCGGTTGCTCGACGACCGGGTCCAGCGAGGCCTGCATGCTGGCCGGCATGGCGCTCAAGCGGCGCTGGGAGGCCAGGGTCCGCTCCGAGGGCGGCGACCTGAAGACCCGGGTGCCGAACCTGGTGATGGGCGCCAACGTCCAGGTCTGCTGGGAGAAGTTCTGCCGCTACTGGGATGTCGAGCCGCGGATGGTCCCGATGGACGGCGAGCGGTTCCATCTCGAGGCGCCCGGGGCGGTGGCCGCCTGCGACGAGAACACCATCGGCGTGGTGGCCATTCTGGGGTCAACCTTCGACGGCAGTTACGAGCCTGTCGCCGAGATCGCGGCAGCACTGGACAAGCTGGCCGCCGGCGGCGGGCCGGACATTCCGGTGCACGTGGATGGGGCTTCGGGCGGGATGGTCGCGCCGTTCCTGGATCCGGATCTGGAATGGGACTTCCGGTTGCCCCGGGTGGCCTCGATCAACACCTCGGGGCACAAGTACGGGCTGGTCTACCCGGGGGTCGGCTGGGTGCTGTGGCGCGACAAGGCGCACCTGCCCGAGGAACTGGTCTTCAACGTGAACTACCTGGGCGGCAACATGCCGACCTTCGCGCTGAACTTCTCCCGGCC
>Ga0208081_1000027_pt1 | contig 30705 bp, 28 predicted proteins | sample NGESurshal092012_6_FD_184479 | JGI IMG/M metagenome (GOLD analysis project Ga0208081, IMG submission 184479) | Arctic peat soil microbial communities from Barrow, Alaska - NGEE Surface sample 415-1 shallow-092012 (SPAdes) | ecosystem: Environmental > Terrestrial > Soil > Wetlands > Peat ...
GTAGGCGCGCGGGTCGTAGGCCTTCTTGTTGCCGACCTCGCCGTCGACCTTCAGCACGCCGTCGTAGTTGCGGAAGAAGTGATCTGCCAGCGGGCGGGTGAACGCGTACTGGGTGTCGGTGTCGATGTTCATCTTGATCACGCCGTAGGACACCGCCTCGGCGATCTCCTCCGCGGACGAACCCGATCCGCCGTGGAACACCAGGCCGAACGGCTTGGAGCCGGCGGCCAGGCCGAGCTTCGCGACCAGTGCGTCCTGGCCGTCCTTGAGCACCTTCGGGCGCAGCGTGACGCCGCCAGGCTTGTACACGCCGTGCACGTTGCCGAAGGTCGCGGCCACGATATACGAGTGACCCTCCGGCAGGCCGAGGGCGTCGACGGTGTCGATGAAGTCGTCCGGGGTGGTGTACAGCTTCTCGTTGATCGCGGCGACGACGCCGTCCTCCTCACCACCCACGACGCCCACCTCGATCTCCAGGATGATGTTGGCCGCCTTCGTCAGCTCCAGCAGTTCGGTGGCGATCTTCAGGTTCTCGTCCAGCGGTACCGCGGACCCGTCCCACATGTGTGACTGGAAGATCGGCAGCCCGCCTGCCTTGACCCGCTCGGTGGACAGCGCGATGAGCGGCTTGACGTAGGTGTCCAGCTTGTCCTTCGGGCAGTGGTCGGTGTGCAGGGCGACCGTGACGCCGTACCTGTCGGCGACGACTTTGGTGAACTCGGCCAGCGCGACCGCGCCGGTCACCATGTCCTTGACCTTGGTGCCGGAGGCGAACTCGGCGCCGCCGGTCGACGCCTGGATGATCCCGTCGCTGCCGGCTTCGGCAAACCCGCGCAGCGCGGCGTTGATGGTGATGGACGAGGTGATGTTGATTGCCGGGTATGCAAAGCCGCCTTCCTTGGCGCGGTCCAGCATCGCGGCGTAGGTCTCCGGGGTGGCGAGGGGCATGGTTGGTCCTTCCGTCATGGGTGGCCGCCCCTGACCGGGGTCGGGCCTGGTGGAGCCGAGATCGAAACCGGGGGTCGAGCTGGGATGGCACTGGATGGACCGCAGGGACGAACTTGGAGAAGCCGCGTCACGGCCACTTGCCATGAGGCTATCGGGACCGACAAGGATCGGCTCGGCGGTACGGCTCTACTGCGTCACATCTCGGGCGGTCACATCTCGGGCGGTCACATCTCGGGCGGCGGCGTCAGTCCTCGATCAGGTCTGTCCGCCGATCCGCTCAGGACGCATCCGCGCGCCGGCGCTGCGGCGGAACGTCCGGCTGGTCGCGGCGGTCGGCCGACTCGCTCTGCACGGGGGACCGTCGCAGGCCCGGCGGTGCGGTCGTGCCACGGCGGATGAGGCTGGACCCGACGGACACCACGGATGGCGGCCGGGGAACCGCGCTGTTGACCTGCTCGAGCAGCAACCGGGCGGCGATCCGGCCCTGGTCACGAACGGGTTGGCTGACGGTGGTCAGGTCGAACAGGTACGCGAAGTCATGTCCGTCGACGCCGATCACCGACAGATCGCGGGGAACGGCAAGGCCGTGGCCGCGGGCCGCATACAGCACCCCCATGGCCACCTCGTCACTGACCGCGAAGACCGCCGTCGGCGGCTCGCAGTCGGCGGTTCTGCCGAACATCCGGTGGAACGCGGCCTCGCCGCCGTTCAGCGAGAACCCGGTTCGCTGCACCAGCGCCGTGTCGGACTCGATGCCTGCCTCGCGCAGGGTGAGATCGTAGCCACGATGCCGGTCCGCGGCGGCGGTGAAACCGTGCAGTTGTTCCAGGTCATCGCCGAAGAAGGCGATCCGCCGGTGTCCGAGATCCAGCAGGTGCTGGGTGGCCTGCCGGCCGACCTCGACGTTGTCGACGAGCACGCCGGACATGCCCTCGACCGCGGTGCCCACGGTGACCACCGGCACTCGCAGATCCTGCATCGACAGCAGCGACGGAGCGGCCAGCGGCACGTTGAGCGCGAGCAGGCCGTCGACCCGCTTGTTCAGAGCGCGGGTGTCCAAACCGCTGGAGTTGCGCCCCCCGCCCGCTCCCAGTGGGTACAGCAGCAGGTCGTAACCCTGCTCGGTCAGGATCTCCTGGGCACCTTCGATGACGGCGGAGAAGAACCACCGGGACACCCATGGCGCGATGACCCCGATGGCGTTGGTCTTTCCGGTGGTCAGTGCGGCAGCGGACGGCGACGGGAAGTAGCCGAGTTGGGCGGCGGCCTGTTCCACCGCGACCCGGGTGGACGCGGACACTCCGGGCAGACCCCGGAGTGCCCGCGACACCGTAGCGGGTGAGAACCCGGACAGCGCCGCGACTTCGACGATGCCGGCTGGTTCGGCAATGGGACCGGACATGGGCCGAGTGGATTTCCGTGATTCCGATCCGCTCGCGCTCAGCCCTTGACGCCGCCAGCCAGCAGCCCCCGGACGAAGTAACGCTGCAGGCTGACGAACACCACGAGCGGAACGACCATGGAGATGAAGGCACCCGCCGACAGCAGCTGCCACTGGTTGCCCTGGGTTCCGGACAGCTGGGCGATGGCCGCGGTGATGGGCTTGAGGTTCGGGCTGGGCGCGAAGACCAGCGCGACCAGCAGGTCGTTCCACACCCACAGGAACTGGAAGATCGCGAACGCCGCGATGGCCGGGATGAGCAACGGGAGCAGCACGATGAAGAAGATCTTCACGTGCCCGGCCCCGTCGACCCTGGCGGCCTCGACGATGGAACGAGGAACCTCCTTCATGAAGTTGTGCAACAGGAAGATGGCCAGCGGCAGCCCGAAGATGGTGTGGCTGATCCACACCGGCCAGAACGAATTCTGCAGGCCGAAGTTGACGAAAATGGTCTGCAGCGGAATCAGCGCGACCTGGATGGGCACGATCTGCAAAGCGAAGACCGCGACGAACAGCATGTCGCGCCCCTTGAAGTCGATCCAGGCGAACGCGTAGGCCGCCAGCAGCGCCAGGCTGATCGGAATGACGACGGCGGGCAGCACGATGACGAAGGAGTTCAGGAAGAACGACCCGAGCCCACCGCTGCCGGACCAGGCGTTCTGATAGTTCTCGAACGTGAATCCGGGGTTGGTCAGTACGGTCCACCAGCCACTGGTAGCGATCTCGGCCGGCGGGCGGAACGAGGTGACGAACAACCCGAAGGTCGGAATGGTCCAGAGAATCGCGATGATGATCGCGATGCCCGATGCCCATGGCGAGGACAGCCGGGTCTTCGCCTCCTGCAGGCGCAGCTGCTTCTTGAGCTGACGGGAGGTGACCTTTTCCTCGGGGGTGGCATCCGTCGTGATCGGAAGTTCGACCGCCGAACCCGACATGCTCATCGCATTTCCTCCGAAATCCGCATCTGCCGAACGTTGTACACGATGACGGGAATGATGATGACGAACAGGACAACGGCCAGCGCGGCGCCGATGCCGACACCGGACTCACCTTGGATGAAGGTCTGCGTGTAGAACTCGTTGGCCACGACGGAGGTGCCGAAGTTGCCACCGGTCATGGTCCGCACCACGTCGAAGGCCTTCAACGAGGTGATGGCGACGGTCGTGATGACCACCACGATGGCCGGCCGGATGGTCGGCACGGTGACCTTGCGGAACAGTTTGAAGCCGGTGGCGCCGTCGATCTGGGCGGCCTCGACGATGTCGTCCGGCACCGCCTTGATCGCGGCGGACAGCACCGTCATCGCAAAACCGGCCTGGATCCAGATCATCACGACAATCAGGAAGAAGGTGTTCCACGGTTCGGTGAGCAGGAATTGGTAGGGCTCGAGGCCCAGCCAGACAAGCACCTGGTTCGCCAGGCCGATCTGATTGGCACCCGCCTGCCGGTAGTCGTACACGAACTTCCAGATGATGGATGCGCCCACCATGGAAATGGCCATCGGCAGGAAAACCAGTGCCTTGGCGGCCTTCTCGAATCGGGTTCGGTCGACCAGGGTGGCGTACACCAGGCCGATCAGCGTCGCCACGATCGGCACCAGCAACACCCAGAACACGGTGTTGATGAGGACCTTCTGGAACGTCGGGTCGGTAAAGATCTTCGTGTAGTTCTCCAGGCTGAAAGTCAGCTCGGACGTCCGCTGGCCCGTCTTCGGGTTGATGATCGGCTTGCCGTTGGCGCCGAGGACAATCGCGCTGACCTGGAACGAACGGTAGATCGTGCCCATCGCGGGATACAGCAGCCCGACCGCCATGAAGATGGTCACTGGTCCGAGAAAACCGACAACCACCAGCCAGTTGGGCACTCCCGGGCGATCGATCAACCACAGGATGAGGCCCATGATCGCCACGAAGAGCACGATCGCGACCACCATCACGATCAGCTTGTCGCTGACCGAGGTGGGGTTCAGAAACCAGTCCATCGAGCAATTCCTCCCTCACATCGGTGACTGCGTGCAAGCCCGGTCAGGTCCGCCGGTGCGGTGACGTACCGGCGGACCTGACCTGTGGCTCAGGTGGCGATGATCATGACATCAGCTCTTCGGCCACGCTGCTTCGACGTTGTTCAGCGTGGTGGCGTCATCCTGGTTGGTGGCGATCCATGCGGTCAGCTGCTTCCACAGCGCACCCGAGCCGATCTCACCAGGCATCTGATCGGATCCGTCGAACACGAACTCCGCCTTGGGATCCTGCAGGATCTCGTAGGACAGCTTCGAGATCGGGGACTTGATCACGGCGGGATCGAGCTGACTGTTCGCCGTGATGTTGGTGCCCGCCGCGGCGTAGGCGTTGGAGAAGGCCGGCGACGCGACGTAGTACTGGAAGGCCTGGATCTCCGGACGGTCCTGGAAGGCGCCGAGGAACGTACCTCCACCCAGCACGGGCTTGCCGAAGTTATCGCTCATCGTCGGCAGGTAGAAGGCAAACACATCGCCGTCCTCGGCAACGTTAGTGCCGGCCGGCCAGAAGTTCTCGTAGAACGAGGCCTGCCGGTGCAGGAAGCAGTCACCCTTGAGGATCGGCAGACCACCGTCCTGGAAGGTGGTCGAGGCGATGGTGGCAACGTCGCCGATGCCACCGTTGACGTAGGCCGGGTTCTTCAGGAAGCTGCCGACCTTTGCCAGCGCGTCAGCGACCTTCGGGTCGTTAAACGGGAACTTGTGGGCGACCCAGTCCGCGTAAACCTCAGGTCCGTACTCGCGGACCATGAAGTCCTCGAGCCAGTCGGTGGCCGGCCAGCCGGTGGCGTCACCGGAGCCGATGCCTGCGCACCACGGCTTCTTGCCGGTGGCCGCGATCTTGTCCGACAGCGCCACCAGCTCGTCGTAGGTCTTCGGCACTTCGTAGCCCGCGGCCTTGAACTGCTTGGGCGAATACCAGACGAAGGACTTGACGTTGGCGTCCAGCGGCGGGGCGAAGAAGATGTCGTTGACGGTGCCGTAGCCCTTGAAGGCCGGGCTGTAGTACTGGTCGACCTCGTCAGACACGGACTGCGGAGCCGGCTTCAGCGAGCCGGTGGTGTTCACGAGCGAGGACAGCAGACCTGGCTGGGGGAACGCGGCGACGTCCGGCGGATTTCCGCTGGCCACCCGCACCTTCAGCTGGGCCTCGAACTCCTTGGAGCCCTCCCACGCGATCTTCGCCCCCGTGCACTGTTCGAACGGTGCGAACCCAGCCGCCCAGGTGGCCTTTTCCTCGTCGCCGACGCTGGTGTAATAGCTGATCGACTTGCCCTGCATGTCGTCGGGCCAGAGCTTCTTGATCTGGGTGCAGAAGTCGCCGCTGGTGTCGACCGTCCCGCTGCCGCTCGCCTCGGCGGCCGCGCTGGTGGTTTCCGCGGAGCTCGAGCTGCTGCTCGAGGTATTGCTGCTGCTACAAGCCGACAGTGCCAGCGCGACAGCGCTGATCCCTGCGACCGTCGCTGTGATCCTGCGCTTGTTGCGTGAGAACACTAGGCCGACCTCCGTTTTTCTGTGGGTTGAGCGAGTGAGGGCGCTCACACGTCTTTCGCATGGAAGCGTTTTCATCGCCGTCACGCAACTCGAGAACGGACATTGCGAGTAACGATTTAGTAACCCGTATGGCACATTCCGCGCTCCGCGCTCCGTGTTCATGACGTTGTGCGCCAAATGGGTGGTACCCACCCGGAACCCGTTACATGGCTGCCGTCGGTCGGGCGACCTTCCCGCCCCGGCCACCCGGGGCTGTCCGGGCGTGCCAGGATCGACATGTCCACCTCAGGCGCCAGGAGACGAGGAACGTCGACGATGACCGACCAGGGCGGGGGAGAATCCGCGGTCGAGCGCACCCTGGGGACGCTGGCCACACTGAACCCCGCCTACGCCGTTGATCATCAGACGCCGCCGCCCGCGGGCCCGATCACCATCGACGACCTGTACCGCTCGCACCGGATGCAGATGGTCCGGCTGGCGATCCTGCTGGTGGACGATCTGGCCAGCGCCGAAGACGTTGTCCAGGAAGCATTTGCGGGGCTGTACCGCAACTGGTCGGGGCTGCGTGATCGCGCCGCTGCCGTTGGGTACCTGCGCACCGCGGTCGTCAACGGGTCGCGGTCCATGCTCCGCCGCCGCCGCACCGCCCGCGCCTACGTTCCGCCCGACCCCGGGACGGCACGCTCGGCCGAATCGCTGGCCATGCTGTCCGCGGAGCACCAGGCTGTGGTGACGGCACTCGCCGACCTGGCGCCCAGGCAGCGCGAAGTCCTGGTACTGCGCTATTACGGCGGGCTGTCGGAGGCCGAGATCGCCGAGACGACCGGGTTGTCCAAGGGCACCGTGAAGTCGACCGCGAGCAGGGCGGTGGCCAAGCTCGGAGAGATCATGAAGGCCCATTCGTGATCGATCGACCCGAGCACGCCGATCAGCCGCGCCATTCGCCGGCGCAGGACTCGCGCGCCGAGCAGGTCCTCTCGCAGGCGCTGCGGGCCATGGTCGGCGGTGACAATCCCAGCGACAAACCCAGCGACAAGCCCGGTGCCACAGCAGGTGTCACCGGTGACGCGGGAACAGGTCCCGGTTCCCGGCGGCGGCTGACCACCGGACAGCTGCTGCTACTGGCGGCAATCGTCGGGTTGCTGGTCGGCATCGCCGTCGGCCTGCTGTCGTTGCTGCTCTGAGGCGGTGGAGGGGCCGACGGATGGGCCGGCGGATGCGGTTGCGCCCGCAGTGAGCAGCGCCAGGGCCAGCGCTCCGAACACCACCAGCAGGGACCGCAGGATGCCCGCCTGCTCGGCCAGGAAGCCCACGAGCGGCGGTCCGGCCAGAAACGCGGTGTAACCGATCGATGCGACCACGGACACCCGTCCGGCGGCACGCGCCGGATCGTCTCCGGCGGCGCTCATCCCGACCGGGAAGCCGAGCGCGGCGCCCGCACCCCAAAGCAGAGCGCCGGCCACCGCCCAGGGCAACGACGGGCCGAACACCACCAACAGCAGGCCCGCGGCCGCCAGTCCCGCGGTCACCCGGAGCACCGCGGGGCGCCCCCACCGCTCCAGTGCACCGCCACCGACAAGGCGGGACACCGTCATGGCCATGACGAAGACACCGAAGCCCAGCGCACCGAGGGCGTCGCTGGTGCCGTGCCCGTCGACGAACGCCACCGTCAACCAGTCGTTGGCCACCCCCTCGGTGAAGGCGAAGCTGAGCACCAGCAACCCGATCAGCAGCGTGCGTCGTTCCCGCCAGGCCCGCAGCGTCTGCGCCGAGGTGCGCACCTCGCCGTCCGCCGCGACAGGGACGGGCAGGAACCAGCGCGCCGCGACGACGACCGCCGCCGACACCAGCACCGCGGTGCCGATCAACTGCGCCGGAACTCCGACACCGAGCCGCGCGCAACCGGCACCGGCAAGCGCGCCGGCCACGGTGCCGATGCTGAATCCGGCATGGAATCGCGGCATCAGCGTGCGTCCGAGCCGCTGCTCCACGTCGGCAGCCTCGACGTTCTGGGCCACGTCCCAGGTCGCCATGCCGAATCCCGTGACCACCAGGCCGACCCCGGCAAGGACCACCAGGTCGGCGCCGACCGCGCCGGCGACCGTGAGCATCCCCAACCCGACGAGCACGCCGCCCGTCCTGACCGCTGCGGCCGGACCGAGCCGCTGCACGACCGGCCCGGACGAGGGCAATCCGGCCACCGACCCGGCGGACAGGCACAGCAACAGCAATCCCAGTTCTGCCGGGCCCAGCCCGAGGGAGTCCCGGGTGCCCGGGATCCTGGAGATCCAGGAGGCCAGCGCGATCCCGCAGGCGAAGAAGACGACGGCCAGCGCCACCCTGGCGCGTTCCTCGGTAGCGACGTCGGCCGCGCTCGCGGGGCCGACGCGCTCGTCGGTCACTCGAACATCGACCCAGGGTTGAACAATCCCTCCGGGTCGAGGGCGCGCTTGATCGCCCGATGCACCTCGAGCCCGAGGTCGCCGATCTCGCCGCGCAGGAATTCCTGCTTGACCCGGCCGATCCCGTGTTCGCCGGTCACCGTGCCGCCAAGCGCCCGCCCGGCATCCAGGATCCGGCCGAACGCATCGCGCGCCGCGGCCAGTTGAGCCGGGTCGGATGCGTCGTACACGATCGTCGGGTGCATGTTGCCGTCGCCGGCGTGGCCGACGACGCCGATCGTCAGGCCGACGTCAGCGGAGATCTCCTCGCACGCGGCGATGAGGGCGGCCATCTCCGTTCGCGGCACGCAGACGTCGTCGGTCAGCCAGGTGCCGAGCACCTCCAGCGAGGGCAGCACGGCCCGGCGCGCCTGCAGCAGCAGCCGTCCTTCGGCCAGGTCCTCGGTGACGTAGCTGAACACCGCGCCCGCCTCAGTGCAGACCCGCTCCAGCAGGTCCATCTCCTGACGGCCGACGGTCGTCCCGGCGTCCGACTGGCCGATCATGATGGCGGCCGGAACCTCGCCCTCGCCCAGGATGCTCGACCCGGTGTGCTGCTGGACAGCCCGGATGCAGGTGGCGTCCATGATCTCCAACAGCGACGGCACCAGGCCGGCCCGGATCGCGCCGGAGACGGCAGCACCGGCGTGCTCGGTGTCGGAGAAGGCCGCGACCATCGTGCACGGCGCCGCGGGCCTGGGCCGCAGCGCCAGGGTGGCCTCGGTGATGATGCCCAGCGTCCCCTCGGACCCGACGAACAGTTTCGTCAGGTCGTAGCCGGCCACCCCCTTCACCGTCCGCCGGCCGGTGCGGAGCACCTCCCCGGACGCCAGCACCACCTGCAGGCCGAGGACCGCATCGGTGGTGACGCCGTACTTCACGCAGCACAGACCGCCGGCGTTGGTCGACAGGTTGCCGCCCAGCGTGCACCAGTCGTACGAGGAGGGATCCGGCGCATAGAACAGGCCCCTCGACTCCACCTCGGTGCGGAACGTCAGGTTCACCACGCCCGGCTGGACCACCGCCAGCCGGTTGCCCTCATCGATCTCCAGGATGCGATTCATCCTGGTCAGCACCACCGTGACGGCGCCGTCGACGCCGTTGGCCGCGCCGGTCAACCCGGAACCGGCGCCCCGCGGCACGATCGGCACGCCGCGCGCGGCGCAGGCCCGGACGACCGCGGCCACCTGGGCGGTGTCGGAGGGGAACACCACCGCCAGCGGCAGGCCGGAGGGAGCCAGCGGCATCATGTCCCGGCTGTAGGCGGCGGTGACGTCGGGATCGACCATCAGGCCGCCCGCGCCGACCCCCGCCCGCAGCGCCTCGATCAGGCCGTCAGGTGACGGTGGCAGTGGATCAGCAGCGACGACGGGCACGGCTCCGACATGCGTGACATCCATCCGTACAACGGTAGTGCTCCAGGGGTTGCGTGACTGTGCTCGCCGTCTCTTTCCGCATCAATCACACGAATGCGGACCACACAACCCTCTACCCTTGGATTCCGTGACCCCTTCGTATTCGGCGCTCCTGCCCGGCTGGCTCGACCCGTCGAACATGCTCACCGCCATGGGCTCGTGGGCGGTCCTCGGCATTTTGCTGATCATTTTCTGCGAATGCGGCATCCTGCTCGGCTTCTTTCTCCCCGGCGACACGCTGCTGTTCATCTCAGGCCTTTTCATCGCCACCGGAGCCATCGACATCAACCTTGGTGTGTTCATCCTGCTGGTGGCGCTGGCGGCGTTCGTCGGCAACATGGTCGGTTACGGGATCGGCTACAAGGTCGGACCGCCGATCTTCAGTCGGCCGAACGCCAAATTCCTCAAGCACGAATACATCGAGAAATCCGAGGTGTTCTTCGCCAAGTACGGCAAACCGGCTGTCGTGTTCGCCCGGTTCGTGCCGGTCGTCCGCACCATTGCCACCGTGATGGCAGGTGCGTCGAAGATGAACCTCAAGATCTACACGCTGTATTCGGCCATCGGCGGTGTGCTCTGGGTCGGCGTCGTGACGATTGCCGGCTACTACCTCGGCCAGATCGACTTCATCGCCAAGAACGTGGACCTCATCGTGGTCGCCGCGGTGATCATCGTGGTCAGCTTCAGCGCCGTGCCGGCGATCGCGCACTGGGTGCAGAAGCGGCGCGCCGCGAAGCCGGCCGGCGAGGTCGCGGAGTAGGTCGGGCCCCGAAGTAGGTCGCAGAGGGGTAATTCCAGCGGGGTAGTTCCAGCCGGGGTCAGGGCTGGCACCAGGATTCCGGCAGCGTCACCTCGATGCCGACGAAGGTCGTCGACGACTCGCACGTGGTGTCCTTGACACTGTTGGCGAAGTCGACGACCTTCTGCCGTTGCTGCCAGCCGAGGAAGATCAGCAGCGCGGCAAGTACCAGGGCGATGATCTTCCCGACCACCTTCTTGATGACGATCGCGGCCAGCACGCCGACGACGCCGATGGCTATCAGCACCCAGACCGTGGAGCGCTGGATCGTCTCGAAATCGATTGTCACCGTCTCGACTCCACTGGGTCAATCTACCTTTCGCGTCAGGCCGCGGTGCTGGACATGACGATCGCCTCGCCGGTCGACGGACGGTCGATCACGGGCCGGACAGCCACGTACTCGCCGGACATCAGCGGCGAGGAGATGATCATGTCCGCGGTGGCGATGTTGTTGGCGACCGGGATGTTCCACAGCGCGGCCAGCCGGAGCAGGGCCTTGACGTCCGGGTCGTGCGGCTGCGGCTCCAGCGGGTCCCAGAAGAAGATCAGCGTGTCGATCTCGCCCTCGGCGATCTTGGCGCCGATCTGCTGATCGCCGCCCAGCGGGCCGGACAGGAACCGGTGCACGTTCAGTCCGAGCTCGTATTCCAACAGGGTCCCGGTGGTTCCGGTGGCGAACAGCTCGTGCTCCGCCAGGGTTTCCCTGTTGAACTCCGCCCAGGCCAGCAGATCTACCTTCTTGTTGTCGTGCGCGACCATGGCAATGCGTCGGGTGGTGGCCATATGTGGCAACTCCTTGGTCATATTCGGGTCATATTCGGTTGAGTTGTTCTGGTCTTTCACCCCTTCGGACGCCGCTTGTCACGAACGGTTGTGCGGCGACGCGATGGTCACAGCTCCGGCACAGCCCTACGGCACGTGGAGGAAAAGCGTCAACGCCTGCCCGATGGCCCTCGCGGTGATGTCATCCACTCGCCCCGCCACCGTGCTGATCCGGTCTGTCGACACCGTGCGCGGTTGATCCGTCAGCACCCAGGACGGCCGGTCCAGCCCCGTCGGCCCGGTCATCGGTACATGGTGCCGCCAGCCGTGTTCGACCGTGGTAGCGGGGACGACGATGACCAGGCCGATGCGTGGCGTGACCGAGTCGAGATACCCGGCCGATGACACGACCACCGCAGGACGGTGTCCTTGCTGCTCACTCCCTACGACCGGGCGCAGCGCGACCCAGACGACCGTTCCCGGTCCCAATTCCGTCTGATCCACCATCAGGACATCAGACCGTCGGCATTGGTCTCGTCCCAGGTCGACGAATCGATGGACACCGCTTTCCGGGTGGCCGCGTCGGTGCGATCAATGTCCGATGCGATCCCGTCGAAGAATTCCTGAACCTCTCGCTCCGCGACCAGCACGTCCAGGAGTTGGCCGACAGTCACTCCGGCACGGCGCGCCTGAGCGTTGAGACGGTCGCGCACCTCGGTAGTCACCTTGATCGTGGTCATCGGCATACTTCACGGTATACCCGATTGTATTCCGAATCGGACACCCAGGGTCCTACCAGGCCTCGGTGAGGTCCGCGTGCTGGCGAATCCAGGCGTGCATCGCGATGCCCGCCGCCACGCCGGCGTTGATCGACCGAGTAGAGCCGAACTGGGCAATGGACACCGTGAGCTCCGCACCCTCCCTGGCCGCCGCGGTCAGCCCGGACGACTCCTGCCCGAACAACAACAGGCAGTGCCGCGGCAGCGTGACGGTCTCGATCGGCACCGAGCCTGGGGTGTTGTCCACCGCGACCACCGCCAAACCGGCGTCGACCGCGAACCGGACGACGTCGCCGACGGTGTCGTGGTGGTACAGGTGCTGGTAGCGGTCGGTGACCATGGCACCGCGCCGGTTCCACCTCCGCCGTCCGACGATGTGCACCGCGGACACCGCGAAGGCATTGGCGGTCCGGACGACGGTGCCGATGTTCAGGTCGTGGCCGAAGTTCTCGATCGCCACGTGCAGCGGGTGGCTGCGGCGGTCGAGGTCCGCAACGATCGCCTCCCGCCGCCAGTAGCGGTAGTGATCGACAACGTTCCTGGCGTCACCGGCGGCCAGCAGTTCCGGGTCGTAGCGCGGATCGTCGGGCCACGGCTCGGCATGCGGTCCAACCCCGACCTGCTGCCCCGCGGCGGACCATTCGGTCGGCCCGGGCGCGTGCGGGTCGTCGGGATCGCTCACATCGGTGGCAGGCCGAGGTCGTCCAGGCCCAGCAGGTACCGGTAGGTCAACCCGGCCGCCGCGATCACCTCGCCCGCGCCGGTGCCCCGGTCAACGATGGTGGCCACCCCGACCACGTCGGCGCCGACCCCGCGCAGCGCCTCGACGGCCGCCATCGGCGATGCGCCCGTGGTGGTGGTGTCCTCGACCACGAGAACCCGTCGCCCCGAGACGTCGGGGCCCTCGATCTGCCGCTGCATGCCGTGCGCCTTGGCAGCCTTGCGCACCACAAAGCAGTCGATCGGCCGCCCCGGACTGTGCATGACCGCGGTCGCGACCGGGTCGGCCCCGAGCGTCAGCCCGCCGACCGCCTCGAAGTCCCAGTCCGCGGTCAACTGGCGGAGCAGGATGCCGATCAACGGGCCTGCCTCGTGCTGCAGGGTGGCCCGCCGCAGGTCGACGTAGTAATCGGCCGCCCGACCCGAGGACAGCGTCACCCGGCCGTGCACCACGGCCAGGCTGTTGACAAGATTCGCAAGGACCGCCTTGGCGGCCGGGTCCGGCGAAGGTGCCGGTTCGGGCCCGTTGTCGATCACGGGTGCCAGCCTGACACACGGGTTCGGCTTGCGAGCATGCGCGGTGGACGGTGCACTGAACCCGAAATCGGACTATCCCGACCCGAAGGGCCCTTCTGGTGAGTGTTGAACTGGATATCGCCGTGCACTCCGTCGTCACCGATCGGCTCACCGTGTGTGTCCGGGAGTTGCACGGTCGGGAGGACGGCTGGCCGGTGATCTTCCTGCACGACGAACTCACCTCGTCACCGCTGTTCTTCAAGGCCATGCAGGCCATGCCCGGGCAGTACCGGCCGATGGCCGTCGATCTGCGCGGCTACGGGGGTACCGATACCGCGCCGGTGGACGCCACCCGCGGGCTCGCGGACTTCGCCGATGACGTGCGCGCCGCCCTGGATGCGCTCGGGCTGGCCCAGGTACACCTGGTGGGCTGGTCGATGGGTGGCGGCGTGGTGATGCAGCTGGTGATCGACGATCCATCCCGGGTGCTCTCGGTCACCGTGGTGAACCCCGTGTCTCCCTACGGCTTCGGCGGCACCACCGGCGCCGACGGCCGGCTGCTCAGCCCGGACGGGGCCGGCTCGGGAGGCGGGATCGCCAATGCGCAGTTCGTGGCGACGCTGAACGGGGAGGACGCCCGGGAGGACGCCCCGACATCGCCGGAAACCGTGTTCCGGACGCTGTATGTCGCCCCCGGCTGGGACGGTGAGCACGAGGAGACCTACATCGCCTCGATGCTGTCCATCGCCGTAGGCCCGGACAACTATCCGGGTGACTGGGTCGAATCGCGCACCTGGCCGGGGATGGCCCCCGGCGCCCGCGGGGTGCTGAACTCACTGGCCCCCACCCACCTTGACCTGTCGGCCTTCGCCGACGTCGACCCGCAGCCACCGGTGCTCTGGCTGCGCGGCGAACTCGACAAGATTGTCTCGGACAATTCGATGTTCGACCTCGCGCAGCTCGGCGCGCTTGGCGTCCTCCCTGGCTACCCCGGCGCCGATACCGCGCCGCCGCAGCCGATGCTCGCGCAGACCCGCTCGCTGCTCGATGCCTATGTCTTCTCGGGTGGGTCCTACCGCGAGGTGGTCATGCCGGGGGTCGGGCACTCGCCGCACATCGAGTCCACCGACGAGTTCTGTGCGCTCCTGTCCGACCACCTCGCGGCCAACGTGCCGGCCTGAGGAAACCCCCGTCACCCGCGGTCAGGTGAAGATGCTCACCCCGCCGGGCCCGACGAGTAGGCCTACCACGATCAGCACGATGCCCCACAAGAGCTGCTTCCGGATGATCGCGAAGATCCCCGCGACCACCAGGATTACGGCCAGGATCCACAACAGGTCGCCATCGACACCCTCTCCTTCGACTTGGCTGACTTGCCGTCGAATGGTTCCCGGTCGATGGCTGGCATAACCCGTTCGGCACAAGTTGTCGAAACGACAACGGCGCTCCGCTCAAATCCCGGTGTTTGGCCGCGCCACCCCGCGGGTACCTCACTCAGGTAGCCGCTGGCGGTCTTCGCGAACGGCTCGTGACGAAACCAGGAAGGGGTTCACCATGACTATGGGGGACAAGATCAAGCACGCCGGCGAAGAGGCGGTTGGCAAGGTCAAAGAGGCCACCGGCAAGCTGACCGACAACGAGAGCCTCGAGGCGCGTGGCCAGGCCGAGCAGGCCGAGGCCAACGTCAAGCAGGCCGGCGACGATGCCAAAGACGCCGCAAAGGATGTCTTCGGTCGCTGATCCACGCTGATCGAATTGCTTTCCGAGGGCCGGGCCGGTTCAGGTCCGGCCCTTGGTGTTCACCTTCGAGGCCACCCGGCGGACCAATGCCCGAGGTGCCAACCGGGTGACCACATAGACGGTCTTGTACAGCGCTCCAGGGATCGACAACGGTCGGTTGGCCCGCAGATCATCCAATGACGTCCTGACCAGGTAGTCCACGTCCACGTAGGCCCAGCCCGGGGTCCTGGACATGTCGATATTCGCCCGCTGGTGGAACTCGGTTCGGACGAAACCCGGGCACAGCGCCTGGACCCGCACGCCCGTCCCGCGCAGCGACATCGCCAACCCCTCGCTCAGCGAGATCACAAAGGACTTCGCCGCGCCGTAGGTCGAGCCGCGGCCGGGCACCAAGCCGGCCGTGGACGCCACGTTGATGACCCCGCCGTGACCTCGCGCCACCATCGCCGGCAGGGCGGCGTGGGTCAGCACCATCACGCTGACCGCGTTCAGGTTGACCTGTCGCACCAGGTCGGCCTCGTCGGCCTGCAGGAACTCCGTGCCCAGGGTGCTACCCGCGTTGTTGATCAGTAGGTCGACCGGTCGTCCCGAGTCCCGTAACCGGTCGGCAACCACGTCGCGTTGACCCTGATCGGTCAGATCGGCGGCGATCACCTCGACGTCCGGCGCGCCCAGCGACAGCAGCGCCGTGCAACGCTCAGCCAGCCGCTCTTCGTCCCGCGCCACAATCACCAGCTGATGACCGGCCGCGGCGAGGTGCCGGGCGAACGCGTCACCGATTCCCGATGTCGCTCCCGTGACGAGTGCGGTAGTGGGCATCGGACAACCGTAATTCAGCCCGTTGCGGTGATGCCGGCTGGCCAGCGGGCGGGCGATGATGACGCACAGTGCAGGTGGCAGTCCCAGTGGCGCTGCAAGAGGGAGGTGCCATGGCAGCGGTTGACGATCTCACCGAGCTCGTCGAGCGAGCGGCCGCTGCGGAGCGGGCAGCGCTCGCGTCGAAGTGGAAGGACCGCGCGGACGTCGAGGCGGTCAGCCGCCGGGTGCGCCGCGCGATCGTCGATCAGACCGACGAGCTACGGCGCTCCACCGGGACCCGCGCCGACCTGATGTCCGACCGCTGGCGGGAGATCCGGGAAGCGGCGCTGGACCGGCCGGATCCACTGGACACCGATGCCCCGCGTCAGACCCCCGTCACCCACGTCGACGCGGCCCGCACCGAGGCCGACGCCACGACGGCGGTCGCACTGGCGCGGTTGGCACTCACCGAGGCGCAACTCTCGGTGCTGCAGGCCAGGCTGGCGCGGATCGACGCAGGCGACGCCGAACCCGAAGCCGCCGCTATCGACGGCTACACCCCGCTCGCGGGGCGCAACGCGGTCACCCGGCACGGGCCGGCGCTGGCCCACGGCCTGCGGGGCGAGATCTCGTACATCCTGCGGCGCAAACCCCGGTCGGTGGTCAAGAGCCTGGCCGTCACGCTTGCGCTCGGCCTTGCCTACCTGGGCTTCATCCGGCTGTTCGAATGGGACAAGGATCAGAAGTGGCTGCCGTACCTGGGCCTGTGGGTCATCTCCGTGGTGATGGGCGGTGCGGTCTGCATCAACGCGATGAGCTTCGACGCCATGCGGGTGCGCGCGGCCCTGGACAGCGGCGCGCGGCTGTGGCACCTGCTGGTGATCAAGAACCTCGCGTTGCTCTGCCTGGTCGCACCGCTGGGGTTCCTGCTCAGCCTGCTGCTGGCCTGGCGGGCCGGCGAATGGGCGACGCTGTTCAACGCCTGCGCGTTGACGATCAGCTTCATCCTGCTGTGGCTCGGCGTGGGCAACGTCCTCTCGGTGGCGTTGCCGATCCGCGACGAGCCGATCCGCAAGCGGAGACAATCGGGCAGCCTGAAGCAGTTTCTGATCGCCTTTGCGGTGTCCTACCTGATCGGCTACCTGGTCAACTTCGCGCTGGTGTTCCGGATCTTCGCGGCTCAGGACCTTGCCCAGAGACTGGGCGAAACGATCATTCCGGTGCTCCTTGTCGTCTTCAGCAGCCTGACGATGTGGTTCCTGCTGACGGTCCTGGCCGTCGCGCTGTCGCAGCAGCCCAAGGTCCGCCGCACCCTTCTCCAGGAGATCGCCGACTACACCTCGAACGCCGAGGCTCGGGCCTACGCCGCCGAGGCCGCGGCGGAGACGGTCTCCAAGGAATCGCCACCAACTCCCCGCGCATCCATCGGCTGACCGGACCCCCATCGGCCACGGAGTGAAGGCCATCGAGTTGCTCGAGCAAGGGCTTCCGCTGTCCTAGCCCAGTCCTGGCCGAGACCTAGCCTGGCGAAATCGGCACGGGCCGGCGATGACGGACCGAGGCAAAACGAGCGAAGTCGCGATCGAGAGTGACGACCTCGCATCCCTGCTCGACCGCGATCGCGCCGATCACCGCGTCCGGCAGCAGATCACCGGTGGCATCAGCCTCCTCGCACAGCCGGCGCAAGACCTCGAGATGCCGTGGGCCTGGGCTGGTCGGCAGGTGGTGCGGCTGGGCGCAGGTCGCGGCGACGAACGCGAAAGCCTCGTCGCGCGGGGTCGGCACCGCGAAGATCCGTCGATTCGTCGCCAGACGCAGGAACGACCCCCACACCACTGTCGGGACGGTGAATTGGTTGTCACCGGCGAGTAGATCGTCGAACCACCCCCGCACCTCACCATGTAGCGGGTGATCCGCGCGGTGGGCCGCGAGCACCACGTTCACGTCGAGCAGGAGCATTGTCAACGCCGCTGTTCGAGCGGCACGCCGTCATCGAGGACCTCGTGCAGAGCCGCATTCGAGGACAGGTCGATTCCCGGGCGGGGCCCGGTCCCGCCGCGGAAGACCGGCACCGTCGGCCGGTCTTCGTCTCGCTGAGTGTCGGACAGTTCGCGTCGTAGCGCGGCCTCCACGACCTCGCCGAGCGTCTTGCCGGTTTCCCTCGCTCGGGTCTTGGCCGCGCGCAGCAGTTCGTCGGAGATCGACACGGTGGTGCGCATGATGACGACGATACCGCATCACCCGCATCACACTGGACGACGCAGCGGATCGAGCACCCCGATCGAGCACCCCGATCGAGCATCGTGGCCCCCCGGTGCGATCATGGCGCGCATGGACGCTGACGAGATCCGGCGGATTTACCTGCAGCTCATGGTCGAGCGCGGCCATGTCGTCATCCCCCGCGCCCCGCTCATCCCGCACAACGACCCGACCACGCTGTTCACCGGCAGCGGCATGCAGCCGCTGCTGCCCTACCTGCTGGGCCAGGACCATCCCGACGGGCACCGGCTGACCGACAGCCAGACCTGCCTGCGGGTGCAGGACATCGACGAGGTCGGCGACAACCGGCACACCACCTTTTTCGAGATGCTCGGGAATTGGAGCCTCGGCGACTACTTCAAGACCGAGCAACTCGCCCAGTTCTGGGAATTCCTGACCGAGCGGGTGGGTCTGGACCCGAATCGCATTTACGTCAGCTGTTTCAGCGGCGACCCGGCCAACGGCATCGGAAAGGACACGGAGAGCGCGGCGATCTGGACCGAGTTGTTCGCCACCGCCGGAATCAGCGCCGATCAGGTGGATCTGGGCACCGAGGAGCGCGGCGGCGAGGTCGGCTCGCAGGGCGCGCGGATCGCGTTCTACAGCAAGAAGAACTGGTGGTGCCGCGGCGGTAAGGCCGAGAACATGCCGGTCGGTGAACCGGGCGGACCGGATTCCGAGGTGTTCTACCTCTATCCCGCGATCGAGCACGACCCGGCGTACGGCCGCCATTGCCACCAGAATTGCGACTGCGGCCGGTTCATCGAGCTCGGCAATTCGGTCTTCATGGAATACAAGAAGGCCGAGACCGGCTTCGAGCCGCTGCCGCGGCGCAACGTCGATTACGGCGGCGGGCTGGCGCGCATCGCGGCGGCCTCGATCGACAGTCCCGACGTGTACCGGATCAACTTGCTGTGGCCCATCATCGACAAGCTGCAGGAACTGTCCGGCAAGTCCTACGAGACCGACACCACTGCTATGCGGGTCATCTCCGACCACCTGCGCGGTGCGACCTTCCTTGCGGTCGACGGGGTGAAGCCGAGCAACAAGGAGCAGGGCTACGTGATGCGCCGGCTGGTGCGCAGAGCCGTCCGCTATGCCTTCGACCTCGGCCTGGAGCAGAACTTCTTTCCGCAGATCATCCCGACGGTGGCGCAGATGTACGCCGCGGACTACCCGGAAGTGGTCGAGCGTGGCGAGACGGTGATCGCCACCCTGGTCAAGGAGGAACAGGCCTTCCGGCGCACCCTGCGCAAGGGCCTCAAGCAGCTCAAGACCTACGCAGAGACGGGGGTGAGCGGCACCGAGCTGTTCACCCTCTATGACACGTACGGGTTTCCCGTCGAGCTGAGCACCGAGGAGGCCAGCAAGGCCGGGATCCCGGTGAGCCCGCAGTGGCGAGCCGAGTTCGACGCGAAGATGGCCGAGCAACGCGCGCGGTCGCAGGGTGCCAGCAAGATGCGGATCCAACCGCTCGCCGAAGCAGCCCAGGTCGGGTCGGGCAGTCGGTGACCCACTAGATGACCTACTATCCCGATCCCAACTCGCTGGACGACGACCGGATCCTGGCCCTGGAACTGGTCAGGGCAACCGAGGCCGCCGCGGTGGCCGCAGCCCGCTACCTCGGCCGCGGTGACGAGGACCAGGTCGACGCCGCTGCGGTCGACGCCATGCGCCCCGTGCTGGGCACCATCCCCATGCGGGGCCTGGTCGTGATCGGGGAGGGTGAGAAGGACGACGCGCCCATGCTGTACAGCGGCGAGCACGTCGGAGGCGGGACAGGGCCGCGGGTCGACGTGGCGGTCGACCCGGTCGACGGCGCGGGGCTGACCGCGAAGAGCCTGCCCAACGCGTTGTCCGTCATCGCGCTGGCCGACCGCGGGGCCATGTTCGATCCCGGGCACTGCGTGTACATGGACAAACTGGTGGTTGGCGCAGATCTCGCGGCGTTGGTGGACTTCAACGCGCCGTTCGAGGACACCATGGCGACCATCGCAAGGGCCCGCGGGAAAAGCGTCGCCGACGTCACCGTCGCGCTGCTCGACCGCCCGCGGCACGTGGAGTTGGCCGGCCGGATCCGCGCGGCCGGCGCGCGGATCAAGTTCCTCATCGACGGCGACGTCGCCGGTGCGCTGATGGCGCTGCAACCCGAATCCGAGGTCGACGTCCTGGTCGGAATCGGCGGCACCCCTGAGGGCATCGTCGCGGCCTGCGCCACGGCCTGCATGGGCGGCGCGATGTTCGGCCAACTGGCGCCGCGGGACGAGGACGAGCGGCGGCAGATCCTGGACGCCGGTCACGACCCCGATGCCGTGCTGACCACCTCCGATCTGGTCAGCGGGGAGAACGCCTATTTCGTGGCCACCGGTGTCACCGGTGGTGATGTGCTCGGCGGGGTCCGGTACTCGGCCGACCTGGCCGTCAGCCAGTCGATCACCATGCGGTCGCGCACCGGCGTGGTACGGCTGATCGAGACCAGACACCGCCTGAGCACCACGACGATCGTCCTGCCACGGAGCTGAGCGCATTGTGACCGGCACCGACACCACCGACCCGGCGACCGCACCGGCCGCGGAGCCGCCCGGAAAGCCGGTCAGGCACAACCGATTTCGGGTGTGGCTGCTGGAAGGCCTGATCGACCAACGCGGCGATCACCCCGGACCCGAGCAGCGGCCGGCCCCGCAGCACGTCCCGCATTCCTGGTGGAAGGTGATGTGCCTGACCGGCGTGGACTACTTCTCCACGCTGGGCTACCAGCCGGGCATCGCGGCGCTGGCTGCCGGCCTGCTCTCCCCGCTGGCCACCGTCGTGCTGGTGATCCTCACGTTGTTCGGGGCGCTGCCGGTGTACCGCAGGGTGGCCAGGGAGAGTTTCCGCGGCGAGGGTTCGATCGCCATGCTCGAGCGGCTGCTGCCCCGCTGGGTCGGCAAACTGTTCGTGCTGGCGCTTCTCGGGTTCGCCGCGACCGACTTCCTGATCACCATGACCCTCTCGGCCGCCGACGCCACCGAGCACCTGGTCAGCAACCCGCTGGTGCCCGAGAGTTGGCACAACTACAACCTGCTGATCACCCTGGCGTTGCTGGCCCTGCTGGGCGGAGTGTTCCTGCGCGGATTCGCCGAGGCGATCGGGATTGCCGTGCTCCTGGTGGTCGTCTACCTCGGGCTCAATCTCGTCGTCGTGGCGGTCGGCATGGCACACGTCATCACTTCGCCTGTGCTGGTCAGCGATTGGCGATCGGCGCTCACCACCAACTACTCAAGCCCATGGGTAATGGTCGGGATTGCCCTGCTGGTGTTCCCGAAGCTGGCGCTGGGGCTGTCCGGCTTCGAGACCGGCGTTGCGGTGATGCCGCAGGTGGCCGGGGATCCGGGCGAGCCGACGGACCGACCGGCGGGCCGGATTCGTGGCACCAGGCGGCTGCTGACGACCGCCGCGGTGATCATGAGCATCTTCCTGATCACCTCGAGCATCATCACCACGGTGCTCATCCCGCAGGACGAGTTCCAGCAGGGTGGTGAGGCGAACGGCCGCGCGCTCGCCTACCTGGCCCACGAGTATCTGGGCAACACCTTCGGCAGTGTCTACGACATCTCCACGATCACCATCCTGTGGTTCGCCGGCGCATCGGCGATGGCCGGCCTGCTGAACCTGGTCCCGCGCTACCTGCCGCGGTACGGCATGGCCCCGGAATGGGCCAAGGCGGTGCGTCCGCTGGTGCTGGTGTTCGCCTTCGTGGCCTTCGCAGTGACGTGGTTCTTCGACGCGAACGTGGACGCCCAGAGTGGGGCCTACGCCACCGGTGTGTTGGTGCTGATGACGTCCGCCTCGATCGCGGTGACGCTGTCCGCTCGCCGGAACCGGCAGCGCGGCCAAGTCATCGCGTTCGCAGTGATCGCGACCGTGTTCGTCTACACCACCATCGTGAACATCCTCGAACGGCCCGACGGGGTGAAGATCGCTGGGCTGTTCATCCTGGCGATCCTGATCGTGTCGCTGGCGTCCCGGGTGGGTCGGTCGTTCGAGTTGCGCGTCTCGACAATCGTCCTCGACCCGGCGTCGGCCGCATTCTTCGCCGGGATGGCCGGCCGGGAGATCCAGATCATCGCGCACGACCCCGACCGCGGCGGGGAACACACGCTCGGTTTCAAGGAACGCCAACAGCGCGCGGAGAACCACATCCCGTCCGAGGACACGGTGATCTTCCTCGAGGTCACGCTGTCCGACACGTCGGATTTCGCCACCGAACTGAACGTGCACGGTTGTTTCCGGCAGGGCCGGCGGGTGATGGAGATGACCAGCCCCGCGGTCGCCAATTCGATCGCCGCGCTCCTGCTGCACCTGCGCGACGAGTACCGCGTCAAACCCAACATCTATTTCGAATGGACCGAGGGCAACCCCGTGTCGAACCTGCTGCGGTTCCTGTTCTTCGGCGTCGGTGAGATCGCGCCCATCACCCGGGAGGTGCTCCGGCGTGCCGAACCCAACCGGGCCAGGCGCCCCCGGGTACATGTCGGCTGATCCACCTGATCAGTACGCAAACCGTTTCGGCACCCCCTCCGTACCGTGGATAGTGAGCGCCGTGAAGCTTTCCCGCAGGGGAGTGCAGATCGACCTGCTAGGTGCGTTCAGCGCGCAGGTCGACGGCACGCCGGTGGATGCTCGGGAGTGGCGACTGCGCAAGGCCCGGACCCTGGTCGCGATGTTGGCACTCGCCCCCGGTCAGCGACGGCACCGCGAGCAGGTGCTGGAGCGACTGTGGCCGGACCTCCAGCCCGTCGCCGCGGCCAGGAACCTGCACCAGACCCTGTACGTGGCGCGGCGCGCGCTGGCCGGCTCGAACGGTGGCTCCGACGGGCTGCTGGCCATCAAGGACGAGCTGATCGTGCTCGACGAGGCCGGCCCGGTGCCGGTCGACGTTGTGCGGTTCGAGAAACTGGCCGCCGCCGCTCTGGTCTCCGGTGACGAGGCGGCCCTGCGCTCGGCGGTGGAGGCCTATACCGGCGATCTGCTGCCCGACCAGCAGTCCGCAGACTGGTTGAGCGCACGTCGGGAGGAGCTGCGGGAGGCCCATCGGACCGTCCTGGTCAGGCTGGCGTCGGCTGTCGCCGAGCGCGCCCCGGACGAGGCACTGCTGCTGCTGTCCCGGGTACTCGAGTCGGACCCCCTGCACGAGGGTGCCGTCCGCGCGCTGATGACGCTACTGGCCGCGGGTGGCCGGCGCTCGGAGGCACTGGCCCGGTACGAGCGGCTGCGCGCCGACCTGCTGGAGGCCTTCGGCACGGATCCCGACCGGCAGACCACTGCGGTGTTCCGCGAACTGCTGACCGGCGCACCCCCGGGACCGCAGCGGCGGGAACCCGCCAACCACCCGGCACGCCGCGGTACGGGGGCCGGACACCTGCCGACCTCGGTGACCAGCTTCGTCGGCCGAGAACGAGAACTCGCCGAAGCGCAGCGGCTGCTCGGGCGCGCGCGGCTGCTCACCCTCACCGGTGCGGGTGGCTGCGGCAAGACCAGGCTGGCGGTACAGGTCGCCGAGCGGATGCGCCCGGCGTATCCGGACGGCGTGTGGTTCGTCGATCTCGCCGCCGTCGGGGAGTCGCTGTTGGTGGCGGACATGGTGTCCGAGGCGCTGGGCCTTGAACCGGGGGCCGGGCCGAACCGGGGTCAGGCGCTCGTCGACCAGCTGCGGTTCAAAAGCGCGCTGATCGTGCTGGACAACTGCGAGCACCTGCTCGCGGCCTGTGGACATCTGGTGGCCCAGGTGTTGGCCGGCTGCCCAGGGGTCGACGTGCTGGCCACCAGCAGGGAGCCACTACAGGCGCCCGGCGAGTTCACCTTCCGGGTCCCGTCGCTGGCGTTGCCCGCGCCGGGCCTGGTGATCGCCGGCGATCTGGCCGCGCTGCAGCAGTTGGCGTCCGTGCGGCTGTTCGTGGAACGCGCTGCTCAGGTGCGGCCGGGCTTCGCGCTCGACACCGACAACGCCCAGGGCGTGGTCGACCTGTGCCGCCGGCTGGACGGCATGCCGCTGGCACTGGAGCTGGCCGCCGCGAGGATCGCGGTGCTCGAACCGGCGGAGATCGTTCAGCGCCTGGGTGACGCACTGTCGGTGCTGGGGCACGGCCCGGTCGGTATCACCCGGCATCAGACCATGCGCGCCACCCTGGAATGGAGCCACGATCTGCTCACCGAGCGGGAGAAGATCCTGCTGCGCCGGATTGCCGTGCTCGCCGGCAGCTTCACGCTGCCGGCCCTCGAGGCGATCTGCGGCGGCCCGCCGTTGGACCGCACCGAACTGCTTGACCTGTTGAGCCGGCTGGTGGACAAGTCGTTGGTGCTGGCCGAACGGACGAACGGCGCATCCCGGTACCGCCAGCTGGAGCCGGTCCGGCAGTTCTGCCGGGAGAACCTCGAACGGGCGGGTGAGGTGCCGTTGCTGTCCGCCGCGCATTGCGCGTATTACGTGGACTTCGCGGCCGCGCACGACCCCGAATACGCCCAAGGCGTCGTCACCGAACATCCCAGGGTGGTCGATCTCGAGCACGACAACCTGCGCGGGGCGCTGCGCTGGTCGTGCGCGCAGGACCCCGAGAGTGCGATGCGGCTGGCCGCCGGGCTGTGGCGGTACTGGGTGCTGCGCGGCCACTTCGTGGAGGGCGCCCGCTGGGTCGAGCGTGCCCTCGCGGCCGCCCCCAGCCCGACCAAGGCTCGCGCCAGGGCGCTCCTCGGGTTGACCGGGCTGGACAGCAGGCAGGGCCGCGCCGACCGGCATCGTGCGTTGGGTGCGCAGGCGCTGGCGGTAGCCCAGCAGCTCGGCGACCCCGACGAGGTGGTGCTGTGCCGGCTGATGGACGCGACACTGGCCTTGACAGTCTTCGATCTGGACGACGCGGAGCGGCTGGCGCTGGACCTACGGGCTGACGCCTCCGACGCCGGCCGCCCCGAGGTGGTCGCGGCAACCACCTGGTTGCTCGGCCAGTGCGCGCTGTCCCGCGAGGACGGAGCGCTGGCCGCCGCCCGGTTCACCAGGTGCCTGGGCGAACTCGCCGAGGCCGATCCACTCACCCGGCCCTTCCTGCCGGTGATCACCCCCTGCATGCAGCTGGTCCCGGTGAACGGGCGACTGGTGCCGTGCTTCGAGGAGACCTTGCTGATGTGCCGCCGGGTGGGGGTCGCGCAGGCGAACGGCTACGTGCTGACGGCTTTGGGCTACGCGGCCCGGTTGACCGGCGATCCCGCGGCGGCGACCGCTTCTGTCGGCCAAGCGGTCGAGGTCTTCACCGAGCTGAAGGACGACCTGGCCAGGGCGCAGGCGTTGCACCAGTTGGGATGCCTGCGCCGCGACAGCGGTGACTTCGCCGCGGCGGAAGCCGCGTTCGGTCGGGCCCGCGACCTTCGAATGAGCCTGGGCGACCGGAGGGGTGAGCTGCTCACCGAGGTCAACATGGCGCTGCTGGAGGCCATGCGGGGCGACGTCACGGCCGGCCTGGACGCGGCGCGGCGCGGCCTTGCCGCGTTCGAGGCCATTGGCGACACGGCCGGCACCGGCGGAGCCCTGACCATTCTGGCCGCCATCGAACTGATGTCGGGGCAGGTCCGGGCTGCCCGGGAAATGTACGCCCGAGCAGCCGACCAGCTCGCCGTGTGGGGACGGATGCCGGCCTGGCAGCATCTGATGGTCGCCGAATTGTCCGTCGAGCTGGCCGATCACGGCCGTGCGGAACGGGAGACCCGAACAGCAGCAATCGCTCTCGACAAGCTGGGGTGCGTTGTCGCCGGACAACGGCTGCAGGCTCTGAGGTCGGAGTTGAGGTCACGTTGAGATCGTGTTGAGAAGCGCTTCCTATCGTCATTCTCATGACTACCACTCAGATACCGCCGAGCCGCATCGGCGAAGCAACGATCGCCGAATTCGCCGGCGGTCTCCGCGGCACCGCCATCCGTCCTGGAGACCAGGACTACGACTCCGCCCGCAGCATCTGGAATGCGGCGCACGACCGGAATCCTGCACTGATCGTCCGCTGTGCGGGGGTCGCCGACGTCGTGCGCACCGTTGACTTCGCCCGGAGTGAGGGCCTGCCGCTGGCCGTTCGCGGCGGCGGCCACTCCATCCCCGGCTTCTCCACCGTCGACGGCGGCATCGTGCTCGACCTGTCGCCGATGAAGGGCGTCCGGGTCGACCCGGAGGCCCGGACGGTGGCTGCCGAGGCGGGCTGCCTGTGGTCCGACCTGGACGCCGAGACTCAGCAGTTCGGGCTCGCAGTGACCGGAGGGCTGGTCTCCACCACCGGCATCGCCGGCTTGACCACTGGCGGGGGAGTCGGCTGGTTGATGCGCAAGCAAGGGCTGACCTGCGACAACCTGGTCGGGGCCGACGTCGTCACCGCCGACGGCCAATTCGTGCACGCCAGCGCGCAGGAGAACCCGGAGCTGTTCTGGGGGCTGCGCGGCGGCGGCGGCAACTTCGGGGTGGTGACGTCCTTCGAGTACCAGCTGCACGAGGTCGGGCCGACCGTCTTCTGCGGCCTGGTCTTCTACCCGGCCGAGGAGGCCGAGCAGGTGCTCCGCGGATATCACGAGGCCTGCGCTCATGTCCCCGACGAGCTGACCAGCCTGGTCAACCTGACCATGGCGCCACCGGTGCCGTTCCTGCCGGAGTCCGCGCACGGCAAGCCGATCGTCGCAGTCGTCGGGTGCTGGGCCGGTGACGTCGAGGCGGGCGAGGCGGCCACCGCCGCCTTCCGAACGCTGGGCACGGTCGTCGCCGACATCTTCGATGCGCGCCCGTACGTTGCCTGGCAGCAGTTGCTGGATCCGTTGTTCCCCAAGGGCATGCACAATTACTTCCGATCGGCGTTCCTGCCCGCCGCAGACGACGCCGCGATGCGAGCACTGCTCGCCTCGTTCACCTCGCTGCCGAACGCCCTGTCCGAGGTACACCTGTACCGGCTCGGCGGCGCGGTGGGCGCCGTTGCTGCCGACGCAACGGCGTTCTCGCATCGCGATCAGGACTACCTCGTCGAAGTGATCGGCCGGACGCCGACCGCGGAGGGCTTCTCCGAGGTCGTGCAGTGGGCACGGGGTGTGACTACCTCGCTGGGTCCGGACGCCGCGACGTATGTGAACTTCACCGGTGAGGGCGACGCAACGTCCGTGCGGACCTCATACCCACCGGAGACCTACCGCCGGCTGGTCGCGCTGAAGGACGAGTACGACCCGGGAAACCTCTTCCGGCTGAACCAGAACATCCCGCCCTCCGCATGACGTTCCCGCCACAGCCGGCGTGACACGATTCTGCCCGTGCTGGCCACCCTCGGGCGCTTCATCGCCCACCGACCCGGCGTCATCGTCGCGACCTGGATCTTGCTGACGATCGCCGGGTTCGCCACGGCGCTGGGGGTGACCGGCGAGGGCCTGTTCGCCCGGCTGGCGGCCAGCGAGCCCTCGGTCACCGGCGAGGCGGATGACGGCCTCAACATCCTTGACGGGGCGTCCACGACCGGTCCGTCCATCACCCTGATCATCAAGGACGCCACCGCGGATGACCCCGCGGTGGCGGACCCGATCGGCGGGGCGAGCGCGGATCTGCTGGCCATCGACGGCGTCGCCCAGGTGATCGACCCGTTCACCTTCCCGGGCGGCCCGGCGTCACCGCAGGCGGCGGGGGTGATTGCCAAGGACCGCAACGGTTTTCTGGTCACGGCGGTACTCGCGCTCGATCTGTCGAAGACCACGCGGAACGCCGCGCTGGACGCCGCCCAGTCGCGCCTGCTTCAGCTCGGTGACGAGATCGCGGCGGCGGTCCCGGGCTCCAGCGGTCAGCTCGGCGGCGGCCAGCTGGTGTTCGACGCCATCAACGGCCAGGTGGAGAAGGATCTGCTCAACGGCGAGGCGATCGCGCTGCCGGTCAGCCTGCTGGTGATGGTGTTGGTGTTCGGCGGGTTCCTGGCGGCCGGGGTACCGATCGCCGGCGCCATCGCCTCCATCGGCGGCGCGCTCGCGGTGCTGCTGGGCTTTTCCTACCTGGTCGATCTGGACGCGAGCGTCGTCAACGTTGTCACCGTGCTGGGCCTCGGTCTGTGCATCGACTATGGCCTGCTGATCGTCTCCCGCTACCGGGAGGAGCTGCGGCTGCACCTGGATCTGGTCACCACCCGGTCTACCAAGGCCGCCCGCACCGATGCGCTGGTGATGACCTTGCGCACCGCCGGCCGCACAGTGCTGTTCTCCGGCGTGACGGTGGCGATCAGCCTGTCCGGGCTGCTGCTGTTCCAGGCAAACATCCTTCGCGCGATCGGCGCAGCCGGGGTCAGCGTGGTCGTTGTCGCGCTGTTGGTCGCGCTGACCCTGGTGCCGGCGCTGATCGCGATGGCGGGCGCCAGGATGCTGCGGCCGGGGCTGCTGAACCGGGTTCCGGGCCTGCGGGTGCTGACCCGAAAGCTCGGCGACGTCGCTCCCGAGGAGGGCTTCTTCTCCCGGCTCGCCCGGCGCACCCAGCGCAGACCTTGGCTGGTGGTGACCGGCGTGGTGCTGTTGCTGGCCGTGCTCGCCGCGCCGGCCCTCAACCTGCAGCTGCGCAACTCCGGGGTCGAGCTGTTGCCGCCGGGGGCGGCGGACCGGCAGTTCTTCGACACCCTCGCGCAGGAATACCCGGCCTCCGGCATCCCCGCCGTCCAGGTGGTCGGGCAGACCTCACCGGAGGACATGGCCGGCCTCGCGCAGGACATCCGGGACCTTGACGGTGTCGAACTGGTCACCCCGCCGAGGGCGGTGGGCGAGCAGTACGCCACCGTCTCGGTCTTCATGACCGACCCGGATCCTGGCAGCGACACGGCGAAATCGGTGGTCGCGACCGTCCGGGACAACCGGCCCGACTACCCGATCTGGGTCACCGGGCGAACCGCCGGGCTGGTCGACTTCACCGATTCGCTGGCCCGGGACGCGCCGGCCGCGCTGGCCGTGGTCATCCTGGCGACATTCGTGCTGCTGTTCTTCATGACCGGATCGGTGCTGATCCCGATCAAGGCGTTGATCATGAACGTGATCTCCCTGGGTGCCTCCCTCGGCGTGCTCGTGTGGGTGTTCCAGGACGGCAACGGAGAGTCGCTGCTGGGGTTCAGCTCGACCGGCGGCATCGAGGGCTTCATCCCGATCCTGGTGTTCGCGCTCGGGTTCGGGCTGGCCATGGACTACGAGGTCTTCCTGCTGAGCCGGATCAAGGAATTCAGGGACAGTGGGATGAGCAACGACGAGGCCGTCGTGCACGGGTTGCAGCGGTCCGGCCGGATCATCACCTCGGCGGCGCTGATCGTCGTGCTGGTGTTCGCCGGGTTCGCGGTCGGCGAGTTGTTGGTGATCAAGCAGACCGGGGTGGCGTTGGCCGTCGCGGTGGCCATCGATGCGACGATCGTGCGCTGCCTGCTGGTCCCGGCCACCATGACGCTGCTCGGCGACTGGAACTGGTGGGCACCCGCGCCGCTGCGCCGGCTCTACGAGAAGGTCGGCCTGCGGCACTGATGTGACTGAGGTGACTGAGGTGATGTGAACACGGGATTCACTGACCATCGCGCCATGGCAATCCAGAGACTGGATCATGTGGGCATCGTCGTCGACGACCTCGCGGCCACCCAATCATTCTTCCGCGATATCGGCCTCCAAGTGGGATCGGAGTTCCGACTCGAAGGCGAGTGGCTGGACAACGTCGTCGGATTACCCGATGTCCACACGGAGTCGGTGACCATGCAGACGCCCGACGGGGCGCGGGAAGCTCGAGCTCACGAAGTTCACACGCCGGCGGACCACGAGGGGTGCTCAGCTGTCCGGGCGAACAGGTTGGGGATCCGGCACATCGCCTTCGCCGTCGACGACCTCGACGACGTCCTCGAGCGACTGCAGCGTAGGGCTTCGACACCATGGGCGCAGTTCAGAATATCGAGGACATTTTCCGGCTCTGTTTTGTCAGCGGCCCGAGGGAATCATCGTCGAGCTGTCTGAGCAGTATCCGAGATGCTGAGCAATGAGCATTCCTCCCACCCGCCGCGAGATCCGTGTCGCGGCAACGGCCGACCGCACGTTCAGCCTGTTCACCGACCGCATCGGCGACTGGTGGCCGCTGGGCGACTATGCCGTGTACGGCGATGGCACCGTCGCCTTCGAGGGCAAGGACGTCGTCGAGCGCGCCGGCGACCGTGCCACCATCTGGGCCGAGGTCACCGAATGGCATCCGCCGCGGGTGCTGCGGCTGAGCTGGCACCCCGGTGGCACCGTGGAGCGCGCCGCCGACCTCCGGGTGAGAGCACATTAGGGTGATGGGCCCAATGTCCGCTCAAATTGTGGAGGTTCTCGGAAACCGACCGACGAAGATTGTCACTCTGGATCAGCCGCTTATCGTCACGTGAGAGCCACTTCTGGCCGTTTGTGATGGCGGAAGTGTCATGAGCGGCAAAATTCGGCTAGCGCCCGACCGCCGACGCCCGCACCGACGGCGGCGGTAAATCGTTAATCGTTGCCTTCCCTGAACTTGGCGTTTAACCTGCCGGGTCGTATCTGACCGGCTGTCGTTGATCTTGTGCG
>Ga0208081_1000033_pt1 | contig 29566 bp, 18 predicted proteins | sample NGESurshal092012_6_FD_184479 | JGI IMG/M metagenome (GOLD analysis project Ga0208081, IMG submission 184479) | Arctic peat soil microbial communities from Barrow, Alaska - NGEE Surface sample 415-1 shallow-092012 (SPAdes) | ecosystem: Environmental > Terrestrial > Soil > Wetlands > Peat ...
CCGTCGACCAGGGTCAGCTTGACGCCCAGCACCGGGTAGCCGGCCAGAATGCCGTACTGCAGCGCGTCCTGCGCACCGGCGTCCACCGAGGGGATGTACTCCTTCGGGATACGTCCACCCGAGACAGCGTTGACGAACTCGTAGGTGGCACCCTCTGAGTGCTCCATGTCCAATGGCTCGACCGTGATGAGGATCTTCGCGTACTGCCCGGATCCACCGGTCTGCTTCTTGTGGACGTACGAGTACTTCTCCACGGTCCCGCGGATGGTCTCGCGGTACGCGACCTGCGGCTTGCCGATGTTGGCGTCGACGTTGAACTCACGCCGCATCCGCTCCACCAGGATGTCCAGGTGCAGCTCGCCCATGCCGGAGATGACCGTCTGGCCGGTCTCCTCGTCGTTCTTGACCTTGAACGTCGGGTCCTCTTCGGCGAGCTTCTGGATCGCGGTGCCCAGCTTCTCCTGGTCACTCTTGGTCTTCGGTTCGATGGCCACCGAGATGACCGGGTCCGGGAAGTTCATCGACTCGAGCACGATCTGGTGCGCCGGGTCGGTGAGCGTGTCGCCGGTGGTGGTCTGCTTGAGCCCCATGACGGCGACGATGTCGCCGGCGCTGACCGAGGCCAACTCCTCACGCTTGTTGGCGTGCATCTGGTAGATCTTGCCGATCCGCTCCTTGCGGTCCTTGGTCGCGTTGACGACCTGGGTACCGGTGTTCAGGGTCCCGGAGTAGACGCGCAGGAAGGTCAGCTTGCCCAGGTGCGGGTCGGTGGCGACCTTGAACGCCAGCCCGGCGAAGTGGTCCTTCGGGTCCGGGTGACGCTCGGCCGGGGTGACCCCGTCGGTCAGTGTGCCCTCGATGGCGCCGACGTCCAGCGGCGACGGCAGGTACTCGACGACCGCGTCGAGCATCGGCTGCACGCCCTTGTTCTTGAACGCGGAACCGGTGACGACCGGATTGACCTTGCCGGCGATGGTGGCCCGGCGGATCGCGGCGTTCAGCTGCTCGAGAGTGAGCTCCTCGCCGACCAGGTAGGCCTCCATGGCCTCGTCGTCGTTCTCCGAGATCGTCTCGATCAGCGTCTCGCGCCACTCGGCGGCCTGATCGGCAAGATCCGCGGGGATCTCCTCGATCTCGTAGTCCTCGCCCTTGACGGTCTCGCCGCGCCAGGTCAGCGCGCGCATCTGCAGCAGGTCGACAACACCGATGAAACCGCCCTCGGCACCGATCGGGATCTGCAGCACCAGCGGGGTGGCACCGAGCCGCTCCACCATCATCTCGACGCAGCGGAAGAAGTTGGCACCGGTGCGGTCGAGCTTGTTGACGAAGCACATCCGCGGCACGTGGTACTTCTCCGCCTGCCGCCAGACCTGCTCGGTCTGCGGCTCGACGCCGGCAACACCGTCGAACACCGCGACGGCGCCGTCAAGTACACGGAGGGACCGCTCGACTTCCACGGTGAAGTCGACGTGCCCGGGGGTGTCGATGATGTTGATCTTGTGACCCTTCCACGACGTGGTCGTGGCGGCGGAGGTGATGGTGATCCCCCGCTCCTGTTCCTGGTCCATCCAGTCCATGACGGCGGCGCCCTCGTGGACCTCGCCGATCTTGTACGTGATGCCGGTGTAGAACAGGATGCGCTCGGTCGTGGTGGTCTTGCCCGCGTCGATGTGCGCCATGATCCCGATGTTGCGGACCTTGTCCAGGGCGTTCGTGGCCACGGTGGGTTCTTCCTCGTCTCAAATCAGGGGGGTGGGTGCCGCAGGACTCCGATGCTCAACACAGGAGGGCAGCACCCGTACAGCGCCGCGCGGGGAGGTGATATTCCCCGCGCGGTGCCGCGGGACGCACTACCAGCGACGGAACCGACGGACCGATGACTGACGGAAAAACCGTCACCATCGACGGAACCGACGGACCGATGACTGACGGAAATGCTGTCACCATCGACGGTATCGACGGACCGATGACTGACGGAAATGCTGTCACCATCGGTAGTGCGCGAAGGCCTTGTTCGACTCCGCCATCTTGTGCGTGTCCTCGCGCCGCTTGACCGAGGCGCCCAGCCCGTTGGAGGCGTCGAGCAACTCGTTCATCAGCCGTTCGGTCATCGTCTTCTCGCGACGGGCCTTGGAGTAGCCGACCAGCCAGCGCAGCGCCAGGGTGGTCGACCGGCCGGCCTTGACCTCGACCGGCACCTGGTAGGTCGCGCCACCGACGCGGCGGCTCTTCACCTCGAGCGCGGGCTTCACGTTGTCCAGCGCACGCTTGAGCGTCACGACCGGGTCGGTGCCCGACTTCTCCCGGCAGCCCTCCAGGGCGCCGTACACGATGGACTGGGCGATCGAGCGCTTGCCGTCCAGCAGCACTTTGTTGACCAGCTGGGTCACCAGCGGCGAGTTGTACACCGGGTCGGCAACGAGCGGCCGGCGCGGAGCAGGTCCCTTGCGGGGCATGTCAGCTCTTCTCCTTCTTCGCGCCGTACCGGCTGCGAGCCTGCTTGCGGTTCTTGACGCCCTGGGTGTCCAGCGAGCCACGGATGATCTTGTACCGAACGCCGGGAAGGTCCTTCACCCGGCCGCCGCGGACCAGCACGATGGAGTGCTCCTGCAGGTTGTGGCCCTCGCCGGGAATGTAGGCGGTGACCTCGACCTGGCTGGTCAGCTTGACCCGGGCGACCTTGCGCAGCGCCGAGTTCGGCTTCTTCGGGGTGGTCGTGTAGACGCGGGTGCACACACCGCGCCGCTGCGGGCTCCCCTTCAGTGCCGGAGTTTTCGTCTTACCGATCTTCTCGGTGCGGCCCTTGCGGACCAACTGCTGGATCGTGGGCATGTGCTGGCGACTTCTTCCTTCGCGGGACGAGGCAGGGCGTGAACATCGGACTGGCGGGTGACGATCGCCTGCCAGGCAGCTGACTGTCACCGCGGGAGGTGATTCAGCTGGAGGCCGACGCTCGTGAACTTCTGCTGCTGGTGCGCCCGATCTGCGATCGGCGTCCGGCCACGCGCCCACCCGAATACTCGCTGATCAGCGGGCCTTCGAGCCTCGGATCCCCCACTGCACACCACGCGAGTAGATCTTGCGCACGACCGGACGTACTACGGTCCCGCCGCATGGTCAAAGGGCGTGATCACGATCCACGCGCCTGTGGGCACACGACAGCGACCCAGCAGGACCGGGCCAGTCGCTCAGGCTACCCGCGCGAGCAGGCGACCTGCAAATCACGGCCGTGCGGTCAAAGAGCTGGACGCCATCGGGACTGCCGTGGTGATTCGGTCGGGGAACGGCACATCCGTCGCGGCGCCGGACCGGCTCCCGATCGGTGGCGTGCAGCCACCTGCGGCAAGCCGGACCTCAGCGCTGGGTACTTCGATCGCCCAGAATACGCGATCGGCGACTACCCGATCGACCGCCGCAAGATCAACCGCGCACCGCGCACCGCGCACCGCGGCCCGGCGACCGACTGACCCCGACCGCTTCGGACTTGACGGATCGGGGTTGGATCAGACCTCCGCAGCGAACGCCGACAGAGCGTCGTTGATCTCGGCTGCGGCGAAACGGCCGGGATCGAACTCCGCCGGTGAGCCGAGGCCAAGCCATACCAGCATCGCTTCATGGCCCGGGTGGACTGGGTCATCGAGGGTCTCGATCAGATCGGCGTAGCCCCAGACGCCGCCGCAGTCCTCCGGCGGCGCGGCCCGACGGCCACCGGTGCAGCGCGGGTACCTGCCGCCGTCCACGGCGGGCAGAATCGCCTCGACCTGGATGCCATGTCGCCAATCGTCGCCGAAATCGTAGAGGTAGGTCATCGTCGATCCGGGCTCTGGCGCAGCCCGTTGCAGCGTCAGCCGCCGGGCATCGCGGTACTCCAGATCGACGTCGACAGCTGACATGTCGCCGGGACCGTATCGGCCGAGCGCGGTGTCGAACAGCCACAGATGCGAACCGTTCCACTCGAAACAGGCCTGCACGATGTGATGCAGGTCGGCCAGGGTGGTCGTCGAGGCGAGCTCCACTCGCCGCCAGATGGGTGGTTTCGCGCCGGCCAGGATGACCTTGATCCGATGGATGGTGGCCGATTCTTCACGCGGAGTCGGGTCCGGCGGCGACAGAATCGAGCGAGCCGGCGGTCTGCGGCGCGACCCTGCCGTCGTGACCGGCTTCGGTCGCTTGGCGCCGGGCGCCGGCGGAGCGGGCAGCAGGTTCGACCTGGATCGCACCAAACGCAGGTACGTGCCGACGTCCTCGACCTGCTCGGCGTCCGCCGGGCACTCAGGCGCGGCCAGCGCCTCCCGCAGCATCGCCGCCGCCTGGCCCGCGGTGTATTCGGTGAGCCCGTCGGTGACCTCGGTCGCGGCCACCCAGAATTGCGCCCGGATCTTCGGCACCTCGTCGGTGAACCAGCAGTCCTTCACGCCGCCGCCGAGGTCGTGGTCGATCAGCAACACGCAGGCGTGTGACCGTTTCCCATAACGGAACTCGACGGCCAACGACTGCTGGGTGCCCAGCGGATCGGCAAATCCGAAGGCCGACACCCATTCCGGCGTCCCGAGGGTGCGAGCCCACGGCATGTCCTTCACCCCAGCTTCGGCCAGCCTGGTTGCGGCAGCGGTCGCCGCGCGTCGGGCCGGCAGCGGCCCGAGCCGCTGCAGCACCCTGGCCATCGCCAGCGCCTCCGGGGCGCCGGTGGATGCGGCGTCGGTGATCAGTTGCGACAGCGGATCCGCCGAGTCCGCCTCGCCCAACGTCACCTCGAACATCCGCAGGAACTCCGCTCCGCTGAGCTCGGCCTCCAATGCACCGGCACCGCGTTTGAGCAATGGCTGCCAACCCGCGAGGATTCCGTCGAGGGTGTCCCGTGGAGATTCGCCCATACCCATCTCGCCCAGCCACGCGATGAGCGCCTCGACGTCCTCACCGAAGCCTTCGATCATCGCCAGCAATTCCGGAGGGGCCCCGGAATCGGCCACCATCTGGTAGATCTCCGAGGCCGTCATCTCCGGAGTGAACGGCGAACCGCTCTGCACCGGGCTCTCGGTGTCCTCGGTGAGCGCCTCGAAGGGGCCATCGGAACGAGTGTTCGGATCGCCCCCGAACACGGCGTGCACCACGGTCTCGGTGCCGGCGGTCGGGAGGGCATCGGTGCTGGTAGTCGGGGCCGCGGGCGGGGGCGCGCCAGGGCCCGAGTCGTCCGCACCTGCAGTACTCGGATGCGTCGCCGGGACGTCGGGCACCACGGTGAGGTGGCGTCCGGTGGGGGTGCGCTTGCCGGTCATCACTGCCATGTTGCCAGTCAGCGGTCGTCCACCGGTGGATAACGGACGTCGACCTACCCGGGCACGGTCGGGTCGTGGCTCTGCTCGTCACAGAGTGCTGCTGTAGTCGTCGGAGTGTGTGGCGCGTTCACCCGAAACGGTCGAGGCCGCGGGACGCAGCCCCAACCCGAGGACCGCCGACGGACGAGCGGAACCGGGTTGCGTGCGTGGTGATCGAACAGGACCGGCCGGTGGAGTGATTCGAGGACAGCCGCGCGCACCTGCAGGCGGTGGCCTTCCGATGCTCGGTTCCCGGCCGAGTGGGGCCGGCGCTCCGGCGGCGTGGCCTGCTCAGATGCCTGCAGGCAGGGCCGCGCGTCACACTGCGTCGAGGAGGTCCTCCAGCGGCCCGGGCACCCGGTCCGGCCGCAGCGCACCGGCCAGCACCGGCGCGTAGTGGATCTTGCGGCCACCCCGGGTCCCCATGAACCGCCGCAGGTGCGCCGCGGTTGACCTGCCCTGCTGCGCGGGCTGCTGCTGGAAGGTCCGGAACGCGGTGAGATCGCCGTGGGCATCAAGGATCTGCTCGACCGTGGCGGTGCCCAACGCCCGGATCAACTCGTCCTCCAGGTCCGCGGCGCAGACATAGAAGTGCCGTGATTCCAGCTCGGCACGCGTCGGCGCGTCGCCCAAGCCCGCTTGCGCCAGGCCGCGCTGGAAGACATGGACCTCGGCCTCGTCGCACAGTCCCGCCAGCCGGATGTTCGCCCCGTTCGGACCGAACCGGTCAAGGAAGTGGCCGATGTTGGTCGCACCACCCATCGGCACCACGAACACCTTCTCCGCCAACAGGTTTCGTCCGCGACGCGCCGCCAGTGCCGCCACCGCCAGCTGGTCGCTGACCCCTTCGACGAGCACGACCGTCCGTGCGCTGTCCAGGGTATTGTCCGCGCCCGTTGGCATCTCCGGACCCTACTGCCGGACCAGACCGCCGGAAAAGCGCTCGTCCACCATGGAATCCGCGCGAACTCGGGCATCGGCGACGTCGGTCACCTGCCGAGTTGCTGGAGGCGCCCGGTGAGCAGGTCGCGCTCCGCGGCGTTCTCGGTGAGCAGAACGGCCTCGTCGTAGGCGATGCGCGCGTCCCGACTCCGGTGCCCGATAGTGATATCGTTGCAGCTAGCAGTGCTATCACTGGAGACGCCATGGCAAGTCTGGTCATCCGCGATCTCGACGACGACGTCAAGACCAGGCTGCGGATCCGTGCAGCCGAGAACGGACGATCGATGGAGGCCGAGGCTCGGGCAATCCTCGCGGCCGCCGTCGCCGCAACGCGCCCGGCACGCGGGCTGGGGTCGTATATCCGCAACCAGTTCAGTGAACTCGGGGGCGTTGATCTCGAGGTTCCCCCCCGTGACGAAGCAGTTCGCGTGGCGGATCTGTCGTAGTGGTCATTCTCGACACCAACGTCATCTCTGAGCTGATCCGGCCGCGTCCGCATCCGGCTGTGGTCGAGTGGATCGACCAGCAGAACGCCTTCGAGGTGTGGATCACCGCCGTCACCGCCGCGGAACTACGAACCGGCGTTGCTCTGCTACCCGAAGGCCGACGGAAGTCAGACCTCCACCTGCACATCGAGCGACTGCTGGACGAGACATTCGCCGGATACGTCCTGCCGTTTGACGACAGGTCCGCGATTCCCTATGCGGACATCGTTTCCGGCCGGCGCAACAAGGGCCGGTCCATCGCATTTCAGGATGCCCAGATCGGGGCGATCTGCCTTCAGCAGGGGATGACTCTGGCCACCCGGAATACCCGGGATTTCGAGGACACCGGAATTGACCTCATCGATCCCTGGTCCGTGTGACGCTCACACGGGACCGGCGACCACGTGTTCGGCGGCGAGTGGTGAGAGCTTGACGTTCAGTTGAACTCGGATCTTCTCGAGTTCCCTTTGCAGGTTCCGCATCTCGCCCGCCGATTGCGCGCCCGTGCTGGCCTCGACGTGCGCCCTCGGCCCGGATTCCAGGAATTTCCGATCGAACCGGATCTCCCGGGCGGCGTGGTCGTACACGGCCACCTGGGTCGGGACTTCCGCAGCGCCGCTGGAGGTGACAGCTGCGACGCCAGACTGTCCGAGCAACTGGCGCAACGTCACCAGGTCCGCACTCCCGGATCCGGTGACCTCCTGGAGTCGCACCCGGATGACGTCGACCGCCGAGTCGTCCATCCCACCCGCGCGCAGCATGTCAGCGGACCACGACGCGACCTGTGCGTCGCGGGGATCGGCTGCGGGGGTGGCGTTCTCGATCGCGTCAAGATCACCAAGACACTCGTCGCGACGATCCTGGGACTTCGCGCGAAGGTACCCCTGCACGGCGTCGACGATCTTTGGCAGGTACCGGACGCCGGACACCACGTTCCGCAGCCCTGGCTCGATCGCCAGCGCCGCCTCGAGGTCACCGGACGGTGCGCTCTTGATCTTGCTGAACAATGCGGCGGCCGACGCCTGGTCGGCGTTCCGGACAACCTCCTGAGCCCGGCGCTCGATGATCGCCGGCCTTTCCGCGCTCGCCTTGCCGAGCACCTCCGCCCAGATCTCGGGTGTCATCACCTTCTGATTGATCGAGTACATGCTCGCGATGATCTTCCCGTGAGCCGAGCACAACGGGGCGAACGCGTCGATCATCGACGCGGTCAGGCACGCGTCCAGGACGATGAGGTCGGCTTTCACACCCTTGGCGACCAAGGGGGCGACGACGGTGTTCTTCCAGTAGTCCTTGGAGAACGCGCTCTCCTGCAGGCTGTCCGGCTCGAAGGTCGCGTTCACGCCACCGTGGCCACCGCCGATCGCCAGCACGTCCAGCACCGGAGGTTGGGCACCGGTCAGAGTGAGTTTGGTGAACGGCGCGGCCCCGGACTTGCTCGCGGGGAGGGCCAGTTGCATCCGGTCGGCCGTGGACACGGTGTCCGGATACAGCTGGCCGGCGCCGAGGGCCTCGCGGGTGCCCGGCCGGGGGGTGATCATCAGGTGTTTGGCCTGCCCGCTGCCCAGGGCGGCCAGGGTCGCCGGCTCGGTCTGCTGGGTGTACTGCTGAGCTGCCGCGGTGACGGTCGCCGCCTCGATGAGCCGGCTGACATCCCTGACCACACCCTCGGCAAGCCGGCGCAACCTGCCCAGTGGAGTCTGCGACCGGCCGTCGGTCAGATGCTGCCCGCGATCCTCGCGCATGTCGATGGCCAACTTCTCGGCCGCCCGTGCCTTCTCCGCCAAGCTCTGCATGGCCGGCTCGACATCGCCGCCGGCAGCGACGAGGAAATTCGCGACAGCCTGGGTGAATTCCTGCAGAGCAGGCAGGATCTCCCGAAGGTCATCGTTGTCCACCTCGCCGGCGAGGGTGATCGCCCTCATCAGGGTGTCGTCGTCGATCACCCGACGGATCACCGTGCCGGACGGCCGACCGGAGCGGTGGATCACCTTGCGACGAAGCTCGGACCGATCGCCGCACTGCGGCGCCTCGTCCCATTGCCGGTCCGATCCAGCACCCGACACCGAGACCAACCCGGCAACCGCCGTGAGATGGTCTGACGCCGAACGGATTTCAACAGTTGGCGTTACGTGCACCGATACCTCGACAGGCTTCTTCTCCGGAAGCGTGCGCGTCGCCAATTGCGAGGTGACCATCTGTCTCCGCCCGGTCGCGCCCTCGGCTGCCATTGATCAGCTGGATTCTACGGCGCACCAGCCGGATCTGCTCCGCCCCCGCTGATCGCCGTCGGTTGGAACTCCCCTCCACTCGGCGCCGCGTGCAGGCGCACTCCCCTGCAGCGGCACTCGGCGCCGGTTTCAGGGACTCGGCGCCACCATATTCCGGCGCCGAGTTCATGAAGGCGGCGCTGAGTGGTGGTTATCCGCGCCAGGAATCGCGCCAACCACAGCATGTCGCGCACGGCGACTACGTCCGGCGCGCGGCCATCCGCCCAACCGCGCGAACCAGCGCGGCGCGATGCTGCGCCACTCGCTCCGGCTCAGTGCGACCACTCCCCGCCAGGGCGTGCAGCGCCGGGGAATTGGTGAACCACGAAGCGACCAGTCCGATCACCAACATCATCACGTCCACCGGGTCGTCGCCCGGGGCCAGCCGGCCGCCGGCCTTGGCATCGGCGATCGCCGCTACCTTCGGCCGGTAGGCCTCCGTCTCCTCCGGCGAGACATTCGGCCGCTCCAGGAGTTTCCACATCGTGAGTCGCACCATCGCGGGGTGAGCGATCATGTGATCGAACAGCGCACCGGCGTAGCCCGGAAGGTCGTCGGCGGAGAACGGCACCGCGTCGGTCAGCACCCCGAGCGACCGCACCATCACGGTGTCGAACAGCTCCTCCTTGTTGCCGTAGTAGGCGTAGATCAGCCGCTTGTTGGCCCTGGCCAGTTCGGCGATCCGATCGACCCGGGCGCCGGCCAGCCCGTGCGCCGCGAACTCCACGAACGCCGCGTCCAGGAGACGTCGTCGGGTATCGGTCGAATCGGGCGGCATAGCGAGAACCCTATAGTAACTAACTGGTTATTGACACCCTGCCACGGCTGTGCAAGGGTTTGTAACCAACCAGTTAGAGACGATCCCGCGGAGGACGCACCATGGCCAAGACCGCACCCAGCGGCCCGATTCTGATCACCGGGAGCTCGTCAGGCATCGGCCGGTCGTCGGCGCTCGCGCTGCACGCTGCGGGCCGCACCGTGTACGCCACCGCGCGACGCCTCGAGTCGATCAAGGACCTCGCCGATCAGGGCATCCGCACCCTGGCGCTGGACGTCACCGACGACGCTTCGATGGCCGCGGCTGTCGAGGCGATCGAGGCGGAGTCGGGGCCGATCGGGGTGTTGATCAACAACGCCGGGTACGGCCTGTACGGGGCCGTGGAGCAGGTGCCGATGGACGACGTCCGCCGGCAGTTCGAAACGAACTTCTTCGGCCTGGTCCGGCTCACCCAACTGGTGCTGCCCGGGATGCGCAGGGCCGGGCAGGGCCGGATCCTGAACGTCTCCTCGATGGGCGGCCGGGTGACATTGCCGGGCGGAGCGTTCTACCACGCCAGCAAGTACGCGGTGGAGGCGTTGTCTGACGCGCTCCGGATGGAGGTCGCGCAGTTCGGCATCGACGTGGTCATCATCGAGCCGGGGCCGGTGAAGACGCCCTGGAACGATGTCGCCGCGGGATCGATCGACGGAAGCGGCGCCGCAGACGGGTCCGAGGGCGCCGCCGACGACCCCTATGCGGCGTACAAGAAGGCCGTCGCCGGGTCGTTCACGACGGTGCAGGACGGCCCGCTGGGCCGGCTGGCCTCCACCGCCGACGACATCGCGGAGGTCATCGTCAAAGCGGTCACCGCGGGCAGACCGCGCACCCGTTACCTGATCAACGCGGTGGCCAAGTCGATGCTGGCGACTCGAAGGTTGCTTCCCACCAGGGCATCCGACGCGGTGCTGGCCCGGCAGTACGGCCTGCCGCGCTGAAGCCCAGTGGATCCGCCCAATGGACCCGCCCAATGGATCCGCCCAGTGGATCGGCCCAGTGGATCGGTGCAGCGGCCCGGTAGGCGCGGACCCGCGGATTGCGCCCACACCGCTCGGGGCGTCGTCGGAGCGATGACCCCCTGCCGTCAGCGTTCGGTGTGCAGGATGGTCCGCCCGTCCGGGAGCCTGACCTCAAGGGCAGCGATCCGGTCCTCGGGCACCGAGGTCGCCATCGGCACTCGCATGTTCGCGCCGGCCACCGCCCGCCAGGTTCCTGCCGGGGCCGGGTGCCCGTCGACGTCGATCACCGTCAGGTCGTACGGCACCGTGGTGTCCGCGTACTCGGCGTACTGGCAGACGACCGTGATCGCGGTTCCCCACTGTTTGGCGGTCAGTTCGACCGACGCCGTCATCGGGCCCGGGACGACCTGGGTCATCGGCTCGGAATCGACGGCCGTCGTCGGACTGGCCGGCTTCGCGGTGCTGAAGATCAGCACCGACACCAGCGTCGCGACGGCGGCCAAGGACGCGGCCAGCACGCCGCCGAGGACCCAACGGCGCCTCCGCCGTTCGGCGCCGACCCGCGAGATCAGCCGTGGCAGCAACGTCGCCGGCACCGGTGAGTCGTCGTCGGAGATCGCCGTGGCGCTGGTCAGGGCCAGCAAACCCGGCAGGCCGGCGAACCGCTGCACGGAATCCTGGCACTCCTGGCAGTGCCTCAGGTGACGCTCGTAGGCCTGCCGGTCGGCGGGTGAGAGGGCACCGAGCACGTAGGCGGCATCATCCCGGCACACCTCGCTCACGTCACCACCCCCATCTCTTCCAGGATCAGTCGGAGCGCCCGCAGCGCGTAATGCAGGCGCGATTTGACGGTGCCGACCGGAACCCCGAGCACGGTCGCCGCCTGGCCCGCGGTACAGCCGCGGAAGTAGCACTCCAGCAGTACGGCGCGATGATCCCGGCTCAACCTGCGGAGCGCGTCAGTCACCATGATCGATTGCAGCGCCGTGTCGGTGGCGTCCGGCTCCAGCGGTTCAGGCACGGATTCCACCGAGGTCGTCGGGCGGCGCTGGCCGGCGCGCCAGTCGTCCACGACGATGTTCCTGGCGACGGTGAACAACCAGCCGCGCGCCGACGAGTCCTGCTGCGCGAGCACCTGCGGTCGACGCCAGGCCCGGAACAGCGTTTCTTGCACCACATCCTCAGCCCTTGCCCTGTCTCCTCCGGTCAGGTGCAGCACGAAAGCCCACAACGCGGGCGCGTGTTCGTCGTGCAACGCGCGCAGCAGCTCGGCGTCGCTTCCGGACGGCAGGCCACGCACCGGCCGCTGGGCAGCGGCGTTGCCACGCGACCCGCTGATCCTGCGCGACCCGGTGATCCTGGGAGCGCGGTCGGTGCCGTCGCTCACCGCCACCTCCGATCGTTGGGCCGTTCCGATCGCGCGACCCCCGGCCGGGTCCTATCTAGACCACGCTGGGCGACCGAGAACAGTTCGAAACAAACCACCCCGGAGCCGTTCACGGGCCTGTTCACGAACTGTTCTGCGTCGACTGTCGGTGTCGCAGGACACACTTGTCAGGATCGCAGACATCCCAGCGACAGCCGGATGCCTGCGGGGCCCATGGCACCACGGTGCACTAGCACGGTGCACTACTACGCGAGGGAGCCCTGATGCGCACCGCAGACACTGTGTTCACCCCGGTCGAGCCGATCGCCGCGCCGGCATCGCCGATCTCGGAAGCGGCGGCCGAGGCCTGGATTCCGCGGACCTGTTTCAAGAACGGACCGCCCGGCCGGGTGGGGCTCGAATTGGAACTGCTGGTGGTCGACGCCGGGCACGGCACTCGTCCGGCCGGCACCCGGCGTTCCCGACACCGCCGCGACCCTGCGGTACTCCGGGGGTTGGCCGACGGCGGCCTCGACGGCAGTCTGACCGTCGAACCCGGGGGGCAGGTAGAGCTCAGCTCCCGCCCCGGTCCTCACCTTTCGCACACCGTTGACGTCGTGCGGCGAGATCTGGCGGCCATGACTCGCCGCGCGGCCAGGTTGGGCTTCCGGCTGGTCGGCGAGGGTGTGGATCCGATCGCCGAGCCGGTCCGGGTTCTCGACGATCCCCGGTACGCGACCATGGAGAGCTACTTCGACCGATGGGGACCGGCGGGCCGCATCATGATGTGCTCGACCGCGTCGGTGCAGGTCAACGTCGAGGCGGGGCTGGCCGCGCCGGGTCGAACAGGGCCGTCCGCCACGATCGGCCACCGCTGGGATCTGCTGCATGCCATCGGGCCTGCGCTCGTCGCCGCGTTCGCCAACTCCCCACGTCATGCCGGCCGGCTGACCGGATGGAAGAGCACCAGGCAGGCGGTCTGGGCGACACTGGACCCGGCAAGGACCAGCGCCCCCACGCGGCGGCCCGACGAGGACATCGCCGATGCCTGGGCCCGATGTTCGCTCGATGCGCCCGTGATGATCATCCGCAGGGACCGCGGCCCCTGGACCGCGCCGGACGGTCTCACGTTTCGCGAGTGGATCCGGCAGGGCCGCGCCGCGGTCCCCGATCGCCCACCACCTTCTGTCGACGACCTCGCCTACCACCTCACCACCCTGTTTCCCCCGGTCCGGCCGCGCGGGCACCTGGAGGTCCGGTACGTCGACGCTCAGCCGGGCCCGTGGTGGACGGTGCCGCCCGCGGTGATCACCTCCCTGCTCGATGACGACGCCGCCGGCCAATTGGCGATGGAGATCACCCGCCCGGTGCGCGGGCGCTGGCGAGACGCGGCCCGGCTGGGCATGTCAGACCCGCTGCTGGCCAGGGCCGCTATCGCGGTGCTCGGGCTCGCCGCGACCGTGCTGGCCCGCGAACCGCGGGACAGACGATTCGTCGGGCAGGTCGAGGGATACATCGAACGATGGACGGCCAGGGGCATGAGCCCCGCCGACGACGCGCCGATCTGGGATCCGAGAAGGGCTCCCTCGCCGCATGACGACGGAACTGAGCTGGACGACAGAACTGAGCTGGACGACAGAACTGAGCTGGACGACAGGACTGACGGCCTGACATACGGACTGACCGACGGGCCGGAATCGGCCGTCGGAGAGCAGATCGGGGACCTAGCGTGACCGACCGCAGCGACCGTGCGCCTCGAAGCGGCGGCCCACAGCACCGCGACAACGCCCACCCGACAAGCGTTCTCGACCTGGACGACACCCAGATCAAGGAGCGGATCGTCGCCGACCTCGAGCGCGCCCGCGCCCGGACCCGCGGCTTGACCGACGTCCTTGACGACGCCGAACTCGTCCGCCAGCATTCGCGGCTGATGTCGCCGTTGGTCTGGGATCTCGCGCACATCGGCAACCAGGAGGAGCTGTGGCTGCTTCGCGACATCGGCGGCAGGGACCCGATCCTGCCGGAGACGGTGGACCAGCTGTACGACGCCTTCCAGCATCCGCGGGCCGATCGGCCTTCGCTTCCGCTGCTCGACCCCGGCGAGTCGCGGTTCTACGTGGTCGAGGTCCGATCCAAGGTGCTCGACCTGATCGAGCGCACGCCCTTGCGTGGCAGGCGGCTCACCGAACGCGGCTTTGTCTTCGGCATGATCGCCCAGCACGAGCAGCAGCACGCCGAGACCATGCTGGCCACCCATCAGCTGCGCAAGGGCGAGGCGGTGCTCGATGCCGCCCCACCGCCGGCGCCGGAGGTGGCGCCCCGGCAGATCGAGGTGCTCATCCCCGGCGGACTGTTCACCATGGGGACCTCCGCCCATCCGTGGGCACTGGACAATGAGCGTCCCGCTCATCCGGAGGACGTGCCGGCCTTCCGGATCGACTCCTACCCCGTCAGCAACGGTGCCTATCAGGAGTTCATCGCAGACGGCGGGTACGACGACCGCCGGTGGTGGCACCCGGCGGGCTGGCAGCACCGGCAGGAGTCCGGGATCAGCACGCCGCTGTTCTGGCAGCGCGAGGGCTCCCGGTGGTTCCGGCGCCGGTTCGGCCGGCTGGAACCGGTGCCCGCCGCCGAACCGGTGATGCATGTGTGCTGGTACGAGGCGGATGCCTATGCCCGCTGGGCGGGCAAGCGGCTACCCACCGAACGCGAATGGGAGAAGGCCGCCCGTCACGACCCGGCTACCCGACGGGACCGGCTCTACCCGTGGGGCGACGACGACCCGACGCCCGAGTTGGCCAATCTGGGGCAACGGCACCTACAGCCGGCTGCCGCCGGCGCCTATCCCACCGGCGCATCCCCGCTCGGCGTGCACCAGCTGATCGGCGACGTCTGGGAATGGACCTCGAGCGACTTCGCGCCGTATCCGGGGTTCTCGGCGTGGCCGTACCGGGAGTATTCGGAGGTGTTCTTCGGCCCCGACTACAAGGTGCTGCGCGGCGGCTCGTTCGCCGCGGACCGGGTCGCCTGCCGGGGCACCTTCCGGAACTGGGACTACCCGATCCGACGGCAGATCTTCTCCGGGTTCCGATGCGCGCGGGACGCCGCACCGGGCGAGGGCTGAGCCGTGTGCCGCCACCTGGCCTACGTCGGGTCGCCGGTGCTGCTCCGGGAACTCGTGACCGACCCCGAGTTCGGGCTGGTCCGGCAGTCGTGGGCGCCCCGACGACAGCAACACGGTGTGCTGAACGCGGACGGGTTCGGGGTCGGCTGGTACGTGGACGGGTTCGACGAGCCGGCGCGGCACCGCGCCGCGGTGCCGATATGGGCCGACGAGACCTTCGCGGACCTGTCCCGGGTGATCAGTTCGACCGCATTCCTGGCGGCGGTGCGGTCGGCCACCATCGGCATGTCGCCGGGGCAGGCGGCAGCCGCGCCCTTCCGTTCCGGCCGCTGGCTGTTCAGCCATAACGGCGCGATCGACGGCTGGCCGGACGCCGCCGGTCGACTGGCGTGGGGGTTGGACCCCGGTGTGCTGGCGCGGACCGAAGCGCCGACTGATTCCGTGCTGTTGTGGGCCTTGACGGTGGATCTGTTGCAGCGCGGCAAGTCCGCGGAAGCCGCGCTGACCGAGGTGATCGCCCGAGCGGTCGACACCGGCGGCGGCCGACTGGGTTTCCTGCTCACCGACGGCTGCGAGATCGCGGCCACCGCTTGGGAAGTCAGCCTCTGTTGGCGACAATTGCCGGGCGGGGTGGTGGTCGCTTCCGAGCCTTACGACGACGATCCTTCCTGGATCGACGTTCCCGACCGGCACCTGCTGATCGCCGATGCGAACGGGGTGAGCGTCGAACCACTGTGACAGCCGGCCGGCGTGCCTTGCCGGCGAGACCGAGCCGACCGACGGGTGCGGCGCTCGTCCGTTGCTTGACTGGGCCCGTCCGTTGAGGCAATTGTGTCGAGCACTGTCCGCCGAAAGGCGGCATCGGACAGCCGGGCACCGGGTTCGCACCTGACACCCGCTGCGAGGCGCGCGCTCGCCAGGCAGGGACACCCGCACGGCAGCACCCGTTGTCCGGCAGCACCCGTTGTCCGGCAGCACCCGTTGTCCGGCAGCACCCGTCGCGCGCGGGGACGTCGCGCGGCGACTACTCATCAGCATCCCGGATCAATCTGGAGGACCGTGTCATGCCAGCCCTCGGGTACACCTATGACGACCACCTGCCGGCGGACTTCAGCGCGCAGAGCCTGCGTCACGACGTCCGCACCGGACTGACCACGCCGCGGAAGTGGCTGCCGCCCAAGTGGTTCTACGACAAAGTCGGCAGCGAGCTGTTCGAGGACATCACCGCGCTGCGGGAGTATTACCCGACCCGCACGGAACGGGCGATCCTGGACGAGTCCGCCCCCGCGATCGTGGCGGCAGCCGGAGTGGACACGCTCGTCGAGCTGGGCTCGGGGTCGTCGGAGAAGACCCGACTGCTGCTGGACGCGATGCTGGATCGAGCCGATGGCGGGGCCGAACGCCGCCGACACGGCGGTGCGGAACGCCGCCGACACGGCGGTGCGGAACGCCGCCGACACGGCGGTGCCGAACGTCGACGACACGGTGGTGTCGCGGCCGACCCGATCGCGTCCTACGTCGCGTTGGACGTCAGCGAGGATGCACTGCGTTCGGCCTGCGCCGCGCTGGTGGGCAGTTACCCGCGGCTGCGAGTCGGAGCCATGCGCGCCGACTTCACCCACCATCTGGAACTGCTGCCCGCGGGCAAGCCGATGACGGTGGCCTTCCTCGGCAGCACCATCGGCAATTTCGAACCCGCCGAGCGGGCCACGTTCCTCCGTGCCCTGCGCGCTCAGCTGGGCGAGCACGACCATTTCCTGCTCGGCGCAGATCTGGTGAAGTCGACCGACGTGTTGGTCCCCGCCTACGACGACGCCGCAGGGGTGACGGCCGCGTTCAACCTGAACCTGCTGGACGTGCTCAACCACAGCCTGCGTGCCGATTTCGATCGCACGGCGTTCGACCACGTCGCGGTGTGGGACTCGCAGAACGAGTGGATCGAGATGCGGCTACGGGCCACCCGGGACATGGTGGTACACCTGCCCGACCTCGACCTGGACGTGCATTTCGACCGCGGCGAGGACGTCCGGACGGAGATCTCCGCGAAGTTCCGCCGGGAATCCCTGACGGCCGAACTGGCGGCCGCCGGGTTCGTCGGCCGCGGGTGGTGGACCGATCAGCGGCAGTGGTTCTCGCTGTCCCTGTGGGGCACCGCCTGACCGGTCACCTGCGCTTTCCCATTCGCCACCGAGGACGTCGGGTGCCATGGTGAGACCGACGCAGAGGAGCCGTATCGGGTGCCCCCCCGGTTGTCCGACCTCCTCCGTCGTCGCTGCCCGCAGAGAGGCTGTCATGCAGACGATCCGCCTCGAACTCACCGATCGCTGGACCCTGTCGTTGGCCGGCAGGAACCCCACCCACAGCGCGCCTGCGCTCCCTGGTGAGATTCCTTCGTCGGTGCCGGGATGCGTCCACACCGACCTGCTGGCCGCCGGTCTGATCCCGGACCCCTACCTGGACGGGAACGAACTCAGGCTCGACTGGATCGGCCACCAGGAGTGGCGGTACCGAACCACAGTGGACTGGTCATCGACCGGCGCCGCCCGGACCGATCTGGTGTGCGACGGCCTCGACACCGTCGCCACCATCGCGTTGAACGGCGTGGAGGTGGGCCGCACCGTCAATCAGCATCGCAGCTACCGTTTCGACGTCTCCGACCTGCTGCACCCTGGCGCCAACGAACTCGACATCTCCTTCGCCAGCGCATGGGAATACGCCAAGTCGGTGGAATCGGAACTGGGTCCATTGCCGAACGCCTATCCCACACCGTTCAACTTCATTCGGAAGATGGCCTGCAATTTCGGCTGGGATTGGGGTCCCACCCTGGTGACCGCCGGTATCTGGCGGCCGATCGCGTTGGAGACCTGGACCACCGCCCGGATTGCCGGAGTCCGTCCGACCATCACGGTGGACGGCTCCGTGGGTCGCGTCGAACTCGCGGTCGACCTGCAGACGGCGGCGCCCGCGGAACTGACCGTCAGCTCCCGGATCGGAGCAACTCATGCCCGCGCGACCCTGGCGCCAGGGTCGGACTCGACCCGGCTGGTACTGGACGTCCCGGATGTCGAACTGTGGTGGCCCCACGATCTGGGGTCACAGCCGCTGTACGACCTCAGCGTCGAGTTGTCCGCCGGGGAGGACACCCTGGACCGTTGGCAGTCGCGGGTGGGGTTCCGCACCGTGGAGCTGAACACTGCACCCGATGAGATCGGTTCCGCTTTCACCCTTGTCGTCAACGGAGCGCCGATCTTCGCGCGCGGCGCCAACTGGATCCCCGACGACTGCTTTCCCTCGCGGGTCGGTCGGAACCGCCTGCGCGTCCGGATCACCCAGGCCACCGAGGCCAACCTCAACCTGTTGCGGGTCTGGGGCGGTGGGCTCTACGAATCCAACGACTTCTACTCGCTGTGCGACGAACTCGGCGTCCTGGTCTGGCAGGACTTCCTGTTCGCCTGCGCTGCCTACCCGGAGGAGCAACCCGTGCGCGGCGAGGTGATCGCCGAGGCACGGGAGAACGTTGCCCGGCTGATGCCGCACCCCAGCCTGGCCATCTGGAACGGCTGCAACGAGAACATCTGGGGCTGGTTCGACTGGTCCTGGCAGGAACAGCTGGGATCCAGGTCCTGGGGCAGCGGATACTACCTGGACATTCTGCCGTCAATGATGGCCGAGATCGACCCGCAGCGGCCCTACTATCCGAGCAGCCCGTATTCCGGGGCGATGGATCGCCATCCCAACGATGACCGATACGGCCCTCGGCACATCTGGGATGTCTGGAACGACGTCGACTACAGCAATTACCGGCGGTACGTCCCGCGGTTTGTCGCCGAATTCGGTTATCAGGGACCACCGAATTGGGCGACCCTGACGCGCTCGATCAGCGACCGCCCGCTGACGCCGACATCCCCGGGAATGGTGCTGCACCAGAAGGCAATCGACGGCGACGAAAAGTTGACCCGCGGCGCCGCACCGCATCTCCCCGTCCCACAGACCTTCGACGACTGGCATTTCCTGATGCAGTTGAATCAGGCGGAGGCCGTGCGGTACGGCATCGAGCACCTGCGCTCACATCGCGGCGTGTGCATGGGAGCCGTCGTCTGGCAGCTCAACGACTGCTGGCCGGTCACCTCCTGGGCCGCGGTCGACGGCGACGGCCGGCGGAAGCTGCTCTGGTACGCCCTGCGAGCGGCCATGGCGCCCAGGCTGCTGACCATCCAGCCGCGTGGCGACGGCTTGGCGGTCATCGCCGTGAATGACAGCGGTGAGTCCTGGCGGGGACCGCTCACGACGCAGCGCCTGCGTTTCGACGGCACCCTGGTGGCCAGCTGGGAAACCCGGCTGGTCAGTGAACGGCTGTCAGCCACGACGATGATCATTCCCGCGGAGGTGGCGACTACCGTCGCGCCCACCGGCGAATTGCTGGTGGCGACGGCGCCGGGCGGCGAGCGGGCGCTGTGGTTCTTCGCGGAGGACAAGGATCTGGACCTGGCGGATCCCCAGCTCGACGTCGACGTCCACCCTCGGCCCGGCGGCGTGGACATCACGGTGGCGGCGCAGAGTCTGGCCAAGCACGTGGCACTGCTCCCCGATCGGCTGGATCCCGACGCCGTCGTCGACGAAGCACTCGTCACGCTCATTCCTGGCGAACGCCACGCCTTTCGAGTGGACACCGGCCGGTCCGTCGATGCGACCGCACTGGCCGAGTCCGGCGCACTGCGCGACCTGAACCGCCTGCTCACCGACGTCGCCGGCTGAGCTGACGCGGCGTTCCGGGTGCATTTCGCTGACGCCGATGCGGACCCGTCCCAGCACACTCCGCTCGTCCAGGCGACGCCCGGTGAGACGCTTCGGCTGAGCCTGATCAAATGCCGTCCCCGGCTCCGGGCGCTGCGGCCTTTGCGCGGGCGGCGTTGCGTCAGTAACCGGGCGCCGTGCTCGACCGGCGGTGTGCTGGTCGGCCGGTGGTGTGCTGGTCGGCCGGTGGTGTGCTGGTCGGCCGGTGGTGTGCTGGTCGGCCGGTGGTGTGCTGGACGAGACTCCCCAACGCTGCGGAACATCCGGTCGGGTAGGGCAACCGCATCATCCGCAGTCTGTGCGCCGTGGCGGAGTTGTCCACATCGGCCCCACCGCATGGCCACGATCGGTCAAGAGTCCCCATGCCGTCCCGCCGCGCCCTCTGGCATGCACCCTGGGCCGCAGTCGCAGAGGCTCAATGCGGCATCATCAGCCGCAGCCAACTGCTGGAGATCGGCCTGACACCGGCCCAAGCCAAGGTCGACATCAACGCCGGACGCTGGCAGCGCATGTTGCCAGGCGTCTACGCGACCTTCACCGGGCCGATCGACACGCTGGGAAGGGTCTGGTCGACGGTTCTCTATGCAGGTCATGGCGCTGCGGCGAGCCATGGGACCGCGCTGTGGTTGTGCAGGGTGTTCGACGAGCCGCCGCCCATCCTCGACGTTGTGGTTCCGGAATCACGACGGGTCCTGCCGCAACCTGGACTCCGGGTGCACCGCCGTCGCGGGCTGGATGATGCTGACGTCAGGTCGATCCTCCATCCTTCGGCGCAACCGCCACGAATGCGGTTCGAAAAAGCTGTAGTCGACGTTGGCGACACCGCGTCGGCGTCGGAGGCCGTCGATCTCGTGCTCCGGGCGACGCAGCGGCGCCTTACCACCGCGGACCGATTGCGGTTCAGCCTGCAGCGGCGGCCGCGACATCGATGGCGCGCCCTGCTGCTCGACGTTGCTGTCGGATGTCGAGGACGGAGTGACTTCGCCGCTGGAGCGCAGGTACCGGCGCGACGTGGAGCACGGCCACGGGCTGCCCGCCGCGCTCGGAATCAGGGTGAACCGCGACCCGGTGGGGGCCGGTGGTACCGCGACGTTCGCTACCGCCCTTGGCGTGTCATCGTCGAGCTGGATGGCCGGGCAGCCCACCCGATGGACCGTGCCTTTCGGGATATGCGGCGCGACAACATTGCGGCCCTGGCCGGCGAGACCACGCTCCGGTACGGCTGGCGTGACGTGGCCGGTGACCCATGCGGCGTGGCCGCGCAGGTAGGCGCGGTGCTGAGGCTGGGCGGTTGGACCGGCCGCCCACAACCGTGCGGCGCCAACTGCTCCGTTCCACCATCCCACTGAACTCGCCGCCTGCGCGTGATCCAGTCGCACGAGGACTAGCACGGATGATCCAGTCGCACGAGGACTAGTGCGGATGATCCACAGTCGCACGAGGACTAGTGCGGATGATCTGGCTGCTCTGCACAGCCAGATCATCCGCAACGACATCCTGCCGCCCTTGAACCCGCCTGACCACGATCAATGCGGATGATTCGGCTGCCCTACGCGGCCACATCATCCGCAGCAACGCCGGATTGGGGAGTTCCTCGGGCAGCCTCGCGACGCTGTCTCGCACACAAAGCGGGCGCCCACAGCCCACGCCACGCCGCGCCACCGCCACCGCCACCGCCACCGCCCTGACAAGCGCCGTAGCCGAGAACGCCGAACGGGCCAGTCCCACAGGGGAGACCGGCCCGTTCGAAACCACTGCACGAAACCAGCAGCGCTAGCTCAGCGCCATCACGCCTCAGCGCCATCACGCCTCAGCGCCGTCACGCCTCAGCGCCGTCACGCCTCAGCGCCGTCAACCTCAGCGCCGTCACGCCTCAGCGGTAGTCGCGGCCCATGTCGTAATCGTCCAGCGGCACCGCGGCCCCGGCGGAGACCCCGAAGGTGTCCGCGCCGTAGTAGGTGTCGTCGAACGTCGGCAGGGCGTAGGCCGCGGCCCGTGCCTCTTCGGTGGGCTGCACCGTGATGTCCCGGTATCGCGCGATCCCGGTGCCGGCCGGGATCAGCTTGCCGATGATCACGTTCTCCTTCAGCCCGACCAGGCGATCGCTCTTGGCGTTGATCGCCGCGTCGGTGAGCACCCGGGTGGTCTCCTGGAAGGAGGCGGCCGAGAGCCACGACTCGGTGGCCAGCGATGCCTTGGTGATGCCCATCAGCGCGGGGCGGCCGGCGGCCGGCTCCCCACCCTCGGCGAGCACCCGGCGGTTGGACGCCTCGAACTCCTTGCGCTCGATCACCGCGCCCGGCAGGAACTCCGTGGAGCCCGAATCGATGATGGTCACCCGGCGGAGCATCTGCCGGATGATCACCTCGATGTGCTTGTCGTGGATGGACACACCCTGCGAGCGGTACACGTTCTGCACCTCGCGGACCAGGTGCAGCTGCACCTGACGGGGGCCCATCACACGGAGCACCTCGTGCGGATCCGGGTTGCCTTCCAGCAACTGCTGGCCGACCTGCACGGTGTCGCCGTCCACCAGCAGCCGCTCGGAGCCGTCGACGGTGATGGTGGCGAGCCGCTGCGTCTTGGGCAGCTTGTCGTACACCAGCTCCTCGGAGCCGTCGTCGGGGACGATGACGATGCGGATGAACTTGTCAGCGTCCTCGATCCGGATCCGGCCGACGGCGTCGGCGATCGGCGCCTTGCCCTTGGGGATACGGGCCTCGAACAACTCCTGCACACGGGGCAGGCCCTGGGTGATGTCACTCGACCCGGAAGCAGCACCGGTGTGGAAGGTCCGCATCGTCAGCTGGGTACCGGGCTCGCCGATGGACTGCGCGGCGACGATACCGACCGCCTCGCCGACGTCGACCAGGTTCCCGGTCGCCAGCGACCTGCCGTAGCACACCGCGCAGGTACCGATGGCCGCCTCGCAGGTCAGCACCGAGCGCACCTTCGCGTGAGTCAGCCCGGCCTCGATCGCGTCGCGAACGTGCTGGTCCCGCATGTCGGTGCCGCGCGGAACGATCACCGTGCCATCGGGGGTGACCAGGTCGACCGCGAGAACACGGCCCTGCACCGAGGTCTCGATGTACTCGTTGACGTGCAGGCTGCCGTCCGCATAACGGTCGGCCATCGGCAGGTCGACGCCGCGCTCGGTGCCACAGTCCGACTCGCGGACGATGACATCCTGCGACACGTCCACCAGACGACGGGTCAGGTAACCCGACTCCGCCGTACGCAGCGCGGTGTCGGCCAGACCCTTGCGGGCCGAGTGGGTGTTGATGAAGTACTCCAGCACCGACAGGCCCTCGCGGAACGAGGAACGGATCGGCCGCGGGATCTGCTGGCCCTTCGAGTTGGCCACCACACCCTTCATCCCGGCCAGCGACCGGATCTGGATCCAGTTACCGGCAGCACCGGCGTTCACCAGCGTCGAGACCGGGTTGCCCTTCGGGTACGCCCGCGGCAGCGCGTCCTCGATCTCCCGGGTCGCGGCCTCCCAGATCTTCACCAGGTCGTCGTTGCGCTCCTCGTGCGACAGGTTGCCGCGCTGGTACGCCTTCTCGACCCGATCGGCCTCGATCTCGTGTCGCGCCAGGATCTCGTCCTTCTCCGGCGGGATGATCACGTCGCCGATGGCGACCGTCATGCCCGAGCGGGTGGCCCAGTGGAAGCCGGCCTCCTTCAGCTTGTCCAGCGTGGTGGCGACCAGCGACATCGGGTAGTGCTCGGCCAGATCGTTGACGATCAGCGCCTGCCGCTTCTTGGGCAGCTCGGAGTTCACGAACGGGTACCCGGTGGGCAGCAGCTCGTTGAACAGCACCCGGCCGAGGGTCGTCTGCGCGATCCAGGGGGTGCCCGGCTCGTGGTCCTCCGGCAGCACTTCCTCCGGTCCCGGCACGACCGAACCGGCCAGCCGGACCCGGATGGGCGAGCGGACCGAGATGAGACCGGCATCCAGCGCCATGATCGCCTCGGCGGCCGAGGAGAACACCGACCCGGCGCCCTTGCCGTCAGGATCCAGCCCGCACAGGTAGTACAGGCCGGTGACGAGGTCGAGCGACGGCATGGCCAGCGGCCGGCCGGAACCAGGCGACAGGATGTTGTTGCTGGAGAGCATCAGCACCCGCGCCTCGGCCTGGGCCTCGGCGGACAGCGGCACGTGCACGGCCATCTGGTCACCGTCGAAGTCGGCGTTGAACGCGGCGCAGACCAGCGGGTGCAGCTGGATGGCCTTGCCTTCCACCAGCTGCGGCTCGAAGGCCTGGATGCCCAGACGGTGCAGCGTCGGCGCGCGGTTGAGCAGCACCGGGTGCGCGGAGATGACCTCTTCGAGGACGTCCCACACCTGCGAGCGCTGCCGCTCGACCATCCGCTTGGCGGACTTGATGTTCTGCGCGTGGTTGAGATCGACCAGGCGCTTCATCACGAACGGCTTGAACAGCTCGAGCGCCATCAGCTTGGGCAGGCCGCACTGGTGCAGCTTGAGCTGCGGGCCGACCACGATGACCGAACGGCCCGAGTAGTCCACGCGCTTGCCGAGCAGGTTCTGCCGGAACCGGCCCTGCTTGCCCTTGAGCAGATCGGACAGCGACTTGAGCGGGCGGTTGCCAGGTCCGGTGACCGGACGGCCACGGCGGCCGTTGTCGAACAGCGCGTCGACGGCCTCCTGCAGCATCCGCTTCTCGTTGTTGACGATGATCTCGGGCGCGCCGAGGTCGATCAGTCGCTTCAGCCGGTTGTTCCGGTTGATCACCCGGCGGTACAGGTCGTTCAGGTCGGAGGTCGCGAAGCGGCCGCCGTCCAGCTGCACCATCGGCCGCAGCTCCGGCGGGATCACCGGGACGCAGTCCAGCACCATGCCCAGCGGCGAGTTCGTCGTCTGCTGGAACGCGGCGACGACCTTGAGCCGCTTGATGGCGCGGATCTTGCGCTGGCCCTTGCCGTTCTTGATGGTGTCGCGCAGGATCTCGGTCTCACGGTCGATGTCGAAGTCCGAGATGATCTGCTTGAGCGCCTCGGCGCCCATGCCGCCGTGGAAGTAGTCGCCGAAGCGGTCCTCCAGCTCGCGGTAGAGCACCTCGTCGATGATCAGGTCGCGGACCTTGAGCTTGCGGAAGGTGTCGAGCACCTCGTCCAGCCGGTCGATCGCACGCTGCGCGCGGTCGCGGATCTGCCGCTGCTCGCGCTCGCCGCCCTCGCGCACCTTGCGGCGCACATCGGACTTGGCACCCTCGGCCTCCAGCTCGGCCAGGTCTGCCTCGAGCTTCTTGGCACGCGTGTCGATGTCGGAGTCGCGGGTGTTCTCCAGGTTCTTGCGCTCGACCGAGATCTCCGCCTCGATGGTCGGCAGGTCATTGTGACGAGCCTCGTCATCGACGGAGGTGATCAGGTAGGCCGCGAAGTAGATGATCTTCTCGAGATCCTTCGGGGCCAGGTCGAGCAGGTAGCCCAGGCGCGACGGAACGCCCTTGAAGTACCAGATATGGGTGACCGGCGCGGCCAGCTCGATGTGCCCCATCCGCTCACGGCGCACCTTGGCGCGGGTGACCTCGACGCCGCAGCGCTCGCAGATGATTCCCTTGAACCGGACCCGCTTGTACTTGCCGCAGGCGCACTCCCAGTCCCGGGTCGGCCCGAAGATCTTCTCGCAGAAGAGCCCGTCCTTCTCCGGCTTGAGGGTGCGGTAGTTGATGGTTTCGGGCTTCTTGACCTCGCCGTGTGACCACGCACGGATGTCGTCCGCGGTGGCAAGACCGATACGCAACTCGTCGAAGAAGTTGACGTCGAGCACTGGTTGCACGTCCCTGTCTGTCGAAAAACGATGGTCTCCCTGGACGGCCGGTCAAGGCCGGCTCGGGGATTCCGGGGGGTGGAAGGGGCGAACCCTGGCGAGAGCAGCGCCGGTGCGAGGCCCGCGGGAGGTGGGTCCCGCACCGTGCACTGCTACTCGTCAGGTGGCTTCCTAATTCAAAGGATCAATTCACAGCTCTAATTCACGCTAATTGACCAAGTCGTCGACCGAGGCCGACTCATTGCGGGACAGGTTGATCCCGAGGTTGGCCGCGGCGCGCTCGAGATCGTCATCATCCGAATCACGCATCTCGATGGCCACACCATCGCTGGAGAGCACCTCGACGTTCAGGCAGAGCGCCTGGAGCTCCTTGAGCAACACCTTGAACGACTCCGGGATTCCCGGCTCGGGGATGTTCTCGCCCTTGACGATGGCCTCGTAGACCTTGACCCGGCCCACGATGTCGTCCGACTTGATGGTCAGCAGTTCCTGCAGGGTGTACGCAGCCCCGTAGGCCTGCATCGCCCAGCACTCCATCTCGCCGAACCGCTGGCCACCGAACTGCGCCTTACCACCCAGCGGCTGCTGGGTGATCATCGAGTACGGACCGGTCGACCGGGCGTGGATCTTGTCGTCCACCAGGTGCAACAGCTTGATGATGTACATGTAGCCGACCGCGACCGGGTACGGGAACGGCTCCCCGGTACGGCCGTCGAACAGGGTCGCCTTGCCATCTGTCTGAACCAGCCGGTCGCCGTCCCTGGTCGGGGTCGTCGAACCGAGCAGGCCCATGATCTCCGCCTCCGAGGCACCGGAGAACACCGGCGTCGCGGTCTTGGTGAACGGATCGGCCGACCGGTTGGACTCGTCCAGGCTGGCCGCCCACTCGGGCAGACCCTCCACGTTCCAGCCCTGCGCGGCGACCCACCCGAGGTGGGTCTCCAGGATCTGGCCGATGTTCATCCGGCGGGGCACACCGTGCGGGTTCAGCACGATGTCGACCGGGGTGCCGTCGGGCAGGAAGGGCATGTCCTCGACCGGCAGGATCTTGCCGATGACGCCCTTGTTGCCGTGCCGGCCAGCCAGCTTGTCGCCGTCCTGGATCTTGCGCTTCTGGGCCACGTAGACGCGGACCAGCTCGTTGACGCCCGGCGGCAGTTCCGCGCCGTCGTCCTCGCGGTTGAACACCCGGATGCCGATGACCTTGCCGGTCTCGCCGTGCGGCACCTTCAGCGAGGTGTCGCGGACCTCGCGGGCCTTCTCACCGAAGATCGCGCGCAGCAGCCGCTCCTCCGGGGTCAGCTCGGTCTCGCCCTTGGGGGTGACCTTTCCGACCAGGATGTCGCCGTCCTGCACCTCGGCACCGATCCGGATGATGCCGCGCTCGTCCAGGTCGGCCAGTACATCTTCAGAAACATTCGGGATGTCCCTGGTGATCTCCTCGGGGCCGAGCTTGGTGTCGCGAGCATCGATCTCGTGCTCTTCGATGTGGATCGAGGTCAGCACGTCGTCCTGCACGATGCGCTGGGACAGGATGATCGCGTCCTCGTAGTTGTGCCCCTCCCACGGCATGAAGGCGACCAGCATGTTCTTGCCGAGCGCCATCTCACCGCCGTCGGTGCACGGACCGTCGGCGATGACGTCGCCGGCTTCGACCCGCGTGCTCTCGTCGACGATCGGCCGCTGGTTGAAGCTCGTGCCCTGGTTGGAGCGACGGAACTTGTTCAACCGGTACGTGCGGTGGCTGCCGTCGTCGTTCATCACGGAGATGTAGTCGGCGGTGGCCTCCTCGACCACGCCCGCCTTCTCCGCGATGACGACGTCGCCGGCGTCCTTGGCCGCGCGGGCCTCCATGCCCGTGCCGACCAGCGGCGCCTCGCTGCGCAACAGCGGCACCGACTGGCGCTGCATGTTGGCGCCCATCAGCGCACGGTTGGCCTCGTCGTGCTCCAGGAACGGGATCATCGCGGTGGCCACCGATACGGTCTGCCGCGGCGACACGTCCATGTACTCGACCTCGTCCGGCGGGACCTGGTCGACCTCGCCGGAACCCTTGCGGCGCACCAGGACTCGGTTCTCGGTGAAGGCGCCGTTCGCGTCCAGCTTGGCGCTGGCCTGCGCGATGATGAACCGGTCCTCCTCGTCCGCGGTCAGGTACTGGATGTCGTCGCTGGCGACGCCGTCGTTGACCTTGCGGTACGGGGTCTCGATGAAGCCGAACGGGTTCACCCGGGCGAACGTCGCGAGCGAGCCGATCAGGCCGATGTTCGGGCCTTCCGGGGTCTCGATCGGGCACATCCGGCCGTAGTGGGACGGGTGCACGTCGCGGACCTCGAGCGACGCGCGGTCGCGGGACAGACCGCCCGGCCCGAGCGCCGACAGCCGGCGCTTGTGGGTCAGCCCGGCGAGCGGGTTGGTCTGGTCCATGAACTGCGAGAGCTGGCTGGTGCCGAAGAACTCCTTGATGGAGGCGACGACCGGCCGGATGTTGATCAGGGTCTGCGGCGTGATGGCCTCGACGTCCTGAGTCGTCATCCGCTCGCGGACCACGCGCTCCATGCGGGACAGGCCCACCCGGATCTGGTTCTGGATCAGCTCGCCGACCGTACGCAGCCGGCGGTTGCCGAAGTGGTCGATGTCGTCGGTCTCGACCGGCAGCACGCGGCCACCCTGGACGACCCACTCGCTCTGGCCCTCGTGCAGGCGCAGCAGGTACTCGACCGTGGAGACCAGGTCGTCCTCGGTCAGCGTGCCCACACTGGTCGGCGAGGTCTGGCCCAGCTTCTTGTTGATCTTGTATCGGCCGACCTTGGCCAGGTCGTAGCGCTTGTCCTTGAAGAACAGGTTGTCCAACAGGGCCTGCGCGCTCTCCTTCGTCGGCGGCTCGCCCGGGCGGAGCTTGCGGTAGATGTCCAGCAGCGCCTCGTCCTGCCCGGCGATGTGGTCCTTCTCCAGGGTCGCCAACAGCACCGGCGACCACTCGAACTTCTCGCGGATCCGCTCGGTGTCCCAGCCCAGCGCCTTCAGCAGCACGGTGACCGGCTGCCGGCGCTTGCGGTCGATGCGGACCCCGATGGTGTCGCGCTTGTCGATGTCGAACTCGAGCCAGGCGCCACGCGACGGGATGACCTTGACGGAGAAGACGTCCTTACCGGCCGTCTTGTCCAGGTTCTTGTCGAAGTAGACGCCCGGCGAACGCACGAGCTGGGACACCACGACACGCTCGGTGCCGTTGATGATGAAGGTGCCCTTGCTGGTCATCATCGGGAAGTCGCCCATGAAGACGGTCTGCGACTTGATCTCGCCGGTCTCGCCGTTCATGAACTCGGCGGTGACGAACAGCGGCGCCGAGTACGTCATGTCCTTGTCCCGGCACTCCTCCTCGGTCGCCTTGACCTCATCGAAACGAGGATCGGAGAAGGACAGCGAGAGGTTTCCGGAGAAGTCCTCGATCGGGGAGATCTCTTCCAGGATCTCGTCGAGGCCGCTCGGGGTTGGCTCGGCCTGACGAGCGCGCCACGCGGACGCGCCGATCAGCCATTCGAATGATTCAGTTTGTAGAGCGAGGAGATTTGGTACTTCGAGCGGTTCGCGGAGCTTGGCGAAGGAGACTCGCGGCTGGACTCCGGCGGTGGGCCTGGGCGTGCTCGTGACTGCCAAGATGCGTCCTTTCGAGGACTTGCACTGATCGACGCGGTAT
>Ga0208081_1000035_pt1 | contig 29223 bp, 29 predicted proteins | sample NGESurshal092012_6_FD_184479 | JGI IMG/M metagenome (GOLD analysis project Ga0208081, IMG submission 184479) | Arctic peat soil microbial communities from Barrow, Alaska - NGEE Surface sample 415-1 shallow-092012 (SPAdes) | ecosystem: Environmental > Terrestrial > Soil > Wetlands > Peat ...
CCCGGGCACACCGGGTCGTCGACCCGAAGGACCTGGTATGGACAACTTCTGGAGCATCATCTGGATCGTCATCTGGAGCTTTGTCTTCGTGGCGTACCTGTTCGTGCTCTTCTACATCCTGACCGACCTGTTCAGGGACCGGGAACTCAGTGGCTGGTGGAAGGCGCTCTGGATCATCTTCCTGATCTTCGCGCCGTACCTCACGGCGCTGGTCTACATCATCGCGCGTGGCAGGGGCATGTCCGAGCGTCAGATGGCAGCGGCCAAGGAAGCCCGCAGCGAGACGGACGCCTACATCAAGCAGGTGGCCGGCGCGTCTGCCGGTGGCGGTGGCAAGTCTCCGGCCGAGCACATCGCCGAGGCCAAGAAGCTGCTCGACTCCGGCACGATCAACCAGGCCGAGTTCGACCAGCTGAAGACCAAGGCCCTCGCCTGATCTGAGCTCCTGACTCGGCCGCGCAGCACAACGGCCCGGTCTCCCCTGGTGGGAGCCGGGCCGTTGCGCTGCGCGGATCTGCTGCGAGGCTCGGCCTGGGATGAGCTCCGGGACCGGCGCGGCGATCAGCCCCGCATCCCCAATTCCATCCGGGAAAGCAGGTCGCGGGCCTGCTCAGCGCTGCGCGGCTGGCACAGCACGTCGTAGCGCCGAGCGACCACCTGCGACGCAGACGTGAAGTCACGCCGTCCCTTGGCCACCGAGTAGCCGAGCCTCCCCATCACCGCGCCGAATCCGGCGCCGATGGCCACGGCGGCAAGGATCAGCAACAGCACACCGTTCTGCACGGGTGCGAAGAAGCTCATCAGCAGGCCGACGAACAGCCCCATCCAGGCTCCGGACGCGGCGCCGGCGGCGGTGAGTTTTCCGGCGGTCAGCCGACCCGTCACCCGCTCGACCATCTGCAGGTCGGAGCCGACGATGGTCAGATCGGGAATCGAGAAATTGTGCTTGACGAGATGCTCGACCGCGCCCTGCGCCTGTGCGTAGGTCGGGTAGGCGGCAACGGCGAATCCGGTGGGCGGGGTCGGCAGGTTCGGGACGGCGGCGGTACCGCGGAATCCCATGGGTGAGGTCACGAAGGACACCTCCTCCTAGTGATGACATGCATTCTCATGCTGACACAGCTCTGTGTGCGAACCATGGGAATGCACCAGCCGGGTGAATGCGGCAACTGGTCCGGGCAGCGTCCGGGCAGCGTCCGGACAGCGCCGGGCAGCGTCCGGGCTCGGCGCCGGAACGGGCTAGCCTGGCGACATGGTTGCTGCCACAGTCGAAGACGTCCGCGCTGTGCTGGCAACCGTCAGGGACCCCGAGATCCGGCGACCCATCACCGAGCTCGGCATGGTCGAGGCTTTGGCGGTCGGCGACGACGGTGTGGTGAGCCTCACCGTGCTGCTGACCATCGCGGCCTGTCCGATGCGTGACCGGCTGACGACCGACGTCACCACCGCGGTGCGCAGCGTCCGGGGCGTCACGGACCTCCAGTTGACCCTGGGTGTGATGACCGACGAGCAGCGCACCGCGCTGCGCAATCAGCTGCAGGGCGGCCCCGGCAAGGAGATCCCGTTCGCCCGCCCGGATTCGCTGACCAGGGTGTACGCCATCGCCTCCGGCAAGGGTGGGGTCGGCAAGTCGACGGTGACGGTGAACCTTGCCGCCGCGCTGGCCGCCCGAGGGCTGTCCGTCGGGGTGTTGGACGCCGACATCTACGGCTTCTCGGTGCCCAGGATGCTGGGCGTGACGGCGCGACCCACCCGGGTCGGCGAGATGATCCTGCCGCCGGTGTCGCACGGCGTGAAGGTGATCAGCGTCGGGATGTTCGTCGACGGCAACGTTCCGGTGGTCTGGCGCGGGCCGATGTTGCACCGCGCGCTGCAACAGTTCCTGGCCGACGTGTACTGGGGCGACCTGGACATCCTGCTGCTGGACCTGCCGCCAGGAACCGGCGACATCGCCATCTCCACCGCGCAACTGGTGCCCACCGCCGAGCTGCTGGTCGTTACCACCCCGCAGCTCGCGGCCGCCGAGGTGGCCGAGCGGGCCGGGGCCATCGCGATGCAGACGCGCCAGCGACTTGTCGGCGTGGTGGAGAACATGGCCGCGATGGTGCTGCCCGACGGCTCCACGCTGGAACTTTTCGGCTCGGGCGGCGGCGAGGCGGTGGCCGCGACGCTGAGCAAGGTCACCGGCACGGACGTTCCGCTGTTGGGCAGGATCCCGTTGGACATCGATCTGCGGTCGGCGGGTGACGCCGGCATCCCGCTGGTGCTCGGCGAGGGCTCGAGCCCGGCCGCGCAGGCGATGCGGGGGATCGCCGGGGCCATCGCCGCGCGCAGCCGGCCGTTGGCGGGAGTGTCGCTGGGCATCGCGCCGGCGCAACGGTAATCAGCGCCGGCGCACGGTAATCAGCGCCGGCGCGACGGCAAATCAGGTCCCGTCGGGATCGAAGGGCGGGCGTTCCCCCGCGTCCAAAGCCCGTATCGGCCGTTGGTACGTGGCCTGTGCCGTTGTCGGGACTGATGTCGGGACTGATGTCGGGACTGATGTCGGGACTGATGTCGGGACTGCTGCCGGCTGCTGAGCGGCTGATTGACCGGACATACTCGCTGGAACGGCCGGTCCGTTCTGCCCGATCGGCGGGGTTGCGGCGGTGGCCGAGGGGTTGTCGGTCATCCCCAGGAACCCGCTGATCCCGCCGGAGAACTCATCCCCCAGGATGCCCTTGCCGATCAACCGCTTGGGATGCAGGTCGCGCAGGTCGCGCAGCTCCTGAATTTCCTTGAGCGATTGCAGGTCGGCCACCTGGCGGCGGAGCTCGTCGAGTTCCGGGCCGATCTCCTTGCGCAGCTCCGCCTGAGCACCGGCGGCCATCGTGCGCAGCTTGCGCAGCGAGGTCATCAGCCAGGTGACGGCGGTGGGGATCCGCTCCGGTCCGAGCACGAAGACGCCCACCAGCAGGATGATCCCGATCTGCGCCCAGGAAAGGCCGAACATGCTGCTCCGGCCTCCTCCCGTTCCCACGGCAACCAGCCAGGGACATCCCGGTCAGGATACCCAGTACTCCGATGGCTGTTATTCGGAGCTGAGCGTCACCGGGACTGTCATTTCCCGGCCCTCGCGCAGCAGCACCACCGGGACCGTCGCACCCACCGGGTTGCTGCGGATGGCCACCACCAGCTCATCGGAATTGCCCACCGCGCGGTCGCCGACCTTGATGATCACGTCACCTTCGGCAATGCCGGCGGCGGCTGCCGGTCCGCCCTGCTGCACGTTCTGGACCTGGGCGCCGTCGGTGACGCCGTCGGTCGCGGAACGCGCGTTCAGGCCCATACTGGCGTGTTGAACCTTGCCGTCCCGGATGATCTGCTGGGCGATCTCCTTGGCGGTGTTGATCGGGATCGCGAAGCCGAGCCCGATGGACCCGCTGGTGTCGCCGCCCAGGGTGCGGATCGCGGTGTTGATGCCGACCACGGCGCCGGTGCCGTCCACCAGCGCGCCGCCGGAGTTGCCGGGATTCACCGCCGCGTCGGTCTGCAGCGCATCGATCACCGCGTCGGTGTCCGACCCCCCGCCCTGCAGGCGCACCGGCCGGTCCTTGGCCGAGACAATGCCGGTGGTCACCGTGCCGGCCAGGCCGAGTGGGGATCCGATGGCGATGACCGGATCGCCGACGGCCAGCGTGTCGGAATCGCCGAGCTGGGCCACCGTGGCGGCGGCGACGTCCACCTTGACGACAGCCAGATCGGTCAGCGGGTCGCGTCCGACGATGATGCCGGGCGCCCTGGTCTGGGCACCGTCGTTGAAGACGACCGTCAACTGAGCCTGCGGATCGGTGGCCGCCGACGAGATCACGTGATTGTTGGTGAGGATGTAACCGCTCGGGTCGATCACCACGCCCGAACCGGTGTCCCCCACGTCGCCGGTGCGGATTTCCAGCGACACCACCGACGGCAGCACCCGTGCGGCCACGTCCGCGATCGAACCGGGTTCGCGGCTGACCGAGGGTTGGGCGGCGGCCAGGGTGAAGTCCGGATCGGTCACCCCGCGCGGCAGCCGGCCGGCAGCGATCACCCCGATCAACGCGCCCAGCGCGCCGATCAGCAACGCGCAGACGAGCAGACCGATCAACGCGGAAGGGCGCAGCCGTCGGTCGAACAGCGCCTGCCGGAACGAGAACCGCTCCGCCGGAAGCGGCGCCGGACCCTCCGGCGGGGTCGGGTGGATGGCCGGCGCGCCCAGTTGAGCCCCGGACATCGGGTCACGCCACGGATCGCTCGGGGCTGATTCGGAGTGCCCAGGTGGTTCGGGCTGCGCGGGCCCGCGGCCGATGCTGTCGCCGCCGCCGACCGGCCGGCCGAAGGCGTCCTCCAGGAATTCCGGCACCGGCGGCGCCGTGGTCACTGTTGAACGCGCAGCACCGTTGACGCGGTGGGCGTCGGGGCCGAAGGCTCCGTCGACACCCCGCGGCCGGCCGAAGGTGCCGGCTTCGACGGGGCTGACCGGCGGCCGCCAGGGCGGGCGGGGCGGCAGCCGGGGCCGGTCATCGCGGGCCGCATGACGAGTTGCAGGTGACCCGACCGTGTCGTCGGTCATCCGCGGTGTGTCCATCGGTACGGATGACCTTTCGACAACGGAGAGCCCCGGGTTGGGACCGGCGGCCGGCGGGAGATCAGAATAACGGGAGCAGGGTCACGGCCGGACGAACAGCACCGGCTGGAGCATCGTGGAGCCGTTCAGCTGGGCAACCTGGTTCTGCCGCTGCGGATCCCCGGGCGCAGCGGCGGACGAGGCCACCACCGCCCCGACCGCGATGCCGGCCACCAGCGCCCCCGCACCGAACCGGAACAGCCGTCCACGGCCGTGTCCCGAACGCAGGGAATCGGTCGTCCGATAGGCCCGACCGGTGCCGGGGTCGACCGACAGTCCGGGCGCCGGTGTGCTGGGCGGGACCGCCGCCGGGATGGACTTCAGACTGTCCAGCAGGCCGAGCGGGATGGTCGGTGCGCTCGCGGACCGCAGCCACGCGCGGGCGGCGATCTGCTCGGTGACCTCCGCCTTGCACTGCGGGCATCGCTCGACGTGGGAAGCGGCCCGCTGATAGGCGACCAGACCCATCTCGCCGTCCGCGTAGGCCACGATCGCGTCCAGATTCAGATGATCGATGCGCTCGAAAGCCGAGGTCATTGCACCGCCTCCGCGCCCTGCCAATCGTCGCGGGCCGCCCGGCGCCGCTCCAGGCCGGCACGCAACGCCAGCCGGCCGCGGTGGATGCGCGAGCGAACCGTTCCCAGCTTGACTCCCAAAGTGGCGCCGATTTCCTCGTACGACAGCCCTTCGACGTCGCAGAGCACGACGGCGGCCCGGAACTCGGGCAGCAGATCGTCCAGCGCGGCCTGGAGGTCGGGGTCGAGGTTCGCGTCGTGGAAGGCCTGCTCCGGGGATGGCTCCCGGCCGGCGATCCGATCGGTCTCCTCGGGCAGCGATTCCATCCGGATCCGCTGGCGCCGGCGGACCAGATCGAGAAACACGTTGGTGGTGATGCGGTGCAGCCAGCCCTCGAAGGAACCGGGACGGTACCCGTCGAGCGAGCGGAACACCCTGATGAACGTCTCCTGGGTGATGTCCTCGGCATCGTGGGCGTTGCCCGAGAGCCGGTACGCGAGCCGGTAGACCCGGTCGCCGTGCTCCCGCACGATGTCATCCCAGGCCGGCGGAGTCCACGGCGACGGCGACGAGCCCGCGACGTGGGAATCCGAACCGGTCGGCTCAGAGCCGATCGGAGCAGGCAGGATGGACAGTGCAACCACCTCCGGGTGTTGAACGGTCCAACGACCGCGTCGTGATGATTGTTCCCCTGATCGATGTGAGCGATCTGTGAACACCCGAGGCGGTGAGCCTGATCAGGACCGTCCCCGGCGCCCGGTAGTTTCAGGCGGTGCTCCACGCACCCGCCAGTCGCCGCGATAGCAGTCAAGGAGGTGACCGGTGACCACCAGCCGGTCCTACGCCGAGTTTTTCGTTCCCGAGGGTGACGTGGTGCTCGCCGCCCGCTCCCGCGGAGCCGATCTGGGATGCGTCCCGATCGGATCGGGCGGCGCCGCCGCCCTGACCTTCCTGGCCTCGGCCATCGGCGCGCGGTCCGTCGTCGAGATCGGCACCGGCGTCGGGGTCAGCGGGTTGCACCTCATCGCCGGGATGGCTCCGGATGGCATCCTGACCTCGATCGACGTCGAGGCAGAGCACCACCGTGCGGCCAAGAAGGCCTTCTCCGAGGCCGGCATCGCGCCGACGAGGACCAGGCTGATCAACGGCCGCGCACTCGAGGTGTTGCCGCGGCTCACCGACGGCGCCTACGACCTGGTGTTCGTCGACGGCAGCAAGACCGAGTACCCCCAGTACGTCGCGGAGGCGCTGCGGCTGCTCCGGCCGGGCGGCATCCTGATCGTGGACGGAGCGCTCGCCGGCGACAGGGTCGCGGACCCCACCCAGCGGGACGCGGAGACGGTGGCGGTCCGCGAGGCCGGCCGGCTGGTGCGGGACGACGAGACCCTTTCGGCGGTGATGATCCCGCTCGGTGACGGGCTGCTGGCTGCGGTGAAGCGGATTTGAGGGCACGCAACACTGTCCTGATCGGGTGGTTGATCGGGTCGCTGGCGGCATCGGCGCTGGCGGCCGGCTGCAGCGGATCGGACGACGCGGCAATTGCGGCCGCTTCCTCGTCCGCGTCAGCCGCCGCAGCGTCGTCAGCCGCCGCAGCGTCGTCGGCGGCAGCATCGTCGTCGGCCGCTGCCGCCAGTCGGGCGGCCGCCGCCAGCGCCGCGGTCGAGGCGTCCAGGTCGTCCGCTGCCGCCGCTGCGGCGGCAGCAGCATCCCAGGGCGCAGAGCGCTCCCGGTCGGCTTCAGCACAGCCCTCAGCGAGCGCCGACGCCGTGGCCAAGGCTGCGGAGTCCGCCGCGCAGGCAGCAGCACAGGCGGCGGCGCAACAGGCAGCCAGCGGCGAGCCGGCCGACCCGGACGCACCGGGCGACGACGCCGGCGAACCCTGCCCGTCGGACCCGCAGTATCACGACGAACAGCCGACCGGGCTGCGCGCCGACGTCGCCGCGGCCTGGCAGTCGGCGGTGGCGAAGGCGGCAACGGTCGGCGTCCAACTGTGTCTGAACGACGGCAAACGCAGCCGGGCCCAACAACAGGCCACCTACGACGACTACGTCAGACAGTTCGGAATCGCGATGGCCGACGTCTATGTGCTGCCGTCGGACAAGTCGGCGCATGTGCTGGGGTATGCGATCGATGTCCAGCCGTACGCCGGATACACCTGGCTGCAGGGCACCAGCGGCGCGCTGGGCTTCTGCCGGACGTACGACAACGAGGTCTGGCACTTCGAGTACGACCCGGCGTTCATGACCGGCGGGTGCCCGGCGCGCACGGCGCATCCAGGCGGCTGACTCCCGCTCCGTCTCGGGGTTCGGGCCTTATCGTCCGTCACCGCGAACCGCTGGACTTACGTGCCCTTGCCGATCGTCGCACCCTTGCCGACCACGGTGATGCCGCCAGGGCTCACCGTGTAGAGGTCGCTGTCCAGCTCGACGTCGACGCCGACCTTCGCGCCGTCCGGAACGACGACGTTCTTGTCCAGGATGGAATGGCGCACCACGGCGTTCCGCCCGATCCGTACGCCCGGCAGGATCACCGAACCCTCGACGCGGGCCCCGGACGCGATCCGCACGTCGTCGGAGACGACCGATCGGGTGACGGTGGCGCCCGAGACGATGGTGCCGGCGCCGATCATGGAATCGCGCGCCGTGCCGTCCTGGACGAACTTCGCCGGCGGCAGGGTCGGCGGCAGGCTCAGGATCGGCCAGTCCCGGTTGTACAGGTTGAAGATCGGCTCGATGGACACCAGGTCCATGTGCGCGTCGTGGTAGGCATCCAGGGTTCCCACGTCGCGCCAGTAGCCGCGGTCGCGGTCGGTGGCGCCGGGGACCTCGTTGCGCGCGAAGTCGTAGACGTGCGCCGTCCCCCGATTGACGAACATCGGGATGATGTTGCCGCCCATGTCGTGGATCGAGGACTCGTCGTTGGCGTCCACCTTCAGCGCCTCGATGAGCGACGACGTGGAGAACACGTAGTTGCCCATCGACGCGTACGCGACGTTCGGGTCGTCCGGCACCGACGGCGGGTCGGCGGGCTTCTCCAGGAATCCGGCGATCTTGATGCCGTCCGCGGCTGTATCGATCACGCCGAAGGCGGTCGCCTCACGGCGCGGCACCCGGATGCCGGCCACGGTGGCCTCCGCGCCGGTGGCGATGTGGTCGGCGACCATCTGCGCCGGGTCCATCCGGTAGACGTGGTCGGCACCGAAAACGACCAGGTAGTCGGGCTTCTCGTCGTACACCAGGTTCAGCGACTGCAGGATGGCGTCGGCGCTGCCGGTGTACCAGCGCGGGCCCAGCCGCTGCTGCGCGGGGACCGGCGTGACGTAATTGCCGATCAGCTGGCTCATCCGCCAGGTGGTGGTGATGTGCCTGTCCAGCGAGTGCGATTTGTACTGGGTCAACACGCAGATCTTCAGGTAGCCCGCGTTCACCAGGCTGGACAGCACGAAGTCGATCAGCCGGAAGTTGCCGCCGAACGGCACGGCCGGCTTCGCGCGGTCAGCTGTCAAGGGCCACAAGCGCTTCCCTTCGCCGCCCGCAAGAACAATGCCGAGGATCTTGGGCTTGATCACCATGCCGGTGACCCTAGCGAGGTTCGGAAGTTTTTGCGCCTTGGAGTCGCCCCAGGTTTCAGGCAGCGGGAGCAGGGTCGGGTCGATAGATTGCCGACGTGCATACCGCGATCCTGACTCGTGAATTCCCGCCAGATGTGTACGGAGGAGCGGGGGTCCACGTCGAGTACCTGGTCCGCGAGCTCCGCAAGCTCATCGACGTCGATGTCCACTGCTTCGGTGAGGATCGACCGGGTGCCACCGGCCACCGTCCGGCGGCCGAACTCGCCGGCGCAAATCCGGCGCTGACCACGCTGTCGGTCGACCTGTCAATGGTGGCGTCGACCGGCAACGTGGAACTGCTGCACTCGCACACCTGGTACGCCAACATGGCCGGCCACATCGGGAAACTGCTGCACGGCGTCCCGCACGTCATCACCGCGCACTCGCTGGAACCGCATCGCCCGTGGAAGGCCGAACAACTCGGCGGTGGTTACCGGCTCTCCTCGTGGGCGGAGAAGACGGCGTACGAAGCGGCCGACGCGATCATCTCGGTGTCCACCGGCATGAAGAGCGGGATCATGGAGAGCTACCCGGCGCTGGATCCCGAGCGGGTGCACGTCATCCGCAACGGCATCGACACCGAGATCTACCAGCCCACCGACCAGCGGTCACTGCTGATCGAGAAGGGCGTGGACCTGGACGCTCCGATCGCCTCGTTCGTCGGCCGGATCACCCGGCAGAAGGGCGTCGGGCACCTCATCGCCGCCACCCATCACTTCGACCCGGGGGTGCAGCTGGTGCTGTGCGCCGGTGCGCCGGACACCCCGGAGATCGCGGCGGAGACCGCGGCCGCGATCGCCGAGCTGCAGGCTCAACGCTCGGGGGTCTTCTGGTTCGACGGGATGCTGACCCTCGTCGAGGTGAAGCAGGTCCTCACGGCGTCCACGGTGTTCGTCTGCCCCTCGGTGTACGAGCCGCTGGGCATTGTCAACCTGGAGGCCATGGCCTGCGGTGCGGCGGTTGTCGCCAGCGACGTCGGTGGGATCCCCGAAGTCGTCAACGACGGCGAGACCGGCACCCTGGTGCACTACGACAGCCCGGACGCGCCCGGATTCGAGCGGGACATCGCCGCCGCGGTGAACGCGTTGGTCGCAGACCCGGCCCGGGCGCAGGCCTTCGGTGCCGCCGGTCGGGAGCGGGCCCAGTCGCAGTTCTCCTGGACAGCGATAGCGGAGCAGACGGTGGACCTGTACCGGTCGGTGCTCGGCTGATCGGGTGCACCCGCCCAGGACATGCACGGCCCCGCCATGCACGGCCCGGACAGGCGGGCCCGGACATGGAACCGCCCGGGTACCCGGCCGGCAGGCGACGCGGGTCCCGGGCGAAACAGATCAGCTGACCACGGCCTTGAGTGCGTCGCCCAGCGCGGAAGCTTCGTCCGCGGAGATCTCCACGACCAGACGTCCGCCGCCTTCCAGCGGAACGCGCATGACGATCCCGCGGCCCTCCTTGGTCACTTCGAGAGGACCATCCCCGGTACGGGGCTTCATGGCCGCCATGTGCGACTCCCTCCAGCATTCACGTGTTTCTCGTACTCCGGACGGTGGTTCCCGTCCGGCGTCAGTTCCGCACTCGTGGCGGACGGTCCATTCTCCCCCATGATCAGGCATGTTCCGTAACCAGGCTCGCCACGCCAGCGCCGGATGATGAACAGTACGGTCCTGCGATCGGCGAGAACCCAGAAGGAGCGCGGACATGACGAGCGACATGACCGGCGAAGCGACCCGGCCCAGCGGCGCCTCCGGTCCTCCGCCGACCTCCCCGCCGCCGGTACTGCTGACCGACGCCGGGGCGGTCCGCACCGTGACGCTGAACCGGCCAGGGTCGTTCAACTCCTTCGACCTGGCGATGAAATCGGCCCTGCTGGACGCATTGGCCGAGACGAGCGCCGATCCCGCAGTGCGCGCGGTGGTGATCACCGGAGCCGGCCGCGCGTTCTGCGCCGGCCAGGACCTGAAGGAACACCTGGCGCTGGTCGCGGCGCGCGACCCGCGGGTCGCCACCACGGTTGCGGAGTTCTACAACGTGCTGGTCACGTTGCTGACCGAGATGCCCAAGCCGGTGATCGCCGCGGTCAACGGCCCGGCGGCGGGTGCCGGCGCAGGCCTGGCCTATGCCTGCGACCTCCGGCTCGCCGGCCGTAGCGCCTCGTTCTCGCTGGCCTTTGCCGGGGTCGCCCTGTCGGCCGACACCGGGGCGTCGTTCACCCTGCCGCGACTGGTCGGGTACGGCCGGGCGTCGAAGATGATGCTGCTCGGCGAGAAGGTCGACGTCGACGAGGCGCTGCGGATCGGCATGGTCGACGAGGTAATGCCCGATGAGGAGTTGGCCGGCCGTGCCGCCACCCTGGCCGCACGGATGGCGGAGGGGCCGACCCGCGCCTACCGCTGGATCAAGGCATCGCTGCGGCACGCGGCGGGATCCGACCTTGCCTCGACGCTCGCCTTCGAGGACCGCGCACAAGTAGATTGCTTCGCCTCCCCCGATCATCACGAGGCCATCCAGGCATTCGTGGACAAGCGCCCCGCCCGGTTCACCGGGCGGTGACCAACCTGTGAGCAAGATCAACGACCACCGGGTCGCGCTGCGCGCGTCCGGTGCGTCCGGTGGGTCCGGTGGGTCCGGTGGGTCCGGTGGACTCGGTCGGCTGGACAACTGGTTGTCGTACCTGTCCACCCACAGCGGCCTGCCCGGGCCGCGCGGCAACCTCGAACTCGTCGCCGCCTGTGGCGAGGAGGCCGATGTCGCCATGGCCGAGGACCTGGTGGCCACCGGTGACGAGTTCGCCACAGTCTGCGGTGCCGTCGCGCTGGGCCGGTGCCTGGGCGGCGGCGATCGCACACACCTGGACGTCCTGCACCGGTTGGCCGGTGACGACCGCTGGCGGGTGCGCGAGGGCGCCGCGATGGCGTTGCAGCGGGCGGGTGACGACGACCTCGGCGCCTGCTTCGCGGTCGCCGAACTGTGGGCAGGCGATCCCGATCCGCTGGTGCGACGGGCCGCGGTGGCGGCTGTCTGCGAGCCGAGATTGTTGCGCGACGTCGTTTTCGCCCGGCGGGCGTTGACCGTGCTCGACGAGATCACCGCCGGTTTGGCGGCGACACCGGCAGCTCAGCGTCGGGATCCGTCGGTGCGTACGCTCCGCCAGGCGCTCGGCTACGGATGGAGCGTAGTTGTGGCCGCCGACCCGGCCGACGGGCTGCCCGTCTTCGAACGGCTGGAGACCAGCTCGGACCCCGACGTCAGCTGGATCGTCCGGGAGAACCACAAGAAGGCCCGCCTGCGCCGAGTCCTCGCGGCGCCCAGTTGACTGATATGTGCCCGGAATGTCGATCGCACTCGCGCCCGTGCGACGACGTCGATTCGGGTGGGCACACCGGAAGGTGATCCGAGCCCAGCCCGCTGCCATCGCTTGTCGGCGGCGTCGCAGGTGAGGAGTCAGGCCGCCAATCCGTGACCGCAGACGCTCTCTCCGATCGCCGGAGCGGCGAATGACAGGTTGTGTGCCAGATCTCTCCGTGCCTGTGTCAACAACTCGACCCGCACACCACTCAACGAGGTGCCCGCGGCCAAGCCTGAGAATTGTCGAAACAACTCCCCGCAGAAGAGGAGCATGACCCGCAGTTCGAGTTGCATCCGATCGTCGTCTTGCCGTTCAGCGGGCAGATCGGCACCCGCCTGACCGCCGACCGTCGCGCCCGGAGCCTCGACGGATGAACCGATTTGCGTCCTACGAAGGATAGCGCCGTGTATACCTCGGATGGCCATATCCCGCTTTTCGAGTCGTTCTGCGAGAGGGTTGCGGTGGCATATCGCGCCATTTCGTCGATGCTGGAGAGATCTCCAACCGCCTGTCGGCGACCTCGCCGAGCCCTTGCGGCGCTCACGACAGCGAATTCACGCGGATCGTTCGAATCCTGTGCTTGAGCATCTCGGAGCTTGACATTCAACAACAGTCGAACAGCGGCAAGAACCGATTCCTCGAGCATCCCGCGTTGGATTCGTCTGCCGAGTTTCGTCGATCTGGGAGTTGACCTCACGAAAGTCGGGATCATTCTCCACGATCGCCCCCACCGTGGTCGAAGCTTGATCTGCCGTTCCAGAGCGTCGCCAATGGGCTGGTGCTCTCGATATATTGCCACCTTCAGCGGAATGCCCCAGCAGACGAGAGCAAGGTTGTCCGCAGCGAAGATCACCCCCGGTCCCAGGAACAGGATCGGAATGCCGGGCCATTCCGGCGGGGACATCACGAGTCGGCGCCAGGTCGGAACCAGTAGCCGGGATATTGGATCGATTCGTCCGCCGAATGGTCCTCCTGGCGACCGGATCGCGGTCTTATCACCGTCGTTCGCGGCGGCCGGTGCTTTTCCGCGGTTCATCCGTGATGCTGCTGCACCTGCCGCGAGCACACCGCGCAAGCGGGCGCAACGTGCTCACACCACAGTCATGACTCTGCCCGCTCACGGCCTCCGATCATTGACCTGGGACCAGGGCAAGGAAATGTCCCAGCATCCGCAATTCACCATCACCACCTTGCGTCCTTGTGTGTATTTCTGCGATCCGCACAGCCCCTGGCAGCGCGGCTCCAATAAGAACACGAATGGGTCACTGCGCCAGTACTTTCCGAAGGGCAGCGACATGACCGCCAGCAGCCAGCGACCTCATCGCGGCGGCCACCGAGCTCGACGCACGGCCATCGAAAACCCCGAACTGGGACCCCCCAGCGCAGCACCTCAACATGCTGCTTGAATCTTGAATCAACCAATTGACCCTGTGTTGCGACGATCACTCGAATCAGCACCTGAATGCAGCCGAGCGAATTGCTGCCCGAACCTCCCCGTCCGGGAATGTGAACACGCCCGCCAGGCTCCTCCGGATCCGCTCGGCCCGACCGAGGTCTTGTTGGTCTTGTTGGGGCTGACGGAGATCTGGGTGCGCGCGGCGGGCGGCGATATCGACGGCGCTTTGCGCTACGGCCAGGCCGAGCGCTTCATTCAGGTCGGGATGCCGCGCCCTCGACGTCCCACCAGCTGCCGGTGGGTCACCTCACCCGGAGAACAGGCCGCCGATCAGCGCTTGCCAGGTCAACGGGCCCACGATGCCGTCAGGTACCAGGCCCGCGGCGCCCTGGAAGGCTGCGACCCATTGCTGGGTTTTGGGTCCGAAGACACCGTCGACGACCAGCACCGGTGGGCCTTCACCCCTCCCGCCACGGAAGTTGGCTTGGTCCTGCACGGCCTTGACCGCCGAGCCGACGCTCCCGCGTTGCACGGTGATGATCAGCGACCGCCAGGTCTTCGATCCGACGATCCCGTCGACCACCAAGCCGTGCGCGCCCTGGAATGTGCGGACCGCTGCGTTGGTCTTGGCGCCGAAGATGCCGTCCACCGCGAGCCAAGCGCCGCGGGCGTGGAGCAGGTACTGCAGGGAGCGAACGGGCTGACCGGCGCTGCCCTGGCTGATCACCGGCCAGGCCGGCAAGTCCTCGACAACCGCTGCCCGGGCGGCGGCGGTGACCGCACCCGGTGCTGCCGGTGTGGTCCGTGCCGCCGCGCTCGGTGCGGCGAGAACGAGGCACACGCTCAGGGCGAGAAGCCCGATCAGCGCGCGAATGATGGCCTTCATGGCAAGGCCTCCTTGGTTCAAGGGGCGCCGGACCGCCCGTCCTGATCGGCGGACGGGCCATGCGCTCGCCGACCCGTCCAGTGCATCGCTGACGCGCACGACTTGACCAGGGCCAGAGGTCCCGGGCCCGAGTGCGGATGCGCCACGGGGGTGGTCTTTCCGATCCGGGGCCGATTGCGGCTGTGCCGGCGACCCCGGTTCAGGCAGGTCGCCAGGCGAGGGGTCCTTCTCGGTGGCCGCCCGAGGCTGCGAGTCGGTGGCGGAGTCTGCTGGTGGGGGTTGTTGTCACGGTCGCCGTCAGCGCCGGGGCCGCGCCGTCACCGACGAGATGGCGCCGGGTCGGCAGGCGATGAGACAGCGGCGTGACTCGCACGGCGAACCCCTTTCTGAAACCGCGGGGGCCACCGTCGGTGCGCCGGTCGCGTTCATGTACGCGGCATAGGTCGGCGCCGCGCACGTCCGGGACGGGTGAGATGCGGCCACCGCGTGGCCGGCGGTCTTGCGGGGTTGAATGCGGGTGTGACCGCAGCTGCCGTGGTGTACGCGGCCCTCGTGCTTGCCTTCACCGCGTCCGCGCGGTGGCTGGGCCGGATTTATGTCACCGCCCCCATCGCGTTCGTGATCGCCGGTGCGGTGATCTCCGCGGTGACATCGTCACCGACCGCGGACACCGCCGGGGAGATCAGGGCGGTCGCGGAGGTGACGTTGGCGTTGATCCTGTTCCACGACGCGGCGCAGGTCCGGCCGCGGCAGATCGACGCCGACCGGGGATTGGTTTTGAGGTTGCTGTTGGTGGGTCTGCCGCTGACCGTGGTGATCGGGTTCCTCGCCGCCAGGGTGGTGTTCCCGGCGATGCCCGTCATGGTCGCGGTGCTGCTCGCGGCCGCGTTGGCCCCAACCGACGCCGGCCTGGGCGCTGCGACCGTGTTGAACCCTGTGGTGCCCGTCCGGGTTCGGCGGGCCCTGAATGTCGAAAGTGGTTTGAACGACGGCCTGATCACCCCGGTGGTGCTGTTCGCGATCGCCGCGGCCGCCGGTGAGGAAGGGCTGCGCACCGGGATCACCGTCCTGCAGGGGGTAATCGATCTCGGTGTGGGCGTGGTGTTGGGGGCCGTCGTCGGCGCGGGGGGTGGCCTGCTGCTGGGCTGGTCCCGGCGCCGTGACCTGAGCACCCAGAGCACCAGATCGCTGGGCGTGCTGGTGCTGCCGATTTTGGCGTACTGCCTGGTGGCGTTGATCGGTGGGAACAGTTTCGTGGCCGCTTTCGTCGCCGGCACCGCTTTCACCGCGGCGGCGTCCTGGGTCGATGACGAGGAGTCCGCCCTGGACCGGACCGAGGGATTGTCCGAACTGTTGGGGTTCGCGGTGTGGGTGGTCTTCGGTCTTGCCGCGCTTCCGTTGATCCGCGACCAGATCGGCTGGCGCGAAATGCTGTTCGCGGTGCTGTCGCTGACGGTGTTCCGGATGGTTCCGGTCGCGTTGTCGTTGGTCGGTAGCGGGATGCGGGGCCGGACTGTCGCGTTCATCGGTTGGTTCGGTCCCCGTGGCCTGGCGTCGGTGGTGTTCGCGTTGCTCGCCGTCGAGGACCTGGAGGTGGACGACTCGCTCCGCGAGGCGATCGCCACCATCGCGATGACGGTGCTGCTCAGCGTCATCCTGCACGGCCTGACCGCCGACGTGTTCGCGACACGGTACGGCGCGTGGATCGACCGGGAACGCCCGGCGGCGGAGACCGCACCGGCCACCGAACCCCGCGCTCGCCGGTCACTGGTGCCCTGGCGGCAGCACCGCTCCTGACCCGACCCGAGTCGAGCCCGGACAACACCCTCGCAACGTCGGGTCACCGTCGTCCGCGCCGTTGCGTGAAGCCGCCACGGCGCCGTCACCGGTTTCGGGACTTCCGCGCGGTGGTGGTGGTGGTGGTGGTCGAGCCGATCACTGGCACCGTCCCGGACAGCAGGGCGTTGACGCGCTGATTGTGCAACCCGACCCCATCGACAGCGGGCAGTCCGGGGGTGCCGGCGGTCCTGAAGGGTGTCCGGTGGTCATCGCCAGGGTCGAGGCCCGCGTCTGCTGGGTGGTCATTCCGCCGGTCAGCAGGCACCGGGCCCTGGCCGCTCGCCGCCGCGATGTGGTCGACACGGTCCTGGACGTCTCGATGCGCAACCCCTGATCGCATGCCGGCGACCGGAAACCCCAGAGCGGGTGGTTGCGCCAGGCGACACGAGCGCCCAGCTGCGGCTCCGCACCACCTGACGGACTGCGACAGAAATGCGAAACAGGGCTAACCCGGGGGCACGAGCTGACCGTCATCGATGCGGTGGAACGGCGCGAGACCGCCGAAGGATGAGCCGTTGTGCCCTGGTGTGGCGGCGGCGCAGAGTCGGATCATGGGTCTCGGGCAGGCTTGGTGGCCGGAGAGGTCGCGGTCGTGAGAGCGGGCATGAGGATCGGCGTGTGGTGCCGATTCATGGTTGCACTGATGCTGGTGTTGGCAACGAATTCGTGCAGTGGCTCCGCCGTTGTGACGTCCCCGACGAGTGAGGCGCCCACCATCGGGATCGGATCCACCAGTGCTGGCACGCCCACCTTCGCCCCGCCGATCACCACCTCCGTCGGGACCGAGCCATCGGATGATCTCTGGACCGCCGCGCCTCCGCCGGGCACGACGTGGGCCGCGAGTGCCGCGGACCAGCTCGTGCCCTTCTTCGCAGCCGTCGCCCAGACCGACCGGTTCCTGCGCGCCGCGGCGGACGCCGTGAACGCCGGCTTCGGGGCAGACACCATCACCTTCAGTCAAGCGACCATCGACGCCGTCGAACGATCCGCGCCGACGGCGGTGGCGACGGCCATCCCGGCCGGTCTCGAACCGGCCGTCGAGCAAGCAGTGCTGCTGGTCTACAGCGATCTCGTCTCGAGGTACGCCGCGCTGCACGGCGACTCGTGCCTGCCGCGCCGCACCATCCCCCGTTCTGAACTCAATCCCAGATGCTTCACCCAGGGCCATGTGGCGGCCATCCGGCTGACCGCTGACGTCGACGCGGCTCGAACGTTGGCTGCCGCCTCGCCACCGGTGGCGGCACCGGCGGCGGACTCCCGCACCGTCGCAGAACTGCTCCTGCGAATCGCATTCATCGACAAGGCCAATCTGGGTTGCGACCAGACGGGTGGCTTCCTGGCCATCGATGCCATCAAGATCGATTGGAATGCCGAGCCGCCGCCGGCGCCTGACGTCCCACCCACCGATGGCCACATCGGCACATGCGTCGTTCTTGCTGTCGATGTCTGCGGGATCCCGTTCCGGGCGACGTACAACGCCGAAACCGGTTGGGCGGTGGACGTCGTCGCGTGTTGACTTTGCCGAGCAACCGATCTCGATCACACCACGGGGCGACTATGTCTTCCAGGTCGGATGCCAGCGGACTTGCCATCCTGATCTGAGTGCATCCAATGAGCACCATCGCCTCGTTTCCGCGGTCACGCCGCGACCATGCAGATGATGATGCACCCGGCGATGAATATGGTCATCGACCATGTTCCAGAATCGGGGGCACAGTCGATAACGGGGAGTCCGTGGGTAGCGCTCGACACTCAGCATTCGTCTGCAACGTTGGAACGCGCTCATTTGCCGCGAGGCAAACCAGGCCATCCGACGCCTTCTCGCGGTGCCGGAATGGCTTCTCCCGCAGCCCCTGTCCTGCGGAGTTGCGGGTCCAGGGACCCTCGTCAGTTCGTGACCCGCGGTCCAAAGTCAACGATGAGGCAGATCCCAAATCGTTGCCACGGGGAATGTTCGTATCCACAACCACCGCCCGTGAGACACGTTAAAACAGCCGGGATTCTTGCCGCGGTCGCGGTGACCGAGCCGGCAGCCGGAACGCCGCCACCCGCCGGCACATACGGTGCACCCGGCTGATGGGGTGCGGACCCGCCGGCGCACCATGAATGCAGGGCGCGATGCATCGGGTCGGACCCTCATCGAGGGCTTCCGGCGCGGCAGGACGCCGTTTCCGGGTTGACCGCGGAAGGCGATCAGGGTTGGCGGAGGTCGATGCGGAGGTCGATGTTGCGCCGGACAGCACCCGGCCGCCTGACCCGGCGCGGTTGCCGCGCGGTGTGCCGTTCTTCGCGGTCATCGCCGTCGCGGTGCTGGTGCTGCTGGTCGGCGGAGCGGGCGGCGCGTACCAGGGCAAGTTGTCCGAGGTGCAGAAGAACGACAACTCCTCGTATCTACCGGCGTCGGCGGAGTCCACCAGAGCGGCGGGCGAGGCCGCCGCGTTCAACCCGGCGCAGGTGATTCCCGGTTTCTGTGCTGACGGTGCGGCAGCCTGGGCAGGTGGCTGCGGCCGTCGGTGCGGCTCTTCGGGCGGCAGTGCCCCCTGCCGCGCTCATCTGCCTGACCGATGGAATCGCGATGGGCGCGTATCAGGCAGCGCACGAGTGCGGGATGTCGGTGCCCGACGACATCTCGGTGGTCTCGTTCGGCGATTCGCACCTGGCCCCGTGGCTGCATCCGCCGTTGACCACCGTGGCGGTCCCTTACGCCGAATTGGCTCGTCAGGCCGTGGAGATCCTGCTCGCGACGGAGAAACGCCTCGGCCCGCGACACGTTCCGATGACGTTGATCGAGCGGTCCTCGGTCGCGCGGGCCCAGTACCAACGAGCAGCGGGCGCGGAGCGATCCAGCGCTTGAGGCACCGGACGCCGGCGGCGGTGTGCCGTAGCCTGAAGGCGTGGGACCGATGGGTGAGCTGGGTGCGTTGTTCAACCCCGGCATGCGCCACGAACTCGAGGAACGCCGGTCCAAGGCGATGCGCCGTGAGGAAGAGGGCAACGCCCGCGACGGCGATCTCCGGATCGACCTGGAGTCCGGCGTCGCAGTGATCAACGTGCCCGGTGCCGACGGCGGGACGGCGGAGCAGGGTCCGGCAGCAGCGGAGCAGAGCGGCGCTGCCGAGCAGGTTGAAGTTGCCGAACCCGGCACGGCTGCCGACAAGGACCAGGCGCCGCTGGAGGATCGTCCGGATCACGCGGCAGCAGACCTGTCCACGGCGGACCCGTCCATCTTGGCGGCGACGCCCGCGGGTGCTGCCGCCGATGCCGACGCGGCTGCCGCGGCTGCCGCGCAGCCCCGTCCCCGCGGCAAGCGCGGACTCGCTGCCTCCTCGCGCTGATCGCGACGGTCACTTCCCGTCGAGCACCCGCCAGCAGCTGGTGACGTGGTCGTCGACCATCCCGGTGGCCTGCATCAACGCGTAGGCGGTGGTGGGGCCGAAAAACCGGAAGCCTCGCCGTTTCAGCTCTTTCGCCATCGCGGTCGACTCCGCGGTGACTGCGGGCACGTCACCGACGCTCACCGGGCGGGGCCGCGGCTCGGTCGGCGCGAAGGACCACATCAACTCGTCCAGGCCGCCGTCGAGCGCGGCGGCGACCCGCGCGTTGTCGATCGATGCGGTGATTTTGGCTCTGTTACGGACGATCGACGCGTCGGCCATCAGTCGTTCGGTGTCGGGCTCGCCGAACGCGGCGACCTTGTCGATGGCAAAGCCGTCGAACGACCGCCGGAAGGCAGGGCGTTTGCGCAGAATGGTCAGCCAGCTCAGCCCGGATTGGAACGCCTCCAGGCACAGCCGCTCGAACAGCGCGTCATCGCCGTGCAGCACCCGGCCCCACTCGTCGTCGTGGTAGCCGATGTAGTCGGGAGTGCTCAACGCCCACGCGCACCGCGGACGGTCGTCAGCAACGGCCTCCGCGAGCAGGGCCGGTCGTGGCGCCGGTTCTGTCCTGCCGGCCGACGTCATACCGGCCCGGCCTCCGGAACCGCGGCCAACGGCAGTGTCCCGTTGGCGACCTGCTTGGCCAACCGCCGGAGGGACGCCTGCAGCCCGATCCGGGCCAGCGGCTTGATGAGCGGCCAGCCCAGCTTGCCGACCACTCCGAAGGGCAGGTCGAGTTCTTCCGCCCAAGTCACCCGGCTCCCGCCGGGTGTCGCATGCACCTCGAAGATGCCGACGCCGCGGACGAACTCCCCTTCGTGCTGGGTGATCCACCGCCACGGAGGGTCGTAAACGGTGACCACCATCGTGTCAAGGAAACCGACACTGCCGATGCCGGTGAAGGCTGCCATTCGCGAGCCAACGTGAGGTATCGCAACCGACCCGTCGATCGGGTAGAGGCTGGTGGCGATGATCCAGCGCTCCTGCGAGGGCAGATCGACCATCGATGCGAACGCGGTGGCGGGTTCGACCGATAGGTCGACCGAAGCTTCGACCCGAACGGTCATAAGTCACCTGTGGTCTGTGCGGTGGGATTGTCGGAGGGCCGTGCGAACTGGGCGGATTCACCGGGCTGGGCACCTTTAGCGGGCTGGGTCGATGGAACTCGTGACGGGCCGACCTCGGCGAATACCGGCTGTTCGGCATCCGCGGTGCCCTCGGTCTCGGGGGACCCATCGCCGCCGGACAGGGTCGCGATCTCGGCGCGCAGCCGGTCGATTTCGCCGCCCATGCGCTCCAGCGCCCAGTCGACATCGCTCATCCGGTAGCCGCGCAGCGCCATGGCGAATCTGACCGTGCCGACGTCGGCGCCGGTCATGCCGTGCTCGGGCAACTCGGTCGGTGAGGTGCGCGGCGACAGCGGGGCCAGTTGCTCACCGCGCCCGAAGACGAACACCGCCAGCGCGAACATCACGAGCCCGATCACCGCCGCGATGACGAGGTACTGCAGAACGGTGGTCACCAGATGATCGTGCCACGGCGGGCCGACAGCCCAACTGCGGACAAGGTGGGGTGCTGATCAGATCAGGCCGCGCCGGGCCGCGAGCGGTGCACGGGTGCCGCGGATCGCCGCAGCCATGTCCACGGCACGGCGGGTCGGCAGCACCTGGTGGGCGCGGAACACCGCGGCGCCCTGCCAGGCGGCGATTGCGGTGGCTGCCAGCGTGCCCTCCAACCGCTGGTCGACGGGCACGTCGAGGGTCTCGCCGACGAAGTCCTTGTTCGACAGCGCCATCAGGACGGGCCAGCCGGTCGCGACCAGCTCGTCGGTCCGGTTGAGAATCTCCAGGCCGTGCCAGGTGTTCTTGCCGAAATCGTGGGTGGGATCGATGAGGATGCCGTTCGCAGGAACGCCGGCAGCGACCATCCGCTCGGCCGCACGGGTGGTCTCGTTGATCACCGCCGCCACGACGTCCCGGTATGAGACTCGGAACGGGTTGGTGCGGGGGGCTGCTCCCCCGGTGTGCGAGCAGACGATGCCGGCGCCGAACCGGGCCGCGACCTCGGCGAGCGCGGGGTCGGCACCGGCCCAGGTGTCGTTGATCAGGTCGGCACCCGACTCGCAGGCGGCGGCCGCGACGTCCGCCCGCCAGGTGTCCACGCTGATCACCAGCTCCGGGTACAGCGCGCGGACCCGCTCGACGAACGGCACGACGCGGCGGATCTCCTCCGCGACCGTGACCTCGTCTCCGACGCCGGCCTTCACCCCGCCGATGTCGACCAGGTCGGCCCCCTGCGCCACCGCCTGGTGGACGGCCTCGACGGCGGCTCCGTCGGAGAACGTCCGACCGGCGTCGAAGAAGCTGTCCGGCGTTCGGTTCACGATGGCCATCACCGCAGCACGATCGATCGGTAGCGGACGGCCGCGGAGGACCACACGGGCGTGCTTGTTCGTGGCGAGTGTCATCGACGCCCAGGGTACAAACCTGTTTCGCCGTCCTGTTCGCCGTCCTGTTCGCCGTCCGCAACGATGGTCCGCAACGATGGTCCGATGCTCAGCGATGAGGAACTGATGTCCATCGCCGACCGGTTGCTTGCCGTGAGCGGCATCGTCGGGGTCACCCTGGGTGGCAGCCGGGCACGCGGGGCGGCACTGCCCGGGTCCGACATCGATCTGGGCTTGTACTACCGCGGCGCGTTGGACATCGAGGCGCTTGGCGAGTTGGCCCGTGAGCTGTCGGGCCCGCAAGCGGAGGTGACCGCGATCGGCGGATGGGGTCCCCGGGTCAACGGCGGGGGCTGGTTGACGATCGGCGGGCAGGCCGTCGACTGGATCTACCGCGACCTGGACGACGTCGACGCCTGCTGGCGCCGGGCCTGCCGCGGCGAGATCGTGGTGCATGTCCAGGTCGGGCACCCCGCGGGCTTCCCGGATTGGGCGTACCCGGGCGAACTGGCGCTGGCCGTCCTGCTGGCCGATCCGACCGCCGAACTGGGCATGCGTCGCGCCGAGATGACCCACTATCCGGCGGCGCTGGCGCGGGCACAGTGTCGCGGTCTGTGGGAGGCCGACTTCTGCCTGAGCATCGCGGGTAAGGCGATCGGTCGCGCAGATGCCGCCTACATCGCCGGATGCCTGTTCCGGGCGGTGACGGTGTGCGTGCACGCCCTGCACGGCGCGGCCGGAGTCTGGGTGATCAACGAGAAGGGCGGGGTCGCCTCGGCCGCGCGGCTGCCGGGCTGTCCCGCCGATTTCGAGGGCCGGGTACAGGCGTTGATGGGCGGTGTGGGGACGTCGGCGGCCGAACTCGGGCGCACCCTCGCCGCCGCCGCTGCGGTGGTCGCGGAGGTGAAGGCGGCGCTGGGCGAGGTGCCGGCGCCGGGCGTGCCGGCGCGGACTCTGGGCGGCACGTCCGGCGCGTCCGGCGCCGCTGGCGGCACCGGTGGCTGACCGATCGGCCGGCCGGTCCGCCGGGCCGACTGTGGGTTGGGGAACCATGGAACAGCCCGGGGCGCAAGATCTGCCACCGGCACCGCGGCCACATCCGGCGGGGCCACATCCGGCGGGGCCACATCCTGCGGGGCCACATCCGGCGGGGCCATATCCGGCGGGGCCATATCCGGCGGGGCCATATCCGGTGGGACCTACCTCGAAGGCCAGGTCGCCGCGGGACCCGCCAGGTCCCCTCGGACCCAGCAACCCGGCTGACAAACAGGCCGGCGTGGTGCAGATACGCACGACTCGACGATCACTTTCATGACACCGGAGCGGCCTTACATTGAAGCGCACATCAGGGTTGAGTTGGCGCCCATCAGGTTGAGTGTGGGGATGACGATCCTTGGAGCCGTCAAGCAACGCCCCGCCCGAAAGGGCTGGCAGCGGCTCGACCTGATCGCTGCGTGCGCGGCGGAGGCACTCTGCCGGCTGGTCGTTCCCCTCGTTTCGGCACGCTGACCCATCGGCGGCGACGTAGCGCCCGGGGAGTACCGCCGTTCCACCTGCCGGGTGATCAGGCCAACCATCCATGCGCGCTGTGACGGCAGCGTCCTCTCGTATGTCCCCAAAAGGTTGAATGCCGGACACCTGGAGTCAATGTGCCGTCGGTAGCGTGCACGCACCACGTCATAAGCTGCGTCGGGAAGGCATGGCCATGGCCCCGGTTGACCGCCGTACATTCTTCAAATTGGTGGGAGCCCCGGCCATCGCCGCCGCGCTGCCACTTGATCTCGGGAAGGTGCTGTCCATCCCGGCCAACAACAGAACCGGGTCGATCAACGACGTCGAGCATGTCATCTTCCTGATGCAGGAGAACAGGTCCTTCGACCACTACTTCGGGACGATGCGGGGGGTTCGCGGTTTTGCCGACCCGCACCCGGTGATGCTGTCGTCGGGCCGGAGCGTATGGCACCAGCCGAACGGAACGAGTGAATTGCTGCCGTTCCGACCCGAGGTGCCGAACCTGGGCAAGACTTTCCTGCCGGACCCGCCACACGGCTGGGTCGACACCCACGCCGCCTGGAATGCCGGACGCTACGACGGGTGGGTGCCCAACAAGGGCGTCACGACGATGACGTATCACACCGAGAAGGATCTGCCGTACCAGTTTGCGCTCGCCGAAGCCTTTACGATTTGCGACAACTACCATTGTTCGCTGCTTGGCCCGACCGACCCTAACCGTTACCACATGTGGACCGGCTGGGTCGGCAATGACGGGACGGCGGGCGGTCCTGTCATCAACAATGCGGAGGCGGGTTACGACTGGTCCACCTACCCGGAACGGCTGGAGCGCGCAGGAATTTCGTGGAAGGTGTATCAGGACATCGGTGTCGGCCTGGACGCTGCCGGCTTCTGGGGATGGACCGAGGACCCGTATATCGGCAATTACGGCGACAACTCCCTGCTCTATTTCCACCAGTATCAAAACGCCCAACCCGGAACGCCGCTCGCCGACAAGGCGAAGGTGGGCACCAATATCAACGCGCAGGGCCGCAACCCCGAGGCACTGCTGGCCGATTTCCGCGCGGAGGTCGCCGGCGGCCGGCTGCCGCAGGTCTCTTGGATCGTCGCGCCCGAGGCCTATTCCGAGCACCCGAACTGGGAACCGGATTTCGGATCCTGGTACGTCTCGCAGGTCATCGACATTCTTGCCGCCAACGCTGACGTGTGGAGCAAGATGGCCCTGTTTGTCACCTATGACGAGGAGGGTGGCTTCTTCGACCATCTGGTGCCGCCGACCCCGCCGCCGACCCGGGCGCAGGGCCTGTCGACCGTGCCGATCACCAACGAGATCTTTCCCGGCAATGCCGACAATCCGGCCGGCCCCTACGGACTCGGCGTGCGGGTGCCGATGATCGTCGTGTCGCCTTGGACCCGCGGCGGGTGGGTCAACTCGCAGCTGTTCGACCACACGTCGCTGATCCGGTTCCTCGAAGCGAGATTCGGCCACCACCGTCCGGACTTGACGGAATCCAACATCACCCCGTGGCGTCGTGCCGTCGTCGGTGACCTGACCACCGCATTCGACTTCAAGACGCCCAACAAGTCCCGAGCGAGCAGGTTGCCCGGCACCGACGACTTCAAGCCCGACGATCTCGTTCGGCACCCCGACGAAGTACCCGTACCGCCAACAGATCAGCGTGTCCCCGGCCAGCAGCGCGGTGTGCGGCGAGCACGGGCGATCCCGTACACCTTGCACGTGAACGGGCGCCTGGACGGGGCGTTCTACACCATCGACTTCGCGAGCGCCGGTGGTGCGGCGGCAGTGTTCCAGGTGTGGTCGGCGGGCAGTGCCGACCCGCCCAGGAGCTACACGGTCGAGTCGGGTCAGAAACTGACCGACAGCTGGGACGTAGGGCCGGGGTACGACCTGGCAGTGCACGGCCCCAACGGTTTCTTCCGCGGCTTCAAGGGCGGCACTGCCGGCCGGCAGGCGAATCTCCAGATCACGGCGTCCTATGATCCTGGGAGGCACGGCATGGCGCTGCGCATCACCAATCGCGGTTCGGCAGCGGCCAAGGTGACCGTCCGCAACGGCTATACCAAGCGATCGAGCACGGAACTCGTCCGGGTGGGCGAGGGGCACACCGAAAAGGTCTCGTTGGCACTCGCCGTCGGCTGGTACGACCTCGTCCTCACGGTCGAGGGCGACCCGCAGTTCAAATACCGTTACTCCGGCCACGTGGAGAACGGCTCGGAGAGCATCACCGACCCGATGATGGGCGGGCTGTTGGCCTACCTGCCGGCGTCGGGCCGGCCGGCCGGCTGAGGGCGGCGCACGCCAGGTCTATCCGCTCAAGAAAAGCGAAAGCGCTGTAACGGAGCGCATTCCGGTCAGGTTGGGTGACGGTGCTCACATCGGCGGGCGGCCGTGCCATCGGCCGGCTCGACGGCTTGGCAGACTGCTTCAGCGCCGCTCGGTGCGAGGAGTCCCCGACTACTCCGGTGTCCAATGACCGCAGCCCGGCGCCGTTGGCGTATTTCGCCGGACTTGAGTAGCGCGACCAGGTGGGTTTCCTGGCGGGGTTGAGCTTCGGCTGCTTGCCGCGCGGCCGTCCCTTGGCCTTCCCGATTCTCATGCCTTCCCGGGTGCGGAGGTGGGATGAGGTCGGCCTCGAATTCGGCGACCATGGCCGGCATGTCGAACAGCAGTCGGCCGACCGGGTCGGTCGGGTCGTAGACGGCCCCGCCGAGGCTGAGCCGGACCCGCCGCGTGGTCAGTTTCAACAATTTCGCTCAGATCGCCGTCAGCCCGCAGGTTATCGGCTTGCGGGGCACGATGAGCGGGGACTTGCCTCGCTCCGTGCCCGCCCCCCGCGCCGAGCGTCGTGTCCGAGGGCCGGCCAATGCCCATTGTCCCTGGCGACATTCGGGCGCAAGCAATCTGCTCGGTCCGGGCGGACGTCGACCGCGGGTGACATGCCGAGGACGAGGCGATCGCTGCTGCTGACACTCTGCTCCTGACATTCCGAACCCGCTTGGCGTCGACGACAACGCGCACCTGCTCGACAGGGTCCTGCGCCTCGTCGCGCCGGCGGGCTGGGCTGGCGGTGAGGTTGCCCGGTCCGGGCGTCGATGTTGGTGCTGTCGACCATCGATGGCCCCGTCAGGACGGATTGGCTGCCGCGATTGATCTTTCAGGTGCAGCGCCATGGTTGTAAGGTATGTCCGCCCATCTGGGTGTCGGCTGCAGTGCCGGTTGGTGCTTTCGGACGCTGCCCGGTTGGTTCGTCCATTGACGAAGCGAGGCGCCCAATGACGGGTCCGTTGACGATCGACCAGCTCCCAGGACCGCACGGAGTGCCGATCCTCGGGAATCTCCTCGATCTCAACACGCCCAACCCGATGGAGACGATCATCGGGTGGGCCTGCAGTGGGGCCCGATCTTCCGGGTCAGCGTGCCGGGCAGGGATCTCGTCATCGTGTCGGGCGCAGACCTTGTCGAGGAGATCTGCGACGACACCAGGTTCGGCAAACAGCTCGGCCCGGGCCTGAAGGCGGCACAGGACGACGGGAGCCAGCCAGGGGCTGTTCACCAGCGAGACGAGCGACCCACTGTGGCGCCGCGCGCACAACATCCTGATGGCGCCGTTCAGTCAGCAGGCCATGCGCGGGTACATGCCACGCATGGTCGACATCGCCGGGCAACTGGTGGACAAGTGGTCCCGCCTCAACCCGGATGACGAGGTCAACGTCCCGCAGGACATGACCGCCCTCACCCTGGACACCATCGCGCTCTGCGGTTTCGACTACCGCTTCAACTCGTTGTATCGGGACACCCCACACCCGTTCGTCGCGGCCATGGTGCGGAACCTTGTCGAACGCCAGAAGCAGGCCAGGGAGCTGCCGATCCAGCGCAAGCTGCGGATCCAGGCCCGGCGACAAGTAAAGGAGGATCAGGAGTTTCAAGTCAACCTGGCTAAGGAGCTGATGGCGGAGCGGCGTCGACTCGGCGATGCCACAGAACAATCAGTCAACAGCGACCTGCTGGGTCTGATGCTGACCGGCTTCGACAAGCAGAGCGGACAAGTCCTTCCCGACGACAACATCGTCGCCCAGTGCCTCACCTTCCTCGTCGCTGGTCACGAGACGACCAGCGGGCTGCTGTCCTTCGCCATCTATTTCCTGATGAAGAATCCGCAGTACGCGCAGCGGGCGCGGGCCGAGATGGACGAGGTGCTCGGCAACGACTGCCGAACCCAGCTATGAGCAGATCCACCGGCTCAGCTACGTCCGGCAGGTCCTCGACGAATCGTTGCGGATGTGGCCGACGGCGCCGATGTTCACGCGCACGCCTCTGCATGACACCGTGGTAGCCGGCAGGTCTGCCTTTCCGAAGGACACCGCGCTATCGATACTCGTGCCGATGCTGCACCGGGACCGGAGTGTGTGGGGAGCCGACGCCGAAGAGTTCAACCCGGACCATTTCCGCCCCGAGCGCTTCAAGTCCGTGCCGCCCAATGCTTATCGCCCCTTCGGGACCGGAATGCGCCTGCATCGGTCGTCAATTCGCTCTCCAGGAGGCCACGCTCGTCCTGGGAATGCTGTTGCAGCGGTTCGAATTCATCGACCACCGTGACTACCAGTTGCACACACTGGCCACGTTGACCGTCAAGCCCGCCGACTTCTGGATCAAGCTGCGCCCGCGCACCGACCACGCGCTGCGGGTCACCATCCCGCCGCCCAGCCCAGTGGAGCAACCAACGGCGGACCGGCCGCAGCGACGTCCGGCCTCCACCGGTCATGGCACGCCGCTGCTGGTGCTCTTCGGGTCGAATCTGGGAACCGCCGAAGGCATCGCCAACCGACTCGGCCGAGAGGGAGTGGAGCGCGCGCGGCTACCAGGTCGGCAAGCGCGTCGGAGTCGGTCCGCGGTGGAATATACCGGGTCCGGCGAGGCGCTGATGACTCGGACGGCGGTGTCAGCGGTCCTGGTCACGGGTCAGCGTTGCTCCTGATCCTCGGCGGTGGCGCCGGCCCATCGGTCCAGGCCGGAGGTCGGCCGGCCCCAGGTCATGCCGCCGACGGACCGCCATTTTCGTGCCGAGCGGACCGGTCAGGGTGGAGGGCGCCTCTGGTTCCGGCAGCTGCGGCCGGCGGCTACCTCGTCGACGTATCTTGTGTCGGGATTCTGGTGACCGCCACCGGCGTCGAATTTTCATGCCATGGTCTTCTCGTTTCTGACTTGTTGCGGGCCGGGTGAGGACGGTGTTGCAGCAGGATCAGGGTTCGGATGCTTCCGACTCCGTCACGAACTGGTCAGGGTGGCTGCCAGCAGTTCCAGTCCCCGGCTGACTTCCTGCGGCCGGTGCACCGGGGTCAGGCCGTGACGGCCGGGTACCGGAACAGATCGGCCAGGAGGGTGGGGGCGGTGAGGGGGAGGAGGTGGTTGTGACCGGGGACGACGGTGGTGCAGGCGTCGGGCAATATCCTGGCCAGGTGGTCGACCAGCCGATGCGTGAAGGGCGGGCTGTCGCCGCCGGCGACGAGGTGGACCGGCTGCACGACCCGGCGCGCTAGTGTCCTGCGCCAGAGATTCGTTTTAATAGTCGTCCGAGGGATTCGAGGATCTCGTCGGCGCTCTTGGTCCAGATGAAAGGTTTCGGGTGGGTGT
>Ga0208081_1000037_pt1 | contig 29051 bp, 26 predicted proteins | sample NGESurshal092012_6_FD_184479 | JGI IMG/M metagenome (GOLD analysis project Ga0208081, IMG submission 184479) | Arctic peat soil microbial communities from Barrow, Alaska - NGEE Surface sample 415-1 shallow-092012 (SPAdes) | ecosystem: Environmental > Terrestrial > Soil > Wetlands > Peat ...
CCAACGAGCGCACCGCGCTGGCCTGGGTGCGCACCGGCCTTGCCCTGATCGCGGGCGGGATCGCGCTCACCTCGGTGGCCGCGCTCACCGGTCTGCCCGCCTTCCTGGACGTCGTCGCGCTGCTGGCCTGCCTGTTCGGCGGCGCCATCGCGGTGATTGCGCTGGTGTCCTGGCGCAGCGTCGAGCGGGCGCTGCGCAGGGGAGATCCCTTGCCCGCGCCCAGAGCGCTCGGCTGGCTCGTTTCGCTGGTCGTCATCGCGGCCGTCGGCGTCGCCGTGTACGCGCTGACCCAGATGCCGCGATGACCGGCGACCGACCGACGGCCGAAACGGTCGAGGTGTACGGCGCGGCCCGCGAACGCACCGCACTGGCCTGGCAACGGACCGGGCTCGGCGTGGTGATCGGCTACTTCCTGCTCTTCGTCGCGCTCGTTCGTCACGGTGTGCTGGCGTTGGGCGCCCTGGCGGCCGGCGTCGGGGTGGCGCTCGCCGTGCTGGCCGTGGCGTTCCTGCCGACCGCCCGGCGACCGCGGCACGAGGAGCCGAACCCGTGGATCCTGCTGCTCGCCGTCGCGGTTCCGGTGCTGACCCTGGCGGTGCTCGGCGCGCTGGTCGCCGTCATTCCGCTGCTGAATCGATGAGTCACCCGATCCGCCGCGCCACCCGACCCTCCCTGAGCCGTGCTGAGCGGTTGCGGCGAATTTCCCGGCGTCACTGCAACGCCGGGATGACCTCCTTCTCGAACAATTCGATGCCGGACGTGTCGTAGGCCGCCTCCGGGAAATAGGTGATGGCGCAGGACAGTCCGGCGGCCTAGAGCGCCGACAGCTTTTCGACGATCTGCTCCGGTGTGCCGACCCCCGGCAAATTCCCGAATCCAGACAATTGCCGCTCGGCAAGGTCCGCGCCGATCGATGCCGTCAGGTGCTCGCGGATCCAGGAAAGCCGCTCCTGCACTTCTTTTTCGGTCGCCCCGATGGCGACGTTGTAGTTCGCGGACCTGGTGATCGCGCCGAAATCCGTTCCCACGGAACGGCAATGCTCGGCCAGCACCGCTGACTTCCGGCGGAATCCGTCGAGGGTTCCGTCGAAGTTGGTGTACTGCGAGTACTTTGCCGCGATCTTTCGCAAGTGACCTTCTCGCCGCCTCCGGCGATCCACAGCGGAATGCCGCCGGGCTGCAGCGGAAGTGGCCGCACGATGGCGCCGTCGACCTGATACGGCTTGCCCTGCAACGTCGCCGAGCCGGTGGTCCACGCCTGCCGCATGATCTGCACGCCCTCGTCGAGCGCCCGCAACCGCTCGCCGGCCGGCGGGAAACCGTACCCGTAGGCCCGCCACTCGTGCTCGTACCAGCCGCCGCCGATGTCCATCTCGGTCCGGCCGCCGGACACGATGTCCACCGTCGCGGCCACCTTCGCCAGGTACGCCGGGTTCCGGTACGACATACAGGTGCACATCTGACCGAGCCGGACCCGCGTGGTCGACGCCGCGAACGCCGCCGTCAACGTCCATGCCTCATACGTCGCTTCGTGGATCGGTGTCGGGTGGTGTGGAAATGGTCGTACACCCAGATGGACTCCCACGGACCCGAATCGGCGCGCTGGGCGAGCCCGGACATCGTTGTCCAGTGCTCGGCCGGATCGATGCCGACCAGGTCCATGCGCCAGCCCTGCGGGATGAAGACGCCGAATCTCATCGTCATCGGGCCAATTTAACGGCCCGACCATGTAGTGCGGTCGGACCCGGCGAGTGGGGACCTTTGGCCCGTGTGGTGATGACCTGTCGCGGATGACGATGAGGCGGTCAGAAAGTTCCGTCACCTTCAACCAAGGAGTCGATATGGCCACCCCCCTCACCGACCGTCCCGGCCCGAACCCGGATCATGCATCGAGCGCGCCCACCGCAGGCACTGTCGCCGCAAAGAACGCACAGGTTCCGGACACACCGAGGTTCAGTCCTGCGGCACAGGTGGCGATCGCCCTGCTGAGAGTCGCACTGGGCTTCATCTTCCTGTGGGCGTTCCTGGACAAGTTTTTCGGGCTCGGCTACGCGACAGCGGCCGACAAGGGCTGGATCGACGGCGGTTCGCCGACCAAGGGTTTCCTGTCCGGCGTCAAGGTCGGTCCGTTCGAGTCCTTCTTCAACTCGATCGCCGGCACCTGGTGGGCCAACACGCTGTTCATGCTGGGTCTGTTCGCGATCGGCACCGCACTGATCCTCGGCGTCGCCATGAAGATCACCATGTTCGCCGGCCCGCTGCTGCTGGTGTTGATGTGGAGTGCTGAATGGCCGATGGCTCAGTTCGACTCCGCGGGTGAGGCAACCCGGTCGGCCAACCCGTTCCTCGACGACCACCTGATCTACGCGCTGGTCATCATCGTGCTGGCGTTGATCGGCGCCGGCCGGGTGTACGGCCTTGGCAACTGGTGGGCAAAGGTGACCGGGCACAACACCTGGCTGCGTTGATCCCGAAGTTCGATCCCGAAGTTCGATCCCGAAGTTCGATCCCGAAAGTTGATGCAGCCGTTGATCAGAATGCTCACGACCGTCCGATCAACAGATTGACCGAGTGAAAGCCGCCGACAGTGCCGACTCAGGAAGTCCTGCGAAAGCCGTGCTGGTCATGGCAAACCATCCATGACCGGCCACAGCCGGAGGGAATCAGTAGGGGGAGGGTCATGATCAACAGCGAGATGCTGTGGACCGGGGGGTCCACGGAACTGCGGCCGGCGAACGGCACCACCGGTCTCGGTTGGACGGACGCGCAGGACTCAGGAAGGGACGTAGGACCCGGCGCTACCGCGGCGACGACGATGGGAAAGGTGAGTACTCCGATGGTGCAAGCACCGACCGAGAAGATCACCGTGTACCTCCTGGACGATCATGAGATCGTCCGGCTCGGGCTGAAGGACCTGCTCGAGAGCGAGGGCGACATCGAGGTCGTCGGCGAGTCCGGGTCGGTTGCCCATGCGCAGGCCCAGATCCTGGCCCTGCAGCCCCAGGTCGCGGTACTGGACGGCAGATTGCCGGACGGCTCGGGCATCGACGTCTGCCGGGAGATCCGGTCCCGCGACCCCAATATCGCCGCGCTGATCCTGACCTCGTTCGACGATGACGAGGCGTTGTTCGCGGCGATCATGGCCGGCGCCGCAGGGTACGTGCTCAAGCAGATCCGCGGTTCGGATCTCATCGACTCAGTGCGGAGGGTGGCGGCCGGTCAGTCGCTACTCGACCCGGCGGTGACCGCGCGGGTGCTCGAACGAGTCAGGCGCGGACCGGAACTGGATCCGGCTCTCGCCCCGCTCACCGACCAGGAACGGCGCGTGCTCTCGCTGATCGGCGAGGGGATGACGAATCGGCAGATCGCCGAATCCATGTTCCTGGCCGAGAAGACCGTGAAGAACTACGTGTCCAGCCTGCTGGCCAAGCTGGGACTGCAGCGGCGCACTCAGGCGGCGCTGTTCGCCGCCCGGCACATGCCCGACCTGCCCGAGTAGGCACCTGGGCACAAGGGCCCCGAACGCGATCACGCCGGTCAGCGCGCGGGCACCTGCCACACCACCCGGGTTCCGGTGTCCCCGGCCGGGCCCAGTTCGCAGCTCCCGCCGAGCTTCTCGGCTCGCTCATGCATGTTGCGCAGGCCGTTGCCGGCCGGGGCGCCGCGCAGCCCGCGGCCGTCGTCGGCGACCGTCAGCACCACCTGATCGCTGACCTCGAGCACCACCGTCACCGACGTGGCCAGCGCATGCCGGGCCACATTCGACAGCGCCTCATGCAGCACTGCCAATAGGTGCGCCCGCACCTCGTCGGACACCCCGCTGTGCACCGCGCCCATCGTCCGAACTTGCGGCTTGAAGCCGAGCGAGGGCACTACCGCCACGACCGTCTCGGTGATCTCGTCCCGCAGATCCGCGGCCCTGCGCGGGTTCCCCAGCTCGAAGATCGTCCGGCGGATGTCCTTGATGGTGACGTCCAGCTGATCCACCGCGGCGCTGATCCGATCGGCCACCCGCCCCTCGCCGGCCAGCCTCGAGGTGTTCTCCAGGGTGAGCCCCACCGCGAACAACCGCTGGATCACCAGGTCGTGCAGGTCCCGGCCGATCCGGTCGCGGTCCTCGAACACGGCGAGCCGGGCCCGGTCCTCCTGTGATTCGGCGACCTCCAGCACCAATGACACCTGGGCGGCGAACGCCTCAGCGGAACCGACGGTGCTGTCGTGTACCCGGTCGAGATGATCCGGTGACCAGCGCAGCCACAGCACACCCGCCACCCGCGTGCTGTTGCCCACCTTGACCAGCAGATCCTCACCTGGTCCGGGCGACACGCTGACCCCGGTGGCCAGCACCGCCTCCGGGGTGCTCAGGCCGAACGCGGCGGCGCCGGTCTCGCCGTTCCCGTCGGATCCGATCCCCGTCATCGGGTTCTCGTTAAGCGGGGAGTTGGCGACCCCTGCCGATCCCGCGACCCTGAGCTCGGAACTGCCGGGTGGGCACAGGTACAGGGTCGCACCATCCGCGTTGCCGGCCGCCAATGCGTGTTCGGCGATGACGTCCGCGGGCCGGCCGCGTGGTTCGGTTCCCAGCAGGGTCGCGCTGACCGACGCGGCCGCCTCCAGCCACTGCCGGTGCCGGGACATCCGCTCGTACAGCCGGGCGTTCTCGATGATGACTCCGGCGGCGGCCGCCAGGGCCACCACCAGTTCGGTGTCCTGCTCGGTGAACGGCCCGCCGCCGATCCGCTCGGTGAGGTAGAGGTTGCCGAACACGCGGTTGCCGATGCGGATGGGCGCGCCGAGAAAGGTCGTCATCGCCGGGTGGTTGGCGGGGAATCCGTAGGACAGCGGGTGATCTGCGAGGTTGGCCACCCGTAGTGGGCGGGGGTCGTCGATCAGTACCCCGAGGATGCCGTGGCCGGTGGGTGGGGCACCGATCCTGAGCCTCTCGTCGGCGCTGATGCCGTGCGTGACGAACTCGCGTACCCGCCGGACCGGGACGCCCTCGTCGAGCACGCCGAGCGCGGCGTACCTCGCGCCGGACAGCTCCGCGGCGGCATCCACGATGCGCTGCAGGGTGGTGCTCAGGTCCAGGTCGGACGCAATCAGCCCGACCGTGGCGAGCAGCGCACGCAACGGGGCCACCGACGGGTCAACACTCTGACTCGTCACTCCTGTTCGGTCCCGCAGCACGCGCTCATCGCCTCGAATGGTACGGGCGGTGCGCCAACGCGGCCGAGACAAGTGCCCGCGCGCCCGCCGCCCGACAACTTCCTCAGCTGCTGGCCGCGTGCTGCGGCGTCCGCTGACGTTCCGCGGCGGGCCGAGCCCGCGGGAACGACCGCAGCCAGATCCGTCGGTGTACCTCGGCCAGCACGACCTTCGCCACCAGGTAGCCGATGAACGCGCCGACTCCGTTGGCGATGACGTCGCGGGGTGTGCTCACCCGGGCGGGCAGGTCGACAGCCTGCACGGCTTCGATCACCGCCGACAACGCGACCGCCGCCGGGACAACGAGCCAGCGCGCGCGGGGCAATGCCAGCGCCCCGAAGAGGCCGATCGGCACGAACATCAGCACGTTCGCGCTGAACTCGAGCTTGCCGAAGGTGACCCACAGCGGCAGGCCCTGGGCGTGCGCGCGGGCGAGAAGGGCGACGAGATCACGCTGCCCGTCGGGGTCGGGCGGGCCAGGGGTGAACGTGATGACGGCGACAACGACCAGGAAGGCCAGCAACAGCCCGGCCGACACCCACCGCAGCCCGCGGAGCGGGGGTGTGGTGGATCGCGCGGAGGGCATCGTCTCATGGTAGAAGGCTCACGGACATGGAATGTGCGCATTCGGCTTGAGGCAGATGCGCACGTTCGGGTGCGCTGCCGATTCACCAGACCACCGGAGACGCCTGGTCGGCGCAGTCCGGTGATGGGTGTCACACAACGGGTAACATCTCGGTCACCGTCCGGCCTCAGCACGCCTCGGGCAGGCGGTCATGCCGGCGCCGCGCCTTAGGCTCCACGGGTGAGCTTCACCGTCGGTTTCGACCTCGACATGACCTTGATCGACCCGCGTGCCGGGATCGTCGAGGTCTTCGACGTGCTCGCCGCCGAGACCGGCATTCCGCTGGATGGCAGGGCGTTCGTGACCAGGCTCGGTCCGCCGTTGCGGCAGGAGTTCGAGCGGTACGGGCTGGATGAGGCCACCATCGCCGGGCTCGTCGATCGCTACCGGGCGCTGACTCCGGAACTGACGATTCCCCGGACCATCGCGATGCCGGGTGCGGTCGAGGCGGTGCGCGCGGTGACCGACCGCGGCGGCCGCGCGGTGGTGGTGACCACCAAGTTCGGTCCGAACGCCCAGGCGCACCTTGACTACCTGGGCATCGAGGTCTCTGCCGTGGTCGGGGATCTGTGGAGCGCGGCCAAGGCCATTGCGCTGCAGGAGTTGGGCGCCGAGGTCTTCGTCGGTGATCATCTCGGCGACATCACCGGCGCCAGGGCGGCCGACGCTTTCGCGGTCGGGGTGGCCACCGGTCCGATCAGCGCCGAGGACCTGCTGGCCGCCGGCGCCGACGTTGTGCTGCCCGACCTCACGCACTTCCCGGGCTGGCTGGAGTCCTACCTGCTGGCAACGGTGCACTGACGGGACGGTTCGGCGACGGGTGGCGGCAGGGATGTCGGGGCTCAGCCCGCGGCGGCGTCCTGGTGCGCGACGAGTCCGAGCAGGTTGCCCTCGCTGTCCCGGACGAAGGCCTGCGATTCGGCTCGCCCGGCCGGCCCGAAGACGCCCTCGGTGTCGGTGAAGATGACGCGCGGCTCGGCGACGACGTCCACTCCGGCATCACGCAACTGGCCGATCCGTTCTTGCAGGTCAGCGACCCGGAGGTAGATCATCGCGGTCGGGGCCGCTTGTTCGAGCAGCAGCCGGGTGCCGCCGAGGTCGACAAACACCAGCGGGCCGAACCGGGCGATCAGCGGCAGCCCGAGGGTCTGCGTGTAGAACTCGGTGGCCCGGTCCAGATCGTCGGCATGCTGGGCGACCTGGACAACACCGGAGGGCTGTGCAGCGGTCACGGCTGCGAACCGGGATCGGACGCCTGGTCTGCCGTGGCGCGGGCGAGCGCACGCGCGGACCGACGGGCATCGACCGCGACGCCGGCCAGCCCGACAGCGAAGCCGAGTGGGGCGAGCATGGCGGTGAGGTTGAGCCAGAGCGGCAGGTCGTGCGATCCGGACGCGAACATCACCATGATCACCACGATGGCCAGCACGCCGATCGCGAACAGGGCCATCCCGATCCGCACCGGCACCGACGCGCGTGGAGCGAACGCCCACGGCGCCGGCCCCTTGGTGCGCGGGCGTGGCGGATCGCCTGCCGGTGTGGAGGGAATCGGTTCAGCCGGGATCGACGCGGGACCGGACAGTTCGGGCACGTCCTCAGGATAGTGCCGAGAGTCCATGCCGCCGGACCGGATCCGCTGGGCGGCCAACAACACCTGGGGGGCCGTGGAGTGTGGGGCGAGGGCGGCTCCTACCAGTGGCTCCTACGGTGGCTCCTACCGGTGGCTCCTACCGGTGGCTCCTACCGGTGGCTCCCACCAGTGGCTCCCGACAGTCGTTCCGTCACAGGTACACGGCCGCCGTCCCGTGGTTGTTCCGATGGCACGGAGCAGTGCGGCGGCCCCAGTAGGCTGGTCGTCCGGTGCACCCGCAACGGAGGCACTCGGCGGCGCGCGCCGCCCCACAGATCGAAACAGATCAAGATGGATCGAGATAGGTGACTTCGGTGCCCAGCGGCAAGGTCAAGTGGTTCGACGCGGACAAGGGATTCGGTTTCATCGCCCAGGACGGGGGCGAGGACGTCCATGTCCGGACGTCCGCGCTGCCGTCCGGAGTGGCCACCCTCAAACCCGGTCAGAAGGTCGAGTTCGGCGTGGCCGACGGGCGGCGTGGACCGCAGGCGTTGCAGGTGACGTTGCTCGACGCGCCGCCGTCGATGGTGGCGGCAACCCGCCGACCGGCGGAGGAACTGCACGGCCTGGTCGACGACATGATCAAGCTGCTGGAGTCCAAGGCGCTGCCGGACTTGCGCAGGGGGCGGTACCCGGACCGCGCCATCGGCGCGCGGATGGCTCAGGTGCTGCGGGCGGTGGCGTCCGAACTGGAGGCCTGAGGCGGTGACGAGCGGCGAGGCGCCCGGCGACGTCCCAGCGAGTGGACCCGGCCGACTCGGGGACTATTGCTCGTTCGCGCCCGGTGCCGGCAGCGGGTCGATGAGCAGCAGCCAGGCGCGGGTGGCGGCGAAGTCGACGCCACTCTGCTCGCCCGGTACCAGCACGAACGCGCTCTGCACCTCGACGTAGGTGAGCTGGTCTTCCGGCGCCAGGGTCTGCAGGGTGTAGGCCAGTCGCCCGTCGGAGAACACCTCGCTGCGCCCGTCGGCCAGTTCGCCCTTCGCGTCCAGGTACCGGAAATAGACGGCCCACGGCGTCGAACCGACCGTTTCCGGGACGTTGATCTGCACCTGCTGCCCGGGCTTCAGCGACAGCCGCGGCACGTCCGCGATTCCGGTCTCCGTGCACGACACGGTGGAGGCAGCCTCGTCGACGTCGCACCAGTGGGTGGGGGCGGTCTGTACGGCGGTGTGATTGCCGAAGAAGGTGACGTCCGGTCGGGGCGCGTCACAACCGGCCAGCACCACACCTGCCGCCAGTACCGCCGCGACCCAGCGCCAACGTCGGGCCGCGGCCCTGCCCCGGCGCTGTCGGTCCCGGCGGGCTTGGTCAGCCGGCTTCCGATCCGCCTGCGGACCGGGCCGTCCAGCGACCCCACGAGCCCGGATCATCCTTGCTCCTTCGGCCGGCGGGTACCCGCGTCACGCACCGGGCGGTGGGGCGGCGCCGGGCCGGCGGGAGGTGCGCCGGCTGGCGGGTTGTTGCCGGTCGTGTTCGGCGCGGTGCCGGGATTGCTCGGTGCCCCGCCGTACCCGGGAACGGTCGGCGGAGCAGGGGTCGGCAGACCAGCGGTAGGTCCAGCGGTGTGCATGCGCGAGGTCGGCGGCGAGGGCTGGGGTGGTGAGCCCGGGACGTAGGTCCACGCCTGGTTCGGACCGGGCGGACTGCCCGGTGTTCCGGCCGGCCAGCTCGACCCCGGGGGCCGCGGTGTACCGGCCGTCCAAGCGGTGGTCGCCGCGGTGGGTTCCGTTGTGCTGGAACCCTTCTTCCGGGAATCGGAGGCGTCCTGCTGAGGAGTGCGGCGCAGCCGGCGGGTCAGCCGGGAGTAGTCCAGCCAGGGAAACAGTGATCGGCCGCGGCGCACCAGCGCGCTCTGCACCAGGCCGATGACCAGCAGCACCGTGATCACCGAGAACCCGATCACGTAGACCCGGTCGTGCCCGAACGACCACACCCCGCCGATGAGCAGGCCCACGACGCCGCCGAACACCCAGGAGAGCTGTAGCACCGTCTCGGACAGGCCGAAGGCCGACGCCCGGCTTGCCTCGGGCAGTTCGTGCTGGATCACCGAGTCGAGGCAGACCTTGGCCAGCGACGACGCCGTGGAGCCCACCAGGCCGACCAGCGCGGCCGTCGCCAGACCGGGCGCGAGGACCGCGATCAAGGTGGACACCGCGGTGGCGGCCAGCGACAGGATCGAGACGGTCTCCGGCTTGGACAGCGGCAACCGGGCGCCGAGACCGTTGCCGACGAACCCGCCGATCCCGGCCGCCGCGCCGACCACCCCCAGCAGCAGCAGCTGGGTGAACCCGCTGGCCTCGCTGTACTCGCTCTTGATCACGAAGGCGATGAACAGCGCGAGGAAGCCGGTCTCCACCCGGATGGTGCCGTTCGCCCAGAGCGTGGTGGTGACGGACAGTGGGAACGCACGGTTGGCCTTGGGTCCCACACCGTCGACGGGAATCTCGCCCGCCGTCGACTCCACCCAGGCCGGAATGCGCAGGCAGAGCCAGCCGCCGGCGATGCTCAGCAGGGCGGTGAAGATCAACGCTCCGGTCGAGCCGAACGCCCAGGACAGCCCGGCGGCGACCGCCCCGGCGACGCCACCGGCGATCAGGCCGAACACCGTCAGCCGCGAGTTGGTCTTGACCAGGGTGATGTCCGGCGGGAGCACCCGAGGTGTGATCGCCGCCTTCAGCACGCTGAACGACTTCGACAGCACCAGCATGCCCAGTGCGCAGGGATAGAGCACCCACGAGTCGAAGTTCAGCGCCATCACGATCGCCAGCAGGGCGCGGGCAAAACTGGACGCGGCCAGCGCGATTCGGCGGCCGTGCTGGAGCTTGTCCAGCGCCGGGCCGATCAGCGGCGCGATGACGGCGAACGGCGCGACGGTGATCAGCAGGTAGAGCAGCACCTTGCCGGTCGACTCGGCGGTGGCGGCCGCGAAGAACAAAGTGTTGGCCAGCGCCACGGCGAGCGCGGCGTCGACCGCGTAGTTGCCCATCACGGCGTACGTCAGGCTGGTCAGCCCGGACCGGTCGGCGCCGTCGGCGGCAGCGGCCTGACGGAAGATCTGCACCCCGCGGGTGGTCAGTTCCCGGCTGCGGAAGGCGGCCACCCTGGTGACCGTCAGCTTCCGCGGACCGGTGCGACCCGGGCCGGTAGGGCCCTTCGTTGGGTTGGTGGTGCCTGCGGGTACCGGGCCGGGCGCCGCGGCCGCCGGGCCCGACCCGGGTGCGGCGTCGGTGCGGGGCGGCTGAGCCGCTGAACCGGGGCCCGCTGTTGCCGCGGAGCCACCTGGGGCCCTCGATGGTCGCGCTCCATGCGGTGGCCCGGCCAGCGGCTCGCTGTAGGGCGGCAGGTGGCCGCCGCGGGGAGCGGGCCGGAAGCCGGGCGCGGGCTGAGCCTGCGACCGGCGTGCCGAGGGTCCGCGCGGGGAGGCCTCGGTCGGCGCGTCACCGCCGGCCGGCGGGTATCCCTCGCCGGGCCAGTGCGGGCGCGGGTACTGCTCGGTGCTGGTCTCGTCGGGGTAGGGCTGTTGGGGATGGGTGGGCGGGCCGGATGGGCCGGGCGGGCGGGATGGGTCGGGCGGGCCGGATGGGTCGGATCCCGCCGGCGGTCCCGGCGCACCCCGGCCGCCGGCGGCAGGCCAGCCGGTGCTCTGGCCGTACCGCGGGCCCGGTGTCGCGGGCGGCGCCTGTGTTTCGTACCACCCGGTGTCCGGCGGGGGCAGCTGAGCCGTCGGTTGCTCGTCGGGCCACCATCCTGCGCCGACCTCGTCGGGGCCGGACTGGTCGGGGCCGGACTGGTCGCTACCCACGTCCGGTGCGGATTCGTGCTGCGGCAACCACACCCACCTGCCCGCCTGAGCCGGCGTCGTCCCAGGCACCCAGCGACCCCGATCATCCCCGGCCTGCGGAGGCGACCAGCCGTCACCGCCCGCTTCGGGGTCGATGTCGCGGTCCGAAGGGTGCACAGACCCATCCTGCCCCAACGCATCCAGCCGATGACCACTGCTTTCCGGCAGCGGCGCGCCGTCCGGGTCACTCCGGGTGAGGCATCATGACCCTTGTGAGTGTCGATGCTGCCGCGAATGTCCCAGGGCCCGATCAGGACCGTCCCCCGATCGCCGTAGATATGGCCACAGATGAGGTGACCTCCGATGTGCTGACGCGCGAGGCGGCGGCCGAACATACCGGCGGAGCGGATCGCCCACGGATGGCATTCGACCTCACCGACGAGGTGATCGTTGTCGCCCGCGGGGCGGCGGTCGTCGAGGCGGGACGAACGGATCTGGTCGGCGGCTATCAGGGCGCCTTCGCGGAGGATGAGGTCGCGGTGACGGCCGAGTTCGACGCACTCGACCGCGGGTACTTGGGCTGGCGCTGGTCGGTGACCATGGCGCTCGTCGAGCCCGGACACCCGACCATCAGTGAGGTGGTGCTGCTGCCCGGGCCCGGCGCGCTGTTGGCGCCACCCTGGGTGCCGTGGGACCGGCGGATCCGCGCCGGCGATCTGGGTGCCGGTGGGCTGCTGCCGACCGCACCCGACGACATCCGGTTGGTGCCGGGTTACCTCGAGTCGGAAGACCCGGCGGTCGAGGATCTCGAGCACGAGCTGGGCATCGGCCGGGTGCGGGTGCTCAGCAGGGAAGGGCGCGACGACGCCGCGCAACGCTGGCACGACGGGCCGTTCGGACCGGAGGACACCACCGCCCAGTTGGCGCCAGGGCAGTGCAACACCTGCGGGTTCTACGTTCCGCTGGCCGGCGCGCTCGGCACCGCGCTCGGCGTCTGCGCCAACGAGTTCTCCCCGGCCGACGGGAGGGTGGTCGACGCGGCGTTCGGCTGCGGCGCGCACTCGGAGGCCCGGATCGATGCCCCGTCGATTTCGGCGTTCGTGCCCTCAGCCGTTGACGAACTCGTCCTCGAGGTCCATCTCCGCCAGGGGCAGATCGCCACACCGGACTCGGGCCAGGGTCAGGGTCAGGGCCAGCTCGAGATCGCGGTCGAGACGTCGGCGGCGGACGAACCGACGCTCCTGGCGGACGCCGACGGGGTCGAGGTCGACGTCGATTGGGCCGAGCTACCGACCCCGGACGGCGAGCGGTCAGCTGCCGACTACTGACGGCCGGTTCACCGATGATCATGGGCGGCTTGACGACCCGACCACGAACGGGCCGACCGTGACGAACCGCCACTCCGCCGGCGACCGTGACGACCTCCGCGCTGACCACCCGTCCGACGCGTCGTCCGACCCGTTCGGCACCGCGGCCCTGCGTGCGGTGGTGATGGATGCGTGGGCCGCGTCCCCCGCTCGTTTCCGCGAGGACGCCAACGCCGAGGAGGCGTTGTTCGTCGGCGGGTACACGGGCCGGGTGCTGGTGGAGCTGGCGGCGAACGCTGCCGACGCCGCCCGCGAGGCAGGTGTCCCCGCCCAGCTCCGAGTTCGCCTGCACCGCAACGAGTTACGTATCGCGAACACCGGGTCGCCGCTCACCCCGGCCGGTGTGGCGGCGTTGTCCTCATTGCGCGCCTCGGCCAAACGCGACAGCCTCGCTGCCGTCGGGCATTTCGGCGTCGGATTCACTGCCGTGCTGTCGTGGTCCGATGCCCCGAGGATGGTCAGTACGGACGGCGGCGTGCTGTTCGACCGGACCCGGACGCAGGTCGCGATCACCGCCCTCGGCCGGCCGGACCTTGATCGCGAGGTGACGGCGCGGCAAGGGCTGGTGCCGGTGCTGCGGCTGCCATGGCCGACCGATCCGGCCGAAGAACCGCCGCCCGCCGGGTTCACCACCGAGGTCAGGCTGCCCCTGCTGGCCGCCGCCGTGCCCGACGTCGAGCGGTTGCTGGCGGACCCCGGGACGGCACAAGACCTGTTCTGGGCCCTTCCGGACCTGGCCTGCATCGATCTGAACCGGCGGGTGTTGCGGCGCTGGGTCGAGCCCGACGGGTTGACCGTCATCGCCGATGGTGAAGCGGTGCAACGGTTCCGCACCGCAGAGCTGTCCGGCCGGGTGCCGGCCGAGCTGCTCGCCGGCCGGCCGATCGAGGAGCGGCAGCGAGCTCACTGGCAGATCAGCTGGGCCCTGCCCATCGACGCGGCGGACCCGGATCGACCACCCGGTGGGTTTGCTGAACGAGACGCGTTCGACGCGCTGGAGCCGCGGCCCCGCGCCATGGCGACGACGGTCGGCGCGCCGACGCCGACCGACGAGCCGGTGTCGCTGCCCGCTCGGCTTGTCGGCACCTTCCCGGTGGACGACACCCGGCGCCGGCTGGCGACAGGGCCGCTGCGTGACTACCTGATCGCCCGGGCGGTGGCCTGCTATCTGGACCTGATGGCGGCGACCGATCCCGGCGAGCGGTGGCAGCTGCTGCCCACCGGCGGCTTCCCGCTCGGGCCGGTGGACGGTGAGCTCCGTTCCGGGATTCTCCGGGGATTCGCCACCATGCCGTTGCTGGTGACCGCGCTCGGTGACGAGGTCACGCCCGCCGCGGCCTGTCTGCTGCCGGGAATGTCGGAGGGGACCGCGCTGTTCGGTCAAGCCATCCCCGGCCTGCTGCCGGCGGCGCGTGGGCCGGCGCTGGCGGCGTTGCGGGCGGTGGGCGTGCGCACCCTGACCTTCGCCGAGGCGAGCGCGGCACTCTCCGGGATCGACCGTGAGCCGGACTTCTGGTGGCAGATCTACCAAGCGCTGGCCACCGCGGATCGGGTTCCGGATCCGGAGGACCTGGCTGACATCCCGGTGCCGCTGGCCGGCGGGCGCCGGTCGCTGGGCGCTCGCAACTGCGTGCTACCCGCTCCCGACCAGTTCGGCGGTGCTCGGCAGTTCGACCGCGGTGACGGCGAGCTCGCCGGCGCCGAAAGGGTCGAGGTCGAGCTGGCCATCCGGGCGGCGCGGGTCATCCCAGGCCTACGGATCATCGACCCCGCGGCGGCCCACCCGCTGCTCGAGCGGCTCGGCGCCAGCCCGGCGGACCCGGACGCTCTGCTCTCGGATCCGGCGCTGGCGGCCGCGGTCGGCCAGCTGCGCCGCGAGCTGGACGACGCCGACCCGGATCCGGTCGAGCTGCGGGAGCTGGCGGGTGTGGTGCTGGATCTGGTCGCAGCAGGCGGCCGGGGTGAGCTCGCACCGCTGGCCGACCTGGTCCTCACCGACGCCGACGGGCGGCCCTGGCCCGCCGGGGAACTGCTGGCTCCCGGCGCGCCATTGACGGCTGTGCTTGCCGCCGACGCCGACTTGCCGATGGTCGGGCGGGAGTGGGTGGATGCCTACCACCCCGGCGTGCTGGCCGCTGTCGGGGTCCGCTCGGGTTTCGGCGTGGTCCACCTGGCCGATCCCTTGGGCGACGCCGTGCTCGACCGCCCGGGTGATCCGGCCAGGGACGGATTCGACCCGCGCGACCAGCTGCCCGATCTCGACGAATGGCTCGACCAGGCCGACAACCCGCACGATCCGCTGACCGCGCTGGCGGATCTGGATCTGGTCGACGAGGGCAAATGGCCGGCCGCGTTGGCGGTGATCGCCGCCGATCGCGCGGCTCGGGAGTGCCTCGTCGGTCGGGATCCAGTCGGCACCGTCGGCTCGGTCGGCTCGGTCGGCTCGGTCGGCCCAGCCAGCGCGGGCGCCACGCTGACGTATTCCGGGTGGTGGCTGTCCCGGAACGCTCTGATCGACGGCCGCTCGCCGCGGTCCTGGCGGCTGCCCGGTGCGCACGACCTTGCCGGGTTGTACGACCCGCTTCCCGTGCCGCTGGACCCGGCCATCGCCAGGGCCATCGGGGTGCAGTCGGCGCTGCAGTCCGCAGCCGGCGCCGATCCGCAGGACCTGTTGGACCGGCTCGCGGACCCGCGCCGTTCGATCCCGGCCGGCCGGGTGCCTGCGGTGACCGCCGAGCTGGTGACGGCCGTGTTCGGCGCAGCCTCGCAGCATGGGTCGGATCATGGTCGGCCGCTCGCCGACCTCGACCTGCCGGCGGGTGTGCGGACCCTGTCCGGCGAGGTGGTCGATGCCGAGCGGGCGTGGGTGCTGGATGAGCCTTGGCTGGCGCAGGTCATCGACGCCGCCCGCCTGGTCCCCGGTGGGGGGGACCCGGCACGGGTGGCCGAGGTGTTCGACCTGCCGCTGGCCTCGACCCAGGTCCGGGTGGGCCAGGTCCGGGCCGGCCAGAATGCGGGCACCGAGCATTCGACGAACCCCGACAGCGCACTGAGGCGAGCGGCCGGCGCCCTTGGGGTCGACATCGCCGATCGAGAGCCGACCGTCATTCCGGGGTTACTGGTGACCGTCGACGGTGCTTCCGTGCGGGTGCGGTGGTGGGGGAGCGGCGACCGGCTGTGGGTGGACGGCTCGGCCGAGGCGGCGGGTCGCGCGGTGGCCTGGGCGGCGCACCGGTGGTCCGATCGGCACACCGCAATCGCGGCCGCCCGCGGTGCGGTGGTCGAGCTGGCGGAGGACGGCCTCGATCGGTAGCGCGAACAAGCACGCGGCACCCCGACGGGGAGCCGCGGGGGAGGGGCCGGGAAGCGGCGGGGGAGGGGCAGTATCGGCCGCCAGGGAAGCGTCAACGCGCGTGACTCAGATGGCCTCGTCCAATGCCATCTGGTTGGCGCTGCGCGAGCCGCGCCGCGCGGCGCGGCGTTGCCACCCGTACACCGACAGGCCCATGACGCCCAGCACGAAGCCGGCCAGGCAGGTCCACAGCCAGACCATCGCATCGTTCGCCTGCAGTTGCGGGATGAAGAAGAGCAGCACCACGAACGCGACCAGCCAGATGACCGTCACCGGCACCGCGACGTGCCACAGACCGGTCCGCACCGGCGGCAGCGCGGGCGGCAGATAGCGGTCGGGATCGATCGACGAGCCGCTCGAGGTCACTGGGCGAGCCTAACCGCGGCCGCTGGTCCCCTCGTGCAGCATTCGCGCCAATCGGTCCCGCGGGCCACGTCCTGCGGCTTTCCGACGGCGGTTGTCAGTGCTTTCATCGGTTTCAGTGCTTTCCATCGGCGGGAATGACTTTCCATCGGCGGGAATGGGAAACGGCGATGGGATAGCCTGAATGCGTGTCCGACGTCACCCCGCTGGCCAGCGAGTTGCGGCTCGCCGTGCACCGGCTGACCAGGAGGTTGCGTCAACAGACGTCAACGGACGGCCTTACCCTCACCCAGACCTCAGCGCTCGCCGTCATCTGGCGCGAAGGTCCGCTCAGTGCAGGCGATCTCGCCGCCCGAGAGCAGGTGAGGCCACCGTCGATCACCCGGGTGTTGGCCGCGTTGGAATCCTTGGGTCTGGTTGCCCGTGAGGACAACCCGAGGGACGGGCGCCAGGTGGTCGTGCGGATCACCCCGAAAGGGCGGCAGCAGATGGACGCCTACGTCCGCGAACGGGAGTTGTGGCTCACCGAGCAGCTGGCCGAATTCGAACCCGAGGAGCAGGACGTGCTGCGCCGCGCGGCCGCCCTGCTGGACCGGTTGGCCGCGCGGTAGGCCGCCCTCTTCCGATCTGTGGCTCAGCGGGCGAATGGCTGCCCCTGGGCCGTGCTCACCACCAGGCTGTCGCCATCCCAGCTCACCGGCATCGGATCGGTCAGCACCCCGCCGAAACTGCCGTCCGGGCCGGCGTTCTCGAAGGCGAGCAGGACCCACCTACCCGTGCGGTCCCGCACCAGCTTGCCGACATGCAGACTGTCGTCGGTCATTGGAGTCGCGCCGGCGATGTCGTAGGGACCCAACAGTCCGGCTGCCGGCGCCGCCCAGATTCCCACCGAACCAGACGTTCTGGCTTTCCGCTCCGACGCCAGGTCGCTGTGCAAGCAGTTGAAGATCAGCACCGCGCGGCCGTCGACGAACTCGACCTGAGGGACCTCGAGTTGACCGAACCCCGACCCCGGCTCCGAGAGTGGCGGTCCCGCATGCCAATTCGTCAGGTCGGCCGACCACGCGTGGCCGATCACCCCGCGATCGTCGATGGGTCCGTCCGCCGCCCGAGCGGTGATCAACAAATGCCAGCCGTCCCCTCCGGGATCCGCGAGTACCCAAGGGTCGCGCCAGTGCTGGTCCTGCCATGGCGATGGGCCGCCATGCGTCTCGTACCAGCGAGGGTCCGCGTCCAGCACCGGGTTGCCGTCGTGTTTGATCCACGTCAGCAGGTCCGCGGAGGTCGCCACGCCGATGCGCTGCACCAAGGTGCCCGCCCGGTCGGTGGTCCCGGTGTAGAACATGAACCACCTGCCGTCGGGGCCCTGGATCACCGAACCGGTCCAGGTCGCCGTCTGGTCGAAGTCAGGTGCATCCCCACGGACGAGAGCGTCGGGTACCCGCTCCCACCTCACCAGATCGGTGGACGTCGCGTGGCCGACAGCGGCCCTCAGGTGGCGCCGGTCGGGATGGTGCAGGGCCTTGGACGCGAACAGGAAGAAGGCGTGGTAGGTGCCGGTCGCAGGATCCTGGGCGATCCAGAAATCCCACACCCAGGAGTCGGGAAGCCGGAGCATGCGGGCCAGCCTTTCACGCGGTGTGGTCGTGTCCGCGTCGAGGACGGCCCGCACCGTGCCAGTAACTTGGCAGCCATGAGCGAGCGTCCGTTCGATGTGGTGATCTTCGGGGCCACCGGCTTCGTCGGGCGGCTGGTGGCCGAGCACTTGGCCGCGCAGGACCTGGGCGGGCTGAGAATTGCGCTCGCCGGGCGGTCGGCGGGCAAGCTGGCCCGGCTGCAGCAGGCTCTCGGTGTGACCTGGCCGGTGCTGATCGCCGAATCGGCCGATCAGGAGTCGATCGAAGTGCTCGCGCGGTCGGCCAGGGTGGTCGTCAGCACCGTGGGACCGTACGGACCTCGCGGGCTTCCGCTGGTGCTGGCCTGCGCGGCCGCGGGGACGTCGTACGCCGACCTGACCGGTGAGGCGCTGTTCGTCCGGCAGAGCATCGATCAGGCTCACGAGTTGGCGGTGAGCACCGGAGCCAGGATCGTGCACGCCTGCGGGTTCGACTCCGTGCCGTCGGACCTGGGTGTGCAGGTGCTCGCCGATCAGGTCCGTCGCGATGGTGAGGGCGAGCTCGCCGAGGCGACGTTGCTCGTCGTGTCGATCAAGGGTGGCGTCAGCGGCGGCACGGTCGATTCGATGCGGGTGATGGTGGATGACGTCCGCGACGACCCGTCGCTGGCCCGCCGGCTCGCTGATCCCTACCTGCTCAGCCCCAACCGCAGCGCCGAACCGGATCTGGGTCGACAACCGGACACCTTCTTCGTCGAGCGGCTGCCGGACGGCACCTGGGTGGCGCCGTTCGTCGTGGCGGGTTTCAACACCCGGATCGTGCGGCGCAGCAACGCGTTGCAGGGCTACGCCTACGGCCGGGAGCTGCGCTACCGGGAAGTGCTGCGGACCGGAACGTCACTGCTGGCACCGGTGACGGCGGGCGCTGTGGCCCTGGCGACCGGTGCCTTTGCGCTCGGCATGCGCTCACCGGTGGTCCGGCCGTTGCTCGACCGGGTGCTGCCGGATCCCGGCGAGGGCCCCAGCGAGAAGACGCGCCGGAACGGCTGTTTCCGGTTGGAGATCCGTAGCCGCTCGGTCACCGGCGCACACCACGTCGCGACAGTCGCGGCGCGTGGCGACTACGGCTACGGGGCGACGTCGGTGATGCTCGGCCAGGCCGCGCTGAGCCTGGCGACCGATGAACTGCCGGACATCGCCGGGGTGCTCACCCCGGCCACCGCGATGAACGGCGCGCTGACGGACCGCTTGCGCCGCAACGGGTTCACCTTCGACGTGCGGCGGCGCGCTGGCTGACTGACTGCCGGTCGGCCGGCCGCCGGTCAGGCGCTGCGGTCGGCCCCCTCGGACTCCCGGCGGAGCACCTGCGCCACCACCCTCATCAGCATCACCGAGGAGATCACCAGGCCGAGATAGCCGACCGCCAGCAGCACGCCGGTGTCCCGTTCCGAGCCCGCCAGCGACGCGCCGACCAGCATCAGCGTGGAGGCCATCAGCCCGACGGCGGCGACGACGGTGAACAGCGTCTGGTCGATCCACCTGGTCAGGTGCGACTGGCCAGGCCCGAAGGCGTCGATCTGCATTCGCAGCCGCCCGGAGCGGAACTGCAGCGCGACGTCCTCGGCCAGTCCCGGCAGCGCCCGGAGCGACGGCATCGTCCGGAGCACTTCCTGCTGCACCGTGTCCCGGGCGCCCTTGAGTGACACGTCGATGGCGGCGCCGAGGTGGCTGGCGGCTGCCGACGCCAGATCGACCTGCGGGTCGATGACCCGCAGCGTTCCCTCCAACGTGACGAGCGCCCTGGCCAGCACGGTGAAGGTGGGCGGCACCGGGATGTCGTGCCGGCGCATCACGTCGATGAGCTCCTGGATGCTGCGCGGATCGAACCCACCGCCGTGCAACTGCTCGCTGAGCAGCCGGCTCAGCTCCACCTCGAGTGCCTGGGTGTCCAGCGCGTCGCCGGCGGAGCCCGAGATCGCGCGCACCGCACGAGCCAGCAGCGCCGGCTGCCGCGTGGCCAGCCCGAGGCCCATCAGCTGAAGCGCCTCCAAGCTGACCGGGTCGATGACCCCAACGGCTCCGAAATCGATCAGCCACAGGGTGCCATCTGGGTCGATGAGGATGTTGCCCGGGTGCGGGTCGGCGTGGAACAGCCCGGCGTCCATGATCTGCCCGAGGAAGGCGCGCAGCAGCCGGTCGGCGAGCTCCGCTCGTGGCACCCCGCAGGCGTCGACCGCCGTGGCGTCGGCGACCGGCCGGCCGTTCACCCGGTCCTGGACCAGTACCGCTTCGGTGGTGAACGCGGTCAGGACTTTCGGGACCTCGACCCCGGCGGTGTGCGACACCGCACCGAGAGCCTTGGCGTTGGCGGCTTCGTTGACGTAGCTCAGCTCCTGGTCGACCGACCGGATCAGCTCGTCGGACAGCGCGACGAGGCCGAGCGATCGCGCCGCCTCGGATCGCCGGACCGCGGCCCGGCTGGCCCAGCGCAGTACCGCGGAGTCGCGGGCGACGCCGACCTCGACGTCGGGCCTGCGCACCTTGACCACCACCCGCTGTCCGGACTGCAGCTCGGCGAGGTGGGTCTGGCCGATCGACGCGGCCGCGAGGGGTTCGTCGGAGAAGGAGCTGAAGATCTCCGTGATCGGCGCCTTGAGCTCCTCCTCGATGATCTCGCGGATCTGCTCGGCGGGCACCGGGCGGACATTGGACTGCAGTTCGGCCAGCTCGGAAACCAGCGGCGCGGGCAGCAGATCCGAACGGGTGGAGGCGATCTGGCCGAATTTGACGAACATCCCGCCGCAATCCTGCAGGAACAGTCTGATCCGCAGCGCGCCCTGCGGCGTCGACAGGGCGGAACGCGAGGCCACCCGTGGGCCGGCCAGGCCGTGCCGGCGGGCGATGCGGGTGACCTCGAACAACCGCCCGCCCACCGTGAAGAAGGTGCGCGCCCTGGTCCGGAAGGACGGGCGCCGCCGGCTGCGCCGCGGCCGGAGCAGCACCTCGAGCACGATGCTGGCCACCATGGTGGCCAGCAACGCGAAGCCGAACGCTGCCAGGATGATGTTCTCGTCGTTGGTCTCGTGGTCGTTCTGCAGGATGATCGCCGCGACGATCACACCGACCAGGCTGCCGAGCACACCCGCGGCGGTGGCCCGGCCGAACCCGCGGTGGATCCCCAGGATGCGCCCGGAGACCACTCCGACGCCCAGGACGAAGACCACGGTCCAGACGGTGCTCCAGAACGACAGCTCGATTGTCATGGCGATAGCGTGATCATCGGGGGCGGCTGCTGTCCAACCGGGCCGTTCGCTCCGAACTATCCGCGGGTCGACCCGGTCTGCCCGGTCGACCCGGTCGACCCGGTCTGCCCGGTCTGCCCGGTCGACCCGGTCTGCCCCGTCGACGCTGCCGGCTTCAGGAAGGCGCGCATCGCGGGCAGGTGGTCGGCTGCCAGCTTGTGACCGCCGGGGTGCAGCAGCAGCTCGACCGTGGCTCCGCGGGAGGTCAGGTCGTCGACGAGCCTGGAGGTCAGCGGCGGGGGCGCCATCGGGTCGCGCCGTCCGTTCGAGATCAGCACCCGGTGACCGGCCAGGTCGACCGGCGGAGCCACGCCGAAGGGCGGCATCGCAGCGATCAGGATGGCGTCACCGATGGCCTCCGGATGGGTGAGCAACAGCGCGGAGGCAATGTTGGCACCGTTGGAAAAGCCCACGGCGACAAGGGATCCGGGGGTGAAGCCGTATTCGCCGGCCGCGGCCGCGATGAACCGGGCGAGTTCGGCGGCGCGAGCGGTGAGGTCGGCCTCGTCGAACACGCCCTCACGCAACCGGCGGAAGAACCGCGGCATCGTTCCCTCCAACACCGTGCCGCGCGGCGCGAGCAGCGGCGCGCCGGGTGCGAGTTCCCGGCCGAGCGGCAGCAGGTCCGTCTCGTCTCCGCCGGTGCCGTGCAGCAGCAGCACGACCGGACCGCTCCAACCCGGATCCCCCGGAACCCATGCATGCGGCCGAGTCAGGGTCGCGCCGGCCTCGGCCGGCCCGGCGACCCGCGGCTGCGTCATGGCGCCACCGACAGGTCGCCGGCCGACGCTGGGGCGGGGCCGGCACTCACCGGCGCGCGGGTGGCTTCGTCGACCTTCAGTACCGGGAGCGACGCTGCGATCTGGTCGCGGTTCGGCTCCAGCCACGGCGGCAGCTTCAGCGTCTTGCCCAGTTCGAGCAACGGCTCGTCGATGTCGAAACCCGGTGCATCCGTGGCAATCTCGAACAATACGCCACCGGGTTCGCGGAAGTAGATGCTCTTGAAATACTGCCGATCCAGGATCTCGGTGACGTTCACGCCCGCGTCGGCCAACTCGTCGTGCCAGCGCTGCATGGTCGGCAGGTCCGGCGCCCGGAACGCGACATGGTGCACGGTCCCACCAGCCTGCAGGCCGCGGTTCATGGTCTTCTCACCCGCGACGTCGACCAGGGCGCCCGAACTGCCCGCGCCCATGGCGAAGCTCGCCCGAGAGCCCTCCTCGCCGCCCAGGTGCATGCCGAGCATCGAGGTGAGCATTTCGGCGGTCGGGTCGAGCAGTCGTTCGGTCAGCGTCACCGCGTGCAGCCCACGTACCGCGTGGTCGGCCGGGATGCTGGCGACGCCGTCCCAACCGGACCGCTGGTCCCCGGCGGTGCCGACCAGATCGAGCACCATGCCGTCGGGGTCGCGAAGGGTGATGACGTCGGCGGCGCCGCGCTGCGCCACGGGTTGCACGTCGACGCCCAGGGCGCGCAGCCGCTGCAGCCACCACGCGGTCGACTCCTGCGGGATCGAGAATGCGGTGGCCGTGGTCAATCCCGTACCAAGCCTTCCGCCGGGCACGCCGTCCCACGGGAAGAAGGTGAGCAGGCTGGCCGGCCGACCGGCCTCGTCGCCGTAGTACAGGTGGTAGGTGTCCGGCGCGTCGAAGTTCACCGTCTGCTTGACCAGGCGCAGTCCCAGTACCTTCGTGTAGAAGTCGACGTTCCGCTGCGGGTCGCCGGCAATCGCGGTGACGTGGTGCAGTCCTTGTGGGGCTACTGTGCTCATCTCGTCCTCCGGGGGGCGATGGAAGTAGTTGCCGGGGAAACTACATCCTGGTGATGGGTATTCCCGCGGCGTCCAGAGGTTGCCACCACGACAATGAGGGGCCTGGTGGCTGAGGTCAAGACAGAGTCACGCTGGGCCGGTCTGGCGAGCGGAAGGGAGCGGGTCAATGTGCGGTGCATTCGGCGCCGGCGAACTCGGGGTCGACTCGTTCGTGCACGAGATGCCCAGTGTGCGAGTGGTTTTCGGAGCCGGAAGAATCGACCAGGTCGCGGTGGAAGCCGGCCGGCTTGGCGGAACGGTGCTGCTGATCGCTGGGCGCCGCCAGCTGCGCGAGGCCGATAGCATCGCCGCCGAACTCGGCCGGCGCTGCGTCGGGCGCATCAGCGAGGTCGCCGAGCACGTTCCTGCGGAGCTCGCACAGCAGACCGTCGACCTGGCCGGAGACCTCGGGGTCGGCACCGTTGTGTGTGTCGGCGGCGGCTCGGCCGTGGGCCTGGCCAAGGCGGTCGCGCTGGAATTGGAGGTGGCGATCCTGGCAGTGCCGACGACCTACGCGGGCAGCGAGCAGACGCCGATCTGGGGCCGTACGGAGTCGGGTCGGAAGATCACCGGCCGCGACGCCCGGGTAGTGCCGCGCACGGTGGTGTACGACCCGGTGCTGACCGTCGATCTACCTGTCGGGCTGTCGGCGGCGAGCGGGATGAATGCCATCGCGCACGCGATCGAAGCGACCTACGCCCCGGACGCGTCCCCGCTCACTACGCTGCTCGCCGCCGAAGCGATCGGTGCACTGTCGGCGGCGCTGCCGGTGCTGGTGCGCGAACCCGCGAACCTGGCCGCCCGCGGACGAGCGCTCTACGGAGCGTGGCTGGCCGGAACGGTGCTCGGTGCCACCAGCATGGGTCTGCATCACAAACTGGCCCACGTCATCGGCGGCAGCTACCGCCTGCCGCACGCCGGAACGCATAGCGCACTGCTCCCGCAAGTGGTGGCGTTCAACGCCCCGGCCGCGGCCGCCGAACTCTCCGCGGCTGCTCGCGCGGCCGGCGCGCCGGGACCCGTCCAGTTGGGTGCCGCGCTGTTCGATCTCGCCACCGCCCTGGGCGCGCCGACGTCGCTCTCGGGTCTCGGGCTGCCGGACACGGCGGTCGACGACGTCGTTGACCAGGTGCTGGCGGCACGCATCGCGAACCCGCGTGCCGTCGACGCCGCAGGTCTGGAAGCGCTGCTGCGCGATGCCCTCGTCGGCCGGCGACCTGACGCCGGCGCGACCCCCGGCTTCGGTGCGCACCCCGGCCCGCCCGCTGAACAGGTTGCGCGTCGGGTGCCGGCATGACCCCCGACGAGCGCTGGCTCAGTGCCGACGAGCAGGCCGCCTGGCGCGGCTGGCTGGACACCTATCGACTGCTGATTCCGGCGTTGGACCGCCAACTGCAGGCATCCAGGGTGTCCTTCACCGAGTACGAGGTGCTGGTCTGCCTGTCCGAGGCGACCGATCAGCGATTGCGGATGAGCGAGGTCGCGGACCGGACGCTGGCGACGCGCAGCGCCATCACCCGCACGGTTGACCGGCTGGTGGCGCGCGGATGGGTGCGCCGGGTGCGGTCGATGGACGACCAGCGCGGCGCGTTTGCGACCCTCACCGAGCCGGGCGCCCAAGCCCTCGCCGAGCTCGCGCCGGGTCACGTCAAGGCGGTCCGGCAGAACCTCATCGATCTGCTCTCCCCCGCGGAGATGGAGGCGCTGCGGACCATTGGCCGGCGAGTGAAAGACCGCCTTGCGGGTCGTGACGGCTGGAGCCCGCGGACGTCCTTCGTCGAAAACGATGCACGTGATGAGGCCCCCGAGGACACCGATGAAACAGGCGAAGCAGTGGAAACTGCGGAGACAACCGGCCCCGATCCGACGGGACCGGACTGGCGGGAGACGGACTTGCCGGGACCGGACTGGCGGGAGACGGACTTGCCGGGACCGGAGCTGCCGGGACCGGACTTGCCGGGACCGGAGCCGCCAGCGCCGGGGATCGCCGGCCCGGACCGGTGAGCGATGCGGTCCCGATCAGCGATCCGGCCGATGCGCGGCTGGACGAATTCCGCGACCTGAGCCATGCCGACCGCCGCCCCGATCGGCCGGGTGGGCGGGGCTTGGTGATCGCCGAGGGCGTCGTCGTCGTGCGCCGACTGGTGGTCTCGCCGTATCCGGTGCGTGCGCTGCTGGGTGTCGCCCGACGGCAGGCGGAGCTCGCCGAGGATCTGGCCGACACCGCGGCGCCGTTCTATGTCGTCACCGCCGAGATGATGGCAGAGGTCGTCGGCTTCCACCTCAACCGCGGCGTGCTGGCCACCGCCGATCGGGTCGGGTTCCCGCCCGCGGCGAATCTGCTGGATTCGGAGCGCACGGTGGCGGTGCTGGAAGGGGTCGGTGACCACGAAAATCTGGGCGCCTTGTTCCGCAATGCTGCGGCCTTCGGCATCGGCGCCATCCTGCTCGCCGATGGGTGCGCGGATCCGCTGTACCGGCGCAGCGTCCGGGTTTCCATGGGTACCGTGCTGGGCGTGCCGTTCGCCGTGCTGCCCGGCTGGCCGGATGCAGCGATGAACATGTTACGGGACAAAGGGTTCCGCACCATCGCCCTGACGCCGAGCGGGGAGGTGACGCTCCGCGAGGCGGGCCCGGCCGGGCGGGTGTCATTCCTGCTGGGCTCCGAGGGCCCGGGTCTGACGTCAGCGGCGCTGCGGGCCGCGAACGTCAGGGCGCGCATCCCGATGGCGGCCGGGGTCGATTCGTTGAATGTGGCCACAGCGGCCGCGGTCGCTTTCGCCGCGCTGGCCGACTGACCCGCCACGCCGGGATCGGTGTCCGGCCGTGCCGCGGCTGCGTTATCTTGGGGAGGTTGCAGGCGATCAACCGCATCCCGGCTACCGTTGTGGCGGACGAGGTGTGCGCGGCGTGCAGCGCCGTGCAGGTGCGGTACGCGCGGGCCATTTTCATCAGGCAACCGGCTTCGGCGCGCTACCCCCGTGACTCGAAGGGGCGAGAAGTGACCGACGAGTCGGAACCTCCGGCCGTTTCCGGGCCGTTGCCGTCGGGCGACCCGGACAGGCCAGAGGGGGTCGGCGAGGGTGCCGGCACGATCATCGCGTTTCCGTCACGGCCACGCCCGGGCGCGGCCGGCCACTCGTCGTCGGACATCGCCGGTCGGGAAACCTCGGCCCACTCCGGCTACGACGTTGACAACGCGCCCGTTCTCGCCGACGCCGGCACCGTCCTCACCGGCGGCGCCCTGCTGACAGCCGACGCCGACGCCGACGACGACGATGACGGTGACGGTGACGGTGACGGTGACGGTGACGGTGACGGGCCGGTCGACTGGGCCTGGGTCGAGGAGTGGCGGGCCGGCCATGAACCCGTGCCCTGGGCCAGCGGTCTGGGGCTCGCCGGTTTCAGCGCCCTGGTCGTCGGGGTCGCGGTCTGGGTGCTGTCGGCCGGACTGGCCGGTACGCCGGTGCTGGCCGTCGGGGTGAACCTGCTGGTGGCGGGTGGCCTCGCCCCCGCGATGTGGCTTTCCCGCGGGCTGCCGGTGCTGCGGTGGATCGCCCTCGGCAGTGCAATCGGGGTGCTCGCCGGTTGGCTGTGCGCATTGACGATGCTGCCACTGCCCACGCCCTGACGGACCCAGCTCCGGCATGCAGTTCCGGCATGCAGTTCCGGCACCCAGTTCAGACCAACGACTCTCGCCAGGCGTCGTGCAATCTGGCGTAGGCGCCGGTCCCCGCGATCAGAGTTTCCGGGGATCCGTCTTCGACGATCCGCCCGCCGTCCATCACCAATACCCGATCGGCGATCGCCACGGTCGACAGCCGGTGCGCGATGATCATCGCGGTACGCCCCTTCAGGACGGTGCGGAGCGCCTGCTGTACGGCCCGCTCCGCGGGGATGTCCAACGACGCCGTCGCCTCGTCCAGGATCAGCACCGCCGGATCGGCCAGGAACGCCCTGGCGAACCCGACGAGCTGCCGCTGCCCGGCCGACAACCGGCCGCCGCGTTTGCGCACGTCGGTGTCGAAACCCTCCGGCAGCGCCCGGATGAAGGAGCCGGCGCCGATCGCGTCCGCTGCTTCTTCGATCTCCCGCCGGCTCGCGGACGGGCGGCCGAGAGCGATGTTGTCGGCCACCGACCCGGAGAACAGGAACGACTCCTGGGTGACCATGACGACCGCAGCGCGCAAGGTCTCGGTCGACACTGTGGCGACATCAGTTCGATCGAGCAGCACCCGACCCGCCGTCGGGTCGTAGAACCGGGCAAGCAGCTTGGCCAGCGTGGATTTGCCGGCCCCGGTCGCACCGACCAAGGCCACCGTCTGGCCGGCCGGGATGTCCAGTTCCAGGGTCGGCAGCACCGGCACATCCGGGTGGTAGGCGAAGCTGACACCCTCGAAGCGGACGTGCCCGTCGACAGGCCCGTCGCAGCCGAGCCGCACCGGGTCCGTCGGTTCGGGGACGCTCGGTACCTCCTCGAGCAGCCCGGAGATCTTCTCCAGCGCTGCGGCCGCCGCTTGGTAGGTGTTGTAGAACATGGCCAGCTCGTCGAGCGGGTCGTACATTCGCCGGACGTACAGCAGGAATGCGGCCAGCACGCCGATCTCCAGCGTCCCGTCGATCACCTGCACCGCGCCGATCACCATGGTGGCGACCAGGCTGAGGTTGCCCAACAGCCGGACGAGCGGGGTGTAGACGGCCAGCGCAACGAGGCCGTCGCCGTTGGCGGTGGCGTTGTCGTCGTTGAACTTTCCGAAGATCGCCGCGTTCCGGTCCTCCCGGCGGAAGGACAGCACGGCGCGCAGGCCGTTCATCGTCTCGGTGAACTGCACGATCACCGAGGCAATGGCCGACCGGGTGCGGCGGTAGATCTTGCGTGACTGGCGCTGGAACCAGCGGGTGGCCACGAAGATCGGCACGAACGCGGCCAGCGCGATGAGCCCGAGGTCGAGGTCGAGCACCAGCAGGGTGACGCTGATCGCGAGCACCGACAGCAGGCCGGAGATGAGCCCTTCCAGACCTTCGGCGGCCAGGTCTGCCAGCGCGTCCAGGTCGCTGGTCAGCCGGGAGATGACCTTGCCCGAGGTGTACTTCTCGTGGAACGACAGGCTGAGCGACTGCGAATGGGTGAACACCTCGGACCGCAGATCCAGCAGGACCGCCTGCGCCACCCTGGCCGACAACCGCACGAAGACGGCCTTGCCGGCGGCGTTGGCGATGCCCGACCCCAGGTAGCCGAGGGTGGCGAAGACCAGCGGCCGGGCATCGCCGGCCACCAGGGCCGGGACCGCCGTGTCGATGCCGTAGGCGACGACGAGCGGGCCGAGGAGGTACGCCACCTCGGACAGCACCACGACGAACGCCGCCAACAGGGCCGGACCGCGCTGCGGCCGGATCAGCTTGCGCAGCAGACGCCGTGACCGGGCCTGCAGCTTGAGGCCGACGGCCTCCGAGATGTCCTCGGTGTCCTCGGACACCACGCCGCGCCAGGCGTCGTCCGCTTCCGGCTCCAGCAGGATCGGCGGAGTCGTGTCGGTCGCGTTCATCTCCGCACCTCCTCGGCATGACTGGTGGGCTGGCTGCTCGGGTGGCCGGACAGCTGATCGGGCAACGCGGTGGCAGGCCGGCCGGGCACCCGCGCACGGCCGTCCCGGGAGGCCCTCTGGTCCTCCTTGCTGGCCAGCAGGTCGCGGTACGCGGGAACGGTGGCGAGCAGTTCCGAATGGGTCCCGAGAGCCGCCACCCTGCCGTCGACGAGCAGCGCGACCCGGTCGGCGAGCTGCACGGTCGACGCCCGGTGCGCAACGACCAGCGCTGTGGTGCCGGCCAGCACCGACCGGAGCGCCCGCTCGACCTGCGCCTCGGTATGGATGTCGAGTGCGGACAGCGGGTCGTCCAGCACCAGCACTTCCGGGCTGCCCACCACCGCACGGGCCAGCGCCAGCCGCTGCCGCTGACCGCCGGACAGCGACAGGCCCTGTTCGCCGATCCTGGTGTC
>Ga0208081_1000038_pt1 | contig 29000 bp, 28 predicted proteins | sample NGESurshal092012_6_FD_184479 | JGI IMG/M metagenome (GOLD analysis project Ga0208081, IMG submission 184479) | Arctic peat soil microbial communities from Barrow, Alaska - NGEE Surface sample 415-1 shallow-092012 (SPAdes) | ecosystem: Environmental > Terrestrial > Soil > Wetlands > Peat ...
GATCACCGCGGGCGCGGGGATGCTGGCCGGCAGGTAGACCGTGGCGTCGAGCAGCACAGGGTCGGTGACGCCGGGCCCGCCGGCCGCGCTGATCTGCACGTCCCGGCTGGCGATCGGTACCGGCGCCGGCGCCGGCCAGGCGATCCACACCACGGCGGCGATCAGTGCCGCGACGACAACAAGAGCGGTGACCTTCCGCTGGCGGGTGCCGAGCATCCGCCGCAGGCGCGCCTTCATGCAGGACTGATCAGGGTGGATGTCACTGCGCGCCGGCAACGGATCGCGCTGCTGGAATTGCCTCGCGCGGCCGGTGGGTGCCCGAGCCGGGCGCGGGCATGATCGATCATCACACCAGGGTGCCAGACCCCGCGGACCTGCCCGTCGAGCTCAGGTGCCGGGGCTCGGAAACAGCAGCGAAAACAGGCAGCGGATAGGCAGCGGAGACAGCCCGGGTCAGCAATGGGTGACGGCCCGTGAGGGAGTCGGCATCCCTCGAGCGGCGCTGTGCGAAGAATTCCTGTGAAACTCCGCACGGACGTGGAGGGGAGTACTCCCACCCCGCGGTGGCTCCGTCGACTTTGTCAACACGGTCCTTCAACGTTGCGGACCGGGTGTCGCCGGCCTCGGTTTCGTCTTGCAGGCTGCGAACGGCATCGTTCTCGGGGCGGCCTGGCACGAAAACCGCGGCGGAGGTGACCTCCGGTGTTGTGTCGTATCCCGCGCACCGGAGGAGTCTGTTGATATGAACGTGCCCCTGTGGGTATGGATTTCCGTGCTCGTCGGCATTGCCGCGATCTTCACCGTGAGCCTATTTTCGGCCGCAAGGCCCACGTGATCGGCGTCGCCGAGGCGTCGAAATGGGTCACCGCCTACGTCTGTCTTGCGGTGCTCTTCGGGATCGGCGTCTTCATCTTCGCCGGCCCGCAATACGGCGGCGAGTTCTTCGCCGGCTACGCCACCGAATACGCGCTGAGCATCGACAACCTGTTCGTCTTCGTCATCCTGCTGACGTCGTTCGCGGTGCCGCGCGAACTGCAGGGCCGGGTCGTGCTGATCGGCATCATGATCGCGCTGGTGCTCCGCGGCGCGCTGATCGCCGTCGGCGCGGTGCTGATCTCCACGTTCTCCTGGGTGTTCTACCTGTTCGGGCTGTTCCTGGTGATCACCGCGTGGCGGCTGGCCAGGGAGAAGCACGACGAGGACGATTCGAAGGAACCGGGCACGGTCGCGTTGCTGCGCAGGTTTCTGCCGGTGTCGGAGCAGTACAACGGCACCAAGATGACGATCCGGATCGACGGCAAGAAACTGTTCACCCCGATGTTCGCGGTGATCCTGGCGTTGGGCGTCACCGACGTGTTGTTCGCCCTCGACTCGATCCCGGCGATCTTCGGGCTCACCAAGGAACCGTTCCTGGTGTTCACCGCGAACGCTTCGCGCTCCTCGGCCTGTCCGAGCTGTACTTCCTGCTCGGCGCGCTGCTGCAGCGGCTGGTCTATCTCTCGAAGGGCCTCGCGCTCATCCTCGGGTTCATCGGGGTGAAGTTGATCTTCGAGGCGTTGGCCGGCAACTCTCTGCAGTTCATCAACGGGGGCGAGCCGGTGCCCTGGGCGCCGCACATCTCGCCCGCACTGTCATTGATCGTGGTGATCTCGATCCTGGCGGTCACCGTGGTGGCGAGCCTGTTGGCCTCGCGGCGGGCGGAGCGAGCGGAAGCGGCGGACGGCGCGGGTGAGACTCCGGCGGGGCACGGCGCCGGCGGCCCGTCCGCAGCGTCCTCGCCGGCCGTGGCCACCGGTGCGGTGACGGATCAGGGTCCGCCGCGGCGCGACTAGCCTGCCCTGTTGTGAAGCCTGACGACATCTCCCTGATCCGTGTGCCGGGTCGGCCCGCGTTCGCCGCCGCCGGCCAGATCCTGGTCGCGGTGAGTACTCCTGACCTCGACGCGAACCTGTACCGCGGGACCCTGGTCCGCATCCAGGGCGGCCGCGACAGCGGTCAAGACAGCGATCAAGAAAGCGATCAACAAGGCGACCAGCCCGGTCGGCACGGCGACCACCCCGTCGCGTTGACCGTCGGACCTCGGGACTCCGAGCCGGTGACCAGCCCGGACGGCCGCCTGGTGGTGTTCCTGCGCGCGGCGGAGTCCGGCCCGCCGCAGCTGTGCGCGATGGCGGTTGGCGGCGGTGAGCCGCGCAAGCTGACGGACCATCCGCTGGGGGCAGGTCCGGTGGTGTTCGCCCCCGACGGCAGCAGCGTCGCGTACTGCGCGGCCGTCCCGGAGTCCGGGAGGTACGGCACCGACAAGGCGGTCGGCGCCGATGCAGAGCCGCCGCGCCGCGTCACCCGGCTGTCTTATCGCCTGGACGGCGAGGGTTTCGTACTGGACAAGCCGCGTCAGGTGTTCGTGCTCGACGTCACCGGCCAGTCCGCGCCCTCGACGGAACCGCAGACGGGACCCGCACCCGTACAGCTCACCGACGAGCCGTCCGGTGCCGATCACCCGGCGTTCACCGGTGACGGCCGGCTGCTGTACGTGCGCCCGACCGGGACGGACGAGCTGACCGATGAGATCGCCGTCATCGACCTGCCCGCAGACCCCGTCAGCCCCGGAGCGTCGACCCCGGGATGGGGTGAACGGCTGATCGCCACCCGTGGGTCGGCGGCGGGCTTGGTGGTCGACGGTTCCGAGATCTTCTACCTGGGCGCGGAGTTCACCGGGGTGGACGCGGTGGCGCGGACGAACGGCCTGTGGGCTGCTCCGCTCGCCGGGGGCTCGCCGCGGCGGCTCACCGACGAGGAATCGGTGGACGCGGACCTCACCGCCGGTCGCCCGGAACCCGGCGAAGGCACGGTGCTGTTTGCGGTGTTGGATCGCGGCTCGGTCGGTCTGCGGGCGGCGCCGGTGAGCGCGGCGAAGCTCCCGTTGACCGAGCTCGGCGAGGTCATCGGCGGTGATCGGGTCGTCCGGTCGTTCACCCGCCGCGGCGGGCGGGTGGCGGCGGTGGTCGCCGACGGCGCCACCGCGGGCGAGGTCGTCACCGTCGAGTTGACCGCGGACCTTTTCGACACCGCCGCGGGGGAACGGCGGACGGATTTTTCCAGAGTGAGCGACTTCTCCAGGGAGCTGGGGGGCGCCGGCCTGCGGCCGGCCGTCGAGTTGGCCGCAAGATCCGCCGACGGGTACCCGGTGCACGGCTGGTTGGTGACCCCCGACGAACCCGGACCACACCCGGTGCTGCTGCTGGTGCACGGCGGGCCGCACAGCGCCTACACGTCGGCGTTCTTCGATGAGGCGCAGGTCTACGTGGGCGCGGGGTACGCCGTCGTCATGGGCAACCCGCGGGGCTCCGCCGGATACGGCCAGAGCCACGGCCGGTCTGTGGTCGGCGCGCTGGGCACCGTCGACGTCGACGACGTGCTGGCGTTGCTGGACGAGGCACTGCGCCGTCCGGAGTGCGACCCGAGCCGGGTCGGCGTCATGGGCGGCTCCTACGGCGGGTTCATGGCTTCCTGGCTGAGCTCGCACGCGTCGGGTCGGTTCACCGCGGCGATCAGCGAACGCGCGCTCAACGCCTGGGATTCCTTCGCCGGATCCAGCGACATCGGCTACTACTTCGCCAAGGCCTACGTGGGCACCGATCGTGAAGCGCTGTGGCGCATCTCGCCGCTGGCCTACGCCGACCGGATCGAGATTCCGCTGCTGATCATCCATTCCGAGCAGGATTGGCGATGCCCGGTCGAGCAGGCGCAGCGGATGTTCGTGGCACTGAAGAACCGCGGCGCCGAGGTGGAGATGCTGTTGTTCCCGGGCGAGGGTCACGAGCTGTCCAGGTCCGGCAGGCCACGGCACCGGCAGCAACGTTTCGACGCGATCCTGCAGTGGTGGGCCCGGTACCTTCCGGTCCGGCCGGCCGCCGACCCGGCCTGAGCCCCGATCGCAGCGTCACCGGTCCCGGGTCGGGATCAGCGATCCGGGTCACCGTCACGGTCCAACCGTTCGGCTCGGAGCTGGTCGAGGTGCCCGGTGGCGTCGTCCACCCGGCGGTCGAGCAGTGCCTCCTCCAGGTCGAGGTCGTACTCCAGTTCGCGGAGCACCTCCTCGGACAGCGAGCCGGAGTTGCGCATGCTGACGAAGACGTCCCGTTCGATGCCGACCAGTTCGTGGCGCCAGTCCGAGATCCTCGCCAACCGCGCGCCTGCGTCGCCGCCGCGACGTTCCAGCCGTTCGGTCAGCCCACGCCAGTTCCGGCTGGCCGCCCAGGCGCGCATCTGGGTCGCCTCCTCGGCCGGCAGGTGCTCATCGGCGACCGCCTCCTCAACCCGCGCGGCGATCGCCTCGTTGGCCTGCTGCTGGGCAAGGGCGCGTTCCTTGGCGAGGTCCGCGTCGGGGTCGCCGGGCAGGTGCAGCAGGCGGATCACCGTCGGCAGGGTCAGTCCCTGCAGCACCAGGGTGCCCAGGATGACCGCGATGGTGCAGGTCAGCAGCAACGCGCGGTACGGCGTGGTCAGCGGCAGCGTCTGGGCGGCGGCCAGCGAGACCACCCCGCGCATGCCCGCCCAGGACACCGCGGCCAGCGGCCGCCACGATCCGATCGCTCCCGGACGGCCCAGTAGCCGGCCGATGCCGTTGAGCAGGAAGATCCAGATGGGCCGGATCAGGATCACGGTGAGCAGGACCGCCCCGGAGACCAGCAGGGTCGGCGCGCGGCCGATGTCCGGCGCCGTGACGATGCCCCACAGCTGCAGGCCGATCAGCGCGAAGACCGCTCCCTCCAGCACGTACTGGAGCGCGTTCCAGGTGGCTCGCATCGTCAGCCGGACCTCCGGCTGCAGGTCCATCGGTGACCGGAACCCCAGCACCAGACCGGCCACCACCACGGCCAGCACCCCGGAGGCGTCGGCCAGCTCGCCGAGTTGGTAGGCCAGGAAGGGCGTGACCAGGGACAACGCGGTGATCGGCAGGGATGACGAGGTGTACCGGCGGCCGGCCGAGGCCAGCAGCCCGATCGCCCCGCCGATCAGCAGCCCGCCGACGGTGGCCCAGGCGAATTCGACCAGCCCACGGCCCCACTCCATCGAGCCCAGCAGGATGCCGCTGACCGCCACCTTCAGCAGCACGAGCGATGTCGCGTCGTTGAACAGCGACTCGCCCTCGAGCACGGTGACCACCTGCCGGGGCAGCCCCGCCCGCCGCGCGACCGCGACGGCGGCAACCGCGTCCGGGGGAGCGACGATGGCCCCGAGCGCGAGCGCGGCGGCAAAGGGTATCTCGGGCATCACCATCTGCAGCACGAACGCGACGGCGAAAGCCGTCACCAGCACCATGCCGATGGCCAACTGGGTGATGGCGCGTAGCAGGCGGCGGATCGCGATGACCGAGGACTCCACCGCCGCCGCGAACAGCAGCGGCGGGAGCAGCACCGACAGCACCAGTTCGGGATTGACCTGATAGTCCGGCGCACCGGGGATGAAGGAGACGCCGACTCCGGCGACGACCAGCAGGATCGGCGCCGGGAGGCCGATCCGTCCGGCGATGCCGTTGACGATCACCACCCCGACGACCAGGAAGACCACTGGTTGCAGTTCGATCATCTGCCCACCACCCCTCAGCTTCGCCATCGTGGCAGGAATGCCATTGCACGAATCAGTGAAAAATCCGGTGACCGCCACCACACCGACCGACAAGACTGGGGCCCGAGTGTCGGTGGGGTGGGTGATACTCGCAGAGGTTGCGGCGCCGGCGGCGGCGCCGCACCGATCCCGCCACCGACAAGGTGGCCGGGAACACGGCCGGACCCATCCTGACCGGTCGTGATCCATCGCTCGACCAGGAGTAACAAGTGTCCAATCCCGTACCCGACGCGACCATCAACCCCGGTGGCCGGCATCGAGCCTCTGACCCTGTGGCGACCGATCCGGTGGGTCCGGCCGCGGTCGGTCCGGCCGTTGATCCACCAACCGGGGCCGCGCCGCCGCTCGACCCGAAGCGCTGGCTCGCCCTGGCCGTCATCGGCATCTCGCAGCTCATGGTCATCCTGGACGCCACGATCGTGAACATCGCGCTGCCCCAGGCTCAGGCCGATCTGGGCATCTCCATCGCCGACCGGCAGTGGATGGTCACGGCCTACGCATTGCCTTTCGGGGCGTTGCTGCTGCTGGGTGGGCGCATCGCCGACTACGTCGGCCGCAAGAAGATCCTGATCATCTCGCTGTCCGGTTTCGCCATCGCCTCCGCCATCGGCGGCGCCGCCCAGGCCGGCTGGATGCTGTTCGGCGCCCGTGCCCTGCAGGGTGGCTTCGCCGCGATGCTCGCGCCGGCCGCGCTGTCGTTGGTGACGGTGACGTTCCACGACGAGAAGGACAGGGCAAAGGCATTCGCGGTGTTCGGCGCGATCGCCGGCGGCGGTGCCGCCATAGGGCTCCTGCTCGGTGGGGTGCTGACCGAGTACGCGTCCTGGCGTTGGTGCCTGTACGTCAACATCCCGATCGCGATCTGTGCTGTCCTCGCCGCGATCCCGGTCCTCAAGGAATCGAAGGTGGAGGGCGGCACCCACTACGACATACCGGGAGCCATCCTCGCCACTTCCGGTCTCGGCGCGTTGGTCTGGGCCTGCACCCAGCCGGCCGAACACGGCTGGCTCTCGATCAACACCCTGGGCTGGATGGTCGTCTCGGTGTTGCTGCTGACCGGGTTCGTGCTGGTGGAGCTGCATTCCACCAGCCCGCTGCTGCCGATGCGCATCCTGGAGAACCGCAACCGGGCGGGCGCCTACATCGTCGGCCTGCTGATCGGCGCCGGGTTGTTCGCCGTCTTCCTGTTCCTGACCTACTACCTGCAAGGGATCCTGGGGTACACGCCGATCCAGGCCGGGTTCGCGTTCCTGCCGTTCAGCTTCGGTGTGGTCGTCGGCGCGGGTATCGGCTCGCAGCTGACCATCAGGGTTGGGCCGCGCGTCGTGGTCCCCGCCGGCCTGCTGCTCGGCGTGGCCGGGCTGTTCTGGCTGTCCAAGATCACCGTCGGCACCGAGTACATGAGCACCATCCTGCCCGCGATGCTGCTGATCTCGGTCGGCATGGGCTTCGTCTTCATGGCCACCACCAACCTCGCGCTGGTCGGCATCAACCACGACGACGCCGGCGTCGCCAGTGCCGTGGTCAACACCGCCCAGCAGGTCGGCGGGTCGGTGGGCACCGCGCTGCTGAACACGATCGCGGCCACCGCGACCGCGTCGTTCCTGCTCAGCAATCCGCCGGCGGCACCGACCCCCGAGGCGATCGGGGCCGCGCAGGCCGCAGCCGCGGTGGACGGTTTCGGCACAGCCTTCATGTGGGCCGCGGTGATCTTCGGGATTGCCACAGTGGTGTCGCTGGTGCTGATCAACGCCGGCAAGCACCAGGTCGCCGACATCGAACCGATGCCCGGGACGTGATCGTCCGGTAGACCCGGGTGAGCCCGCTTGACCCAGTGGTGCTCACGCCGGGCTCGCGTCCGATTCCTCGCGCCGGCGGTGGCAACCTCACCGCCGGCACGAGGCGGGTTGTTCGCCGGCCCATCACCGAGCCTGCAAGTAGAGCCCGCAAGTCGAGCCCGCAAGTAGAGCCCGCACGCAAAGCCCGCACGTAAAGCCCTGAAGTAAAGCTCCCTTGGTTGTCACCGGGACGATCGCGCTCCAGCATTTTCCCGCGGTGTCCTTGAGGCGCGGTCGTTGTCGGGAATCGTTGACCTGACGGGCATTCGGCGAGATAGCTGACCGCGAACCAGGCAAACATCCGCGGGCGGTTGTCCGAATTGTCGATATCGCGGTAACGTCTCAGCCGTAGACCACCTCCGGGGAGGTCGCGGCGAACGAACGGCCGGCGGGTGCAGCGGACCTCGGAGAGCGTCGATGGAGAGCGTCGAACAACAAGGCCGAAATCAGTCGGAGAAGGTGCGTTTGGGACTTTCGGCACTATCGCTCGGATGTCTCAAACCGGACAGTGGACCAAACATCGAGGCGCCGGTCAGGGTCTCCCGAACGGAGGGGAACGAGAGTGAACTGTCGTCTGAAGACACGATTCCTCGAGTCCGCCGACCGATCCGCGCTGGGCATCGGATCGTGTGGACGCCGCCGCCCGTCCGGCACTCAACCCGGCCCGGAATCAGAAGACTGCCTCGGAGGCACACCCTCTCGCGCCCGGTGCCGCCAACGCGGCGGACCCAGTCCCATCGAGCGTTCGCGACAGGGCGGGTGCCGCTGATGGCCACCATCGCACGGGACGTCATGACCACCGACCCGGACTGCGTCTCGCACACGGACACAGTCGAGGAAGTAGCCATGAGGATGCGGAGTCTGCTGGTGGCGTTCCTCCCGGTGTGCGACGAGGAAGGCTACCTCTGCGGCATCGTCGGTTACCGGGACATCGGTGCGCAGGCCCGATCTGCGCGCGGCGAAATGGCGAGCGTCACGGCGGCGTCGCTGGTCGAGAAAGCACCTGTCACCATCGGCGTCGACGACCCCGTCGAAGATGTCACCCGGATGATGGCGGAGCAGCGGGTGTGGCTGTTGCCGGTCGTCGACGGCCAGCGACTGGTCGGTGTCATCCACTACGACAGCATCGCCGGCAGCCACCGGTCCCGGCTGCCCTCCCAGCGCGTCGAGTCGTCACCCTCTCCGTTCCGTGGAGCCGTGCGCGGGTAACGGGGAGGGCGGTACGGCTTCTCGGGTGACGCGACCGTCACGGGGAGAGCGGTGCTGCTTCTCGATGGACGCGATCGCCATCAGGTGTTTCACCACGTCCTCGACCGCCGGATTGGGCACGCACCGCGTCACCGGCGCTGATCGGCGCTGATCGGCGCTGATCGTCACAGTTGTCGTCCAGTCCTACGTCAACGCACCGAGCAACTCGTCGCCGATCGGGACACCCAGCCCGGTGCAGGCGTCCCACCCCGGCCCCGCTCGATAGGCACCGTTGTTGCCCGAGGTGATGTCCCGGAACCCGGCGGCCACCACGCCAGAACCGACGCCGGCATAGATCGCGGGCTGCAGCAAGCCGAACGGGCGGCCCAGCGACTGTGCCATCCGGGCGAGCAGGGCGGCCCAGAGCGGGGACACCGCACTGGTTCCGCCGAACACCAGTTTCTGACCGTCGACCAGCACCTGATATCCGGTCTGCGGATCGGCGTTCGCGGCGACGTCGGGGACGCCCCGGCCCGGCCGGCCCGCCAAGGTGGGCACGCCGACCGTCGACTGCCAGGACGGCAGGCCGAAAGCGTCGCTCACCCCCCCCGCCCGTCGCGCCGGACCCCACCCCGTTGTTCCACACCACTTCCGAGTTGACGACGCCCGTGGTCGGGTTCGCGTCCAGTCGTGTCCCACCGCAGGCCAGGGCGTGCGGGCTGGATGCCGGAAAGTCGGTGTGCACCCTGCCGTCCGTCGCGCCGTCGGAGCTACCGTCGTCGCCGGCCGCGGCGGTGACCGTCGCGCCGAGTGCGGCGGCGTCCGTCAAGGCCTGGTCGAAGGCGGTGCGGGCCTGCGCCGTCCAGGCGTCCTCGCGCTGTCCCCAGCTGATGCTGATCGCGACGGGCGTGGTGTCGGCGTGCGCCGCCTGGCTGAGCGCGTCCAGGAACCCGGCGTCGGTGTTCGGCGCGAAGTAGACGACGATGTCGGCACCCGGAGCCATGGCACCGACGATCTCGATGTCCAGCATGACCTCGCCGTCGGCGCCGTTCGGGTTCTGCTCCGGTCTGTTCGCCCCGCCGTCCACTCCGACCGCGGTCACCGTGGGTGGCGTGACGCCAAGGCTCCGGAAGTAGCTGGTCAGCTCGGCCTGGGTGAAGCCGCCGCCCAATTCCAGGATGGCGACCGTCTGCCCGGTGCCGTCGGTGCCGGCCGGGAATTGATAGATCTCGGCCAACTGCGGCGGGGTGTAGCTGGTGGTGACGGCTGCCGGAGCGGCTATCTGAAACCGGGTCCGGGTCTGCGGGCGGTCGTCAAGACCCAGCACCGCGATCACCACACCGTCGAGGGCGGCTGGCAGGCTGAGATTCCCGGTGCGTTCGCGGTAGGTGACGACAGTCCCGTCCGGTTCCTGCTCGGTGGCCACCACCAGCGAGGTCCCGAAGATCGTGCACAGCACACCGACACTGCCCGCCACCCGTAGCCGACGCGACGCCGGATCGACCCCGACGATCTGGGCGCCGGCCGACGTGAGAATCCGGGTGGCCAGGTCGACGTCCGCCGGGTCGGCCCCGTAAGCCTGCGCGAGTTCATTCCTGGACAGTGGTGTGGCCCGACTCAGGGCCGCCTCGGGAACCTCGGCCCGGCGGCGCAGCACGACGGTGATCTGGATCGTCTCGTCCGCGGGAACCGACGCGGCTCGGCGGACTCCCGACGCAGCCCGTTCACTTCCGGGTAACGGCACCCTGTCCTCGGCGCCGGCATCGGTTGGCTGGTCGGGGGATTCAGTCATGCGATACATCTACCCCAACCCGCCGACAGTCACTTACCCCAACCTGCCGACAGTCACTCTCCGGCGCACAACCGACGGTCGAACCCCCTACCGATCCGCGCAGCGCTCAGGGAATCCGCCGGGACATCACCAGCGCGGCAGCGGAGCCGATCACCGCGGCGATGGTGCCGGCAATGAGCCAGGGCCGGGACACGTCCTGCTGCTTGAACTCGTATCCGATCTGCTCGCCGAGCTGGGCGTAGACGGACTTCAGTTCCTCCGCCGTGGCCGCGGTGTGGAAGTCGCCGCCGGAGATCTGCGCGATCTCCTTCATGGACGCGGTGTCCAGCGGCACGGGGATCTGCGAGCCGTTGTAGTCGATCGACCCGTGGTCGGTGCCGAAGGCGATCACCGACACCGGCACCTTCGCGTCGGCGGCCTGCTGCGCCGCGTCCTGCTCGGTCCGGCCGACGGTGCGTTTGCCGTCGGTCATCATGACGATCCTGGCCGGCACGGGTCCGGCGTTGCCGTCCACGTCGGCAAGGGTCTTGGACAGCCGGTCGATGGCCTGCAGGCTGGACACGATCGCCTCACCGGTGGCCGTGCGCTCGTCCAGCTTGAGCCCGGCGATGGCCTGCTTGGCGGCCGAGCGATCGGTGGTCGGCGACACCAGGACGGTGGCGATCCCGGCGAACGAAACAACTCCCAGGTTGACGCCGGGGGTCAGTTCGTCGACGAAAATGGTGGCCGCTTCCTGTGCGGCCGCCAACCGATTGGGCGCGACATCGGTGGCCTCCATCGACAGCGACACATCGATCGCCAGCATGACCGTGGCCCGGTTCCGCGGCTCCTTGGCCTCGGCGGTCGGGCCCGCCATCGCAACTGTCAGCAGGCTCAGACCGACCAGCACGAACACCGTCGGCAGGTGACGCCAGCGCCCGGGGCGCACCGGCGCCACCCGGTCCAGGAGCTCGAAGTTGGCGAACCGCAACGTATGTCGGCGGGTTCGCCGTTGGGAAAGCCCATAACCGACGGCCAATCCGACCACCAGCACACCGGCGGTCAGCCAGAATGGATGCTCGAAGCTCACCGAGCGCCCCCTCCTGTCGCGTGCCTGGCTTACTCCAGCGAACCTGCACGGAAACCATAAAGCCGCGCTCGCCCCTGGATACCCCCCAAATACAACGGGCGCACATTCACAGCTCGCGCCCAGCATCTCCCTATCCGATTCCACCGGTGCCTCAGGAATTCCCAATCTGGGTGGTCGACCATCGACGGCATGGACAAGGATCTCAACCCGCTCGAAGGTGCCTCCGCCGATCGCGACCGTCAACAGACCGGCGCGCATCCGCTCCCGCCGGGCCGGCCGGAAGCGGCCGGCCCGCAGGCGCCGCAACCCGGCCCTGCGCAACCAGCCGGCCACGACCCCCACCCGACAGCCTGGTGGCAGCCTCGCCCCGCCGCCGGAGCATCTACCGGCGCGGCAGCCACCGGCGCCCACCATCCCACCGGTGGTGCACAGGGTTACCCGACCACCGGCACTCAGGGGTACACCGCGGGCGGCGGCACCGGTTACCCGACCGGTGCGGCTCCGGGGTACAGCCAGGCCTGGAGCAACCCTTACGCCGCCACCGGCGGCCAGAGCACGCACGGTCAGAGCACCTACGGCCAGCACGCCCAGGGTCAGGCCGCCTACGGCGCGACCAGCCCCGCCGCGGCCGGCACCGCGACACTGCAGGCCCCGCGCCCGGCGAACCGCGGACGCCGCACGACGATGGTCGTCGCCGGCACCGTGATCTTCGCGCTCGCCGCCGGATTCGGCGCCGGAGCCCTGGGTGCCAGGGTCACCTCGGATTCGGCGTCAGGTTCGGCCAGCCACACGCTCACCCAGCTGGCATCGGTGTCGACCAGCAAGGCCGCCCCCGCGGACGGCTCGGTGGAGCAGGTCGCCGCCACGCTGCTGCCCTCGGTCGTGTCGGTGCTGTCCTCCTCGTCCAGCAGCGCCGGCGAAGGCTCCGGCGTCATCCTGACCGCCGACGGCATGATCCTGACCAACAACCACGTGATCAGCGGCGCCACCACCCTGCAGGTGCAGTTCAACGACGGCACCACCGCAGAGGCGACCGTGGTGGGTGCCGACCCGACCGACGACCTGGCCGTCATCAAGGCCACCGGGGTGTCCGGTTTGAAGCCGGCAACCCTCGGCAGCTCCGGTGACCTGCAGATCGGCCAGCCCGTCATCGCCGTCGGTTCCCCGCTCGGCCTCTCCGCCACGGTGACCTCCGGCATCGTGTCCGCGCTGAACCGCCCGGTCCGCACCAGCAGCGCAGAAGACCAGCAGCAACAGCAACAACAGCAGCAGCTTCCCGGGCAAAGCCAGCAGCAGAGCCAGGCCAGCACCAGCCAGGACACCGTGATGAACGCGATCCAGACGGACGCGGCCATCAACCCCGGCAACTCCGGCGGTCCGCTGGTCGAAATGAGCGGCAACGTCATCGGCATCAACTCGGCGATCGCGTCGTTGTCCGAGTCATCCAGTGGCGAAGGCGGCTCCATCGGCGTCGGCTTCGCCATCCCGATCGACCAGGCCAAGCGGATCGCGCAGGAGATCATCGACACGGGCAAAGCCACCCACGCGGTGCTCGGCGCCTCGGTCGGCGACGCGACCCAGGGCGACAACAGCCTGCTCACGGTCGGCGCGAAGGTCGCCGACGTCACCGCCGGGAGCGGCGCCGCGAGCGCTGGGCTGCAGTCGGGTGACGTGATCACCAAACTCGGCAGCCAGAACGTCGATTCGGCTGACGCGCTGATCGCTGCGGTCCGCTCGGCCGCCCCGAACAGCAAGGTGGACGTCACCTACACCCGCGGCACCGAGAGCAACACGGTCGCCGTGACGCTGGGTTCCGCCAGCACCAACTAGGAAGCAACGGCACCATCCAAGCGGTGTGAGGGGAGGTGAACCTCGACACGAAGCCCCGGCGGATCCGCGCCGGGGCTCTTGTCGTCAAGCGTCACCGAACCACCCTGCTGACGCACCAGTTCGCCCACGATCGCCAGCCCCAGCCCGCTCCCGCCGGTGTTCCGGTCGCGGGCATCGTGCAGCCTGGTGAACCGTTCGAACACCCGGGCCCGGTCGGCGGCGGGGATGCCTGGTCCGTCATCGGTGACGCCCAGTACCGCCCCGCCGCCGGCCGCCGACCCGACCGAAACCGCCACTCGTGTCGAGGCGTACCGGACGGCGTTGTCGACGATGTTGGCCAGCACCCGGGCGAGTGCGGTCGGGTTCGCCTCCACGGAGACGACGCCGGCGCCCATCCGTACAAAGGTCACCGGCAGCCTGGCGTCGGCGTACCGGGCAACCACCTGCTGCGCGAGGTCGGCGAGGTCCACCACCTCCCGTGCCGGCGGCGCCGCGTCATCGGCACGGGCCAGCAGCAGCAGGTCGTCGACCAGTTCGGTGAGCCGATCGACCTCGGCGAGCAGGTCGGCGGTGTCCGGTTCGGTGCCGGTGACGATGGCGACGTCGAGCTGGGTGCGCAGGCTGGCCAGCGGCGAGCGCAACTCATGGGCAGCGTCCGCGACGAACGCTCGTTGCCGGCGCCGGGACGACTCGAGCCGGTCCAGCATGCCGTTCAAGGTGTCTGCCAGGCGCCGGATCTCGTCCGCGGACCTGGGTACCGGCAGGGTGTCGTTCGACCCCGCGCCGGTGATCTTCTCGGCGCCGGCCCGCAGCGCTTCGACCGGCCGCAGGGTGGCGCCGACCAGCCGCCAGGCGACCGCTGCCAACGCGGCCAGCAGCACGGCGTAGCCGACGATCAGCGCGGTGCGCGCGATGCGGACGGCGTCGTCGATGTCACCGGCCGGCACTCCGACGACCACGATTCCCGGCGATGACGAGGGACCGGCACGCTGGGCGACCACCCGCATCGGTCCGTTGACGCCGAACGACGCGCCGGAGACTGTCTGCGGGCCGGAGAGCGCCGCGGTCAGCTGCTCCGGCGGCAGCGCGGCGACCAGTCGATCCGCCCCCGCCGACGCCGCCAGCACTCGGCCCTGCTCGTCCAGCACCTGCACCAGGGTGGTTCCGCCGACCGGGATCGGGTCCGGGAGGCGACCCTCGTCGAGCAGCGAGGCCACCTCGTCCGCGGTGCGGTTGGCGGCGTCGTCGGTGGCCCGCTCAAGCCCGAACCGCAGCACCGCGGTCAGCGCGACCACGCCGATCGCCAGGCCGATGGCCAGCGCCGCCGTGCTCAGCAGCACCAGGCGCACCCGCAGGCTCAGCCCGCGGGTGCGTGTGCCCCGTGCGGGCGGAGGTCCGGCCGGATCGGTCACGCGGTCAGCCGCCGTCGGCTTCGAGCCGGTACCCGGCGCCGCGCACCGTCGTCACGGCGGCCCGGCCGAACGGTGTGTCGATCTTGCGCCGCAGGTACCCGACGTACACCTCCACCACGTTCGCCTCACTGGTGCCATAGGCATCCCAGACGTGCTCGAGCAGATCGAACCGGCTGACCACTTCGCCGGCCCGTCGCATCAGGTACTCCAGCAGCGAGAACTCGCGCGCGGTCAGGGAAATCGGCGTGTCTCCCCGCGCTACCTGCTTGGCCGCGGGGTCCAGCACCAGGTCGCCGGCAGCCAGCACGGCGGGTCGCTCCGGCGCCCCGCGACGCAGCAGCGCGCGGAGCCTGGCGACCAGCACGACGTAGCTGAACGGCTTGGTCAGGTAATCGTCCGCGCCGACGTCCAGGCCGTCGGCCTCGTCGAACTCGCCGTCCTTCGCCGACAGCATCAGCACCGGCACCCAGTTCCGGTCCCGGCGCAGCGCCCGCACCACCTCGTACCCGGACAGCCGCGGCAGCATGACGTCCAGCACGATGGCGTCGTAGTTGCCGGACCGGGCGGATTCCAGCCCGGCGGCGCCGTCATGACTCAGGTCGACGGCGAAACCCTCTGAGCGCAAACCTTTTTGCAGCGCACGGGCGAGCCGAACCTCGTCCTCGACCACCAGCAACCGCATCCGCGCACCCCCTTCCAGCGCCCATCCGTCGCACACTCTCAAGCTGCTCTCAGCATGCCTGGCTCACGATGGGTTCTGCGTGACCGATCAATGAACCCAGAAATGAGTGTGTAGCAGTGTCCGATTTCCAGCGGTCCGACTCCAAGACTCCGTTGATCCACCGGCCCGCGATCCGCTGGGCGGTGCCAGGGGCTGTGGTCGCCATCGCCCTTGGCGCCGCCGCAATCTCCGCGGTGGGCGCCGACGCGTCTCCACCGCTGCCACCCCGCAGCGCGGCGGAACTGCTGGTTGACGTACAGAACGCCAGCCTGACCTGGCTGTCCGGCACCGTGGTGCAGGACGCCGCGCTGGGCCTGCCGGAACTGCCGGTGCAGGTCGGCGGCCAGGGCAGCTCGAACTTCACCGCGCTGGCTTCCGGCACCCACACGCTGCGGGTCTGGTACGCGGGCGAGGACCAGCAGCGGGTCGCCCTGCAGGGCACGCTGGGCGAGTCCGACGTGGTGCGCAACGGGTCCGACGTCTGGACCTGGGCCAGTGACAGCAACACGGCCACCCACTACCAGTTGCCGGCCGGCGCGGGGGACAAGGCGCTGGCCGAGCACCCCGATTCCAGCGCCGCCGCGATGACCCCGCAGCAGGCCGCGGACGCGGCGCTGGCGGCCATCGACCCGACCACCACGGTGACCACCGACGGCACCGCCGAGATTGCCGGACGGTCCGCGTACGAACTCGTGCTCGAACCCAAGGACGACAGGTCACTGGTCGGTCAGGTGCGCATCGCCATCGACGCCGAGCAGCACATCCCGCTGCGGGTGCAGGTGTTCGCCAAGGGCGCGCCGACACCGGCGTTCCAGGTGGGCTTCAGCCGGGTCAGCTTCGACGCGCCCGAGGCGGCCAATTTCCAGTTCTCCCCGCCGCCGGGCGCCACGGTGACCGAGTCAACGCTGGGTAGCCAGGCCGGTGCCGCAGCGCCCGACCAGCCCGTAGTCCCGAAGGCGGCACGCCCGGCCGGCGCGGCGGAGCCCACGACTGTCGGCACCGGCTGGACGTCCGTGCTGGTGGCGAAGGTGCCGACGACTGCGACCACCCCGGACACCACCGCCCCGGACTCGTCCGCTCCGCCGACCACCGGCACCACCCCCGGCGAGCCCGCCGCTCGCGGTTCTGCCGCCGACCTGAACGCGATCCTGAGTGCCCTGCCCGCGGTCAGCGGCGACTGGGGCAGCGGCCGGTTGCTGCAGTCGGCGCTGTTCTCGGTGCTGATCACCGATGACGGCCGGATCATCGCCGGCGCCGTCGCCCCCGAGAAGCTCTACGAGGCGGCCGCTCAGTGACCTCACCGGCCGGAACCTCGGTCAGCGCATCGCCGCACCCGGCCTCAGCGGCGATCGGTGACCCTCCGACGGTAGGACCAGCCGTTCTGCCGCTACAGTCGACGGCGATGTCGGGGATCAGCGGTGACGGCTTCGCGGTGACCTCCGACGGCCTGACCAAGCGATTCCGCGGCGGCCAGGTCGCCGTCGATCACATCGCTCTCGCTGTGCCGCACGGCGCCGTGTACGGGTTCCTCGGCCCGAACGGCTCGGGCAAGACGACGACGATCAGGATGCTGCTCGGCCTGGTCAGGCCAACCGCAGGGACCAGCACCCTGCTCGGCGGCCGGATCCCGGAGGACTCCCAGCGGGTGCTGCCGCGGGTCGGCGCGCTGGTCGAGGGCCCGGCGTTCCACCCGTACCTGTCCGGCCGGGACAACCTCCGCCGATTGGACGCCGCGGACCGCATGGCGGACCCGGCGAATTGCGCAGAGCGGATCGCCGGGGCACTGGAAAGGGTCGGGCTGAGCGCAGCGGCCGGCAAGCGTTTCCGGAATTACTCGCTCGGCATGCGGCAGCGGCTGGGCATCGCGGCCGCGCTGCTGCAACCCCGGCAGTTGCTCATTCTCGACGAGCCGACCAACGGCCTCGACCCGCAGGGCACCCGCGAGGTGCGGTCGCTGGTCACCGACCTGGCCGCCGGCGGCGTCACGGTGCTGCTCTCCACCCACCTGCTCTCCGAGGTCGAGCAGATCTGCACGCACGTCGGCGTCATGCATGTCGGCAAGCTGGTCGCGCAATCCCGGCTCAGCGACCTGAGATCGCAGACAGCGCAGCGCATTCGAGTGCACACGACGCGTCCGGAGCTGGCCGCCGCCAGCCTGACCCGGCTCGGCCTGCACGACGTCATCGCCGAGGGCGCCCAGACCAGTGGGCAGTCCAGCGGTGAGGTCACCGCGCTGCTCGGCAGCGCCGACCCCGAGTCGGTGATCGCCGCGCTGGTGCACGACGAGGTGCCGGTGCTCGCGTTCGGACCGGTACCGGTGAACCTGGAAGACGTCTTCGTGACCTTGACGGGGGAGGGTTTCGGTGTCAGCGGCTGAAGCACTGTCGCAGGTGCCGTCCGACGCGAGTGCCGTTGACCGGCAAGAATTCCCGCCGGTCCGATCGCGTCGGATGTCCACCAGGTTCCTGCGCTCGGAACTGAGGCTGATCTACGGAAGGCGCCGCAACATCGCCGGCATGGCGGTGCTCGCCGTGGTGCCGATCATCATCGCCTTCGCCGTCAGGTACAGCGGATCCCCGCGTGGTGGCGGTGGCGGCGGCGGCGAGGGTGGCTTCATCGGCCAGGCCACCAACAACGGGCTGTTCGTCGGGCTGGCCGCGCTGACAGTCGAGCTGCCGCTGTTCCTGCCGCTGGCAGTCGCGGTCGTCGCCGGTGACGCGGTGGCCGGCGAGGCGAACGTCGGCACCCTGCGGTACCTGCTGGCCCGACCCGTGCAACGGACCCGGCTGCTGGCGGTCAAATACCTGGGCGTGCTCATCGCCACCATCACCGCGGTGCTGCTGGTCGCCGTCGTCGGCGTCGGGTTCGGGCTCGCGTTGTTCGGCGCCGGGCCGGTGACATTGCTGTCCGGGACACAGGTCTCGACCGGGGTGGGGCTCTGGCGGCTGCTGCTGGTCTGCGCCTACCTGGTGATCTGCCTGGCGGCGTTCGGTGCCATGGGGTTGTTCGTCTCCACGCTGACCGAGCAGCCCATCGGCGCCACCATCGCCGTCGTGGGGCTCGCGCTGCTCAGCCAGATCCTGGATTCGGTGACGCAGCTCTCGGCGATCCACCCCTACCTGCCGACGCACTACTGGCTGTCGTTCGGTGACCTGCTCCGCGACCCCATCTCCACCGACCAGATCGTCCCCGGCATCGTCAGCGCGGTGGTCTACGGAGCGATCTTCCTCGCCGCCGCGTGGGCCCGGTTCGGCACCAAGGACATCACCAGCTGACGAGCGGTAGCTGCCGAACATTCAGGCCCGTATTTCGGGTTCGGAATCAGTGATCGGTTGATGCAATTCTTGCCCGATAACGACGTCATTGACTTCGACATGATTCCCCTGGAGCCCACGCTGGTGGATCCGTCGAAGCCGTGAATTCATTGGCCCGGACGGCTACCCAAGATCGAACCGGGCGCGGACCTCGCCAAGGATCACCGATGGCGGCGCGGCCCCATGGGTCAACGCGTCGACGGCGCCCATCACCGCCCGGGCCGGGTTGTCGTCGGCCGCCGCCTGCACGGTCGTGATGGCGATCGACTCGGCGGCAATCGGCCGGTCCGCGTCCCTCACGTCATCAGCCAACACGGTCGCCACCACGGTGGCGCCGGACAACAGTCGATCCCACACCGCATTCCAGTCGGTCAGCGGTGCCGGCAGCGGCGCACCGCGATCCAGTGCCGCCAGCCCGGCCGCCACCCAGTCCAGCCCGTCGATGCCGGCGATCTCGCACGCCTGACGAGCGGCCCCTCGCGCGATCGTGCGCTGGCGATCCGGCGGCAGCGCGGCGAGGCGGTCGACGAGGGCACGGTCACGTCGAGCGAGTTGCGGGGTGGGCCACCCGATCGCCCGCAACTGGTCGGTGGGCCGCTGACCGCTCCACAGGTGCAATTCGCGGGCGTCCTCGAACTGTTGTTGCTGCGCCAGCATTTCGGCCTCTTCCGCGGCGGCGATGTCCGCCAATTCGGTCGCGGTGGGCGGCGGGGGAGGAGGTGGAGTGTTCAGGGCGACGCCGTGCCAGTACCCGGCGATCGCACTGGGCTGCCGAAGCACCGCACCATGCGCCGGCGGTGCCGGCCACAGTTGCATCAGGTACCTGTCCAACGCCGGGTCGTCGTCCATCCGAATCTATGGCCCCTCACACGCCTCCTGCATGCCTGTGGCGGACCAGCGCACCCGGTAGCCGCCCGGCGCGGGCAGGGTGACCTCCGCGCCGCTGTCGATGGCGGCGAGGCAGTATTGCGTGGTCCCCACGATCAGCGAAACCTCGACCACCTCTCTTCCCAATCGGCAACCGACGAGGGTGCGCGGTCCAGGGCCTCCACCCGCACGGGTACGGATCCGGTGTGCAGGCCGGTCGCCATCGCGAGGACGCCGGGCTGCGCTGCACCGCACAGCCCGTTGGCTTGTCCGCCCCGCGCGGAAATCAGTTCGTAGTACTCGGTATTCCACGGCAGCAGGTGCAGAAAGGCGTACTGGACCTGCATCTCCCCGTCGAACAGGACCCGCACGGCACCCTCCCGCGGTGTCGTCACGTGGCTCGGCCCGAAGGATCTTCGAGCCGGCCCAGGGAGTCCAGCAGCAGCGCGGCGATCTGCTCGGCCGGCGCGCCGGACAATGTTGGGAAGGCGTCGGCGTGCCGGCCGACCGCGACGCCGACGAACGCGGCCGCGACGAGTTCGGCGCGCAACCTCGATTCGCTCACCCCGCCGGACTCCAGCCGGCGAACCAGCGGATCGACCAGCCGCTCGGTGAAGGCCGCCAGTGCCTCGTCGTGCACCGACGGATCCCCGTCCGCCCGCAGCGCGGACGCGACCACCGGACCGGGTCCCCGGCGTTGCACCCGGTCAAGCAGTTCGATCATCCGTTCCCTGTCGAACAGGTCGCGGGGGGACTCGGCTTCCTCCGCGGCGAAGTCCGTCCGCAGGATGGCCAGGTACAGCCCCGACTTGCTGCCGAAATACCGCGCGATCAGGGTCGGGTCGAGACCGGCGAGCTCGCCGATGTCGCGGATGGTGGTGCGGTCGAAACCGCGTTCGTGGAACAGCGTCCGGGCGGCAACCAGCAGGGCCTGCCGGCTGCCGGCCGCGTCGCGGCGTCGCGGGGCGGAAGCACCCTTGGGGTCGGTCATGCCAGTGTCGTCTGCTTGTGTCATGCCACTGTCATCGCCAGGCCGGCAGCAGTTCTCCCACCGGGACGCGCCACGGTGAGGGCCGATGCCGGCCGTGGCGGGCCTGCTCGGTGGGATACCCCTCGTTCGGGGCGGATCGCCGGGAGTCCGATCGGCGGGGGTCCGATTCGGGAGATTCCGTCTCGAGCAGCATGACGCCGCCCGCCGTTCCGTCGACGCTCTCGTCCACCAGCATCCGTTCCTCGGCGCGGTCCATCGTCGGGGCTGACAGCGGGGAGCTCTGCCGGGAGGGCAGCACGAAGCTCACCACAGCCGCGAACAGGCACAACACGACCCCGACAAGGGCCGACACGGTGTACCCGGCGCTGGTCGGAAGAGTATCCGGTGCCACCGTGTGCGCGGTCAGGATGGTCGCGCCGAGCGCGCTGCCGATCGAGAAGCCGATCTGCCGCAGCACCTGGTTCACGCCCAGCGCGCTGCCGGTCTCCTCGGCAGGCACCGACCGGACGATCAGCCCCGGAATGGCCGCGAAGGTCAGCCCGACGCCGAGCCCGGCCACGCCCATGATCAGGAATGCGTCCGCCAGGTGCGCCCGGTCGAACAGGAAGATCACCATGGCGCCGACCAGCGCCAACGAACCCAGCGGCAGCACCAGGAACCGGCCGAGCCGGCGAGCGATCACCGGCATCAGCCGGCTGGCCAGGACGCTCGCCACGGAGAAGGGCAACAGCACCAGGCCGGCCACCACCATCGAGGTGCCGAAGCCGTACCCCGTCGAGGTCGGCGCCTGGACGTAACGGGTCACCATCGGCAGCAGCATGTACATGCCCAGCCCGGCCAACAGGCCGGTGGCGTTCGCGGTCAGCACGGACCGGTTGCGCATCAACCGAAGATTCACCAAGGGGCACGACGTCCGCAGCTCGTGCCACACCCAACCGCCCAGCACCAGCGCGGTGACCAGCGCCAGGGCCAGCAGCCGGTCGGAGGTCCACCCCCAACTGCCGCCCTCACTCAGGCAGAGCAGCAGCCCGATCAGTCCGCCGCTGAGCATGACCGCGCCGATGCCATCCAGCGGGCGGCGCCGCAGGTGGTTGCTGCCGGGAACAACCGCGGCGGCCAGCGCCAGGGCGAGCGCGCTGATCGCGACCCCGAACCAGAACGGGGCGTGGAATCCGTAGCTGTCGGCGAGCAGGCCGGTCAGCGGGTAGCCGAGCCCGACTCCCGCGGATGCGGTGATGGACAGCACCGCGACGGCGCTGCGTGACCGTTCGGCAGGCAGGTGGTCGCGGGCCACGGTCATCGCGAGCGGCATCAGGCCGAGGCCGATGCCCTGCAATCCGCGGCCGGCCAGCAGCGCGCCGAAACCCAACGGCAGCGCGGCCAGTGCGCAGCCAAGCATCACCAGGCCGAGCATGCTCAGGATCACCTGCCGGCGGTGCGGACCGTCGCCCAGTCGGCCCAAGATCGGCGCCGTCACCGCGCCCACCAGCAGCGCGATCGTCAACGACCACTGCGCCGCACCCTGGGTGACGTGATAGTCGGCGGCGATGGTCGGGATCAGCGGTGCGCCCAGGCTGCTGATGACGGAGACGACCATGCCCAGGAACAGCAGGACGGGCACCAGGGCTCTACCGCGGGCGGACTGGATATCGATATCTGCCGGCGCAGCTGCCGGCTCGGCGAGGACTGTTGACACGGGGGATCCTTCAGCACAGGGATTCGACAAGCGACAGATGTCTTCGAGTGATGTCATCAAATGATGACATCATCGGGCCCTGGAATGTTCCCCGTTGTGGGTGACGTCACCGTCTCGGCTGCCCGTGCGCCAGCCGGGGGCCGGTCCGGTCGGGGGATTCACGGCGGAGGACGTCGTCCGGGGGGCCCGGAGCGGCCGGGTCGGTGAGCTCAGCGGCTGCGTTCCGGGGGTGGGACAAGCTCAGGGATTGAGCACGGCGGTGGTGCAGCCGGCGGTGGCAGACCGGTCGAAGGCGCTCGACATGAACCGTTGCAGCGGCGATCCTTCGAACACCAGATCCGAGGACGATATCGACCCGCCCTTCGCCGAGATCTGGCCCGGAATCGAGAAATGCGTACCCGGGCTGCGCAACTCGACCTTGCGGAAGGTGTCGAGCTCGAGATGGCCCTGCGTCGCTCCCGGGACGCAGTACGCCGCGGCCGAGAGGGAGTCGAACAGTGCCCTGGACATGCAGTCCGCAGCGCCGGGAACCTCGTCGGTCGCAAGCCCATCCGGCGCGATGCAATGAATGATGTTGTCGTCGGATCCCTGCGCGATCAGCAACGGAACCGGCGAGCCGGCGACCATGGGGGCCTTGGCATACGGGTTTTCACCCAGCGGTCCCGGTAGATTCCAGCGCATCCAACCGCACCACTGGGCCACCGCGGGCAGCGTCGTCGACTGGCATGTCTGGTCGAGCCCACCCTTGAAATAGTCACCGGATTTGTAGTCGGCCGGAAGGTTCCACACCGGGGGGATCAGCATCTGGTTGGCCTGGGCGTCGTAGTAGTCGGCGACGGCTTTCTGGACTCCTTTCGCGGCCGAACCGGTCAGGCACATCGGTTGCACGGTGCTGACGGTGCCCGCTCCCTGCGTGGTGACCACGGAGTTCAGCGCCAGCGGCGCATCGGCGACCGGGAAGGCCGGGAATCGTGCCGCGGCGGTGGGTGCCCGGCCCTGGGAGAGCTGATTCCACGACCCGAAGATGTAGGCGAACAGAGCGGGCCCGATCTGCATCTGGAGTGATTGGGCCGGCAGGTCAAGCCCGATGTTCTGGTGCATTTCCCAGTCGGCAAGGCCGTCACCGGGCTGCATTCCGGGCTGCCCGGCCAGCGTGACGAAGGTGCTCGCCGGCGCCAGCGCGGCGACGCCGACGAGTGTGGTCGGGGACGTCGGGTGCGAGGGAACCGTTGCCGCGTCATAGGTCTCGGCGAGCTGGCCGGCCCACAGCGCGGCGTGGCCACCCTGCGAATGGCCCCAGATCACCATGTCGTATTTCGGCGGGGCGGTGGCGGCGAATTCTCCTCGCATGAGCTGGGTGCCTGCGCGGGCGGCGTCAAGGGCGTCGGACGCCTCCATCTTGCCGACCACATAGGCGTCGTTCGGCTGGTAATCCGTTGCCGTGACAAGCATTCCCTGGTTCATCGCGTATTGCAGCAGTCCGCCGGCCGGGTTTCCCTCGTGCTTGCCGAGATCGCTGCCCCAGGCGATCGCGTTGATACCGCCGGCCATCTTGCCCCAGAACATGCCGGCCGGATCGCTCGAGGGCAGGCAGGACTGGGCCACGCCGACCGTTCCGTGAGTCCAGTTCAGCAGCCGGCCGTGGCCCTCGGCGGACGCCGGACCGGCGGTGGGTGCCGCCGCCAGCCCGCAGATCAACTGCAGATCGGCCTCGTCGACGCCGGTGGAGACGTAGAGCATTCGCCAGACACGCGCGCCGGTCGGAAATCCCGGGCTGCCGGCGTTGGTCGGCGTCAGGTCGACCGCGGAGACCAGGTCGCCAGGGCCGAGGCCCGCCGGTACCGGTCCGCCGACGCCGTTCGTGCCGGCGCAGGGGCTGGTATCCGGCGGCGCAGTGCTGCTGGTGGTGTCACTCGAGCCGCCGCCCGAGGTGCACGCGGAGAGCAGCAGAGCGACGGTCACCACGATGAGACTCGTTGGTAGGCGTCGCGTTTTGCTCGACGGTCGGCGTCGGGCGATACCGCGGAATGGACGTGCTGCCGCCACCATATGGTGTTCCCCCGTGAGCTCATCGCCTGTCGTCGGTGCCGGGTGAGGCCCCCTTTCCGCCATCGGCACGCCGGGCGTCGGCGACCATGTGACGGCGGGTGCGGGGAACCACGTCACCCACCCGGCGGCCGGGCATCGGCCGCCGCTACAGCGATGGGGTGACTGCATCCGTGAGCACTCGAGACGACCGAGAACTCGTTTCTGTTGTGGTTCCATCACACCGCTCGACGGAGCCGACCAGCACCGGCATAGGTCATGCCTTCCAGGACGAAAGTCCCGTCATCGGCACCGTCATCGGCACCGTCATCGGCCGCATTGGCACGCCGATATCGGGATGCAACGAGCGGTGGATGTGCGCGGCGACGTTCGCCAGGTCGCCGGGGAGCATGCGCCTCACGATGGGATCGGCACCCAGGAAATCGACGGTGAATTGCGCAGATAAAGGACAAAGCTCCGCAGATGGGTTGTCAGTTGTCGCGATTGTCCGCGTAATCCAGGATTTGGCGCATCCGTTTCTCGAGAGCGCCGGCGCGCAGTTCGGTCACATCGATGCCCGGTGCGACCTGCGTGATCCCGGCGCCGTGATCAGGCCGACCTGCGCCGATGAGTCCGCGATCGGCGGGATGCGCGCCACCGGCACTGACACCGTGCCGGACTTCGCCAACTGCCGCCGTCGCCGGTGGCGCGGAGGAGTGCTGCGTGGTGGTCGGCCCGGCTGCCCGGGTGAGATACGGTCGCGGGTGGGGGCGATTGGAGAGTCGTTGCGGCGCAAGGATTCCCCAGGCGTCGATGGTCGGCAATGCCGGGACGTCCCGGGTGGCCGCGTTGATCTGTCGCGGGTTCTGACACACGTGCGGCGACTGGGCGGTGAGCGGTGCAGCCCGGCCGATGACGGATGCGATCACGCTGGTGTCCGCATAGACGACGGTCAGGTCGAGGGTATGCAGCCATCGGGCGAGCGCACACGGAGCGCACAGCAGGCCGTCGCTGCTCGGCGCAACGGTGGTGGCTCCGTCCGGCCCGTCAATAGTCGCGGCGCCGTCCGCGAAGCTGATATCGCCGGCGGAGAGGCGGGCGATCCGCTGGTACGGCAGGTCGGCCACCTGCGAGAGCACGATCAGCGCCCGGTCCCGGCGGCCGGTCCAGCCGGCCGTCCAGCCGTGTGAGGGCAGACTCCTGAGCGCGTTGTCGGCTGCGAGTTGCTGACGGTCCATGTGTGATCCTTGTCCCGACACTGGTGGGCCAGCTCGGGGCGCCGGTGAAAGCTGTTGGCGCACTGGAAGTCTCGACGATCGCGCACTCGGGCAGGTGGCCATGCACGAGAGACGACAGGGTGGGCGGCGAGTTCTTCTCGCGGTGACGCGGCGGTGCGGCGTCACCGTTTCCCAGCCGGCTGTTGGGGCAACAATTCTCAGCAAACCGCATTGTTCGCGACAGTGTCAAGTCGCGGGCGGGTCTCTTGCTGTTGCTTACTGGAGGTAATTCTCTACTTCCTCGACGGGCCGTACGGTGGCGTCCGATTCGTCCTGTCCGAATTCCTTACGGGCACGTCGTTGCCGCAACAGGTCCCAGCATTGATCCAGCGCCTGCTCGAGCTGTGCCAGTCGGGCCCGCTCATCGACGGAGTCGAGCCCGCCGCTCTGACGCTGCTCTCTGAGCTCGTGTTCCTCCGCGACCAGGCTGCTGATCTGCGCCAGGACTTGGTGGTCGTCCATCCGTTCCTCCCAGCCGGTGGTACAGGTGCTGATCTTCAGGTGCTGATCTGTCTGGTGCCCATCATCTACCAGCCTCCGGCGACCGGCAGCGCGCCGCCTCAGCCGGCCAGTAGGGTGCTGGCGCTGACCGCCTGCAGCCCCCGCGCCTGCAGGTCGTCCAGGATGCCGGGGAGCGCATCGACAGTACCGGGATGACCGAAGTGCAGGCTGACGATCGACCCACCGGCCGCCTGGGCCGCACCGTCCCGAACGGCCGCGGCGCCCGGATCGGTCCAGTCCTGCGGATCGATGTCGTAGGACAGCGTCAGCGGATAGCCGGCCGCACCGGCCTCGGCCAGGATCACCGCCGAGGCGTGCTGCCCGCTGGAGGTCCGGAAGAACGGCCCTGGCGATCCGGTGAGCTGGATCAGCAGGTCCCGGCAGCGGGTGATCTCCTCGCGGACGTCGTCCGCGCCGAGGTCGGAGAGCACGGGATGGCTCCAGGTGTGATTGCCCAGGTCGTGTCCGCCGCCGACGATCGCGGCCGCCATCGCGGGGTTGGCCTCCAGCCAGGTGCCGATGGCCAGCACGGTGAGGTGGGCGCCGCGGTCGGCTGCGATCTCCAGGATCGACTGTGCCGTCGCGGGGTCGCCGCCGCCGTGGAACGTCAGGGCGACCTGCTGACTGCCGGCCGGGCCGGTGCCGATCTCGACCGAGGGTCCGCCGGGCGGGGTCGGCGCAGCAGATGCCGGCGCGCCCAGAGCGGTCGACGCTGCCGGGGACGGCGCCGCTGCGGATGAGGTCGTCGATGACGACCTCGTGGTCCGGGAACCAGCAGCCGTTGACGCTGCCGCGCTGCTGGGCACCAGGCTCGCCGTCGACGATGTTGCTGATGATGCAGCTGACTCTGCCGACAGCACGCCGTTCGTGCAGCCGGCCGCACCGGCCGCGAGGAGCGTCAGCGCCGCCGCCCGCAGCACAACGCGTCGAGAAGCGTCGGCGGTCATGGCCGCTCACCTTAATGCGCCCTGGGGCGATCCGGATTCGCGACCGGTCGTTCGAGGTGCGGCTCGGCGGGTGGTCATGACCGGCGGTCGGTGCCCTCCCGGCCTGCCGTGTGCCGAGTCCGCACATGATCGCGGCGGCGAGCAAGGTTCCTGCTCCGCCGCCGGCGGGGGTCCGGATCTCCACCCACAGCCAGATGGCTGAGTGGGTCGGCAGCTCACCGGCGCCGGCTCACCGGGGCGGAGCGGCCGCGGCCGCCCATCCGCGACCGACCATTCCGATGGTCGCCCAGAACACCCGCCTGCCGAACAGCCGGGACCGGCTGGTGTAGATCCAACAGTCGCACAGCCGGCAGCCGGTGCCGGCCTCGGGGCCGGTTCCGGTGCCGTCACGGTGCGCGGTGCGCAGGTGCCGGCAGCTGGGTTCGGCACAGGGCCGGTCGACCACGGTCTTCGGTTCCTTGATGTGGTTCACGTCGGTGCCCCCGGCCGGACGGGTTTCCGGCGCGCCGTGCAGCGCGCGTTTACCGCCCAGAGGTAGCACGGTCCGCGCCTCGGGTGGGGGTGACGAGAGCCGTTGGTCCCCGATCCGTGCGCCGTTAGGAGCCTGTGGCGGTCGGAGCCGCTGTTCTCGCGCGGCAGTCGGTGATCGCTCAGCGAGAAAACGCGTTCCACCGGGGCGGTGGCCACCAGTTCGTCGGAGAAAAACGCGAAGAATCGTGCGGTATTTCTTGCCCCGTCCCCATGGCACGATTCTACTTCTACCGAAACACGGTGGAAGCTGGGCGACCGGCACCATTCCTTTGTTTTGCGATCGGGCGGGTACTCGACAAGGTGACGCCGGTCCACGAAACTTCTCGATAGAGACGCACCGTCACGGCGCGCAACGGAGAAAACCAACTCCAGCTGGGCATGATCGGGAAGGTGGTCACGGCCGATCTCCAATGAACATTCCGTTGCGCCACACTGGGTCCATGACGGCCACAACCAATGCCTTGCCCGGTCAGAGCTCGCCGAACGCGGTGCCGGCCCCGCTCGCGGTGGAACTGCGCGGAGTGCACAAGAGTTTCGGTTCGGTCCAGGCGGTCGACGGAATCGACTTGAGTATCGCGTCGGGGGAGATTGTCGCCTTTCTCGGTCCGAACGGCGCCGGCAAGACGTCGACGATCGACGTGATCCTGGGTCTGTCGCGACCGAACGCCGGCGAGGTTCTCGTGTTGGGAATGACCCCGCACCAGGCGATCGCCAGGGGATTGGTGTCCGCGGTGCTGCAGACCGGCGGCCTGCTCAAGGACCTCACGGTCGAGGAAACCGCCCGGTACACCGCGAGCCTGTTCACCCAGCCCAGGCCGGTGAGGGAGGTGCTGGACCGAGCCGGGATCACCGCCATCGGCGACCGCAAGGTCGGAAAATGCTCCGGCGGAGAACAGCAGCGCCTGCGGTTCGCGATGGCCCTGTTGTCCGATCCGGAATTGCTGATCCTGGACGAGCCGACCACGGGGATGGACGTCGAGGGCCGACGCAGCTTCTGGTCGGCGATCCGTCAGGACGCCGACCGTGGCCGCACGGTGCTGTTCGCCACCCACTACCTGGAGGAGGCTGACGATTACTCGGACCGGATCGTCCTGATCAGGCACGGGAAGATCGTCGCGGACGGTACCGCCGCGCAGATCAAGGCCACGGCAGCCGGGCGCACCGTGCGGGCCACCCTGCCCGGCGCCGACCGGACCGCACTCTCGACGATCCCCGGCTTCGACCACGTCGAGGTCAACGGCGACACGGTGCTGGTGCACACCGGCCAATCCGACGCGGTGGCCAGATACCTGCTGACGACCTCGGCAGCGCACGATCTGGAGATCACCGCTCGCGCCCTCGAGGACGCCTTCATCGCGCTGACCAGCGAC
>Ga0208081_1000047_pt1 | contig 25994 bp, 22 predicted proteins | sample NGESurshal092012_6_FD_184479 | JGI IMG/M metagenome (GOLD analysis project Ga0208081, IMG submission 184479) | Arctic peat soil microbial communities from Barrow, Alaska - NGEE Surface sample 415-1 shallow-092012 (SPAdes) | ecosystem: Environmental > Terrestrial > Soil > Wetlands > Peat ...
AGAAACGAACCGGCGTCGACAGGCAACCCGCCGGTCATTTTCACGCCTGCGAGGCGTCACCGGAAGGGACAGGGAGACTGATCTGACCAAGCCGTTCGCGACACCGGAGCTGCTGGCAAGGGCCAGGGCGAACTACGAGTTGAATTCGCTCCGCGAACGGGCCATCGACGTGGCGGACACCCGCGATGCACAGCTCCGCAGTGCCCTGGACAGCAACCGGATCATCGGCATGGCGACCGGCATTCTGATGGCGACGCACCGGTTGTCCGCCGCGCAGGGCTTCCAGCTGCTGACCAGCGCCAGACAGGACAGCAATCGCAAGCTCCGCGACCTTGCGGTTCAGGTGGTGGAGATCGGTCGGCTCCCGTTCCGGCCGACCGTCGTGGACAACCTCATCATTCGGGTCACCACGCCGAGGCGCTGATATCAGCCGGCCCCTCCCGCGGTCGCTTCTCCGCAGTTTCGCTGTCCACAGGGGCGAACTCGTCGGCCAGCAGATCCATCAGCAGGCCATCGTGCCAGCTGCCGTCATTTCCGCGCTCGCTGCGCCGCCGAATGCCGACCGGCCGGAAACCGACCTTTTCATAGCAGCGAATGGCCGCCGCGTTGTCGGCTGCCGGGTCGATTTCCAGGCGATGATGGCCGTGGTCTTCGATCAGGTGCCGGGCCATTCTCCGGACCGCGTCCGTGCCCAATCCGCGGCCGCGCGCTGCGGGGTCCAGGGAGGAGTCGATGCTGGCATACCGGTAGTCCGGATCTTCCTCGGCCGACCACTGGATCCAGCCGACCACTCGACCGGAGAATACGATGACGTACGGCGTCGAACCCGGCTCTTGGAGGTCCTCGATCACAGCGGCGTCCAGATCGTCGCCGCCACGTCAGAACTCATGGACCTCCGGTGTTCGACGGATCGCCGCCAGCGCCGGGACATGTTCTGCTGTTGCGGGTTCCAGCCGGACGAGCGAGCCGATCAACGTTGCCATGACCGCAACCCAATGACGCCGCCGGCCCTCCGATCGCGGTACACATTCCAGGGCCGATTCCACGTGCTATTTCCAGCGGAAATGCACGAACACCCGGCCGAAGTTCGTGGAGTCCTTTTCAACGCGGTGGTACAGCGCTTTGATCTCCCGCTGGTCGAGAAAGCGCAGAACATGTTTCTTGAGCGCACCGGAGCCCTTTCCGGGAATGATCTCGACGAGCGGCGCTTTCTTGGCGACGGCCTCGTCGATGATCGCCCGCAGCGCACGGTCGATATCGCCGCCCTTGTTGTAGATGTCATGCAGATCGAGTTTCAGCTTCATGCCCGGCCGGCTATCCGGCAGCCTGGTAGGTGACGATGTTCTGATCCAGCACCATCTGGTCCTTGTGCGTCGTCGAGGTCACGCCGGCGACGGTGCCGATCGGGGTACCCTCCGCCTCGGCCTTGTCGAAGGCTGCGGTGCTGTCGACCTGGCCGGTGACGGTGAACGAGTCGATGAGATAGGGCAGACCCTCCGACGCCAACTGGGACGGGCCGTTCATCACGTGGAAATGCAGATGCGGGGCCACCGAATTCCCCGAATTGCCGACCAGCCCGAGAACGTCGCCGCGCTTGACGGTATCGCCCACCTGCACCTTCACACTTCCTGGTTGGAAATGCGCGTAATTGGCGTAGAGTCCATTGCCGATGTCGAGAACCACGGAGTTGCCGTCGGCCTCGGCCGGGCTGATGTTCGTCGGGAAGGTGCCTGGCGTCTGCTCCGGCAGATTGTCGGCGGCCACCGCCACGGTTCCGTCGGCCACCGCGATCGCCTGCTCGCCGAAAACGGCGTAGCTGTTGGGGTCGGTCGACGGGCCGACGTAGATCCGGCCCTGATCGTCTAGCTGCTCGTAGTCGATGGCGTAGCGCTGCGCGACGTACGGCTGGCCGTTGACGGCCAGGATCGCCCGGGTGTGCCGGGTTGCATCGCAGCACCCGTCCGCGGCGATCAGCCCGGCGGCGAGGATCGGTGGGCCGAGCACCGGCAGGGTGCGCGCGTCCACCGAGGTTGGCGTGATGCGCTCGACGATCGGGTTGAGATCGGGCGGAGCGGCCTGCGCGGTCACCGTGAGCTGGTGCATCAGCGATGTCGGCACGCCGGCCCCGGCGGGCAGTGTGATGTGCAGAAGGATGGTCGCGGCCTCGGACGGCTCGAGGTGGTCGGCGCCCGCGCGCGTCCCGGCCGGTTGCAACCGCCCGGTCGACCCCTCGAGATCGGCCGGGCCAAGGGTGAGCAATGGTTGGTCGGTCGAGGAATCCAGGACCTCGAGCTTGTCGATGGTGGTCGATCCTGAGCTGAAGTTGATGACCGAGAGTTCGTACACCAGATGCGTGTTGCCGTCGGACCCCGCGAACGGGACCGGCGGGTACAGCACGGTCCCGGTGATCGGGGTGAAGGCGATGTCAGGCACTGGTGCACTCGTGGCCCCGCCCGAGGTGCCGCCGAGCCCGGCGGTGCCGGTGCCGGCGCCGGATGTCCCGCCCGACTCGGGCGTGCTCGATGCTGCCGGCGTAGGAGTGTTCGTCGTACAGGCGGTCAGCGTGACGACCAGACCCGCCAGCAGCGCGGCGGCCCGGCCGCGTCGACGGGGGGCTCGGACGGACGTGCCATCGCCGGCGAGGTTCATACTCGGGCATCCTCGCAGACCTGATCACTTCAGTGGCTCCCGCGGGCCAGTTCCTCGCGGACGTGCCGTCGGGGGGTACGGCGGTCCGGCAGCGTCCTGGTGCTGTGAGCCACCGCACGGCGTGTCAGGGACTCGCGGACGCGCCGTCCGGTCAGCGGGTGGGGTCGCGGCGGTACAGCTTGCGCGACCAGAGGTAGCCGACGAGGGCGATGAGTGCACACCAGCCGACGGCGATCAGCGCGGTGGCGGTGTCCGCGTTGCCGGTGAACAGTCCGCGCACTGTTTCGATGATCGGGGTGAAGGGCTGATGTTCGGCGAACCACGCCAGACCGGCGGGCATCGAATCGACCGGGACGAAGCCGCTGCTCAGGAACGGCAGGATGACCAGGAACATCGGCAGGTTGCTGGCCGTCTCGACACTCTCGGACACCAGGCCGAACGCGACGCACAACCAGGTCAACGCGAACGCGGTGAACGTCAGCAGGCAGAACAGGGCGAGCCAGCCGAGCGGGCTGGCATCCGGCCGGAATCCGAGCAGCACCGATACCCCCAGCAGGGCTCCCATGGCGAGCAGTGACTGGATGACGCTGCCCAGAACGTGCCCGGTCAGCACCGAACTGGGCGAGATGGCCATCGTGCGGAAGCGGGCGAAGATGCCCTCGGTCCGGTCCATGGCGACGGAGATGGCGGTGCCCTGTGCGGCAGACGCGGCCGCCATCAGCAGGATCGCGGGGGTGACGTAGGTCAGGTATTCGGCCCGGCTGTCGGCGCCGACGGCGACCCCGGACAGGCCTGCTCCGAGCGTGCCGCCGAAGACGTACACGAACAACAACAGGAACAGGATCGGCAGTCCGATGAGGAGCAGGGTCATGCTCGGGTAGCGCCGCATTCGCAGCAGGTTGCGGCGGAGCATGGTGGACGAGTCGGTGACGGCGAGCGAGATGGTATTCACAGGGCGACCTTTCGTGCGTCGGGGCCGGTCAGGGCGAGGAAGACGTCATCAAGGCCCGGGCTGGTCACTTCCAGATGGCTTGCGGTGACAGCGGAACGCTCGAGCCGGTCGAGCACTGACCGGATCGCGGGGATGTCGCCACCCGCGGACAGGCTCAGGGTGAGTGCGTCGTTGTCTCCGGTGCCGTCGGGGAACGCTCGGGCGGCGGCATCCAGCCCGGCCGCGTCGTTCAGGTGCAGCACGATGGTGCCGCCGGGAACACGGCGCTTGAGTTCGGCGGGCGTTCCTTCCGCGACGATCCGCCCGTTGTCGAGGACGGCGATCCGGTCGGCGAGCTGATCGGCCTCGTCGAGGTACTGGGTGGTGAGCATGATCGTGACGCCGTCGGCAACCAATCCGCGCACGATGTCCCACAGGCCGCGGCGGCTGCGGGGGTCCAGGCCCGAGGTCGGCTCGTCGAGGAAGATCACCTCGGGCGCGCCCATCAGGGTCATCGCCAGGTCCAGCTTGCGTTTCATCCCGCCGGAGTAGGTCATCGCGGGTTTGCCGGCGACGTCCTGTAGGTCGAACCGCTGCAGCAGCGCGTCCGCCTGGCGGCGTCCCTCCGCCCGGCCCAGGTGATGCAGGTCGGCCATCAGGCGGAGGTTTTCCTGCCCGGTCAGCAGGCCGTCGATGGCGGAGAACTGCCCGGTGACGCCGATGGCCGCCCGGACGGCGGAGCCGTCCCGGTCGATGTCGTGGCCGGCGACCCGGGCGGTCCCGCCGTCCGCGTGGACGAGCGTGGAGAGGATGTTCACGGTGGTGGTCTTGCCGGCCCCGTTCGGCCCGAGCAGCGCGAAGATGGTCCCGGCGGCGACCGTCAGGTCGATGCCGTCGAGCACGGTGTGGTCGCCGAAGGCCTTGCTGAGGCCTGCGGTTTCGATGGAAATGGGTCTGGGTGAGGTCATGATCGGTCTCCTGGTTGGCACGTTGCTGGGCAGGCTGAAGCCCACGAGCGCACGCGGCAGTTCGATGGGATGGTGTAACGCCACCGCGGGCGCATCCGGCAGTGGCTACCTGGGCGCGACCCAGCAGGGCGGCTGGATGCGCAGGTCAGATGTCGAGGTCCTCGATGACGGGTTGGTCGACGGCGGCCGTGACCAGGTCGTAGAGCTCGGCGGGAATTTTCACCTGGAGCTCCTCGAGCGAATCGAAGACATCGAGGGTGGCGGTGGGCGCGGTTGACCCCCATTGCTGGTCGCTGCTGAAGTGCTTGCGCCAGCCGTGTGCGGAACCGTCCGGCCCAGCGGTCCACAGCACCTCCGCCGACCGCTGCACGTGCACGACGAACTTGCCGGTCCGGCTGCGATACACGCGGAACTGTTCGACCCGATCCTTTGTCGAGCGTCCCAACTCGGCCAGCAGCACGCCGATGAACCGCTGCCGTCGACCTGCGCCGGGACCCACCTTGACGGCGATCTCCTCGTAGCCTTCGAGTTCGCCTTCCTCGAGCTCGACGAGGCGGCGAAGAGCGCGCGTGATGGTCGCCGAGAGATTGCCGCCGGTGAGCTCCTGCGCGCGATCGAAGAGCGGCAGGTCCCCGTCGGCAACGTAAATGGTCTTGTTCGGCACGGCATCATCATAACCTCCGCGACAAGTATACGTATATGGATACGGATAGGGCAATGCGTGACCGTCGTCGAGCAGCCCAGCGGATTTTCGGCCCGGCAGGTGGAATCCGACGTCGCCCACCCGCCAGCAACGCTGCGGCCTGCGAGCGGCCCTCATGATCGTTCCGGTCGATCCACCCGGTCGATCCACCCGGTCGATCCACCCGGTCGATCCACCCGGTCGATCCACCCGGTCGGTCGTGCCTGGCATTCCTGTCAGCGGCTGCGGCTCAGTGGCTGCGGCGCTCTTCGACAGTGCTGGTCGCTGGTGCGGCCACCTCAACCGAGTGCCGGGCTGTTCGCTGACGCCCACGCATCGTCGCGGTCGCCACGCTGGATGCGGCGAAGCAACCCGCTGCCACCACCACGATCGCGGTGCCGGCACCCAGCTGATCGGCCAGTGGCCCGGCGATCAGTGACCCGACCGCGATGGCGCCCACGTTGAGCTGGTCGTACACGCCGAACACCCGGGCAACGACGTCGTCCGGGGCCGCCCGCTGCAGCAGCGTCACGGCAATGACCTCGGCAATGAGCGTCGCCGCCCCGGCCAGCGTGACGAACGCAACCGCCGGCGGTAGCGACCCGGACAGCCCGATCAACGCAACGGACACCGCGAAGGCCGCCATCACCGCGAACAGCACTAGGGCGGGCCGTCGATGTGAGGCGAGCCGGTTGACCACGGCCATCGCGGCGAGTGCGCCGCCGGACAGGCCGGCGCTGAGCCAACCGACCGCGTCCGGTCCGCCGAGCCCACGCTCGGCCAGCAACACCAGGGCGACGACCAGGTACCCGTAGAGGAAGTTGTCGATGACCGCGACCGTCATCGGCCGCCGGATCCGGGCCTGGATCGCCACCAGCCGGAGCCCGGTGAGCAGTTCCGCGAGCAGCCCGTCGGCCGCGGGTCCGCCGGCGGGCCGTGGCAGCCTCACCCGGGCCGCCAGCAGGGCCGCGAGCGCGAACAGTGCCGCGGAGCTCGCTGTGGCGATCGTGGGTCCGTATCCGGCCAGCACGACAACCCCGAAAGCGCCGGGCCCGGCGATCCAGGCCGCGTTCTCCACCCCCGTCACCAGCGCGTTGGCCGGCGGGAGTAGTTCGTCCGCAACGCATTCCGGGGTCGCCGCTGCCAACGCCGGGTAGGACGGCGTCGCGAGGACGGCGGCGACCGCGGTGATCACGATCAGTACCGGGACCGGCCAGCCCAGCAGCAATCCGGTCGCCACGGCAGCCGCGCAGGCCGCTCTCGAGGCGAACGAGAAGAACAGCACCACGCTGCGGGACCAGCGGTCGGCGAGCACGCCCGCGTACCCGGAGAACACGACGTACGGCACGAATCCCAGCGCGACCGTCACCGACACCCACAGGCTCGATGACGTCCGGGCGAGCGCTTCGATCCCGACGGCCAGCATCATCATCAGCTGGGCGATGGTGCCGGCCCCATGACCGAGCAGCAGCAGTCGGAAATCACGATGGTGGAGGGCGGAACGGAACGTGGGCGCGGCGTCGGTGCCGGTCCGCCGATGGCTGCTCACCGGTAGACCTCGCGTAGCGGTGCGAAACCGTTGAACCCGACCGACGAATAGGTGGTCGTGTACGCACCCGCCGACTGGAATCTCAGCCGGTCGCCAGGCCGAAGGTCCAACGGGAGCCGGTAGCGGTTCTTGCGGAAGAGCACGTCGATGCTGTCGCAGGTCGGGCCGGCCAGCACCGTCTCGCCCGCCTCGCCGGTCAACGGCGACCCGTCTCGGCTGACCTCCAGCCGGTAGCGGATGCTCTCCCCGTACGCCTCGGCCAGGCCGCCGAACAGCCCGACGTCCAGGTAGACCCATCGGACGCCGTCGCGTTCTGCGACGAGCACCACCTCGGTCTCCAGGACACCGGCGTCGGCGACGAGGGCGCGCCCGGGCTCGGCCATCACCTCGGGCGGGTGCGCTCCCAGATGCCGGGCCAACGATGCCATGATCGTCGCGCCGTACCGATCGTCGAACCGCGTCGCGTCGAGCGTTGTCGCAGGAAACCCGCCGCCGATGTCGATCACCGCCAGGTCGCCGCCCGTGGCGCGCAGGCCGGCCCGCAGTCGCGCCGCCGCGGCCAGCGGAGGGTCCCAGGCATGCGGCCGGCGCTGTTGGCTCCCGACATGGAAGGCCACGCCGACCGGATGGCCGGCGTCGTGCGCCAGCGCGAGCAGGTGCCCGGCTTCCGGCTCGGGGCAGCCGAATTTCGATCCCAGCGCCCAGTCCGCGCCGGCGCCGGAGGTTGCCAGCCGGACCAGCACCGTCGCGCGGGGAGCCAGCGCGATGATCTTGGCGAGCTCGGGCGCGCTGTCCACGGTGAACCGCCGCAGACCCTGGGCCGCTGCGTAGCTGATGTCGGCAGCTTTCTTGATGGTGTTGCCATAGGACATCTGCCGCGGTTCGCCGCCGATCTCGAGGACTGCGTCGATCTCGCCCGGGCTGGCGACGTCCCACTGGGAGCCCAGCTCCAGCAGCGTTGTCAGGACCGCCGGTGCCGGGTTCGCCTTCACCGCGTAGTGCAGCTGAACCCCGGGCAGAGCACCGCACTGGACGAGGTACCGCTGACGGACCAGTTCGGTGTCGACCGTCAGCACCGGTGTGCCGGGTGCGGACGCCTGCGGAGCCGCCTGGACCGTGGGACCGGTGAGCGCCACGGGATTGGTGAGCGCCACGGTCGTTGCCATGTCCCCCCCTGCGGCCGCTCGTCAGCGCACATGTCGGCTCTTGACGGAGTAACAGCGACGCGCGCAGATTCCGGCATTTGGCAAGTAACTGGTCACATTCTCCACGCCGGAGTCAACCCCGGCATGCGGCCGGCGGTCGGAGGTGCCTCGCGAACGTGCCGTCGGGGAGCTGCCGCAGCCTCAGGGATTACTGTCGTTTCCGGTGGGCGGTTGGCCGGTCAGTCGGTCCCGTGACGGCGAAGCGGAGGTCGGCGTGCGCGTCAGATTCATCCTTACCCCACCGGTTGTGGACCAGCAGGCCACGGCAGAGCGTGAACAGCGCCCCGGGCAATACACGCCAGCGCAGTACACGTCCGCGCAGTACCCGCCCGCGCACTACACGCCCGCCAGCGCTGCGGCGGGCGATCCGGTCGACGCGGGTCATGCCGCCCAGTGGACCGTTGCTCCGACCACGGCGACCATGCCGCCCCACCCCGATACCGGCGGCCGGGCGGCCGTCGTCAGTGATCACTCCGTCGACGAGTTAGCGGCGCTGCTGGCCCGGGACGACGGGCTGGTCTGGGTGGACGTCCCCACCTGGGACGACGAGGCCCAGCAGGTGCTGGCCGAGGTCTTCTGCTTCCACCCATTGGCGATCAAGGATTGCATCGCGCGCAATCAGGTGCCGAAGGTCCATGTGTACGCCGCGTACCTGTTCCTGGTGCTGCACGCGCCGGAGGGCGGCAAGGACGGTCATGTCCACTTCATCGAACTCGACCAGTTCGTCGGACCGAATTACCTGGTCACGGTGCATGGACCGATCAATCCGGCGGCCGACCCGGCGGTGACGACGGTCGAGGTCGAGTCGTTACTGCACCGTCTCGAGGCGGGGCGCCTGATCCCGGCGGCCTCCTACGACCTGTCCCATGCGCTGGCCTCGGCGTTGAGCGGCAGGCTGCGGAACTTCACCGCGCGGCTGACCCAGGACGTCTGGTCGCTCGAACAGCGGGTGACGGCAGGGCATCTCGGCGATCCGGAACAGTTTCTCGAGGAGATGTTCCGGGCCAGGCACGGGCTGCTGACGGTCAAGACCATGGCGGCGCTGAGCCGCGAGGTCTATGCGCGAATGGCCAAGATCCACATCTTCGGCCACGAGCGCGGCCAGTTCTTGCTCGAGGACACCGTTGACCAGTTCGACAGGCTCCGGGCGATGGCCGACGGACAGAAGGACTACCTGCAGGGCACGATCGAGTTCTACCAGGCGCGCACCAACACGAAGATGACCATCGCCGCGGAGCGACTGGCGGTGATCGCGGCAGTCACCCTGCCGATCACGGCACTCTCCTCGATCCTCGGCATGAACGTCATCGTCAACGACGAAACCCATTACGGGCAGCTGGCCGTCGCGCTGCTGATCATGATCGTGATGTCGACCTCGCTGCTGATCTGGGCCAAACGAAAGGGCTGGTGGTAGGTCGCTCGGCACCCGGGACGACTGGTGGTTGGTGGTGCCCTGGTGATGATGCCCGGGCCGCGCCCGGACCGGGCTAGCGTCAGTCGAGCTGGGCGATCCGCCGCAGCCGGTCCCAGCGGCCCGACTCGTACTCGCGAAACCAGCTGTCGGAACCGAGCAGTTCGACAGCCGCCGCCGCGTGCTGCTGTGCCTCGTCCGGCCGGCCGGACGCCAGGCACAGCTCGGCCAGTTCCTCCTGGACGTAGCCGTCGGCGGGTCCCTGCTCCGCGAGCTGCTGCTGGATTCCCATGGCCTCGTCGAACCGGGCCAGCGACCGCAACGCCCGGGCGACGGCCCACCGGGCGACCCGCACCTGTTCGGCGGTGCCGTGCGTCTCGTAGGCGTCCTGGGCCGCCTCGAACTCGGCCAGCGCCGCGGCAAAGTCACCGGCGTCGTGGCGCGCCCAGCCGGCGTTGTTGTGCAACGAACCCGCCCACCGCCTGGTCCGCGGGTCGGTGGACGTGCTGACCTGTCGCAGCGCTTCGTTGGTCCAGTGCTCGGCCCGGGCGCGGTCGGCGATCGCCAGCATGTGCGCCGCGTCGACGGCCAGGAAATCCTCTCCTGCGCTGCGGGCCACCTGCAGGGCCTGCGCGAACAGCTCAACCGAGTCGGCCGGTTTCCCCGACGAGTTGAGGACGCGACCGCGTTCGAGGGCAACGCGGATCACCACGATGGGGGGCGGGGTTGCCGGCGGCCCGGATTCGGCCTGACTGCCCGGCTGACCTCCCTCGACGGCAGTTGCGGGCTCGGCGTTCTCGATGCCAGCCACTACTGCGTCCAGAATCTTCAGTGCATCGTCGTACCGCCCCTGCAGACCCAACGCCCGCGCGAGCTGCGTCTGCACCTCGGCTCGCGCGGTCGGTGGCAGGTCGTCGGTCCCCAGCAGCGACTCGAGTCTGCGCTCCGAGGTTGCCGGGTCGTCGAAATCCCAGAGCTCGTCGAGCTGCCGCGGGTCGAACCTGTCCGCCTGCAGACGTGCGGCTTCAGCGGTCAACTCCTCAGCGGTCAACTCGTCAGCCGGTGTCATGTGATGAGTATGCGGTCGCCATCAGCCCGACGCGGCGGATACCGCGGTGCACCGAATGCCGTAGCGACGACCAACTGCCGGTTTACCGGCGGCGGGACGGCGAGGAATACTCGTCGACCGGCTCGTCCTCGTCCTCGTCGGTGTAGTACGAGGCGTACGGATCGTCCTCGTCGTCGTCATCGTCGACAACCGGTGGCGGGGATTGGTACACCGCCCCACCCGTGAGTTCGCGCTGCAAGGCGTTGACGTCGATCGACGAGGTGTGGTACTTGAGCTCCCGCGCGACCTTCGTTTGCTTAGCCTTCTGACGGCCACGCCCCATGGCGGACCCCCTTGCAGTAAGAAGCGGGGCGGCCGATGACGGCGGCCCCGGAATCAGGTGTGTGTCGTGCCGTCAACAGTACAGGTTCAGCGGTCGTGCTCCCACTCCCACCTGTCGGCATTCGGGGCGTTTCCGGCGCCCTCTCCCGACCTGGGTTGATGCCGGGTCGGTGCGTCGAGCCATGGTGGCAGTGACGCGCCGGTCCGGTCCCCATGCCGTGACCGCAACAGCGCTGCGGGGGACACTAGAACACGTCGGGGGCGAGCTCCACCGTGCCGACCGGGACCCCGCCTCCCAGGACCGCTCCGGTGCCCATCTCCTGAAGAAGCTGCTGGGCCTCGCTGGGCAGGCCGGCCCGATCGGCACCGGGCGCCGAGTCGGATCCGGTGCCAGTCCTGCGACCGCTGCCCAGCCCGAGTCTGCGCAAGCCGCCGACCAGCACAGGCATCCGGGCCCGGTCTCCACCGTCGGCGATCTTCACAGCGACGCAGCGGCCGTCGGGCAGCGCGGCGCAGTGCACACCTTCGGCGCCGCCCTTCACCAGCAGCCCGGGAAAGGCGCGCATCAGCCGGGTGTCGTCCCGTCCGGTGCCGCCCACCATCTCCGGGTACTCCCGCATGGCGCTCGCCACCAGGTGTTCGGGCGTGCCCGCCGGCGCGGCATTCACCCGGCCGAAGGCGCGGGCCAGCGCCTCCAGCGGGATTGCGAAGAGCGGCGCGCCGCAGCCGTCGATGCCCACCGCGGTCGGCGTCTCGTCCGACAGCCGGGACACCGTCTCGGCCACCAGTTGCTGCAGCGGATGCTCGGGGTCGAGGTAGTTCGAGGTGTCCCACCCCTGGGCCACGCAGGCGGCCAGCATGCCGGCGTGCTTCCCGGAGCAGTTCATGTAGATCCGGCGCGCTCCACCGCCTTCGGCGATGACCGCGTTCCGGGCCACCTCGTTCAGCGGAAGCGCGAGCGGGCACTGCAGGTCGTCCTCGGTCAGCCCGGAGCGCTCGAGGATGGCCAGGCCCCGTTCCACGTGTCTGGGTTCGCCGGAGTGCGAAGCCGCCGACAGCGCCAGGTCCTCCCCGGCCAGCGGCGCGCCGCTGGCCAGCATGCTGACCGCTTGAAACGGTTTGTTGGACGACCGCGGGAATACCGGCGTCCACACGTCACCCCGCTGGTGCTGCACCCGTCCGTCAGGGCCGGTGATGACCACGGAGCCGAAATGCGACCCCTCGTGAAAGCCGGACCGGAAGACCCGGACCAGTTCGGCATAACTTCTCGACACGCGCTCGTTCACCACTGGTCTCGAAATCTCTTTCCGGGTACGCCCGCGCGCCGGCCCGCGGGCGGGAACAGGGTCAACCCACCCGCCACCAGGCCCTGGCCGCTGTGGCGTCGAGCGGTGGGCGCCCGGCCAGCCGCGCCAACCCGCCGGCTCGTGCCACGAGCGCCGCATCGTCCCGCCCGGCGGTCCGTGGATCGTCGGTGAGATCTTGCCGTATCGGATTCGCCGGGGTGTCGGCGGTGCCGACGCGGAGGTGCGCGCCGACGGCGAGGGCGGCGAAAAGCACCGTCAGCCCAGCGTGGCCCCTGCCGGCCAGGCTGACGTGGTGCGGATGTTCGCGGTCGATGCGGACCACCTCTGCGACCAGATCGACGTCGTCCGGCCCCTCGTCGAGCACCACCTCGGAGAAGTCCGACGGCATCCGGTCCACCAGTTCGGCCGCCGGATGATCCGGCGCAATGGTGATCACCAGGTCGGTCTGCCGGCGCAGACCGGCGACGACCGCCACGATGTCCTGTTGATCGGACGCCAGGTGAATTCGGGTGGCGCCCACCTGTTCGGCATCGATGGCCGAGCGCAGCAGGTGGCTGAGCGTGCCGGCAGCGGGCGCAAGGGTGATCAGGGTGCCCAGCCGGCGTGCCTGGTCCGGATGGTCGGGGCGACCCGACGGATCAGCCATCGGCCATCAACGTCCGCAGCACGGACGGATCGATGTTGCCGCCGCTGACCACCGCCACCGCACGACCGGCGGGGAGCTGGTCCCGGTGATGCAGGAACGCCGCCGTGGCGACCGCCCCGCTTGGCTCGGCGACCAGCCGTGCCTGCAGGATCAACCGCCGGGTGGCATTGGCGATCTCGTCCTCGCTGACCGTGATGATGTCGTGCACCTGCGTGCTGATGTGCCGCCACGGCAATTCGCCGACGCCGAAGGCGCGCAGCCCGTCTGCCATGGTGCGCGAGGTGTCGGCGGGGGACCAGGCTGTCCGCCGCCCGGTCCGGATGGACTCGGCGGCGTCACCTGCCAGTTCGGGCTCCACACCGATCACCTTCGCATGCGGCAGCAGCGCGCTGATCGCCGCCGCCACACCGGAGATCAGCCCGCCGCCAGAGACCGGGACAAGCACCACCGCGACGTCGGCCGCGTCCTGGCTGATCTCCAGCCCCACCGTGCCCTGACCGGCGATCACGTCGGGGTGGTCGAACGGTGGGATCAGCGCCTTGCCGGTCTGCTCGACCAGTTCGGCGGGTCGGGAGAACCGTTGCTCCAGCGGAACCAGCTCGACGGTCGCGCCGAGATCGCGGGTCGCCTGCACCTTGCGCGGGGAGGCGTTGTCCGGGATGACGATGTGGGCGTCGATGCCGAACGCCCTTGCCGTGTAGGCGACGGCCTGCGCGTGGTTGCCAGAGGAGTGCGCGAGCACGCCACGCGCCCGCACATCGGGGTCCAGCCGGGAGATTGCCGTGACGGCACCGCGGATCTTGAACGCCCCGATCGGCTGGAGGTTCTCCGGCTTGAGCCAAAGGCCGGGCCAGGGCGACGCCAGCAGCGGGGTGCGAACCGCATACGGCGCAATGAGTTCGGCCGCCTGCAGGATCCGGTCGAGACCAACCAGTTCCTGCTCCGCGGCCGGCCCGGTGCCCGAGCTGCTCATCGTATGCTCACCAGGGCCTAGCCACGCCGGATGTCGCGCAGCGCCCGCCTGTCGATCGCGGACACCGGCATCGACTGGTCCGGCTCGTCCGCGAGATCCGCCGGGTCGACGGCGGCATCCACCGGGCCGGCCATCAGGGCAGTCCCGCTGTCCATCCCGCGCTTGACGAGCGCAAGGGCGATGGGCCCGTCCTCGTGGTGCTGCGCGACCGTGCCAACCCGGCCGACCACGCGTCCCTGAGTAGTCGTCACCGCGTCGCCGGTGATCGGCAGGCGGTCCGCGGACCCGTCCAGGTTCAGCATCACCAGTCGCCGCGGCGGGCGGCCGAGGTTGTGCACCCTGGCGACGGTTTCCTGCCCGCGGTAGCAACCCTTTTCCAGGTGGACAGCCGTGTGCAGCCAGGGAACTTCGTTGGGGATGGTGCGTTCGTCGGTGTCCAGTCCCCAGCGCGGGCGGCGGGTCGGTATCCGCAGCGCGTCGGCGGCCCAGCTGCCCGCTGGTACGGCGCCGGCGGCGATCAGCGCGGCCGCCACCCTGGGTAGTTCGGCCCTGGCCAGGAACACATCGAGTCCGTCGGTCGTGCTGCGGACGAAACCTGCTGCTGCGATCGGCACGGCACGGCCCGGTGCCGGCGCTGAGACGCCGAGGACGTGCTGCACGACCGCTGCCGATCGCGGGCCGATGAGGGCCAACTGTGCGACGTCGCGGGACCCGTCGCCGACCTCGACCTTGGACCAGAAGCGCATCGAGTCCAGGTATTCCCGCAGCGCAATCCCGGCACCGGGCTCTGTGTCCAGGTACGTCACCCCGCCGATCTCGGTGACCCAGGCGTGGTGCTCCACGTGGCCCTGCGGGCTCAGGATCAGCGCCTGCGTCGCCTCACCCTCGCCGAGCGTGGACAGGAACTGGCTGGTCAGGGTGTGCAGCCAGGTGAGCCGGTCGGGGCCGGACACGGTCAGCATCGCCCTGTTCGACAGGTCGATCAGGATGGATCCGGTCAGGGACGCGCGCTGCTCGCCGATCGGGTCGCCGTAGTGCCATGCCGTTCCGTTGTCGAACCCGCTGGCCGGCACCGCGCCGGGGAGCCCCAACAGCGGAGACGGACCGTTCGATGTGGCTGGGGTCGATGTCGCTGGGGTCGTTGCGGCTGGGGTCGATGTCGCCGGGGTCGATGTGGCGGGGGGCTGTTCGGACTCGGTGACGGCGGGCGCGGTTGTCGGTTGGGTGGCGGTTGTCGGTTGGGTGGCGGTTGTCGGCTGGGGGGCGGTGGACAGGTCGTGCGGGACTCCCATACGACCATCGTAGGCAGCCGCGAACACCCGACCCGGTCGGTCCGCCGGATCACGACGCGGCGAGACGAAAACTCCGGATCCTCGCGTTTCGGCGCGGCCGTTGCCGGTCATGATCAAGGTTTCCGGCCATTTCGGGTTGCAGGACAACACCACAGGGCCAGCAGATTTGATCTTGGTGAGGACTCCGCGGCCACCGGTGCCGCGTGCGGCGGCGGCACGTACCAGCGGGTTGTTCGGCGCCCGATCGCTCGGCAGCGGGCAGCCGTGACCAGGCGGCCGGCCGGTCCGTCAATCCCTGATCGCGGTCAGCAGCCAGGAGCGGAACGGTAGGCCGGCCGACCCGTCCCAGCGCACGTGCGGCTTCAACTCGTCGAATGCCTTGTGGGTGGCGACGTCCCAGGCGTGCGGCCCGGCGGCCTGCACCAGCGCGCCCCATGGCGTGGCCAGCAACTGGCTCGGTAGGAACTCCCGGATCGGCGGCAGGTTGATCACGACCTCGATCTGCCGTACCGCGATGTCCGAAAACCCGGCGGCATCGGCCCAGCCGCGCAGCAGGTCGTCCCCGGCCTCCGGCATCGCGGCATACAGCGGCGTGACCCCGGCGTCACCGATGGCCGCGATGAGACCGGTGGCTACCGCGTGGAAGTACGGCGAGAAGGTCGGCGCCGCCCAGACTGTCGCGCAGATCCGACCGGCGGGCCGCAGCACCCGCCTCGCCTCGACGAGGGCAGCCACCTGGTCCGGGAAGAACTGCACGCCCTGCTGGCACACGATGGCGTCGAAAGAGGCGTCGGCGAAGGGCATGTCGTCAGCCGGAGCACACACCCAGTCGGCGATTTGCGGCCCTTCGTCGGCGGCGACCTCCAGCATGGCCGGATTGATGTCGAGGCCGACGACCTTGCCGGTGGGGCCCACCGAGTAGGCCGCCCGCCGGGTGACGAACCCGGTCCCGCAGGCGAGGTCGAGGAGCGACTCACCCGGCTTGGGGTGAACAGCGGAAACCGCGACGTCGGCAAACGGACCGGCGAACTCCGCGACCGAGTGGTCGTAGGCCCTGGGGCCACCGCCGCCGATCTGGAAGCCAGATTCGACCATGCCAATCCACCCGCCATCGATCGATCGAGGTTCTGTCCGGGGATGACGATCCTGTTCGACCAGCCCCGTGCGACAAGCATGGACCCATGTGGCGGGGTTGACCTCGGCAGCGCAGACCGGAGTGGCCAGACGCACACTCCCCAGCGCCGGTGATCCCAGCACGACGGTGCCCCGCTGACCGGAGGCCCCGGCGTGACTCGTCACTGCAATGAGTCGCAGGTCACAAGGAGCTCGGAGCGGCAGGCACCCGCGCGACGGGCAGAATGGCGGCTCATGGCTGGTGACGGTGCACGAGGCGGTGGGCGGGTCTCGGGCCCCGCGGTCGCCGGACTGTTCGACCGCCGCCGGCCGCCGGTGTTCAACGGGCACGGCGTCACCCCCTTTGTCGAGATGGAGCGGGCTGAATGGGCGGCGCTGGCCGAATCCGCGCCACTGCCGCTGTCCGCGGACGAGGTCATCAGGCTGCGTGGCCTCGGCGATCCGATCGACCTGGACGAGGTCGAGACCATCTACCTGCCGCTCTCGCGGTTGCTGAACATGTACGTCGGCGGCGTCGGGGCGCTGCATCAGGTGACCAGTGCCTTCCTCGGTGAGCGGTCCGAGCGCACCCCGTTCGTCATCGGGGTGGGCGGATCGGTCGCCGTCGGCAAGTCCACCACGGCGAGAGCGCTGCGCGAACTGCTGGCGCGGTGGCCGGACACCCCGAGGGTCGAGCTGGTCACCACCGACGGCTTCCTGTACCCGAACTCCGTTCTGGAACAGCGACACATCATGGCTCGCAAGGGTTTCCCGGAATCTTACGATCGGCGCGCGCTGCTCCGGTTCGTAGCCGAGGTCAAGTCGGGCGCGGAGGAAGTGCGCGCGCCGCGCTACGACCACCTCACCTACGACATCCTGCCCGAGGACGAGGTGGTGGTCAGGCGGCCGGATGTGCTGATAATCGAGGGTCTGAACGTGCTGCAGCCGGCCCACCTGGACGAGGAGGGTCGCAGCGCGCTGGCCCTGAGCGATTTCTTCGACTTCTCGGTGTATGTCGACGCCCAGCCGGCCGATGTGCGGCGCTGGTACATCGACCGCTTCCTGCGGCTGCGGGAGACTGCCTTCGCCGATCCGGATTCGTACTTCCACCGGTACGCGGCCCTGACCGACGCGGAGGCGACAGCGACGGCCGAGCAGATCTGGAGCTCGATCAACGAGCCGAACCTGGTAAAGAACATCCTGCCGACGCGTGGGCGGGCCACCCTGGTGCTCACGAAGGGCTCCGACCACGCAGTGACCCGGATCCGGTTGCGCAAGCTCTGATCGGGCGGGCCCGGCGAGCCGGTTCGGGCGTGCGCTCGCGGGTTCGGCCGGCGGCGGTCTCTTCGGGTTGGGGCCGGCACTGTCTAGGGTGGTGCCCGTGACGGACCATCCCGCGCCGCTGACCGCGCTGCTCGACGGAACCCTGCTGCCTCCGGAAGCACCGCTGCTGCGGCCCGACGACCTCGGCGTGCTGCGCGGCGAGGGGGTTTTCGAGACCACCCTGGTCGTCGACGGCATTGCCCGTGACCTGGACGATCACCTGGCGCGGCTGGCCATCTCGGCGGAGATGACCGGATTGGTGGTGCCGGCCCCCGACCGGTGGCGCACCGGCGTCGACGCACTGGTGGAGGCCTGGACCGGTGACAGCCAGATGGTGCTGCGGCTCGTGGTCTCCCGGGGACCGGAGTCGGCGGTGGAACCGGTGTGCTACCTGCTGGGCGGCCGACTGTCCCCCGTCAGCCGCCGGCAGCGCACCGAAGGCGTTCGAGTGTTGTTGCTGGACAGGGGGTTCACCGCGAGGACGGCGGCGGATGCGCCGTGGCTGTTGGCCGGGGCCAAGACCCTGTCGTACGGGCTGAACATGGCCGCATTGCGGTACGCCGCCGGCAATGACGCCGACGACGTCATCTTCCTGGGGTCGGACGGCGCGGTCCTGGAAGCGCCGACCGCGTCGGTGGTGGTGGCGAACGGGCGGACGCTGTCGACGCCGCCGCGGGACGGAATCCTCGACGGGATCACCGTGCGACGGTTGTTCCGGAGCTCGCGCGATGCGGGCTGGAGCACGACCACACAGGTATTGACCGGGGCGGATCTGCATGCCGCCGCGGGATTGTGGCTGGTGTCAAGTGCTCGACTGCTCGCCCCGGTGACCAGCATCGAGGGTGCGCCGCGGGACAATCACGATCTGACCGCGGAGATCGCTGCACTGCTGGATTTGCCGGTGGATGTCGGTGCCGACGAGACTGCCGCTGCCGAGCAAGCGGCCGGTACAGGTGCTGGTGATGGTGCTCTTGCGGGTGCCGGTTAGGGGGCACCGGCCGCCGACCTCGGACGTGGTTGGTGGCATGGGGGCGCCGAAGCCGATCCTGGCACTCGGCGCCACTTTGTTGACCGAGCGCCGGTTTTGAGTACTGGGCGCCAACACATGTCGGAGCCGGGACCATGAAACCGGCGCCGGGACGGATCGGGGGGCCACGCCAACCGGCAGTCGAGCTTGGGCGGGGTACCCGGGTATCGCCGCCACGGCGAGAGCGCCTACGCATCCATGCCATCGTCGTCACGTTCCATCTGCTGGACCCGTCATGGCCCCTCGCGGGGCTGATGCTCTCTGACCGCACCAGCCCGCGGCCGTTCACCGGCTCCGCCGTCCCGCGAAACCGAGGCACTGTCAACGCCTCCGCTCCCCGGCGTGGCCGGGAACGGGCCGGGAACGCCCGCTTCGCATGAGTCCGCGTCGGCGAAGCAGAAGCACGGCCGGGCCGTCCACCCTTGACGGCACCTCCGCTGGCCCAGCGGACGAGGTACCGCTGGAAGTCGAAGAACAGCAGGGCACCCGGGATGGTCATCAGCAGCGCGGTGGCCAGCTTCAAACGGGAATTGGGATCCGGAGCCCAATTCGTCGCTGACCAGGGTGGCGACTCTTGACGTCAGGGTGTTCAGCTGCGGGCTCTGCCGGGAAATGATGAAGTGTGGCAACTCGTCCCGCGAGCTCCATAACCTCGAACCCGTGGCGGAGAAACGGACTATTCCACCATCAAGTGCCTTACCGGGCGAGCGGTGAACCCGATAGTGTGCGGTCAGTCCGTTCGGGAGCGTGCCGATGACCGACATGTTGAGTTCGCGAGACCTGGCGGCGCTGCTCGCCCTGACCGAGGAGGGTCGCGGCGAGGAGCCAGGCCCGATCATGCCGTGGTTCCTTTTCGAGCGAATGGCAGCACTCATTCCGGGTGACAATGTGTGCTTCGCGCACCTGAACTTCGTGGAACTCAGGGTCGAGCACCACCAGGGCATTCTGGACGGGAGCCAGCGATGGGCCGACGTCGGCGGCGGCGGCGACCCCACCCAAGAGCTGTTCTGGACGTCGAAGCGATCCTTCTGGGCTCCGGCACCGCCAGCCAATCTCGGAAGGGTCCGGCGCTGGTCCGATTACTACTCGCCGAGCGAGTTGCGCGAGCAGCCCCTTTACGCCGAATTCTTCGGCCCCTCCGGGGTGAAACACTTCATGTCCATCGCGTTTCCGGCACCGCCTGGCCACACCCGGACGTTGCTCTTCTTCCGGAACAGCGGACGGGACTTCACCGATCGGGACAAGCTACTACTGCAATTGCTTCGGCCACACTTGTACGAACTCGACCGGGACGCCGAGCGACGCAGGCAGGGAGTGCCTCGGCTGACCCCGCGCGAGTGGCAGGTCCTGAAACTGGTCGCGCAAGGCTACGGCAATGCCGACATCGCTCGGCTGCTGTTCACCTCGATCAGCACGGTGCGCAAGCATTTGGAACATATCTTTGATCAGACCGGGGTGCGCACCCGAACAGCCGCGGTCGCGCGGATGATGCCAGCCGCCGGGAGGTACCCGGTCATCCCCGATCAGGTCCACCCGGGCCGGCCGTTGCCTCCGGACGACTACGGCGGCTACGCCCAAGGGCACTCGGCGCAGCCCGGCCGGTAGCCGTTCAATAGCCCGGGAACACCGTGCGCAGCTGGTCCAGCGTGACGGAGTCACCGGTGAGGGTGACTGCGTCCGGTGTGTGAGCCGGGCCGAGCCGACCGGCCAGTAGGCGCACGAACGCCTCGGCGGGGGTGGTCAGCACGGCGTCGGCGTTCTCGGTTTCATCACCGAGTTCGGCCTTGTCTCGGAGAATCAGGCCATGCACGCGGTCCGGGTTCGTCGTGACGACCCGAACCGTGACCTGGCGTCCGTCCAGGATGTCCGTCTTCGCTTGGAAACCGAGCAGGAAACTCAGCGGACCGGTCAGCAGGTCGAGCGCAATCGCCGCCTCGGAGGCGGGTAGCGCGGCGTCGGTATCGAACGCGACCCGAACGTCCCAGCCGTGCAGTGCTGCCTCGTTGAGCCGCATCCCGGAGAACAGCGCGAGATCGGCGGGAAAGGGCAGGAAGCCCAGATCGATGCGGATGTCGCGTCGAGCCGAACTGTCGAGATTCGCAAAAGCGCTGACCAGCGCCTCGTTCGCAGCCAGGAACTCCTCGGCCTGCTCCTGTGGAGTCATCGCGTTCCACCGGTCCCACACGGCGCCATTGAAGTCCCGCCCCGGCCGTTCGCCGCCGGCCGCGGTCGCCTGCAGGCCGGCGAGCGTGATCTCTGCGCCGCCGCCGAGGTGGCTCAGGACCTGCGCCACCGGCCATTCCGATGCTCCCGACTCTCGGGCCAGATCGTCGTCGTCGAACCCTCGGACCCGCGCTGCCAGGTCCTCGTGGTGGGAGCGCAGGGCGGCGATCGCGGAATCGGCCAGGCCGGTGACGGTCGGGGTCCTTGCGGACGGTGCGGTCATGATTCTCCTCGGTATGTCGTGGCGATTCGGGGGACTCGGTGGCGAAACCGGTGGCGATCACTCGTGCGCGTGGTCACCGGTCCACACTCCTTGTTGCGGGCACTGGTTGGGTTGTTCGTGTCATCGGGGTGGCTCGTGAGGTGGTCGATCGTGCCGAACCGAAGCCGACGCGCCATCCGCGGCGCGGTTGGCGAGCATACGGCCAGAGGTTGTCACGTCAACGGCCGCGGCTTGCTCGTCCCGCAGCCATGACGCAGGTTGGCCGCGCAGGTGCGGTCCTGCACCTGCGGTCCTGCGGGTTCCGTCGGGCGCGGGTTTTGGTCGCGCGGGTTGGGTCGCGCAGTGCCGATCGCGCGGGTTCGGCCGCAAACTGTCCGCGAAGGCCAGTCGAACGGCTTCGGTGCCGCAGGCTGATCGCAACGGGGTCGGCCGCGCAGGTGCCTCCCGCGGGCTGATCGTGCGGCTGATCGAGCCGGTTCGGTCGAAATTCGCGATGGCCGAGCACTCCCCGGGGGAGGTCGGGAAGGGACGCTGCCGACGCACCGGGTGGTCTGTCGGTCGGCTGTCAGCCCAGCCGGGAATCCGCGCGGAAGACGCAATCCCACACCGAGCTTGCGCTGCTCCAACACCCGTCGATTCTCGGAATACGCATTCCACCACAAGCTGTAGCAGGCGGCGATGGGTGAGCGGACACGCCTTTTCCGGTACCGCAGCGTTCTGTTGCTCGGAATGCGCTACACCAGTAACAGGACATCACCGAAGCACTCGGGACAACGGCGGCGGACGCCCGGCCACCGAGGAGGATGAACCGGATCTCCGTTCTCGCACCATCGCACCATCGCGCCGGCAGCCGACGGCTGGCCGCCGAGGTGAGCATCGGAAGCCCGGAACGGTTCCCGCCGGTTGACGGCCGGTGTCACCCGAACCTGCTCATCCCCCGGCGGGAACCGTTCAGTGCAATTCGGTGCAAATTCAATGCAACAGCTGACTTCAACAATGCAACAGCTCACTTCAATTCAGTCCGTGGTGATCGCCCGCAGCACGTCCATCCGCGCCGCCCTGCGGGCCGGGAATACCGCAGCCAGCACCCCGACCAGCCCCGATAGCACGACGAAGATCACCAATTGGAGTGTCGGCACCGACAGCACCGAGACGCCCTGGCCGGATAGTGCCCGTTGCAGGCTGATCCCGAACACCAGTCCCAACAGGATGCCCAGCACGGCACCAAGTACGGCAATCGCCACCGACTCCAGTCGCACCATCGACCGCAATTGCCGTCGGCTCATCCCGACAGCACGCAGCAGGCCCACCTCGCGGGTGCGCTCGATCACCGACAGCGCCAGGGTGTTGACGATGCCCAGCACTGCGATGATCACAGCCAGGCCCAACAGCGCGTAGATGATCGCGAGCAACTGGTCGACCGGTGCGCGCTGCGAGTCGGCAAATGCGTTCTGGTCCTTCAGGGTCACCGTCGGCAGGTCGGCGAGCACCGCGTTGATGTCCGCGGACACCGTCGCCGCGTCGGCCTCCGGCGCTCGGTCGATATAGATGAAGGAATCCGCCGGTGCAACCCCGCCGGCCTCCAGCGCCGCGAGCGGGAGCACGACGTCGGCACCCACGAAGTTGCTGGGCGCGATGATTCCCGCGATGCGCAAGCTCGCGGTACCGGCCGGCAGGTCGACCGACACGGTGTCGCCGACCTTCCAACCCTCGCTGGCGGCCTTCGTGTCGGTGACCAGGATGCCGTCGTCACCGGTCTGCAGATTCCCGGACTTGACGTCGATTGCCACCACCCGGCTGAACTGCTCGCCATCAAAGCCCGCGACAAAAACCTGTTGGCCGTTCACCTTCGCATTTCCGAACCTGAACGGGACGGCGTCCGCGACTCCCGGCACCTCGGCAATCTGGGTGGCGATGGTCGCCGAGAACGGCGACTGGACGGCGTTGGACACCACGTAGTCGGCCTTGAGGTCGCTGCTGACGAGTTCGTCCACGCTGGACTTGGTGGACTGGCCGAGCACCGCCATGGTGGTGACCAGTGCCAGCCCGATCATCAGCGCAGAGGCGGTGGCAGCGGTGCGCCGCGGATTGCGTCTCGCGTTCTCCCGGGCGAGCACACCGACAGTTCCGAACAACCGGGAGAATGGCCAAGCGATCACCGTCACGATCGGCTTGCCGATCACCGGGCTCAGTAGGGCCACCCCGATGAAGACAGCGAACACGCCGCCGCCCAAGGGCTGCAGACCACCGTCGAATGCCAGCGCCCACACCATCAGCCCGGCGCCGAGCACCGTCAGCGCGACCCCGCCTACCAGTCGTCGACGCATCGACGACTCCGGGATCGTCACGTCGTCGCGCATCGCGGCCACCGGCGGCACCTTCGCCGCGTGCCGCGCCGGCAGGTAGGCCGCGATGAGCGTGATCAGCACGCCGACCGCATAGGCGACCACCACCGTTCGCCACTGGAAGACCAGGCCCGCCTGGGAGAGGTCGATCCCGATCGCGCCGAACAACGCCTTCAGTCCGAGCGCCAGACCGAAACCGAGCAGCAGGCCGACCGTGGAACCGACCAACCCGACGACCAACGCCTCGAACATCACCGAACGGGTCACCTGTCGCCGGGATGCTCCCAACGCGCGGAACAGGGCGAGCTCGCGGGTCCGCTGCGCGACGATGATCGAGAAGGTGTTCAGGATCAGGAACGACCCGACGATCAGTGCCACCGCAGCGAACACCAGCAGGAACGTGGTGATGAACGACAGGCCTTGCTGCAGTTGGTCCTCGTTCTCCGTGGCGATCTGCTGGTCGTCACGGGCCTCGAACCCGGCAGGCAGCGCCGCCGTCACCTCGTCGCGCAGCTGTTCGTTGGACATCGATCCGTCACCGGTGACGGCGATGTCGTTGAACGCGGCGGCGCCGCCGAGGTAGAGCTGCTGAGCCGTCGCGGTGTCCATCACGGTCAGCGTGGCGCCCACGAGATTGCCCGATTCGCCGAACCGGACGGTGCCCACCATCGTCCCGGTGACCGTCGGCTGCGCTCCGGCGGTGACCAGCCGGATCGTGTCACCGACGGCGTAACCGGCTGTGGCCGCGGCCTTTTCATCCAGCAGGAACTGGTCGGGGCCGGTGGGCGCGACGCCCGCGGTGATGGTGGCGATCGACGAACCGTCGGCCGCGGGAGCGTTGTTGTAGTTGGCAGCGATGCCGGGTGCGCCGTTGCCGCCGACGACCTTGCCGTCCTTTCCGATGATGAACGTGCTCTGATCGGTCACATCGCCGTCCGCCCTGGCCACCCCGGGAAGAGCCTCGAGGGTGCCGACCAGATCGTCGGGCACGACCCGGGTGTCGGCGCCGGTGAAGCCACCGGCCGCGGCGGCCTCCGCCTTGGCGGGCCGGACGGTCACGTCCGGGGCGGTTTGCCGGAAGATCGCGGTGAAGCTGCTGTTGAGGGTGTCGGTGAAGACGAAGGTGCCGGAGACGAAGGCCACGCCGAGCACGATCGCGAAGGCGCTCATCGCCATCCGGAGCTTGTGTGCGAGCAGGCTCTTGAAGGTTGCGCGGAGCATCTCAGCCCGCCAGCCCGGATTGGCCCTGCTCCGGATGGCCCTGCTCGGGATGGCCCTGCTCGGGATGGCCCTGCTCGGGATGGCCCTGCTCGGGATGGCCCTGCTCGGGATGGCCCTGCTCGGGATGACCGTGGCCGTCGAAGCTCTTCATCCGGTCCAGCACCCGCTCGGAGGTGGGTTCGGTCATCTCGTCGACGATGTGGCCGTCGGCCAGGAACAGCACCCGGTCCGCATAGCCCGCCGCGTTCGGGTCGTGCGTGACCATGACGACCGTCTGGCCGAATTCCTTGACCGAGCGCTGCAGGAACCCGAGCACCTCGGCGCCGGAGACCGAGTCCAGGTTTCCAGTTGGCTCGTCGGCAAAGACGATGTCCGGCCGGCTGGCCAGCGCGCGGGCGCAGGCCACCCTTTGCTGCTGCCCGCCGGAGAGCTGGCTCGGCTTGTGATCCAGCCGGTCGGCCAGCCCGATCGTGCTGATCACCGTGTCGAGCCATTCCTGGTTCGGTTTGCGCCCGGCGATGTCCATGGGCAGGGTGATGTTCTCGATCGCTGTCAGCGTCGGGACCAGGTTGAACGCCTGGAAGACGAACCCGATGCGATCGCGGCGGATCTTGGTGAGTTCTTTGTCGCCGAGCTTGGTCAGGTCGGCATCGCCGATGTAGACCTCACCCGACGTGGCGTCGTCGAGCGCCGCCAGGCAGTGCATGAGGGTTGACTTACCGGACCCTGATGGACCCATGATCGCGGTGAATTGACCCGGGTGAAATTCCACGGTGACGCCGTCGAGGGCGGCTACCTGGGTGTCCCCGGATCCGTAGACCTTGTGAAGATTGATGGCTCGGGCAGCGGCGATGCTGTGCCGGGTTGACATCGTTGCAGATGTGGCGCTGGTGGACATCGTCTCGCTCCTGGCGCAAGGGGAATTGCCGGACCTCTTGACGGTAGGTCACGCGTCGAGCGAGATCTTCAGGGTCGAACCAGGGTTCCTACCCACCCTGACCCGGTAGTACACGCTCGCGAGTGCGAATGGTTGTGCGCCATTCACCGCCGTTGACCTTGTGAGTTCCGGCACGTTCGTCGAAATGAACCGTTGGATGGAGCAGCGTCACCACGGATCGACCGCGCACGCGACGGATGAACGTGGGCAGGATCGCCGGTCAGCGCCGGCCGGTCGTTCCGGTGAGTTCCGTCGGCATCGTGATGACATCCACCATCGCGCCGCGCCGCCACACCGTGATCGGCAACGCACGCCCGATCGCGTCGTCGAACAGCAGGCGTTGCAGGCTTTGCGCATCGTCGACCGGACGGCGCCCCGCCGTCAGCAGCAGGTCGCCCCGAGTCAGCCCCGCTCGATCCGCCGGCGAACCAGAGATCACCTCGACCACCCGCAGCCCCGTGCGCCTGCCGACGCGGTCGACCAATTCGGCGGGCAGCGGGCCCGGTGTGCTGACCAGACCGAGATACGCCCGGCGGACCCGGCCGTCGCGCAGCAGCGCGGCGATGATCCGGCGGGTGG
>Ga0208081_1000050_pt1 | contig 25525 bp, 21 predicted proteins | sample NGESurshal092012_6_FD_184479 | JGI IMG/M metagenome (GOLD analysis project Ga0208081, IMG submission 184479) | Arctic peat soil microbial communities from Barrow, Alaska - NGEE Surface sample 415-1 shallow-092012 (SPAdes) | ecosystem: Environmental > Terrestrial > Soil > Wetlands > Peat ...
GGGGTTGGAACCATATGAATATGCTCCATCGGTTATCGGAAATAATGTTTATATAGGACCAAACTCGGTAATAACCAAAGGAGTTACTATTGGAGATGGTACTATTATTGGCGCAAATAGTTTCGTGAACAAATCTTTTTATGAAAACTCAAAAATAGCCGGGTCACCGGCAAGAAACTTAAATGATATCTAAAGACATGAAGATATGCTCCCGATGCATATATGATGAAAGAACCCCAGCCATTATTTTTGATGAAAAGGGAGTATGCAATTACTGCAAAACATTTGATTCCCTTTTGGAGGAATACCAAACCGGTAATCCGGAAGGTGAAAAAAGAATGAATGAAATTATTGAAAAAATAAAAAAGAATGGTAAGGGTAAAAAATATGATTGTGTTATAGGGGTAAGCGGTGGAACCGATTCCTCATTTCTTGTTTATTGGGCTGTTCAGAAGAGCTTAAGACCATTGGCTGTGCACTATGATAATACTTGGAATACATCTATTGCCACCGAAAACATCCGCAAAGTCTTAGGTAAACTAAAAGTAGACCTGTACACTCATGTTTGCGATAATAAGGAAGCAGATGACATTTTCAAGGCTTTCTTCATTGCCGGAGTACCGGAAATAGAAGCATCAACAGATCTTGCTTTGGCAGAAACCATGTACCGGGCAGCAGCAAAATACAAGGTAAAATATGTGCTTGAAGGTCATTCTTTCATTGCCGAAGGTATAACACCATTGGGGAAGAACTATTTCGATGGCAAATACATTAAAAACATACACAAAAAGTATGGCAAACTACCATTGAAGACTTACCCATTAATGACCTTCTGGAATCTGATTAAATGGACAACAATATATCGGATTAAAAAGATAAGACCTCTGTGGTATATACAATATAATAAAGAGGATGCGCGTGTATTTCTTGAAAAAACGTTTGGCTGGCAATATTATGGAGGCCACCACCTCGAGAACAGAATGACAAGCTTCTTTCAAAGTATTTATTGCCCTGAAAAATATAACATTGATTACAGGAATAACAGCCTTTCTGCTTCAGTCAGGGCCGGGAAAATGAAACGCGAACAGGCCATATATGAATACTATGAAACATCACCCTATATTGAGCCGGAGTTACTGAACTATTTCAAGAAACGACTTGTTCTGTCAGACGAAGAATACAACACCATAATGAAATCGCCACCAAGATACTGGTATGAATTTCCGACATATAAAAAACGTTTTGAGAGATTAAGACTTCTTTTCTATTTGCTGATGAAGGCAAACCTTATCCCTCGATCGTTTTATATGAAATATTGCTTCCCAACTCAAATAAATAAAAATTGATACATATCGTTGACTACGGCATGGGCAACCTGGGTTCTGTTAAAAACATGCTAAAGTATATTGGGGCAGAATCGACAATTACAGCTAATCCTGTTGAACTTCAGGATGCCAAGAAGATAATCTTGCCAGGGGTTGGTTCTTTTGATCAGGCGATGAAGCGTATTGAAGAATCGGGATTTCGTAAAGTGCTTGATGCTAAAGCGCTAACTGAAAAGGTTCCGGTACTGGGCATCTGTCTGGGGATGCAATTACTCACTTATGGAAGTGAAGAAGGGCTAATTCCTGGACTTGGATGGATCCCTGCCAAGACTATTCATTTTCAGGCTGACAATGGGTTAAAAGTACCCCATATGGGTTGGAATATTGTTACACCTTCAACTCCGAGTCCGCTTTGTGAAAAGTTGCCCGAAGAAAGCCGTTTTTATTTCGTACATTCTTACTATGTGAAGGTTGAGAATGAGTCGTGTAGCATATTAAAGACATATTATGGACTAAATTTTGATTCAGCTATTCAGAGAGGAAATATCTATGGTGTTCAGTTTCATCCTGAAAAGAGTCACAAATTGGGAATGCAACTCCTACGCAATTTTGCAAATTTACAGTAATGCTTAAAGTCAGAATAATTCCGTGCCTGCAGCTTATTGACCAATCACTGGTTAAGACAGTTCAGTTTCGTAAGTATTCCTATATTGGCGATCCAATTAATACTGTTCGGATTTTCAACGAATTAGAAGTAGATGAATTATGTTTTCTCGATATACGTGCCACAGTACAAAAAAGAACTCCTAACCTGAAAATTTTATCAGAAATAGCCGATGAGTGTTTTATGCCTCTCTCTTATGGAGGTGGAGTGAAAGATGCAGAAATGGCAAAAAAGATCCTTTCCATCGGATTTGAAAAAATCATCATTAATACTGCTGCCATAGAAAATCCGGCCCTGATAATGGAAATTGCCAAACACTCAGGAAATCAAAGTGTCATTGTCTCAATTGATGTAAAAAGATCAATCTGGGGCGGTCATGCGGTCTATTCCAATGACGGGACAATAAAAACAAAACTTAATCCCGTAGAGTGGGCTAAGCAAGTGGAAGAATCCGGAGCTGGTGAATTGCTCATTACTTCCATGGATCAGGATGGTACATGGAAGGGATTCGATATGGAAATCATCAGAAATATATCAGAGGCTGTTTCTATCCCTGTTATTGCCAATGGCGGTGCAGGAACTGTTTCCGATATTGGCAAGGCTGTGCAAATTGGTAAAGCATCGGCCGTTGCATTAGGTAGTATGGTAGTTTTTCAACAGAAAGGTATGGGAGTATTGGTTAATTTTCCAGATAAGAAAGAATTGGAGGGGGAATTAAGTTAATATTTATATTTAATAATGCCTGAAGACCATATTAGCATAGTTAAAGAAAGATTATGGAAAAAGAGAAATATAGAATAGCGCTGATAGGCAATATGAATAATAATTTTTTTTCATTAATGCGATATTTCAGGGATTTGGGGCATGATGCAGTACTTTTCTTATATAGGGAAGATGGAACAGGGGCAAATAAGCATTTCATTCCAGAAAATGATACCTGGAGTTATAACAAATGGGGGCCTTATATTATTCATACAAGAATTACCAATGGCAAGTTTCACAGACTGCCAAATATATTCATACATCGCAGAAAGTATCAAAAATATTTTGAATCATTTGATTTCATTTTGGGGTGTGGTTTCAGTCCCGGTTTATGCAACATTTTAAATAAGAAACTTGATCTCTTCCTTCCATATTCATTTGCAGGTGAATATACCGGCAAAAACTATAAGACAAATTCATATTTAAGAAACCTGAAATACAGGTCTGTCAATAAAATTCAAATAACAGGTCTTCGTAAAAACACCAGGTACATTGGTATATTAGACTTTTCCGAGGAAAATTTAATAAACTACAGGAGAAATGGTTTAATGGATAAAATCATCAGTACCTCTATACCAATGGTTTACTTGGAGAATGATTTAATATCCGGCAAAATCGAAAATGATGATATCTTGGAAGTAAAAGAAATTTTTAAAAATCATTACCCGGTAATTTTATCTCATGTTGCTCATGTTAAATATTTGCTGGGTTGGCATTTAAAAAGAAATGATCTCTTAATAAAAGGATTTGCGGAATTTGTCAAAGAGCAAGAAACATCTGCCCTCTTAGTTTTGTTGGATTATGGTGATGGTGTGCCAGATTCTAAGAAGCTAATCAAAGAATTGGAAATAGAGAATTCAGTGATATGGCTTCCCAAAATGCCAAGAAAAAACTTGCTGAATATTATTAAGAACATTGATTTGGGCTGTGGGGAACTCGGAGGAGCAACCTGGGGAGGAACAGGCTGGGAATTTCTGGCTTGCGGAAAGCCTTTCATTCAGAACATTGGTATGACCGAGGATGAATTTATTAAGAAAACAGGGATCCCTTTGCCTGATATTTTTCTGGCAAGGACTGAATTTGATGTCAAAAATATTTTACAATCAGTGTCTGAAAATAAAGCATTGCTTGATCAAAAATCTTCAAATATCAAGACATGGTTTGAAAACTACGGCGGAAAGAATATTGCAAGGAAAATCATTGATATATTAACAGGTGTCTAGAAAGGTGCTGTCTTGAAGTTTGTATCGATTATGCCAGGGCTGGATTCTGCGACGCCAAATCAATTCCAAATCCCATAGAAAAGGTTCGGAAAATAGCTCTATCCGGGTATTCATGAAGCCCCTTAAACTCAGAAGTTGAGGGGTTTTTTTGCAATGTTGTACCGTTTGATTACTTTCGTTTCTGTAACAACAGAATGTTCATTATGCCATCCAATACCCGTATTTCTTCAATAGACATCATGCGGGGCCTAACCCTCGTCCTGATGCTGTTTGTCAATGACCTGAACATGGAGACCGCCCCGTCATGGCTCGGTCATATGCCTGCCGACTTTGACGGAATGGGCCTTGCAGACTGGGTCTTTCCGGGCTTTCTTTTCATCGTCGGAATGGCAATACCATTTGCGTTTTCAAACAGACTGTCAAAAGACCAATCCTTATCAATGATAAGTCTGCACATAATTATCAGGACTTTGTGCCTGCTTATAATCGGAGTCCTTATGCTTAATACCGGCAGAGTTAATCCCGAACTTACAGGAATGGGGGAAAACCTGTGGGCAATTATAATGTATATTTCCGTTTTCCTCGTATGGAATGACTATCCTGAGAAGTTAAATAAATACCTGAGAAATGGCCTGAAAGTCCTTGGCATTGGCACACTTCTGTTCCTTGTCATTAAATTCAGGTCAGGGCAACCCGTAAACAACGGATGGCTGATCACAGGGTGGTGGGGAATACTCGGGCTCATTGGCTGGGGATATCTTGTATCAGCTTTTACATATATCCTGTGCCGTGATTCAATAATTAAAACCACAGCTGTTATCCTGTTCTTTCTTGCATTGAATATGCTCTCCGGGTGGAACCTGCTTGGATTTCTTGATCCTGTCAAACCGGCCTTTGGTATAATTATAGAAGGAAATACGCCTTTAATCGTACTGACAGGGCTGCTTGGAGGTATAATACTCAGGAAGATACACTCTTCAGAAACCAGGAAAACAGTTCTGACATTTGCCGGATTGGGGGTACTATGTCTGGCTTCTGGATTTATCCTGAGAAACTGGTTCATTATATCAAAGATCAGGGCAACTCCAAGCTGGGGTATGATCTGCTCGGGGATAAGCTTCCTGTTGTTCATACTAATTTACTGGATTGCAGATGTGAAGAACCATAGACGTTGGGCCGCATTTGTCAAGCCGGCAGGGGAATACTCACTTACCACCTACCTGGCACCCGATATACTCTATTACATCATATGGATGACAGGAGTGCCAATACTCTTTTATAAAGAGTCATCTTCAGCCCTTGTGGTTGTAGCAGGATCAGTTGTATGGGCTCTGCTGATGGTTGGTCTGACAGCCCTTCTTGTCCGTCTGCATATAAAGCTTAAGATCTGAATTATCAGATGACGGTTTCAGTTATGCCTTTGAGGAACGTCTGCCAGTCGATAGTGCCCCTTGGTGAGCAGCCGGTACGCACTATTACCATTTCTTTGGAGGGCAGTATGAATATTCGCTGGCCCTCATAGCCGTCGCAAAAATAGAGATCATCAGGCAGACCCGGGAATTCGCCATTTTTGTTCAGCCAGAAGAGAGCTCCGTACTTGCCGCCTGATCCTTTAGCCGGTGTAGTGGTATAGTTTACCCACTCCTCAGGAAAGATCTGTTCTCCAAGCCAGTTACCGTTGTGCAGGTAGAGAAGACCAAAGCGGGCATAATCACGCATTGTGGCATAGAGGTATGACGATCCCACAAAGGTACCTGAAGCATCTACTTCCCAAACCACGCTTCGCATTCCGGTCTTATTGAATATCGCTTTGCGCGGATAGGCAAGGTATTCTTCGTGGCTTTTGAAAGCAGTGCGCAAATAATCCATTATAATATTCCCCGAGCCTGAAGAGTATGACCATACGGAATCAGGTCTGGTAAGCAGCTTCTTCGATTCAGCATAGTTACCCATGTCACCGTTCTTCAGCAGCATGGCAGTGGTGCTTGAAAGTCTCATCTTATAGTAAGCTTCGCTGAACTCAAGTCCGCTGGTCATATGCATGAGATTGTCAAGAGTAATGTTCTTCCGTTCATCCTTTGCCCATTTATCAATCTTCATCGGAGCATTGATGTCAATGAGGCCGTCTTTGACCATAGCACCCACCATTGCATTTGTGAAGCTCTTGGCCATGGACCAGCTAAGAAAACGGATATCAGGGTTGAGATCGCTGCGGAACCGTTCAGCAACAATCTGGTCTTTGTAAACAACAGTTACCGCAAATGTCCCCTTAAAAGAGACTGTATCTTTAAACACACGGTCAAGCATAACATTGAGATTCTGCATGTTGATGCCGGCCGGAACCGTATCGCTGAGGAGGTCACCTGCCGGCCAGGGAATTGTGTCAGGATTACCTGATGGCAGAGGCACATCAGGATAATCAAGCTTCAGAACATCTGCTTCTGAAAAATCCCTCACCAGAGTGCAGCCCAGTCCCTCATTATAAACGGCTTCTGACTTCCAGAAATGTAACAACCTGCTGGTCACAATCTTTTTTGTGGTATCAACGATGTTCGTTGTGCGGTTTACAGGGAAAAAATTGATGTCTTCTTTTTCAATGCTTTTCTGTGTACGCCCCGCAACAAAAATACCCGATGCTACATTCTTGGCTGCATAGCCGGTTATTCCCGGTGAGAGATAAGTGATGTATAAAAGTGCACAACCCATAAGTATAACCAGGAAAATCAGCAATGAAAGGAGTATACGCTTTTTCATAAGAATGTAATTTTTAGTCGTGCAAATTAATTATTTCTCCGACACCAATAAAAACAAGACAGAAAAAGAAAGGAAAAAGATTCTAAGAGAAGAAAGTACCTTTCCTTGATCTTAATTTATTGTTTATTCCTTTTCCTATAATCATCAGCGAGCTCTTCCCTTGTCACCGGTTTTCCATGACCCGGCAGGAATGTATGACATCCGGTATCAAGTAGTTTCTTCCAGCTCTGCATCAGCTCCTCAACATCATCAGCAAAAGGCGGAAAAGGACTTCCCGGTATGGTGCCGATGACCGAATCTCCTGTGAAAGCTACTTCATCATCAATCACAACCGCCATCTCACCGGGTGAATGTCCCGGAGTATGCATTATATATCCGTTGAAACCCAGTTCAGCAAGATCCATGAAGGTGTCGACAACAATATCCGGTGAGCAACCCTCATACCTGAAGATTGATGTCACCTTCCGGCCGACGATGGTAAGTCGTTTTGTAATACTGTATGTTCCTCCGGGTATTGGCATATCCCCTGCTGCAAGCGCTTCTCTTTCAGTTGCATGCACGACGATTTTTGTTCCATAAACCTTTTGAAGCCACGCGGCATTACCAGCGTGGTCAAAATGAGAATGGGTCAGAATCAACGCATCCGGTTTCAGGCTTTTTCTTTCAAGGGCTTTTTTTATCCTTGCCCTGTCAGACTGAATTCCGGTGTCAATGATGATGCTTTTTCCGGACCTGCTGACTACATATATGTTACATCGCGCAGGTGTCAGCCTGCTGATCTCAGTTCCCTGTTGTGTTTCCATATGTTCCATAATAGTACTAAAGTACTAATCTTTTGTATGTTAAATTCCACTTTATTGCTTACAAATGATTAATTTTATAAACTTCCCATGTTACGTTTATTTAATGCATTTATTAAAATTAAATGAAGCCTGTACCAATCTTTCAGGTTGATGCCTTCACCTGCGGTCCTTTCACCGGTAATCCGGCGGCCGTATGCGTTCTCCATGGATGGCTGACTGATGATTTGATGCAGAAGATTGCAATGGAGAACAACCTCGCTGAGACAGCTTTCATTGTGCCGGTTGACAGTGACTACCTGATCAGATGGTTCACCCCGGTCACCGAGGTTGATCTGTGTGGCCATGCTACGCTGGCATCTTCTTATGTGGTCATGAATATCCTTCAGCCGGAGAGACATGATGTGATCTTCCATACCGGGAAGATGGGCGATCTTATCGTCAGGAAAAAAGAAAATATGCTGGAGCTTGATTTCCCGGTTGATACCCTGAAAAAGTGCGATCTGCCTGATCTGATCCTTGAAAGTCTTAATACAGAGCCACTTGAGTGTTTCATGGGAAGAAGCGACTATCTGCTTCTTTTCAGAAACGAGACTGAGATAACAGGGCTTAAACCCGATTTCAGGAAACTTGCCATGGCTGACGGAAGGGGTGTCATCGTAACTGCGCAAGGGTCGGATGTAGATTTTGTTTCAAGGTTTTTTGCCCCTCAGGCAGGCATCGATGAAGATCCTGTTACCGGGTCTGCCCATACAACTCTTACTCCGTTCTGGTCAGCCCGACTTGGCAAAACAACCATGAAAGCCAGACAGCTGTCTGCCCGCAGAGGTTATCTTGAATGTGCATTAAATGGTGACCGCACCCTGATAGCAGGACGGGCAGATTTATTTCTGAAAGGTGAAATATTTATTTAGAGAATTTATATTATGAAAAAGCTATCATTACTGAATTTCGGACTGCCAATAACTATTATAGCGGTGCTTATCACTGTTATTTTAGCCGGCTGTTCCAAAACTAACAACAATCCGCCATCAGCTTCCAGTGAGTATGTGGTTTTTGCATCGAACACCCTTGGGATGCACTGTCTCAATCCGACCTATGACAAGGCCGTGATCCTCCCTCCGTACAATACTGTGCTGGCACAGGTTGTTAAGAGAGGAAATCCACCGACAATAGTTACCAGCGGAGTTACTGTGGAGTATAATATTATGGGAAATACGTCATCATACGGCAAACGTCAGTACGGAGGTTTCTGGGACAATATTACAGCATTGTTTGGTCTGGCTTCACTCCAGCATGACATAGGGCTCACGGGTAACGGACTTACGGGATCAATGACTGCAACCGGCGGGCATTTTGAAGCCACAGGTATACCTGTCGTACCTGTAGACGACCAGGGTGTATGGGATCCTTTGCAGGTGGCAGAGATAACTGTAAAAGACGGTTCCGGCAATACTGTTGCATCTACAAGAGCTACAGTACCTACGTCTGATGAGATCAACTGTGCAAAGTGTCATGGAACAGATGCATTCAACGATATTCTTATCAAACATGATGCTAAAACGGGAACATCCCTTATGCAGTCTAAGCCTGTTCTCTGCGCAACCTGCCACGGTTCAGAGGCTCTGGGAAAGACTGGCAGGGGAACATCAGGCAAGTATTTGTCAGAAGCCATTCATGGGTTCCATGCAGACCAGGGAGCAGCGTGCTATGATTGCCATCCCGGTCAGACAACAAAATGTAATCGCAGCATTAAGCACACCGGCCCAGACGGTAACTGCACCAATTGTCACGGTCCCATGGCTCAGGTAGCTTCCTCGACCAGCACAAGAGTGCCTTGGGTCAATGAGCCGTCATGCTCCACCTGCCACAACGAAGCAACAGATGTGGGCTCAACTTCAGCACTTTACAGACAATCAACAGGTCATGGAAACATGATGTGTTCATCATGCCATGGCAGTCCTCATGCTATGGTCCCCTCGTCAAAAGCTGTTGATAATTACCAGGCAATGCAATACCAGCCATACAGCAACTCTCCGAAAACACTGGGTAGCTGCGGTACCTGCCATACTAGTTCAAGAGGGGGGAGCGATATGGGTGAATATGCCGGACAGCATGGAGGAAGCAACCCTGAAACAAAGAACGGATGCTTTATCTGCCATACTTCAGTAAGTACCACTACAAGCAGCTGGCCGCATGCCTATTCCTGGAAAAACAGTAACTGATAGTCTCCGGTAAATCTTAATAATATTTCAAAGGGCACTTTAGCAACAAGCTGAAGTGCCCTTTAAGTTTTTTTGAATTGGCTGCAAAAACGATTAAGTTTGTCGCTCGAATTAAATGAGGATGACAAAGAAAGATGCCATTCACCCCTACGGAGACAAACAGGCACAGTTTGACAGACGTTATTTACGCATGGCTGCCATATGGTCAGAAAACTCCTACTGCAAGCGCCGGAGGGTAGGAGCCCTGATTGTGAAAGACAAGATGGTTATTTCAGACGGCTATAACGGCACTCCTTCAGGCTTTGAGAATGTATGCGAAGATGAGAACAATGTCACCAAACCATACGTTCTTCATGCTGAAGCGAATGCCATCACCAAAGTTGCCAGGTCAAACAACTCAAGTGAGAATTCCACGTTGTACATTACCGACTCACCCTGCATGGAGTGCGCCAAGCTTATCATACAATCAGGTATAAGACGTGTTGTTTACAGCAACCAGTACCGTAATCTTGACGGGATTGAGCTGCTGAAACGTGCAGACATCGAACTTGTATATATAGACATAGAAGAAAAGAACAATGAAGTATAACAGAGCATATCTTCCCATTATCATAGCCGTTGCATTAGCCATTGGCATCCTGGTCGGATTTTACATGCCTCACCCCCAGTCAGGACTTTATACCAACTTCCCGCCATCGAGTGATAAGCTAAGCCGTATTCTTGATATTATCGAATCTGATTATGTTGACACCGTCAACCGCAATGACCTGATTGAAGCAGCTATACCGGTAATGTTGCGCAAGCTCGATCCCCATTCAGTATATATTCCGGCACGTGATCTGGCTCAGGCAAATGAGCCTCTCCAGGGCAACTTTGACGGTATCGGAGTCACTTTCCAGATGCTCACTGACACAGTTCAGATAATCAGCACTATATCCGGAGGCCCGTCAGAGAAAGCGGGCATCATTCCCGGTGATAAGATAATTTATGTCAACGATTCAGTTGTCGCAGGAAAGAGCATCCCTGATGAAGACGTGGTAAAAATGCTCAAAGGTCCGCGCGGGACAAGGGTTGACCTGAAGATTGAAAGAAAGGGAGCCAATGAATTGCTGCCATTCGCTATTGTCCGCGATAAGATTCCATTATACAGCATTGATGTTTCATATATGATGTCGGATGATGTCGGATATATGAAGATATCCAACTTTGCCCTCACGACACATGATGAGTTTACGAAAGGTCTGAGGGAGCTGAAAAGTCAGGGAATGAAGAAACTTATCCTTGATCTGAGGGGTAACTCCGGAGGCGTCATGGATGCTGCAACGATGATAGCTGATGAGTTTCTTCCGGAAGGAAAGCTCATCGTCTTCACGATGGGCAAATCAAAACCAAGGCAGGATATAAGGGCTACATCAGACGGTGAATTTGAAACCGGCGAGCTGGTCATTCTGATCGACGAATGGAGTGCCTCTGCCAGCGAAATACTTGCAGGAGCCGTACAGGATAATGACCGTGGTACCATAATTGGTCGCCGGTCATTCGGCAAAGGCCTGGTGCAGGAACCTGTAATGTTCCGCGACGGTTCAGGAATGAGACTGACCATAGCACGCTACTACACTCCAACCGGCAGATCAATACAGAAGCCTTATAACCAGGGTATTGATAAGTATTATGAAGACCTTGGAAACCGTTACATGCATGGCGAGTTCCTGCAAGCTGATTCAATTCATATGACTGATTCTGTGCCTTATAAAACTCCGGGAGGAAAGACTGTCTACGGCGGCGGCGGGATAATGCCTGATATTTTTATTCCCATTGATACCACGGGAATCACAGATTATTTCATTGCTGTCAGGAATGCCGGACTGATACCCAAATATGCTCTTAAGTATACTGATGACAACCGTGAGACCATGAAGAAATACCCCGACCTTAAGTCGCTTGACCAATGGCTCTCCGGGCAGAACATCACGCAAAAGTTCATCAGTTATGCCAAAGAGAATGGGATTGCGCCCAACGCAAAACAAATTAAGATTTCAGAAAATATCATATATGTTCAGGTGAAGGCCTATATTGCCAGAAACATGCTTGACAATAAAGGTTTTTATCCATTGTGGGGGCAATTAGATAAGACGCTGCTTGAAGCTTTCAGTTATATAGAAAAAAACTGATTTCCGGATTTTTTTTCGTTCACTCTTGGTCCGCTTTCCAGTCAAGTCCGAAGGCGAACCCTTTGATCAGCTCAGCTGATAGTTCCGTCTTCCTGACCCGCAGTCACTGTACTCAACTGTAATGCCTTCGAACTGTATTGATCGCTTCATTAAGTATTTGGTAAAAATGAATAATTTGCTAAATTTACCATGAAGAAAAGTTTTTTCAACTGTTCTTTAGAATTAATCCTGAACTCAAAAGTACAACACCGATGAACAAAATCCTATTCTCTGCCATCTCGAAGAAATTCGTGATGGCACTTGCCGGATTGTTTCTGCTGCTGTTCCTGCCAGTCCACCTGGGCATTAACCTGATGCTACTGAAAGACGACCCCGAACCGTTCAATAATGCCGCTCACTTCATGGCAACCTTCCATCTTGTCAAAGCTGTGGAGATTTTACTATTACTGGCCATTCTGGTACACGTTGTCTACGGAATAATCCTCCAGGTACAAAACTGGTTCTTAAGGCCTGTAAGATATGCTGTGAGAAATAAGTCAGAGACATCAGCATTTTCAAGATTCATGATATGGACCGGAGGAGCAGTCCTGATCTTCCTGGTGATCCATTTCTTTAATTTTTATTTCATGAAGCTCGGACTGGTTGATGGCGATCCGGAGAACTTCTACTCGATAGCTTACCAGTTATTCAGCATTCCGGGATATGTTATCCTGTACTGGGTATGCTTCATCCTGCTTGGCTTCCACCTCTATCATTCCCTTCAGTCTGCTTTTCAGACCCTTGGGCTGTCAAACGATTTCTGGACCCCGGTCATCAAAGGCATATCACTGATTTATGCGGTTGCAGTGCCGCTGGGTTTCGCAATAATACCTCTTTTCATCTGGCTGTTAAAATAACCTGAAGAAACGACACATCATGATAAATCTTAATGCAAAAATACCGGAAGGCCCGCTGGAGGAGAAGTGGACCAGATATAAGTCCGGCTCAAAGCTTGTCAATCCAGCTAACAAAAATAAGATTGACATCATACTCATCGGAACAGGGCTTTCAGGCGCCGGCGCCGCTTCTTCACTCGGTGAGCTAGGGTACAATGTCAAGGTATTCTGTTACCAGGATTCGCCACGTCGTGCGCACTCAGTTGCGGCTCAGGGAGGCATTAATGCGGCAAAGAACTACAAGAATGACGGCGACAATACCTATCGTCTCTTCTATGATATGATCAAGGGGGGAGACTTCAGGGCACGCGAGGCAAATGTCTATCGCATTGCGGAAGTAAGCAACCAGGTGATTGACCATTATACTGCCCTCGGCGTTCCGTTTGCCCGTGAATACGGCGGTACACTTGACACCCGCTCTTTTGGCGGAGTGCAGGTATCACGAACCTTCTATGCAAAAGGCCAGACAGGACAACAGTGCCTCCTCGGCGCATATTCCTCGCTGAACAGGCAGATCAGGGCAGGTAAAGTGACAATGTTCCCGCGCAGGGATATACTTGATATTGTCGTCATCGACGGCAAGGCGCGCGGTATAATTGCACGTAACCTCATTACAGGTGAGATAGAAAGACATTCCGCACATGCTGTCGTTCTTGCAACTGGCGGATATGGAACAGTCTATTACTTTTCAACCCTGGCTGTCAACTCCAATGCATCCGCTGCCTGGAAAGCATATAAGAAGGGAGCCGCCTTTGCCAATCCCAGTTTTGTGCAGATACATCCTACCTGCGTACCTCAGCTTAACGAGTTCCAGAGCAAACTGACACTGATGTCGGAATCATTGCGAAATGACGGGCGGATATGGGTGCCTAAAAACAAGGATGACAAGCGGCCTGCCAATGACATCCCCGAAGAAGACCGCGATTATTATCTCGAACGCAGGTACCCTACATTTGGCAACCTGGTACCGCGTGACGTGGCCTCGAGAGCAGCCAAAGAGAGGTGTGATGCCGGATATGGCGTCGGGAAAACAGGGCTGGCTGTCAACCTTGACTTCCGGGATGCAATAAAGAAACAGGGGAAAAAAGCCATAGAGAACAAATATGGTAACCTTTTTGAAATGTATAAGGACATCACCGGAATAGACTCATATGAAGAACCCATGCAGATCTACCCTGCCGGACACTATACAATGGGCGGACTCTGGGTTGATTATGAGCTAATGACCACTATTCCCGGCCTCTATGCTATTGGTGAAGCAAACTTTTCCGATCATGGCGCAAACAGGCTGGGGGCAAGTTCACTTATGCAGGCTGCCGGAGACGGATATTTCATCCTCCCGGTTACCATAAACAACTATCTGTCCGGGGAGATCAGAATTCCGAGAATCCCGACTACCGGTGCTGAGTTTGAAGAGGCCGAGAAATCTGCCAGGGAAAGAATCGAAAAATTCCTTTCAATAAAAGGAAAACAAACCGCGTCAAGCTTTCACAAACGTCTTGGAAAGATAATGTGGGACTACTGTGGTATGAAGCGTAACGAGGAAGGGCTGAAAAAAGCCCTGGCGCTTGTAGCAGAGCTTAAGAAAGAGTTCTGGAGTGACCTTCTTGTTCCCGGTGAAGGTGCTGACCTGAATCAGGAACTTGAGAAAGCAGGCAGGGTGGCCGACTTCCTGGAGCTTGCACGGCTGATGATAACCGATGCACTGAACAGAAAAGAATCTTGTGGTGCTCACTTCCGTGAGGAAAGTCAGACTGAAGACGGTGAGGCCAGGAGGATAGATGCTGAATACTCATACGTCGCTGCCTGGGAGTATAACGGTGAGAATGAGCCCATTCTAAATAAGGAGCCGCTGAAGTTTGAGTTTGTTGAACTCAAGGAGAGAAGCTATAAATAAACTATTTTAATTCTGCCAATATGAAGCTCAGATTGAAGATATGGAGACAGAAAAATGCAAAGACAAAAGGTGCTTTTGCATTCTATGATCTGGATGGTGTCTCCCCTGACATGTCGTTTCTCGAGATGCTTGATTCGCTAAACAAAAAGCTTATTGAGGAGGGGAAAGATCCTGTAGCCTTTGATCACGACTGCCGTGAAGGCATATGCGGGAGCTGCGGTATGTTCATAAACGGCTATCCTCACGGTCCGGTGCCGGGTCTGACTACCTGCCTCCTCTCAATGCGCTATTTCAAGGATGGCGAAAAAATTGTGATTGAGCCATGGAGGGCAAAACCATTCCCTGTCATAAAGGATCTTATTGTTGACCGCAGCGCCTTTGACAAGATACAGATCGCAGGAGGATTTATCTCAGTCACTGCGGGAGCTGCTTCCGAGGCGAATTCAATACTAGTAAGGAAAAAGAAAAGCGATGAGGCCTTTGATTCAGCCATCTGCATCGGTTGCGGAGCATGTGTGGCGGCATGTAAGAATGCTTCGGCAATGCTTTTCGTCTCAGCCAAGATTTCCCAGTTCGCTCTCCTTCCTCAGGGAAGGCCCGAAGCTAAAGAGAGAGTGCGTGCAATGATTGCCGAGATGGATAAACAGGGCTTTGGAACCTGCTCGAACACAGGTGCATGTGAGGCTCAATGCCCCAAAAAAATAAAACTGACCAACATCGCAAGACTGAACCGCGAGTATTACAAAGCATTCTGATAATTATATCGTAACGACGCCCTGGTAGGGCGTCGCTCCATGATATCTTCAACAGAATTCGTTAAAATTTTTATACCAGGCAGACCTTTTCTATTTCAGCTACCGTTTTTGGTGCCGTCTTACCCAACAGTCTGCTTCCTTTGGCAGTGATCAGCAAATCATCTTCAATCCTAATGCCTCCAAAGCCAAGATAGCTCTCAGCCTTCTCATAATTGATGAATTGGATATGCTTGCTCTCAGCCTTCCATTTAGCCAGCAGCTCAGGTATAAAATAGATTCCCGGTTCAACGGTAAAGACATGACCCGGCTTGTATGGCAGGGCAAAACGCAGCGATCTGAGCCCGAACTGTGTGCTTCGTTTTACCTCGTCATTATATCCGACATAGTTTTCTCCCAGGCTCTCCATGTCATGAACATCGAGTCCCATCATATGTCCCAGTCCGTGCGGCATAAAGAGAGCGTGAGCACCTTCTGCAACAGCCCCGGCAACATCTCCTTTCATCAGCCCGAGATCTTTGAGACCTGAGGCAATGATACGGCAGGCATTCAGATGGAGATCGAGGTTTGAAATGCCGGGACCTGCCATTTTAATTGATTCAGTATTGGCTTTGAGTACAATTTCGTAAATCTCTCTCTGTTTTTGTGTGAATTGACCCCCCACGGGAGTAGTACGTGTCAGGTCAGCTGCATAATGAAGCAGTGATTCGGCTCCGCAATCAGTCACCATCATCCTTCCCTTCCCGAGAGTATTGATATGATTATGATTATGAAGTGTCTGGCCATTTATGCTAAGGATCGTAGGAAATGCAGGCCCGCCGCCTTTTGCCCAGGCAATACCTTCAATTGTTCCGAATATCTCCTGTTCTGTCATCCCGGGCTTGCACATACGCATGGCAGTTGTCTCCATCTCACATGCTATATTGGCCGCTTTTTCAATTTCTGCAATCTCCACATCCTCTTTGATTGACCTGAGTGAAACCACAGCCTTAATCAGTTTTTCGGAAGCTTTGGTCCTCATCTGACAAGGGTTCTCACGTAGAAGGGCCCCGAGGGTCATCTTGGTCTCGGCTCTGTATGGCGGAAGGAAATGTACGGGCCTCCCTCCTGACAAAGCTTTTTCAATGTAATCAGTCAGTTTGGACAAGGGCAGGCTATGCTTAACTCCTGCGCTTGCTGCAAGGTCAGTCATCAGCGGCTGAGGTCCCATCCAGATAATATCATCAACATCGACATCATTTCCAAAGATGCATTCCTCACCCGAGTTAAAATCAATCATCCCTGTCAGTCCCGGCAGATCAATCCCAAAGAAATAAAGAAAATCACTATCCTGCCTCCAATGGTAGGTATTATCAGGGTAGTTCATCGGAGATTCTACATTACCCACGAAGAGAGCAATGCCATCACTCAGAAGAGACTTAAGCCTGTTACGACGGACAACATAAACTTCACGGTCAAACATTGTATTTTGTATTTAGATTGTTTCAGACTACTAATTTAACAAGTGCAGTTGATATTTTTCAGGTTATCAACAATTTTTACATACGAAGGGCGTTGCCTAACATGTCTAAGGATGTATATTCGCATTTAGATTTAACTGAAAATTAAATATATGCCTTACCGCCGACTGCCAAACACTGATTCAGCACGACTCAGGGCTATGAAAAAAGCCCTGGATTTGAGCAAGGATATTCCTCCTTTCAGACTGGCCTTCACCATGAAGACCCTTGTAAGGCTCCAGGGTATTTTCCCGGTATTTGAGAATGCTATCAGCCATCAGCGTCAGAATCTCATCAACCAGGCTGAAAAAGCTAAATCGAACCAGGAAGCAGCACGAAAAGCAAGGCTATATATTACACATTTTCTAAGGGTCATGAATATGGCAATAACCAGGGGAGAATTACCGGCGGAGACAAGGTCCTTTTTTGGCATAGCACCGGAAGACACTGGCATACCTTCACTCACTACCGAAAATGAGCTGGTCGCATGGGGAAAAAGGATTATCGACGGGGAAGAGTACCGTATTAGAAGGGTTAACACTCCGATTGCCAATCCGACAATAGCTGTGGTCAAAATACGATATGAGAAATTCCTCGAGACACGAAATCATTATAAAACAATAAGCAGACGCACTTCAGAATGCGTCAACCAAACCTCAGAACTGCGCCGCGATGCTGATGAACTTATCACAGCTCTCTGGAACGAAATTGAAGCAAGCTTCTCTGCACTTTCTGAGGAAGAAAAAAGGGCCAGCTCTGAGAAATACGGTCTGGTTTATGTTTTCCGGAAAAACGAAACAGCGCATACCGACCTCTCTCCCACCCTGTTCGAAGTAGAATAGAGATAATCTTTAATCTGACCTTGAAACTTGGCAACACTATATTAAGAGAGCAGCCTCTCTTTCTTGCTCCCATGGAGGACATAACTGATCCTTCGTTCAGGTATGTCTGCAAGATGTTCGGCGCTGACTTCATGTTCACCGAATTCATCTCGTCAGACGGGTTGATCAGGGATGGAAAAAGCAGTGTAAAAAAGCTTGATCTGTTCGATTATGAAAGACCTATCGGTATACAGCTTTACGGTCATAATATTGATTCTATGGTTGATGCCGCCATCAGGGCTTGTGAGGCAAATCCTGATATCATTGACCTTAACTTCGGGTGCCCGGTGAGAAAAATTGCCGCCCGGGGTGCCGGGGCAGGAATGCTGCAAAACATCCCGCTGATGATTGAAATGACATCGGCCATCATAAAGGCTGTCAACATTCCTGTTACAGTCAAGACCAGGCTGGGATGGGATGAGAATAGTAAGATAATCGTTGAGTTGGCTGAGCGTTTGCAGGACACCGGTATCGCCGCGCTTACGATACATGGACGGACGAGAGCCCAGCTCTACAGGGGCGAAGCCGACTGGACACTCATCGGAGAGGTTAAAAATAATCCCAGGATGAAGATACCAATCATCGGCAACGGCGACGTGAACGGACCGGAAAAGGCTAAGATGATGTTTGACAGATACGGTGTTGATGCAATAATGATCGGGAGAGCTACTTTTGGAAGACCCTGGATCTTCAGGGAGATACGTCATTACATCGATACCGGGTTGATACTGCCTGAACCGACTGTTGATGAGAAAGCTGATCTTGCCCTGCTTCACCTTGACAAATCACTGGAACATAAAGAAGGCAAGGCGGCAATTCTAGAGATGCGGCGTCATCTCTCAAGCTATTTCAAGGGATTGCCGGATTTTAAAGAGACACGACTAAGGCTCCTGACCTCACTTGATGTGTATGAAATCAGGCGGATAATTGAGGAGATAAGAGACAAATGGGGTATTTACCGAAGTCATGATTCGGCCGGCATCTACGGCATCTGATCTGCTTCAGGTTCTTTCTGTTGACGGAAATGTATTCTGGCATACAGTTTTCGCACATCCCTCCACCTGTAGACAATAGCTATAATTGCAAGGAAGATCATTGATGCTATCACAAGATCCCTGAAATCGGTCCAGGGGTGGATCTCCAGCTGCTCATATAATGCAGGTGTCTGCAGCGCCGAATCTTTATTGGTTACAAAGACAGACATGAAGGCATTATTTGCTGTATGAGCTCCGATGGCAAGTTCTATCCCGTCATCCATCATGGTAAGGATTGCAAAGACAAGGCCAAAGAAGATATACTGCGGTATCATTGCGACGAAGCCGTATTCCTTTACTTCAGGATTAATCACATGCATAAGGCCGAAAATTACTGATGTGGCTACTATGGGCATCCACCTGTTACGCGATGCTACAGCAAAACCCTGCATCAGATATCCCCTGAAGAGCAATTCTTCAAATCCTGCCTGAAAAGGTATCGTGAGAACAGCCAGTAACGCAATAATTATCAGCGAGCCTGAGGAATTGTTCAGACTATAATTATCGGGGTTTGATCTTACTGAATACCAAAGACCTAAGGCTAACAGCACTGTCCACACAAATGCCGAAAAAAAGATCCTCCCCCAGCGTATCTTTCTGCCACCGTTAATGACAGTCATAAAACTGCGATTATTCAGAGGCTTAACAAGAAATACAAGTGTAAAAAAAGCAAGAATGTAAGGAAAGACTGTCAGAACAAAACCGAGGTTCAGGTTTATCCCCATAGCCTCAAAATCGGGCATGCCACCTCTTTCTGGCATAGTACCGCCATTGGAGTAAATGATCAGAACAATTGCAAGCGGTATTGCGCCTATTAAATTTGATACAAGAAAAGGCGTTATTGCTCCGGTGAAATACCTCCAGAAAGAGTTTCTTCCTTTGAAGGGCGCTGTAATAAATGCACTGTCATCCTGCACTGGTGTGCCGTTGAAATCTTCAGCTTCCATGAAAATAATATGTTAGAATTCAGATCCTGGTCTGGCCGGATAGTCAATTGAATAGTGAAGACCGAGGCTCTCCTTCCTGTTCTTAGCCATTTTTATGACCAGATAACCAGCCGCAATAAGGTTACGCAGTTCAATGAGTTTTCTTGATATTGTTGACCTTTTATAGAGGTCTTCCGTCTCCCGGTAAATGATCTCAAGTCTTGTTTTGGCCCTCGCCAGCCGGAGGTCAGATCTTACAATGCCTACATAGTTGCTCATGATCATCTGCATCTCTTTATAGTTCTGGGTAACAAGTACCATTTCCTCAATGTTGGTGGTGCCATGGTAGTTCCACAAGGGTATTTTCTCCTCGAATGTCAGATCACCGATACGCCGGTAAGCGTCTTCAGCGGCTCTGTGTGCATATACGGCAGCCTCAATCAATGAATTGGATGCCAGCCTGTTTGCTCCGTGGAGACCGGTCGATGACACCTCGCCTATAGCATAAAGACGGTCTATTGAACTCCTTCCATTCTTGTCCACCTTTACACCTCCGCATGAGTAATGCGCTGCCGGTACAACAGGAATCATCTGCCTTGTGATATCAATATTTTCTGAAAGACATTTTTCATAGATATGCGGGAAATGTGATTTAAGGTCTTCCCCGTTAAGGTGCGTGCAGTCGAGATAAACAAAGTCATCTCCTCTCATTTTCATCTCATTGTCTATCGCTCTGGCAACCACATCGCGCGGGGCGAGAGAACCGTTCACATGATACTTTGACATGAACTTCTCACCTTCGCTGTTGCGCAGTTCGGCTCCGAATCCTCTCAGGGCTTCCGTAATGAGGAATGATGGTCTGACATTGGGATTGTAAAGGGAAGTCGGATGGAACTGGATGAACTCCATGTTTTCAATGACTCCGTTTGCCCTGTGTGCCATGGCTAATCCATCACCTGTGGCCACTGCGGGATTTGTAGTTGTCAGATAAATATTGCCGCATCCTCCCGTTGCAAGGACGGTCACTTTAGATAATACGGTCTTCACCTTGCTGGTCGTCAGGTCAGCTACATAGGCTCCGTAACACCTTATGTCCTTCCATTCACGGGTCACATATTCACCAAGGTTATGCTGGGTCAGCAGATCAATAGCAAAATGATTTTCGTAAATCTCAATGTTCTTATTCTCACGTACTTTTTCGATAAGCACTTTTTCTATGGCAGCGCCGGTTGAATCCTTATGATGGAGTATCCTGTGCTCGGAATGGCCTCCCTCCATTGCCATATCAAGCTTCCCGTCAGGCTTTTTGTCAAAATCAACCCCCATTTCAATCAGCTCCCTTATTCTTGCAGGTGCCTCGCTGACTACCATTCTCACAACCTCCTCATTACTATACCCTGCCCCGGCAATCATGGTATCCCTGACGTGTTTCTCAAAATTGTCAGGATCATACATCACGGTTGCAATACCACCCTGAGCATAGTTAGTGTTGCAGTCATCAAGAACTGTTTTGGTAATGACAAATACTTTTCCATGAGCTGCAGCCTTTAGAGCAAACGACAGTCCGGCAATACCTGATCCTATTACAAGAAAATCACACCGTACTTTCATAAAGATTTTTTCACAAACGGAAAACAAAGATACAAATAGATTCCAGACTACTGCGCAGGTTGTAAAACAACGGATTTTAATATACTTTTGCCCGGTTAGTAAGCGTTACCTAAAATTAACTATGGCTCACGAAGATATCTTTAAAAAACTTGTTTCTCATTGCAAGGAATACGGGTATGTTTTTCCTTCAAGCGAAATATACGACGGCCTGGCTGCCGTATATGATTACGGACAATATGGAGTTGAGCTGAAAAACAATATCAAAAAATACTGGTGGGACAGCATGGTTCTGATGCATGATAATATTGTCGGTCTTGATTCCGCAATATTCATGCACCCGACCATATGGAAAGCCTCGGGTCATGTCGATGCCTTCAATGACCCGCTGATTGACAATAAGGATAGCAAGAAACGGTACCGTGCGGATGTTCTGATTGAAGAGCATCTTGAGAAATTTTCCGAGAAGATTGACAGGGAGGTTGAAAAGGCAAAAGCACGTTTCGGAGAAAAGTTTGATGAAGCTCTTTACAGATCCACAAATCCCCGGATTCTTGAAATACAGGAGAAGTATGACCTGCTGCATAAAAAGTTTATAGATGCAATGGCAGGGCCTGATCTTAGTGCAATAAGACAGATCATTATTGACAATGAGATTGTCTGCCCGGTCTCCGGAACCAAAAACTGGACTGAGGTAAGGCAATTTAATCTTATGTTCTCAACAGAGATCGGGGCAACTTCTGACGGAGCAATGAAAATCTATCTTCGTCCCGAGACTGCACAGGGTATTTTTGTTAACTTCCTGAACGTACAGAAAACAGGCAGAATGAAGCTTCCCTTTGGCATTGCGCAGATTGGAAAAGCCTTCAGGAATGAAATAGTTGCAAGACAATTTATTTTCCGCATGCGGGAATTTGAACAGATGGAGATGCAGTTCTTTGTGAAGCCGGGCACTGAACTTGAATGGTTCAGACAATGGAAAGAGGCAAGGATGAAATGGCACCGTGCCCTCGGCTTCGGAGACGAGAATTACCGGTTCCATGATCATGATAAGCTGGCACATTATGCAAATGCAGCTTCTGACATAGAGTATAAATTTCCGTTCGGATTTAAAGAGGTCGAAGGCATCCATTCCAGGACCGATTTCGATCTTAAACAGCACCAGGAATACAGCGGGAAGAAAATGCAATATTTCGATCCCGAGAAGAATGAGTCATATATTCCTTACGTCATAGAAACCTCCATTGGTGTAGACCGTATGTTCCTGCAGGTGATGGCAGCCTCTTACTATGAGGAAGATCTCACCAGGGAAGACGGGGTGCCCGACAGCAGGGTTGTGCTGAGGCTTCCGTCAGTGCTTGCCCCGGTGAAGCTGGCGGTGCTGCCGCTGGTGAGGAAAGACACCCTGCCTGAAATATCACGCAGAATTTCAGATGAACTTAAATTCGACTTCAACTGTCAGTATGACGAGAAAGATTCTATAGGAAAACGCTACCGCCGGCAGGATGCAATAGGCACACCATACTGCATAACTATTGACTACCAGACCGTAGATGATGAGACTGTAACAATAAGATACCGCGACACAATGCTCCAGGAACGGGTTCCCATCTCCCGGCTGAGGGCAATTATTGCTGACAAGGTCAGTCTGCGGGAGCAACTGAAGAAACTGTAAGATGAGATCATCGCCGGCTAAAATACTCATTATCACCTATTACTGGCCTCCCAGCGGAGGTGCCGGCGTACAGCGATGGCTTAAATTCACGAAGTACCTGCCCTCGTCAGGCTGGCTTCCCGTTGTCCTTACTGTCAAGCCTGAATTTGCCACCTATCCTTTCAAGGACCCTTCACTTTATGGCGAGATACCTCTTGATGTCGAGATATACAGGACAAAGGCAATAAATTACTTTTCGCTTTATAAGAAGGATCAGTCAAAGATACCACATGCAGGTTTTGCCTCTGGCTCTGATAAGGGCATAAAAGGTGCGGTCAGCCGGTTTATCCGCGGGAATTTTTTTATTCCTGATCCCCGCAGGGGATGGAACAGATACGCTTTCCGAAAAGCCTGTGAACTAATAAAAAGTGAAAAAATAAGTCACATAATAACAACCAGTCCTCCGCATTCAACACAACTGATCGGTCTCAGATTAAAACGCAAATTCCCTCATATAAAATGGGTAGCAGATCTCAGGGACCCCTGGACAGATATCTACTATTATGAGATGTTTACACCATCAATGGTTGCCAGGATGGCTGACAGGGAGATGGAGAAAAATGTACTTACAAAGGCTGATACGATAATTACTGTCGGACAGACTCTGGCTTCAATACTTGGGAGCAAGGCGGAAAATATTTCACATAAGATACACGTCCTCCCCAACGGCTTTGATGAAGAAGATTTTGAAGGTATTACCCCGACAGTTCCTGAAAGATTCACAATAACCTATGTTGGCTCGCTTTCACCTGCATACCCGGTGAATGGCTTAATAGAGGCAACAAAGGACATTCGGGTGAATAACCATCCGATAAAGCTGAAATTTGTTGGCACCGTACCTGAGCCGTTACAGCAGCTGTTCAAGGCAGATGAGGAGGGGAACGTACCCGAATTCATTCAGTACTGTGAACACCCGGTGGCCATCAGGCACATGATGGATTCGACATTATTGCTGCTGATAATTCCCGAACATCCTTCAAACAAATCTATACTGACGGGGAAGATATTTGAATACCTGGCAACTGAAAAGCCGATTCTACTTCTTGGTCCTGCTGATGGTGATGCAGCTCAGTTACTGTTAAGATGCGGTTATCAGGGTATTTTTGATTATAATGACGTTCAGGGCATAAAGACTTTCATTCAGAAGGTTGCGGAAGGGACACCGGTAAAACGCAGCGGGCACCATCTTGAATATTCCAGAAGAGCACTGGCAGTCAAGCTTGGAGATCTGCTGAACTCCTTGTTATAACCACTTTTTAATCCTGGCGATTGAGGTATCTATCAGACCATTCAGGTCGTCCGAAACCTTCCACAGATAAATCCCGGTTGTAAATAAAACTGTCACCAGAAGGCTTCTTACAACAAGATCGGGCCACAGCGAAAGGTCAGGCAAAAGATATCCTGCTGCTGCTGCAACGACTCCAACTATGGTCATTCGGATATGTGTCATGTTGTAAGGCCAGATGCCGAACTTCCTGCCTACAACCACAACCCCCAGCAGATTATAAATGATGTTGGAGATCATTGCTGCCAGCGCAGCACCGGTTATACCCATGAGAGGAATGAAGATCAGGCTTGTGCCTACAAAAAGGGCTACGAGCAAGAACATTAACCATGTCTGATACCTGTAAAGTGAAGATGTGCTCAGAACAACACTGTTAATACCCGTGGAGACACTGACAACATTTCCGATACTGATTAGGATAATCACTGCTGCGGTTGTTCCGTACTCAACCGGCAAGAGCCGGAATATATTATTGATGTTTACCAGTATGCCGATAAGAATCAGAAGTCCGATTGCATACTGATTTATGCTGCTGCGCAGGTACAGGTCATCAATCGTATGCAGATCATCTTTCTTCCATGATTCAGCGAGAAAAGGTGTGGATATCTTCGCAATTGATCTCCCGGGGATCATTATCATCACCGCAAAATATGAGGCGATTGAATAAATACCAGCCTGCCCCTCGCCAAGATAACGGTTAACGAACACTTTATCCAGAGTGGTCAGTATTGAAGAGCTGAATCCTGTAAGGATTCCGAAGAGAGACAAAATTACAATCTGTTTCTTTAGTTCAGGGGTGATATAATCCAGGTTAAATTTCAGTGAAATCTCTCCCCTGATGGCCAGACTTACTACTATCACAATCAATGGTATTCCCTGGCAAACGACGTATCCGAAAATGTAACCCGAAAAATCAATCACCCCAATCCAGAAGAGGCATATCAGTGCCAGGTTAAGAACCCTGAAAAGGAACTCCTTCAGGAATGTGCCAAGTACTGCATTGTAAAGAACTTTATTATAGTTATCAAGGAGGCTGAACAGCAGTGTGATGAGAAGCAGGGCAGGAAGAT